>Ga0310696_10006010_pt1 | contig 14512 bp, 13 predicted proteins | sample AusTroGonzalo_MG_4_FD_203885 | JGI IMG/M metagenome (GOLD analysis project Ga0310696, IMG submission 203885) | Bovine rumen microbial communities from tropical cattle in Woodstock, Queensland, Australia - Gonzalo_02 (v2) (version 2) | ecosystem: Host-associated > Mammals > Digestive system >...
CATCTAATTTTAATACGCTTAATTTTGAACGAATTTCTTCAACATTGATTTGTTGATTTGCTTTAATTTCCATCAACACACCGCCGGAAAAATCTATACCAAAATTAAAACCCTTAAAATACATACTTAAACAAGAAAGTATAACCAACAGGGTAGAAAACAAAAACGTGAATTTTCTTGCTCCCATAAAGTTAATGTTTGTGTCTTTTGTAATCCATTTTAACATAGTCATCTTTTTGTTCCTTATCTTATTAAATAGGCAAAGCTTTTGGTTTGAAACGATTAAACCATGCCGTAATAATTAACCTTGTTACCGTTACGGATGTAAACAGCGAGGTTACAATACCAATAGCTAATGTTACGGCAAAACCTCTAACCGGACCGCTACCGAAGTAGAACAAAACGGCGGCCGCAATCAATGTTGTTAAGTTAGAGTCAAAAATTGTTCCCCAGGCAAAAGAAAAACCTGTTTCTATTGAATCTTTGATTGAACGTCCACTCTTAACTTCTTCACGCATACGTTCAAAAATTAAAACGTTTGCATCTACCGCCATACCGATTGTTAAGATGATACCGGCAATACCCGGAAGCGTTAACGTTGCACCAATCAAACTTAAGGTACCCAACATCAAGAACAGGTTTAAGAATACGGTAATTGATGTAAATAATCCAAACAATCCATAAGCTAACAGCAAGAATACAATCACGCCGATAAAACCGATGATTGATGCAAAAACACCGGCTTTAATGCTATCGGCACCCAAACCCGCGCCAACTGTTCTTTCTTCTAAGATATTCAACGGAGCAGGAAGCGCACCAGAACGAAGTAACAAAGCTAATTCCTGAGCACTTTCAGAACTGTAATTACCTGTGATTACACCAGAACCGCCGGTGATAGCTGTTTGAATTGTCGGTGCGGAAATAACTTCATCATCTAAGACAATAGCTAACTGTTCACCAACGTTATTTTTGGTTACTTCGCCAAACTTTTTGGCACCTAAGTTATTAAACTTAAAGCTAACAGCTGCTGCACCATCTTGGAAAGAAACGCTTGCATCGGTTAAGGTTTCTCCACCGACAGCTGGCTTTCTGACAATAACATATTGCTCACCACCCGAACCACGAATAACCCGAGAGGAGCTTTTTAGCTTACCTCTTTTCGCTTCAGTCGGTGTAGTGGAACTATCAACTAAATGAAAAGTCATCTTTGCGGTTTTACCGAGCAAAACTTTAACCTCTTCCGGATTTTGAATACCAGGCAACTGAACCAATATACGTCCATAGCCTTGACTTTGGATAATCGGCTCATTTGTACCATATTCGTCTATACGTTTACGTACAATTTCTATGGACTGTTCAACCAATTTACTCTTTATCTGGTTTAAGGCTTGTTCATCATAAGTTACAACAAGTGAGCCATCTTTTTCGGCGACTGTTAGACCCTCATCCATCTTTCTTAAAGGTGTGATGGCTTTTGCACGTGCATTGGCATCTTCTATTTTAACCTTTAACCCATCTGAACCGGAGCTGATACCCTGATAACGAACACGAGCATCTTTTAATGCGGCACGAGCAGAATCTTCTAGGCTCTGCATTCTATCTTTTAAGGCTGCATTTAAATCTACTTCCAATAACAAACTTGATCCACCTTGTAAATCTAGCCCCAGATTGACCGGTTGCCACCAAGAAGGAAGCCTTGTTTTTGCATTTTGAACAAAATTTGGTACGGCATAAAAGATACCGATAACGCAAATGGCCAAAATCATAATTATTCTTTGTAATGATAATTTGTACATTTATCTCTCTCTTTTAAAAGTTACTTTACAATATTTCTAGAACCAGAAACAACTTCCCTAACACTGGAACGTGTGATATTTACCGTTATGCCGTTTGCTATTTCTACCGTTAAAACATCACCATTTATTTTAACAACTTTGGCATATACACCGCCGCCGGTAATAATTTCATCTTTTGGTAGTATAGAATTTAGCATAGTATCCCGTTCTTCCATTTTTTTCTTTTGCGGACGAATAAGCAAAAAATAAAAGATTGCAAAGACCAGTATTAGCTGAACAACTAACGCAACCACAGGATTGGATTCTGTTACAGTTCCTGCCGCTTCAGTTGCTGCCATTGCTTCTGTTATAAACATATCTTTCTCCATTTAAATTAATTTGTGCTGGTAATTTAATATAAAAAAATGCACGATACAACCCAAATTTCTTAGATTTACCACAAAAATTTGCGTTTTTTATATATTTTATTCATTTTAAGGAAGATATGCACGCGGATTCACGGCTTTTTTTCCGGCACGAACTTCAAAATGCAGTTGCGGTGTATTCACACTGCCGGTACTTCCCACCGTTGCTATTTTTTCGCCTTTTAAAACAGTCTGCCCTTTTTTAACATATAACTGATCATTGTGCGCATAAGCCGTAATATATCCGTCCGAATGTTTGATTAAAACTAAATTGCCAAAGCCTTTAAGCTCGTTTCCGGCATAAGCCACAACTCCTTTATCTGCTGCTTTAACATTAGTTCCTGTTGCTGCTTTTATGTTAATTCCGTCATTACGACGTCCCTTACCTACCACCCCAAAATTAGAAACAACCGATCCGTTGACAGGCCAGATAAATTTACTTTTACGATTGGTTGAAACATTATTACTTGCTGTCGTCTTTCTGATAGTTTTATTTGTTGCATTATTTTTATTGCTCGTGGTTGATACATTATTAGCCGCCAGCATGGAACCTTTACTTTTCGGCAAATCTAACTTTTGTCCGACGTTTATAGAGTAAGGCTCGTCTAATCCGTTTAACTCTATCAGCGAAGCTATATCCACATTGTGTTTTTTAGATATGCTATATAGTGTATCTCCTTTGGCCACGGTATGTGTTTTAGGTGTCGGCAATTTCAAGCGTTGGCCAACTTTTAGGGTATAAGGAGAGGAAAGGTTGTTTTCTGCTATTAATCTTTTTAAGGGTACATCGTATTTTTTGGACAAACTATAAAGAGTGTCTCCTTTTCTAACTTCTACACTATCCGGATTGTTTCCCCTAAAAAAGCTAAACAATGAGTTACCGCCATTTGAGGTGGAGCACCCCGATAACAGCACAACTAACAAACATATTGTTAGACCTTTTTTCATTGTTTTTCCTTTCATCATTGCATTTTTATTATAAACCCAAATACCTAAATATTCGTTAAATTGATTATGTATAACATCTTGATTTTTATATTGCTTTGGCTTATACATACAGTAGTTTTGTAAAAAAGGATTGCAGATAAGATGAACCCAAAACCTAAAATTGTTGACGAAAGCGGTGATAAATATAAATTCGGTTTTGTAACCGATATTGATACTGATATTGCGCCCAAAGGCTTAAATGAAGATATTATTCGTCTTATTTCACACAAAAAAAATGAGCCGGAGTGGTTATTAGAATCACGCTTAAAAGCTTATCGGCATTGGCTAACGCTAAAAGAGCCTACGTGGGCAAAAGTTACTTATGATAAGATAGATTATCAAGATTTATATTACTACTCTGCCCCAAAGCAGACAGCAAAACCGAAGAGCCTTGATGAGGTTGACCCGAAACTTCTAGAAACGTATAACAAGCTTGGAATTCCCCTTAAAGAGCAAGAGGCTCTTGCCGGTGTGGTGGCCGTTGATGCGGTGTTTGATAGCGTTTCTGTGGCAACAACCTATAAGGCACAGCTCAAGAAGCAGGGAATTATCTTTTGTTCTATATCCGAGGCGGTAAGGGATTATCCGGATTTGGTTAAAAAATATCTCGGTTCGGTTGTTCCTTATACAGATAATTTCTTTGCGGCGCTTAATTCTGCTGTATTCACTGATGGTTCGTTTGTGTATATTCCTAAAGGTGTGAAATGCCCGATGGAGCTTTCCACCTATTTTCGTATTAATGCCAAAAACACTGGTCAGTTTGAACGGACATTGATTGTGGCAGATGAGGAAAGCTACGTTTCTTATTTGGAAGGGTGCACAGCACCGCAACGTGATGAAAACCAACTTCATGCGGCGATTGTGGAGATTGTGGTGCATAAAAATGCGGAAGTGAAATATTCTACCGTGCAAAACTGGTATCCCGGAGATAAAGACGGCAAAGGCGGTGTTTATAACTTTGTAACCAAACGCGCCCTTTGTGATGGCGAAAACGCCAAAGTTTCTTGGACACAGGTGGAAACAGGTTCAGCTGTAACGTGGAAATATCCGTCTTGTGTTTTAAAAGGTGATAATTCCAAAGGCGAATTTTATTCGGTCGCACTCACAAACAATCATCAGCAGGCAGATACCGGCACAAAGATGATTCATTTGGGCAAAAATACAACCTCACGAATTATATCAAAGGGTATTTCTGCCGGATTTTCTGACCAAACTTATCGTGGCTTAGTTAAAGTTGGTAAAAATGCCACCGGGGCACGTAACTATTCTCAATGTGATAGTTTACTCATTGGGCAAACTTGTGGTTCACATACCGTGCCTTATATTGAAAATGCTTGCAAATCTGCCATATTGGAGCACGAGGCAACCACATCTAAAATCAGCGAAGAGCAATTATTTTATTGTAAGCAGCGCGGCATTTCCGAAGAAGATGCAGTCAGCCTTATTGTTAATGGATTTTGCAAAGAGGTTATGCAAAAACTACCTATGGAATTTGCTATTGAGGCGGCAAAGTTAATTGATATATCGCTTGAGGGAAGCGTGGGCTAAAATTAAAATTTCCGTACCCTCATAGTTTTTCTTTTTTCTACTTGCTTTTTAAAATCAGCATCTTATACTCTGCTTACAAAAATTATTACTGTTTCTATATATGTTAAATTAAAATTTTTAGGCTTATGAAACTAGAAGAAAAATTTGAAATTTGGGATGCAACGCATCCTAAAATCAAAGAAGTGCGTATGTATCTTGACCGACTGTGCGGTAAAACACCATTATCATTGCTTTATATTGAGCCAAAAGGAAAGTGCGTCACAAAAAGTATTTTACCAAAGGAGAAAGGCTATTTGGTCGGAATTTTTATCAATAAGACGTCCATCCTCTGTCTGAAATCTTTAACAAAAAATGATTTGAAATCTCTGTGTGATAATGGTTCAACTGAGTGCGTTACCGAAATAGAAGTTAATGCTTGGGTTAAAAAACAGTTTGCTGACTACTCCAATGCCCATGTTGCAACAATGGCAGATATCAAGTTGCTTGATGATAAGCACGATGCTGTTCTTACAACCTTAGCGATACTTAAGTATCATCATGTTAAATTGCCAAAACTATGCTGGGAACAGCTCAGTTGGTTGGAAAAAGGTGCTGATACTGTTGATAATTACGAGGGCAAAACAAAAATTTGGTATTATCTTCGGACTTACGGCGATTTGTTGGTCTTTTCCGAGCATTTTTAAAAACGCAAGATTGTCTTTATTAAAATTTCTTTTAATCCGCAGAGCAATAGCTCCGCGGATTTTTATTTGCCGTTATCAATCACTTTTATGGCATCATCTAATGTGATTTCACCACCGCGGAGACCGGCAGGAATCCGATAATTATCTTTGCCACACTTAATATACTGTCCATAACGACCGACGGCTAATTGTATTTCTTGTTTTAACCGTGGATGTGTACCCAAAACTTTGGCTTCTGCTTTGGGTTTTGCACTTTTAAGCAGCTCTTCGGCACGAGCTTTGGTGATATTAAAAATATTATCAGCTCCGGTTAATGAACAAGATTTATTGCCTTGTTTGATATATTGCCCGAATTTACCGATATTAACCGTTATGTCATCACCTAAATCAACCGGCAATGAAGCTAATCTGTCTGCTTGTTCAAAAGTTACTTCTTCCGGATTTAAGAATCGCGGCAAAGCAATCCTTTTGGGTTTTTCTGTTGTAGCTGTTGCATCTTCACCAAGCTGGATATAGAATCCATAAGGACCTTTCTTTAAATATAAATTTAAGCCGTTATGTACACCCAACAATCTGTCTTCCGGTGCGGGGGCTTTTTCTGTTGATTGTTCTTCTTCGTCTTTTACATCAATCAGCGGTTTTGTATATTTACATTCCGGATAGTTTGAACAACCTAAAAATGCACCAAACTTTCCTAATTTGATGCTTAAGTGTCCTTTATGACATTCCGGACATTCCCTCGGGTCAGAGCCATCTGGCTTTTCCGGAAACAGGTGGTAAGCTAAAACTTCGTCAATTTTATTTATAACATCTGTAACCTGTAGGGGTTGAACAGATTGAATTGTTTTATAAAACTTTGTCCAAAAGCCGCTTAATAGTTTTTTCCATTCCATAGAACCGGCAGATACGTCATCTAAAAATTCTTCCATTTGGGCAGTGAAGTCATATTCTACATATTTCTTGAAAAAGTTTTCTAAGAAAATGGTTACAATGCGACCGCGATCTTCTGGTATAAAGCGGAGTTTTTCCACTTTTACATATTTGCGCTCTTGCAATACAGCAATAATGGAAGCATAGGTTGACGGACGACCAATGCCCAATTCTTCTAACTTCTTTACAAGGCTTGCTTCGGTAAACCTTGGCGGAGGGGTTGTCATATGCTGTTCGGTTTTGATGGATTTTTTGGAAACAGCTTCGCCTTTTTCAACATTTGGAAGCAAACGATTTTCATCATCATCATCGCTGTCATCTTTGCCTTCTTGATATAGTTTTAAAAAGCCGTCAAAAGCAATTACCTGACCATTAGCTCTTAGAAGAATCTTTTTATCTTTTGATATCGAATCAATGACAACTCTGTCAAGAACAGCCGGCTCCATTTGGCAAGCAACAGTACGCTTCCAAATTAGTTCATAAAGCTTGTGCGAATCTGAATCCAGCTTTTCTTCCATTTTCTTTGGTGTGTTCATCACATCTGCCGGACGGATAGCCTCGTGTGCCTCTTGGGCATTTTTAGATTTTGTTTTGTATTCTTTGGCTGTTTTGGGCAGATATTTATCACCAAAATATTTTAATATGGCTTCACGGCAAGCGGCTATGGCCTCTTCAGACAAGTTTACCGCATCTGTTCTCATATATGTAATGTATCCAGCCTCATATAACTTTTGTGCCACTTGCATGGTTTTCTTTGCCGGGAATCGTAATTTTCTGGCAGCTTCTTGCTGCAAAGTAGAAGTTGTAAACGGGGGCGCCGGAAAACGATTGGCTTTTTTGCGCTCTATCTTTTCTATAGCAAAATCTTGCACTTCTATTTTAGCCTTAGCTGCCTCTGCCTTTTCTTTGGTGTTAATATCAAATTTTTCAAGCTTTTTGCCGTCAAGATTTATCAGATGAGATGGTATAAGCGCTTCATCTTTGGTGGCTAAATCAACATCTATGGTCCAATATTCTTCGGGCTTAAATTTTTCTATTTCCATCTCACGTTCACAAATGAGCCGAAGAGCAACAGATTGTACGCGTCCGGCCGATTTTGAACCGGGTAATTTGCGCCATAAGACAGGAGACAGGGTAAAACCAACCAAATAATCTAATGCACGGCGCGCCATATAGGCCGATACAAGATTATCATCTATCTGCCGCGGGTTTTTAATGGCTTCGGTTACAGCCTTTTTGGTAATTTCGTGAAATACAACGCGCTCAATTTTCTTATCTTTTAATTTTTTCTTAGATGATAATTCTTCCAATATATGCCAGGCAATGGCTTCTCCCTCTCTATCCGGGTCGGAGGCCAAGACTAGCGTATCACAATCTTTTAAGGCTTCTATTATGTCGTTTAGGCGTTTTTTACCACCGGAGCTCAGCTCCCACACCATTTTAAAATCTTCATTAGGATCAACTGAACCGTCTTTACTGGGCAAATCTCGTATGTGCCCGTAGCTTGCCAATACTTTATAGTCTTTGCCTAGATATTTGTTAATTGTTTTGGCTTTTGCAGGAGATTCAACAACAACTAATTTCATAATTTTAACCTCTTTTAAGCTTTGGCTATCTTATTACCGGGAAGACGGACAACCTTATTATCCAGCTCCAATTCTACAATCATCATCAAAACTTTCTCGGGCGGAAGATTACTACTGCGGATTATATCATCAATATTTTCGCCTTTATCAGAAAGCAGTGATAATAATTTTGAATATTCGTCGCTTTTTTCTGCACTATTAGAATTATTTTCGCTCTTGTCAAGCGAATATTCAAATAAGTCCTTTGTTTCGCTCTCTTTTGTTTGATGAGGCGTAAATTGCACTTGTGTAAAATTAAAATTTTCTAATATATCATCTGATGTTTCTACCAATATAGCACCTTCTTTTAGCAATTTATTGCAACCGGCACTCTTGCCGTCATAGGGTGTTCCCGGAGTGGCATAAACATCACGCCCTTGATCCAGCGCCTGATGTGCCGTAATTAATGAGCCCGAGTTAACACCCGCCTCTATGACCAAAACACCTTTGCTTAAACCCGATACAATACGATTGCGTCTGGGAAAGTTAGAAGCCTGTGGTTTTGTATGAAACGGAAACTCAGAAAGAATCAGCCCATTTTTGGCAATTTCTTTATATAATTCTTCATTTTCTTTTGGGTAGATTTCATCAATGCCTGTTCCCAAAACAGCAATCGTGTTGCCCCCTGCCTTTAGCGCTCCTTCATGGGCGGCTGCATCTATTCCTCTTGCCATACCCGAAACGATGATTATATCTTTTAAGGTTAATTCAGAAGATATTTTTCCAGCCAAGCGACACGCACTTATGGACGCGTTACGAGAGCCAACAACGGCTAACATATTATCATTTTTTAACAAATCCGTATTTCCCAAAGCATAAAGAATCGGCGGACAATCTTCTATCTGCTTTAAATTATACGGATACAATTCATCTTCCATAGAAATAATTTTAATATGCTTTATTTCTGCCGTTAAAACCTCTTCTTCTGCTTTGGCAACAGGATAAATTTCCTTTACTTTTGATATTTCAGATAAAGCCTTATCTATATCGCCATAAAACTCTATAGCCTTTTTGAAGCCTATCGGGCCTATTCCTGAAGTATTTATTAGCCTGATATATGATATTAGTTTTTGCTTATTCAATTTTTTCACTTTTCTTGATTATTTTTTCAGCTTAATTTTGCTTTCTTCCCCTTTGAGTAATCTTTTTATATTTGCATGATGTCTTACAATTACAAGCAAAACAATGGCTGTGTACACCCATGTATATTCCGCTGAGGGTGCTAAAAAGTATGATACAACAGGCACCAAGGCTGCCGCTGTTAGCGCTGACAAAGAGGAATACTTAAAGGTAAAAGCCATGGTTAACCAAATGGCCAAGGCAATCAGTGCAATTGGCCAACATGTTGCCAAAATAAAGCCAAATGTTGAGGCGACTCCTTTCCCTCCTTTGAACTTTAACCAAACAGGAAAATTATGTCCCAACACACCAAATGCACCGGCTATTAATGATGCCGTTACTGCAACAGCTCCATTATTTCCGCCTGTAGCATAGTAGGCGATTAAGGCTGCCACACCGGCCTTTGAAGCATCACATAATACTGTCATTAGTGCCAGTGTTTTGTTTCCAGTGCGCAAAACGTTGGTTGCCCCAATGTTACCGGAACCGATTTTACGGATATCCCCATAACCTGCAAGTCTTGTTAAAATCAACCCAAAAGGTATGGAACCGATAAGATAACCACATAAAGCACTTAAACTGTATATTAAACTTGTTGACATAATCTTTCTCCTAAAGTCTTTTGTTCTATGTTAGATAAAAGCATAAAAATTTCAACTTATTTTCCGCTTGGTGTGTATTTTATCTTGCATTAACGATTTATTTATTTAATATACAGTCAGATATGCGACAGAGGAGTACTGATGAAAAACACTTATAATAGGATATTATTAAAGCTTTCCGGAGAGGGACTTATGGGCTCTCAATCCTGTGGTATTGACGAGAAAATGCTTAACGCTTTTGCAGAAAGCATTAAAAAAGTTTATAAAAAAGGAATTTCTCTATGCATTGTTATCGGCGGAGGAAATTTTTTTCGGGGGGTAAACAACACAAATAAATCTGTTAGCCGTTCTGTGGCAGATCAAGCTGGTATGCTTGCTACCGTTATGAATGCCCTCTTTTTGAAAAGCACTTTAGTTGCTAAAGGTGTTCCTACAGAAATTTTGTCCGGCCTAGCTGTTCCGCAAGCTGTGGAAACTTATTCTTATCGGCGTGCACAAGAACTTTTGGATAAAAAGAATGTTTTAATTTTTGCTGGAGGAACCGGTAATCCCTATTTTACAACAGATACCGGAGCTACTTTGCGTGCTTTGGAAACCGATTGTGACGTTCTTCTTAAGGCAACGCAGGTTGATGGCGTGTATGACAGTGATCCCAAAAAGAATCCCAAAGCTAAAAGATATTCTAAAATCTCTTATGATGAAGTTATAGCGAAAGAACTCAAAATTATGGATATGACAGCAATATCTATGGCTCGTGAAAATAAACTACCCATTCTTATTTTTAAGCAGGAGAATGAAAATTCTCTTAGCGATGTTTTAGCAAATAAGGGGAAATATACTTTAATAAAGTGAGGAAAAATGACTGATTTTAATGAAATAAAGCAAAGCACTATTACGCGTATGGATAAAACGCTTGAAACCCTCAAGGCGGATTTTGGCGGTCTGAGAGCTGGTCGTGCACATGCCAGCTTGTTGGACAATATTATGGTTGAGGCTTATGGTAATTTATCGCCCATAGCCCAAGTGGGAACAATTAGTGTTCCGGATGCGCGCACATTATCTATCAGTGTTTGGGATAAAGGCTTGTCAAAATCTGTAGAAAAAGCCTTAAGAGAATCGGATTTAGGTCTTAACCCCGTTTCTGACGGTCAGCTTATTCGTATTCCTATTCCTCCTCTCTCAGAAGAAAGAAGAAAAGAGTTGGTTAAAATTGCCGGTAAATATGCCGAGCAAAATAAAGTGGCCATTCGTAATATCAGAAGAGATTCTCTTGATGAGATTAAAAAACTGAAAAAAGATAATTTGATTTCTGAAGATGAAGAAAAGAGATATAGTAATGATGTGCAAAAATTAACGGATGATTCTATAAAGAAAATTGATGATTTATTAAGCCAAAAAGAGAAAGATATTTTGCAAGTATAAGATATTATGGAAAAGACTAACTGCAAACATATTGCCATTATTATGGACGGAAACAGAAGGTGGGCCAAGAAACGTGGTTTGCCGCAGGATTTCGGTCATAAAAAAGGGGCAGAAAACGTTGTTAATATAACGCGCGCCATGAAAGAATCCGGCGTAAAGTATCTGACTTTATATGCTTTTTCTACCGAGAATTGGCAAAGAGCTAAAGAAGAAGTTGATACACTTATGCAGTTGCTTCGGGAATATTTGGATAAAGAATTTAAGGAAATTATGGATAATAATGTTCGGATTATCTTTATCGGTGAGCGCAATATGTTGGCTCATGATATCCAGCAAAAAATGGCTGATATTGAAAGCAAATCCGCTCAAAATCAGGATTTAACACTGTGTATTGCTTTATCTTATGGCTCAAGACAGGAAATTTTATCTGCCGTCAAAAAAGCAATGCAGATGGCTTTAGATAAAAAAATTAATGTTAATGATTTATCACAAGAAACTTTTTCTTCTTTACTTTATACTACAGATATTCCTGATCCGGATATATTAATTCGTACAAGCGGAGAGCAACGTATTAGTAATTATCTTTTGTGGCAAATTGCCTATACAGAATTATTTTTTACAGAAACTTTATGGCCGGATTTTGGCAAAGAAGAACTGCAAGACATTATTGAAAAGTTTAATAATAGGGAGAGACGATATGGAAAAGGCTAATTTTATTTTATCCTCTTTGCAAAAGAGAGTTTTAACCTCTCTTATTATGATTCCTTTGGTGATAGGCGCCTTAAAATATGGTCATCCTTATGTTGATATCTTTGTTTATTTGGTTGGCGTTATGCTTTCATGGGAATGGTCTTCCATGGTTCCAAATAAGCGCGCAAACGTCTATGCTATTTGTTTTGCTTTTGCTTTAGGTTCTTCCATATTAATTCAGAATACCGTTATTTTGGCTTTGAGTATTGCCATAACCACCGCTTTTGTTTATATTAAAGCAAAAGATGAAAAGCACCGCCATTTATTAACCCTTGGTGTTCCTTATATTTCGGTGGGTGTCGGCTCTTTATATTGGATGTATTATCTGTTTGATGCTTTTGGAAGTATTCCCGGCGAAAAGGGTAGTTTTGTTATGACTCTATGGTTTATTTTAATGGTGTGGAGCGTAGATATTGGCGGATATGCCATCGGTCCCATTTTTAAGGGACCAAAATTGGCTCCACACATCAGCCCAAATAAAACATGGTCGGGTTTAATGGGCGGTGTTATTTTAGCCGTTGCCGTAAGCTTTATTTATATGTGGTTTACAGGTAAAGTTTTTGATTTACCGATGCCGATGAAAACGCAACTTAAATTTGCACAACTTGGGGCAGCGGTTGCTCTTATTGCTCAAATCGGTGATTTGATAGAATCGGCCATTAAAAGACACTTAAACATTAAAGATAGCAGTTCTTTAATTCCAGGACATGGCGGTGTTTTTGACAGAATTGACGGCCTTATCTTTGCGGCACCTGTTGTTTATTGCTACTTTTTTTTAATTTCATTTGAATAGAATATAGAGGAAAAGATTATGGAATGGATAATAAACATTATTTATTATGTTGTGCCTTTTCTGATTTTACTTGGAATATTAGTCTTTGTTCATGAGTTTGGTCATTTTATTGTTGCCCGCAAGCTCGGTGTTAGTGTCAGCGCTTTTTCTATTGGCTTTGGCAAAGACTTATGGAGTAAACAGGATTCACACGGAACCACTTGGAAGATATCCGCTATTCCATTAGGGGGATATTGTCAATTTTTAGGCGACGCAGATGAATCATCCTCTACGGCAGAAGTTGACTTAAGCAAATATTCCCCTGAAGAGCAAAAACATCTATTTGCAACACAAAAACCCATTAAAAAGCTTGCTATTGCTTTTGCCGGTCCTTTCTTTAATTATCTGTTTGCTTTTGTTGTATATTTCGGATTGTTTTTCTTTGTTGGAAGTTATGATATTCCTCCTATTGTTTCCGGCGTTATAGAAGATAGTCCTGCACAAAAGGCCGGTGTTATGGTGGATGATAAGGTTTTGGAAATTAACGGCCATCAAATTAACGAATGGGGTGATATCAGTAAAGAAGTCAGCGCATCTATTGATAATGTTCGCATTAAACTTCAACGAGGTGAACAAATTATTGATTTGGTTTTGCCCTTGAGAGAAATGGAATATGCTGTTGAAGAGGATCAAGAACCGATAAAAAGAAGAATTATCGGTATCAAAGGAGAGGCCAGTCGTTTTCACTCTATTAGAGATAATTTTAATTTTAAAACTTCTTTGGTTAAGGCCGCTTTAGAAATTTATAATATCACAGATTTAACACTTCGCGGTGTTGGCCAAATGCTTACAGGAAAACGTTCCGGTGATGAGGTTGGCGGCATTATTCGTATTGCTGAAATGTCTGGTGATATATCTAAAAAAAGAGGTTTTTGGAATTTTCTTTCTTTCATGGCTCTGCTCTCTGTAAACTTGGGTTTAATAAACTTATTCCCAATCCCCTTATTAGATGGTGGACATGTAATAATTTATTTGTTAGAAATAATAACCAGACGCGAGCTTAATGCAAAAATCAAAGATTGTTTGTTTAAGATTGGTCTTGGTTTCATTTTGTTTTTAATGATATTTGCAACATGGAATGACATACGGCACTTAATAACAAGGTGGTTTGAATAGTTTGTAAGGACACAAAAAATGAAGTTTAAATTAGCTGGAATTTCTTTATTAACTTTGGCAATTTGCTCAAATGCATTTGCTCAAGGAAACATTAAAAGCATTAACATTCAAGGTCTTCAAAGGGTGGAGCGAGAAACAGCTTTATCTTACGCCGGAATTAACACAAATAAACCTGTTTCTTCTGACGAATTGAATGCCGCTTTGAAGAGACTTTACGATACGGGCCTCTTCAGTGATATTAATTTTGATACCAGAGGTAATGAGCTTATTATTTCCGTTGTGGAAAATCCCGTTATCGGCGTTAGAGCTTTTGACGGCAACAACAAGATAGATGATAAAATTTTAGAATCGGAAGTACAATCGGCTCCGCGTACAGTATTTAGCAAAGCAAAGGTCCAGCAAGATGTTCAAAGAATCCTTGATGTATATAAACGTGCCGGAAGATATGGTGTGTCCGTTGATCCTAAGATTATTAAAAAATCTGAGAATCGTGTTGATTTGATTTTTGAAATTGAAGAAGGTCCGGAAGCAAAGATTGATACCATCAACTTTATCGGTAACAAACACTATACAAGCAGTGACTTACAAGGTGAAATTATGAGCAAAGAGAGCCGTTGGTACAGATTGTTCTCCAATGCTGAAAATTTTGATAGAGAAAAAATGAACTACGATCAGGAGCTATTAAGACGTTTTTATAA
>Ga0310696_10006011_pt1 | contig 14511 bp, 6 predicted proteins | sample AusTroGonzalo_MG_4_FD_203885 | JGI IMG/M metagenome (GOLD analysis project Ga0310696, IMG submission 203885) | Bovine rumen microbial communities from tropical cattle in Woodstock, Queensland, Australia - Gonzalo_02 (v2) (version 2) | ecosystem: Host-associated > Mammals > Digestive system >...
ATCTGCGCACGCTTGACGAACTCTACACTTTCAACTCTACATTTTCAACTCGCAGTTCCGCTTGCGGAACTGCGCGCCTGGTCTCCGGCGCATCCGAACCTGTACACGGCGCGCGTCGACCTCGTCGCGGCGGACGGCAAGGTCGTACATTCCCGGCTCGAGCGCTTCGGCGCGAGGAAGCTAGAGGTTCGTGGAAAGGACTTCTACCTGAACGGCAAGCCGTTCTACATCAGGGGATGCGGCGACAACTACGTGTATCCGGCGACGGGCATGTCGCCGGCCGACAGGGAGTTTCACCTTGCGCACCTCAAGATGCTGAAGGCCGCCGGCTTCAACTATGTGCGCATGCACACCCACTACGAGCAGCCTGAGTATTTTGACGCGGCGGACGAGGCTGGCGTCCTGCTGGCGCCGGAGCTCGCATACTACGCGGACGAGCCGAACGACCACTTCGACTACGACCCGCTGCGCGACGCATACGACGCTTTCGTCGCCCTGCGCAGGAACGTCTCGTACGCCGTGCGCGGCGTCGGCAACGAGGGAACGCTTGGCCCTGAGGCAGGGCGCCTCGTGTACCGTTTTCACAAGGAGCTAGACCCCGGGAGCCTCGCAATCGAGCAGGACGGCGGCAGCTACCTGCGGTCCGACTGGGGGCGCGGCACAAGCGACTTCGCGAGCGGCCCGCTCACGAGCTGGCGGCGTGGCGCGATAGATCCTCCTGTGCCGCTCGTCGCGCACGAGTACCTGAACATCGCGGCGAAGGCCGACTGCCGCGACGAGGCGAAGTGGAGCGGCGTCCTTGCGCCGCCGATGACGCGTTCGCAGCGCCGCGCGCACCTCGCCCGCGCTGGCCTCTCCGACGGCTGGCTCGACCGCCTGCAGGACGCGCAGCACGCGCTTCAGAAGTACTGGCAGAAGAACGGCATCGAGGCGGCGCGCGCCGATCCGTTCTGCGACGGATACGTTTTTTGGACAATCGTCGACTCGACGGTGTTCAACACGGCCTCCGGCGTATACACGGCCCAGGGGATGTTCTCGCCGTTCTGGCAGCCGAAGCGCTGCGGCACGACAGTCGAAGAGGCGGCGGTCTATAATTCGCCCTCTTGCCTTCTCGTCGACAACGACGGGCCTGCAGACCGACGCGGCGCGCCGTATCCGGACGGGCTTGTATATTGCTCGTTTGGCGTGGGGGTCCGCGAGGCTACGAACAGGGTGTACGCCGCAGGCGAGGAGATACCCTTCGACATCATGCTTTCGCACTACGACGAGGACCTCGAGATTGACGGCGGCGCCTTGACGTGGCGCTTCGTCGCGCCCGACGGCGCGACGCTCGCCGCCGGAGAGAGGCAGGTCGGCGCGCAGGCGCGCGGGCCGATGCGCATCCTCGCGCGTGAGCGCATCCGCGTGCCGGCCGTCGCGAAGCCGGTGAAGGCGACGCTGCGCGTCGCGCTCGCGGGTCTTTCCAATTCGTGGGATTTCTGGTTCTTCCCGAGGGCGGAGAAGCTGGGCGTGCCAGACGGCGTCGTCATCGTAGACTACGGCTCGGAGGAAGCTGAGGCCGCGCGGCGGAATGGCAGGAATCTCCTTGTTGTCGGAAACCGCTCCGACAAGGCCAATTTCACGATGGGCTGGTGGTGGCTCGGCAAGCAGGTTGGAACTGCGGTGCTGCCGCATGCCTGTCTTGGCGACTTCCCATACGAACCGTTCCTTTCGCCGCTCATGTTCCGCATCATCAAGGAGGGCGTGGCGCTCCCCGTGGCGGGCTATGACGAGGAGGACTACGTAATTGTCGGCGAGGGCCTTAAGGACGTGTATCTCTACCTGGCGGCAAAGGTGCGCCCAGATGGAGGACGCGAGGTCTATGTCTCGGGCCTCGACATTTCGGGAACGACGCCAGAGAGCGCGTCGCTCCGCGCGAACCTGCTTCGCTGGCTCATGGGCGCGCATGCCGACGGTCATGTCGCGTTGGAGCCGACGTCTATCGTCTTGACGCACCGATTGTTCTCAACTCGGAACGTTCTCTCCGACACGCCTGAGGGAACAGCCTTGCTGGACGGAGTTCTGGATCATTTGCAAGAAGGAGAATAGGCACATGGGCGACTCGAACAGGGTGAAGGGCAGGGGACTCGTCATTGCGACGATGTTCATGCTGTTTTCCATGATTCAGTTCCTCTTGAACTTCGCCGGATCGATGGGCGTCGTGTTGCAGAACCAGTTCGGCGTGTCGAACGCGCTGGCGCAGTTCGGCTCGGCGGCCCTTTTCCTCGCGTTCCTCTTCCTGGGGCTTCCGGGCGGCGTCATCCTGCGGCGCAGGGGGTACAGGGTCACGGCGCTTGTATCCACGCTCTTCGCCTGCGCAGCGTTTGCCGTGCAGATCGTCTCGGGATACGCTGAGTCGTTTTCGGTGTATGTTCTGGGGGCGTTTCTTTCCGGAGGAGCGGCGTGTCTGCTAAACCTCGTCGTCAATCCGATGCTCAACTCGCTGGGCGGCGGCGGAAAGAAGGGCAACCAGCTCGTGCTGATCGGCTGCTCGCTCAATCTCGTATGCGGGATGCTGGCCCCTCTGGTAACGGGGATGCTCGTAGGCGGCAACGTGGAGACGGCGAAGGTGGCGGACGTTGCGCCTGTGCAGTTCGCGGGTCTCGCGCTTTTTGCCGTTGCCGCAGCCGTCGTCTGGTCCTCGAACATTCCCGAACCGGCGCCCGAGACGGCACCCGTGCGCTGGGCCGACATCAGGACGGTATTTTCCTTCCGTCACTTCGCCTTTGGGGCGTTGGCCATTTTCCTTTACGAGATTATTGAGAGCGGCATCCCGAACATGGCCAATCTCTACATGAGCAACCTGAAGGAAACGGGCCCAGCCGTCGCGGGCGGCGTGATTTCGTGCTATTGGCTGGCGATGACGCTCGGTTGCGCGGCGGGCGGCGCGATTGGCGCACGCGTCTCTGCGCGCACGATGATGGCGGTATGCTCTGCGGCAGGAATCGCGCTGCTGGCGGCCGTGATCGTCATGCCGCTGGAATACACGACCGTGTTCGGCGCGACCCTGCCGAAGTCCATGATTCTTATGGCGCTTTGCGGACTCTGCACGTCGGTCATGTGGAGCAGCATATTCAATCTGGCCGTCGAGGGCCTGGGGACGCATCTCGCCCTTGCATCGGGCATCTTCATGACGATGGTCTCGGGCGGCATGCTGCTTCCGCTTCAGGGACTCCTTGCCGACAGGGTGGGGATTCTCAACAGCTATGGCCTCACGATGGCGCTTTTCGCCTATCTCTTCGTTTACGCGGTTGTGCTGTCGCGCCCGGTTCGCCAGCCGCCTGCAGTTCAAGCGTTTTGAAACCAACAAGAAAGGAAATGAAATGAAAATCAGCAAACTTGTCGCCGCGTCTTTGGCCGTTGCCTGCCAGTGCGCATATGTCGCGTTTGCGGCCGAGGCTGCGCCGCAGAAGAAGTTGAACATCCTCTGCGTCTGCGCCCACCCGGACGATGCCGAGATTAACTGCGGCGGTACGCTCCTCAAGTACCACAAGATGGGGCACAATATCTTCATCGTGCTCACGACGAGCGGCAACACCGGCTCAAACGTCATTCGCGATGTGAAGGAGATAGAACGCGTGCGCGAGGCCGAGATGCTGGAGAGCGCCAAGGTCTACGGCGCCCAGGTGCGCTTCCTCCGCGCAGACGACGAGCGGCTTCTGGATTCGAACGAGATGCGCACGAAGGTTCTGGACGCGATGCGCTGGGCGAACCCTGATGTCATATTCACGCATTCGCCGGAGGACGAGAGCCCGGACCACTGGATGACGTCGAAGCTTGTCCGCTCGATGATCATTTCGCTTCCCGGCATCAACCAGCAGTCGAGCGAACAGCCGTGCATGAAGAAGGTGAGCGTCTTCACATGGGGCCTTGCGAAGGGCATTGGCTTCGTCCCCGAAGTCTATGTTGACATCTCCGACGAACTCGAGGACGTCTGCGCCGCCGCCAACATGCACGAAAGCCAGAAGGCGTACATGGAGATGTACAAGGGGCCGAAGGACCTCAGCATCGCCAAACGTATCATGGCGGCGTTCTGGGGTCTGCAGTGGGGGTGCAAGGCCGCCGAGGGCTTCAAGACGTTCCGCATTTCCGGCTACATGCCCGACTACAAGGTTCTCCCGTAGGAAAAGGATTTTGCTAGGGTAAAATCCAGGTCATGGTCGAAATGTGGATTTCTGAAGTTGTACAATAAACGACCTATGTGTGAGAGCGTTTTTCTGTCTGCGCGAACCTGCTTCGCGGGCTTGTGGGCGCGAGAAGCGAAGTGGAGTTGTAGATCATGAAACGTGAAAGATTGATTGCCCTGTTTTGCATGTTCGTGTTTCTCTTGCCAGCTTCGGCGGGAGACGCCGGCTGGACTGGCCGCGAGCGGCACATCGCGGTCGTGAACCCAGTTTGCCGTCCGGCAGACGACCCTGACGCGCTCTCGCTGCGCGGCACGTGGACGTTCGTTCCGTGCAAGACTGGCGGATATCGCCAGAGCCAGATGCCGAAGGGCCGCACCTGGCATTGGGAGGACGATCCGTCGATAGTGCACGATGTTTCCGTTCCCGGCTGCTGGGAGGCGTCTGGCGCAATACCAGGAACGGGCATGAGCCGCCCGTGGACATGTTGGGACAAGTCGCCGCTTCTGATCCACGGCCTCCACGTCGGGGCGGGTTGGTACAAGCGCACGGCGAAGATACCGGCGGCGTGGAAGGGCAAGCGCATTTGGTTCAAGCCGGGCTGGGTCAACAGCGTCGGCTCGTTCTGGGTGAACGGCGAAGCCGTGACGATGGAGTACGACAACTACTGCGGCACATACAAGTACGATGTCACCGACCTCGTGACGCCAGGGGAGGAGGCTCTTGTCGTCGTCGAGGCGATCAACGACTTCCCGTCGTTCCGTGGATGCTTCAACTTCGTGAACCGCTGGGGCGGCATACTGCGCGCGCCAGAGTTTGAGGCGACTCCGAAGGACGTTTGGATAGACGACGCATGGGTGCGCGGCGACTTTGACTCTCAATGCGCCGAGGCGCACGTCGCCGTCGGTGAAGAATGGAAAATGGAAAATGGAAAATGTAGAATGAAGGAATGGTCGCTTCGTTTTACCGTCGATGGCAAGACTGCCGAACAAGCCATCTGCGCACGCTTGACGAACTCTACACTTTCAACTCTACATTTTCAACTCGCAGTTCCGCTAGCGGAACTGCGCCCCTGGTCGCCTGAGTCGCCGAACCTCTACACGGCCAAGGTCGAACTTGTCTCGTCGTCGGGCGAGACCATCCAGGTGCGCTATGAAAGGTTTGGAGTGCGCAAGTTCGAGCGGCGCGGCAGCGAGCTTTTCCTCAACAATCGTCCGTTCTTCGTCCGCGGCGCAGGCTGGCACGACATCAACCCGATAGAGGGCGCGGCGCCGTGCGACCGCGAACATTGGCTGAAGGCCGGGCGGCGCGTAAAGGAAGCGGGGTTCAACTATATCCGCCTGCACACGCAGGCACGTTCGCCGGAGTTTTTTGAGGCGTGCGACGAACTTGGCCTCATGGTCCAGCCGGAACTTCCCTACTATACCGACGTTCCGGGCGACCGGCAGCGCTTCGACCCTCTCTGTGACGCAGAGCAGCTTTATGTCGCATATCGGCGCCATCCGTCATTTGCCACGTATTCCGGCGGAAACGAAGGCTCGTTCGGCCAGGTTCTCGGCAAACGCCTCTACGACGAGATCAAGGCGCGCGACCCAGACCGTCTCGTTATGGGGCAGGACTGCTATCCTGGCGCGTCGTACAACAAGCCGGGCACGAGCGACTTCGCGGCCGCGCCGACCACGGTCTGGCCGCGTGGATCGTTCAAGGACGACCGTCCGTTCATCGCCCATGAATACATGAACCTGTCGGTCAAGCTCGACTATCGCCTCGAGGGGAAGTTTACGGGAGTGTGGGTGACGCCGATTACGCGCAAGTTTCGCGAGGAGTTTTTGGCTAAGAGCGGGCTTTCCATGGAAACTGGCGACCGTCTACAGGCGTCGCAGCACGCGCTGCAGGCGGTGTGGCGCAAGTACGGAATCGAGTCTGCGCGGCTTGATCCCGAATGCGACGGATATTCGTTCTGGTCGCTGCAGGACGTCTGCGTCCTTAACAAGGGGACGCCCGCTGCTCAGGCGCTATTCGACCCGTTCTGGGGCGACAAGCGCGGCGGCGAGACTGCCGCGCAGGTGGCGGTCTACAATTCGCCCAGCTGCGTGCTGCTGCGCGACGGCAACGACCCAGAACGATGGGAGAAGGACCCGCGCAACCTGCGCGGCTGGCACAACCTCTTCGCTGACTCAATGGCCACGAACCGCGTGCGGCAGGCGGGCGAGACTCTGCGCGCGCGCTTCTACTTCGCACATTACGGGATGTCCGACCTCAAGGAGGCGACGCTTGCCTGGCGTCTCACGGCGGCGGACGGACGCATTTTCGCATCGGGGTCGAAGGACATAGGCGTACAGCCTGTCGGAGGCGTCCGCCAGGTCGGGGCGGACGACATTGTCATCCCGGAAATCGAGGCGGCGACGAAGGCGACTCTTTCGGCCACCGTAACGTCAGGGGATGGAGAGACGTTTTCTAATTCGTGGGACTACTGGCTTTTCCCGAAACGGCGGCCGCTTGCCGCGGACGGGGTGGCGTGCGCAGACGAGCTTCGCCCATATCTCGATGGGCGGTATGCGAATCTCGAGCAGGAGTCAGGCTGGAGGTCGGCACATACGGTAATCGCCATGCGCGGCAGCGCACTTGAGGCCGAGGCTCTGGCGAGCGGGAAGAACGTCATTTCGCTTTCGGGCCAGTTCGGCGAGCCGAACATCCTGCTTGGCTGGTGGTGGATGGGAAGCCAGATGGGCTCGATGCTGAACGACCATCCGTGGCTAAATGGCTTCCCGCATGACGGGGTGTTTTCGCCGCTCTTCTTCCGCATCGCCAAGAGCGGGCTGAAGATGCCTGTGCCGGGCGTGTCGGAGAAAGACATCGTCATGGTTGGCGAGGGTGCCGAGGCATGCTACCTTTATCTTGCCGAAACCGCGAGCGGCAGGGGAGGTCGCGTGTTCCACATAGCGGGCCTCGATGTGCTGGTGGATACGCCCGAGGGGACGGCGATCCTGGACGGCGCAATCACGATGTTGTTGTCTAAATACAAGAAAGGATACAAGCAATGATGAAAACAGGATATGCAATGGGCGTTACGGTCCTCGGCCTTGCCGTTTCGCTCGCCACCTATGCCGAGATCCCCAAAGAGGTGAAGCTCGCCAGCGAAGAGTTCCGAGCGCACGTCCAGGGCGTGTGCACCGACGGGACGAACATCTACTGGTCGATGACGTACGATCTCGTGAAGACCGACCGAACCGGAAGGGAGCTTGCGCGGTACAGCGACAAGTTCCACATGGGCGACCTCTGCTGGCATCGCGGCAGGGTGTACGTCGGCGTGAACCGCATGGCGGAGAAGGGAGTCCGGCGCGGCGACGAGGTCTGGGTGTTCGAGCCCGAGAGTCTCGAGCGCGTCAAGGTCTACCCCACGCCGCAGACAGTCTGGTGCAACAACGGGCTCGAATGGTACGGCGGAAGGTTCTGGATCGTCTCCTGCGCCCCGACCTACAGCAGGTACAACTACGTCTTCGAGTACACGGAGGACTTCAAGTTCGTGCAGTGCCGTCCGATAGAGAGCGGATGGACAATGCTCGGTGTCCAGACGATCTGCCTGCGGGGCGACAAGATGCTCTTCGGCTGCTATGGCAACCGCCGGGACACGGTCATGCCGCACAAGTCGTGCACTTTTGCAGTCGACGTGAAGGACCTTGCGCGCAGGTCAAACAACGCCGAGTACCCATTTGTCGTTCCGATTGCCGCGAGAGTCGAGTCGATGTCCGCCGAGGGGATGTTCGTCGTTGACGGCGGGATATGGACCGCATACGGAATTACCCGCGGCCAAAAGGATTCCGACGGTTCCGAGAACAAGCATGTAGGCCGCGAGTTCGGCGCACGCATCTGGCGGAACGTGGACCTGGAGCGCAAGCTGGACGCCGCGCCGCAGGATCTGTTGCCGAAAGGTACGTAAGCTTTTTGCCTATGTCTCATAGGCTTCTCTGCTACAATACGAAGTAGCACGAAAAAGTGTAGACAAAAGGAGACGACTCAACCATGAACATTCTCGCTTTCTGCGCCCACCCGGACGACATCGAACTCAATGTCGGCGGGACCCTGCTCAAGTACAAGAAGCAGGGCCACAAGATATACATTGCCCTCACGACGAGCGGCAACACCGGCTCGAACATCATGACCGACGTCGATGAGATTGGCCGCGTCCGCGAGGCCGAGATGATGAAGTCGGCGGCGCTCTACGACGCCGAGGTGCGGTTCCTTCGCAACGACGACGAGCGGCTTCTCGACACCAACGAGACGCGCACGCAGGTTCTGGACGCGATGCGCTGGGCCGATCCCGACGTCATCTTCACCCACTATCCTGACGACCAGTCCACCGACCACGCGATGACGTCGAAGCTCGTGCGCGAGATGCTTCTCTCGCTGCCCGGCAAGAACCAGCAGTCGCACGAGAAGCCCTGCACGAAGAAGGTGTCGCTCTTCTACTGGGAGCCGAGCTACGGAATCAACTTCCTGCCTGAGGTGTACGTCGACATCACGGATGAATGCGACGAGAAGCTGAAGGGTATCTACTTCCACGAGAGCCAGTTCCCGTACATGGCGGAATTCGGCTGCACCGACTTTGCGGAGGAGGCCCGTGTGTGGGCGCGGTTCCGCGGCATCCAGAACGGCTGCAAGTACGCCGAGGCGTTTCGCGCCCACCGCATCCACGGCTATATGCCCGACTTTAAGGTTCTGCCGTAATCGACATCTGCACGAAAGGAGAGATGTATGAACATGAAACCGAATGTCATGAACATGCTTGCATTGACCGCTGTCGCCGCGATTGGCGCGGCAATCTCCGCAATTGCCGCCGACGCGCCGCAGTACGAACGCGGCGTGGACGGCAGGGACCACGCGGTTCTCTACCAGAAGTCGGGAGGAATGAACTTCACCGCGTCCTCGTGGGACTACGCGCGCGAAGACACTGCCCACAACAGGGCCTGGATTTCCGATGCCATCGCCCTACTGACTTCAGGCAATGTCAACTGGGGGTCGGGGATGGATACCGAAGCCTACGCCATCCGCCCGGAACAGACCGGTTTCTTCTTTTTCGGCAAATTTACGACGGCGAGCCTTCGTCTTGGCGCGGGCGGAATCGAGTTCGCGAATTCAGGCGCCACAATGGCGACCAGGTTCAACACGTCCAACGTCCTGCACCTGGCGGCCTCGCAGACATGGAAGGCGGCGGAGGGAAAGACCGCGACGCTGCGGTTCAACTGGACCGACTACCTCAGCGACACACCCTTCGTCCTTACCGCCGAAGACGACATCACGCTTTCCATTGCCGGTGGATTGACGGTGGACATGAACCAGTCCGCCGCCTTTCAGAAGGTTGACGTCAATGTGACGTCGCCGGCGAAGGTTCTTCTTTCCGCGATTACGAACGCGAACGGCGTGCTTCAGGGTGGAAGCCTCAACGCGAGGACGCTGACGAGCGACGGCGCCTCCATTCAGGCGAAGTCCCTGACGGGCGATCCCTGCCGCATCGCCTCAAGCGTCGTCCTCAAGAACAACGCGACGCTGGCAATCAACTACGACATCTCCGCCGGCACCACGATGACGGACGGGCAGGCTCTTGACGACGTCGCCGATGCGATCTCCGCTTCTGTGGGCACGGGCATCGTGAAGGGTTCTGTCGCGCCGTCCGAGACGGCGTTCCCGGTATCCGCCGACTCAGGGGCGACGCTGTCGCTTCAGGCCGCATGGCGCGGGTCGCCGAGCTTCGCCCTCTCTGGCGCGGGTACAATCGAAATCGACGGCAGCGGTGATGCGCCGAATATCGCCTCGGCCGCCGGATTTACCGGTACGCTCGTCATCAAGCAGTCCTGCACGTTCTCGCCGGGCGTCCTCGAAAGTTTCGGCGGCTCGATCATCTACCGGGTCAACGCCACGATTGCGGGCCATTATCCGACGCCGATCGATTTCTCGCACATATCTGTCGCGAACGGCGCGAAGCTGACTCTCAACTGGTATTCGCCGAACGCCCCGGTCAGCTACACGAGCGGAATGACGGTGGCGACTGGGCTTGGAGCGGGCGTCACCACCGACGACCTGACGGTTTCCTATCGGCAGGAAGCAGGCGACAAGACATATCCGACCTCACTGGGCGTTGATACCGATGTTGTCAATGGAACGCTGTCGACTACGCCGCGTGAACCGCGCCCGCGGCTTGTCTATCAGGGGGAGGGGACGTATTTCGACAGCAATAGCAACTACTGGAAAAACGAGTCGGATGAGACGGTTGGATGGACGGACGGTGCCATTGCGGTCTTGTCGGGTCTGAACGGAACTATCTATAACGGCACGTTCTCGCCCTATCAGCTTTTCATGCCGACAGGTAAACAGGGCGGGTTCATACGTGGAAACACGTCGGGAGCCAATGTCTATCGGTTGCATCTTGGAGCCGGAGGCCTCGACCTCTACAACAATGGCCCGTCGCTTTGGAATCTACTTGAGTTTCGCCTGACCTCGCCGCAGGTCTGGTGCCACACGAACTCGGACGCGACGGTTGCCTTTACGATTGGAAACCATGATGCAGCCGGCCGCGTTCCAGACTTGGTGACGGCTGATCCAGACTGCGATCTGACGGTTCTCGGTTCCCTTTCTGTCTATCTGAACGCGAAGGGCGATTTCCGTCATTCCGACATAACCCTCGACGGCACGAAGGCGAACAACGCCGCAAAGCTGATTCTCGACAACGTCAAGTCGGCGGCTTCCACGGCGACCGACATCACGCTCAATGCCAAGACGTTGACAATCAAGGGGCACTCCGTCCTGACCGTCAATTCAGACGACCGCGTGGCGGGTGGCTATACAATCGCCAAAGACCTCGTCCTTGTCTCGAACGCCAACGGCACGCCTGAAGTCGCCTTCGGGACTGACGCCAACAATGCGGTGATTGGCCTCGACGTCGCGACGATATCCTCGACTGGAACGGGGTCCGCCGCCAAGATGACCGGCACGGCGCGAATCGTCTCCGACGCGCTTCCGGTGACAATCGCTTCTGGCTCCTCGCTCAATTTCGCCGTTGGCCTTGCGAACGCGACGGAGAAGAGCGCAGCGGTCACGCTCCACGGCGGCGGCGAGCTCGTCGCTGGTTGTACGAACGCGGCGCAGGCGCTTCGCCTGACGTCTGCCACCGTGGCGGACTTCACTGGCACCGTGCGCGTTCCGAACGGCGGCGTCCTGTCGCTCGATGGCACCGTAAACCTTGCGGGAGTCACGCTTGAAAACGGTGCGATTGTAGACATGAACGCCGGCGCGGGCGCAACGATTGCCGACTGGAGCAATGTGACGTTCCCCGCCTCCGGCACTGTGACGATTTCCCTCCGTAGCGACGTTCCGTATGCGGCGGCGATGCAGAGCGTCGCGGTTCCCGGCGATTTCAGCGGAGTCTCATCCTCCGACCGCGCCAAGATCCGTATTATTGTCGACGACGGCCAGGGCAACTCGCCGTACTCCGTAGTCGCCACGCCGCGCTTTGATGGCGGCACGCTCTATGCCGACCTGTCGGCGTCGCTGACCAGGGCGGCGGGCTCGAACGGTAGGACGGTCTGGCTCGGCGAGGATTTTGGCGATGCCAGGGACCTTTCGAACTGGACGTATTTCACCGACACGTTCGATCCGTCGGTTCACCCTGATTCAATTGAGGTTCTTGACGGGTCGTATCTCGCGTACGGCATCTACTCGGCGATGAACTGGAAGATCAACCTTGGCGGGCTTGAGCTGCACGCCAACGACATGCGCAACACCTCCGACCAGACCAATCCGCACTACTACGCCATCTCCAACGGAACGCTGCATGCCAGGACGGCGATGCTCTACAACGGCGCGTTCGACATCTGGAAGGACGGCCATCTGCTCGCCGACGGCTACGGTTTGTCGTCCGGCATGGCCAGCTTCTGGCTGAGGACATACGGCGGGACCGATCCATTCCGCCTGACCATCCACGATGGCGGCGAGATGAAGGCGACGGGCGAACACCTGGGCTTCAACTTCTACAACCTCGCCTGCGTCGTCGAGGAGGGCGGACGGCTTGAACTCTCCGCGAAGAGCGTCGGCGTCATGACTTCGAACACGGACTCGTCGTTCGTCAACTACGGAACCCTAAGTCTGCCGCGGGGGTGGGTCGCGACGAACTTCTACCAGACGGCCGGCGAGTTCGCGGCGACATGCACGGTCGCGCAGTGCGGCGGCCGCCTGGAGTATGCGGGGGCGTTCGACGTTGCGCAGAGGGACGGGCTCTATGCGAACGTCACGTACCGCCTGGCTGTGTCCGGCGGAACGCTTGCGCCTTCGGGCGACGTCTCGTTCGCGGAGTGGGACCTGCAGATCGCGCCGGGTGCTGACTTCGGCGTGGAGGTGCGCAAGGACGACACGGCGTCGCTTGCAGCCTTCAACTGGGGCGAGGACTTCGCGCTCACGAAGACTGGCGCCGGCGCGTTCGAGCTGACTGTCACGAACTCGGTCGAGAACGGCGCGGTCGTCGTCCGGGACGGCTATCTTGTGAACGGCGGCGACCTGAACGTCGGCTCTCTCGCGGTGACGTATGCGGACAACGGCTGCCTGGCCGCCGACCCGACGGCGACCGGCGCGGCGGCCGACTACGGTCTTTTGCTTACGAACGCCACGATCTCTGCCGCGGCGGGAACGTACAATGTGCGTTTCGTGAAGTCCGGTGCTCCGACGTGGATCAACGTCCTTACGGTGCCGGCGTCGGCTGATCCCGTGCTTAATGCGGAAAACGTGAGCTTCTCTACTGCAAGCGGGCGCGAGGCGCGGGGGATGGTTCGTCGTGAGGAGGTCGTGGTCGGAGGTGTTCCGTGTGTTCGCTACGCCGTCTGCCGCGATGCTAGCGGAGCGATGATCATCGTATTATGATGCTGCGGGCTATTGTCTCATGCGCGGCGGTTTGCTGCGCCGTCATGTGCGTAGGCGCGGGGGCCGCTCCGCGCGTTGGCGCAAGGCTTGCGCCGGGCCGCGTCGAGGTCGTGGTCGAGCCAGGGGCGAAGCCGCCCGTCGCCTTTGCCGGTGACGAGGCGACGAATTTCCTCTCCCGCGTCCTTGGCGCACCGGTGCCGGTTGTGGATGCGCCGTCCGGTCGGGGCGTTGTGTCGATTGTCCTTGGCGAGGGCGCGCTTGCGAAGGCTGCCGGCGTCTCGGTCGAGGGGTTGGAGCGCGACTCGTTTGCCATCGCGGCGAAGGGCGAGCGCATCTACATAGTCGGCCGCGACGATCCGGCGTTCGACATCAAGGGCAACCTCAAGAACGGCGATGGATACGGATCGCTTTTCATGCAGGGTTGTGAGCGCGCGACGCTATTCGGCCTCTACGATTTCCTTGAGCGCTACGCCGGCTGCCGGTTCTACTTTCCCGACGAGCTTGGCGAGATAGCGCCGCGTACGGACGCAATCGTCGTGCCGGAGGGGACGCGCACCGTAACGCCTTCGTTCCTTGTCCGCAATCCGTATTTCAACGGCGACGGACGGTGGTTCAACGAGACGGACGCGGGCAAGGGGCGCGCGCGCGTCAAGTCGCTCGAGTGGCTGCGGCTTAGGATGTCTACGACGACTATTCCGTGCAGCCACGGCTCGCAGTGGTTTCGCTACATCGAGCGCTTCGCGAAGACGCACCCGGAGTATCTTGCGCTAAAGAAGGACGGTTCCCGTTGGGACGACCCGACGGTGTTCGCGTCGCATCAGTACTGCTGGTCCGATCCCGGCCTTCAGGAAACGCTCTACCAGGACGTCAAGGCTTACCTTACTGGGCAGCCCGCCTCTTCACGCGGGTTGAAGCGCTGGGGTGTCAACTGCAAGGGCCGGTATGTCGACATCATGCCCGACGACTCCTTCCTGGGGTGCCAGTGCGCGCGTTGCCAGGCCGCCTACCATCGCGAGAAGGGGCCGCATTACGCGACGGAGCTTGTCTGGGGCGTGACGGCGAAGGTCGCGCAGCGGCTTTTGGACGAGGGCGTCGACGGCCAGATATGCCAGATGGCCTACCTGCCGTACGGGCGGGTGCCGGACTTCGACATACCCACGAACGTCAACTGCATGGTCGCCGACACGGGGCCGTGGGCCATGGCCAGGCCGAAGCTTCTTGCGGAAGGAGAGGCGAATATCCGGGCATGGTCTGAAAAGCTCGGCCACAAGATCTGGACGTGGACGTATCCAAACAAGCATGGGCAGATGGCGATCGACGGGCTGCCCTCGATGGCGCCGCGCACATGGGGCGCCTACTACAAGCGCATGGCGCCGTGGATCTTCGGCTCGTTCGCGGAATGCGAGAGCGAGCGCTCGTTTCACAACCACCTCAACTACTA
>Ga0310696_10006013_pt1 | contig 14509 bp, 10 predicted proteins | sample AusTroGonzalo_MG_4_FD_203885 | JGI IMG/M metagenome (GOLD analysis project Ga0310696, IMG submission 203885) | Bovine rumen microbial communities from tropical cattle in Woodstock, Queensland, Australia - Gonzalo_02 (v2) (version 2) | ecosystem: Host-associated > Mammals > Digestive system >...
TTTGCTCTTCCATTCATGACCTGTTCTTTAATCGCACTGACAATGCGTCTGTATTCGCGCATCAAATCGTCATGACGCACACGCACATAGTCATAATCGCCTTCGTTGCAAGCGAATTCCATAGACTTCGCAATACTTGCAATTTCTACAGCACCGATATACAACGATGCACTCTTGAGTGCCTGCACCATCAATCGGTAACTTTCAAAATCTTCTTCCTTGAACAGTTTAGTCAAGACAACGTCAAATTGCTTGTCGGCATAAATCATCATTTTCTTGCGGTAAAGCGCTTCGTTGCGTTCACAGCAATAAAGACCGACAGAAATGTCCAATACATCGCTGGGCAGGTTTTCGTGTTGCTTTTTAGGCTCCGGCGCCACCACTTTCTTGACCGTTTTTTCTTCAGCCAACGGCTGCACCGACAATTCCTCTTTTTTCGGAACTTCATCGATGCGGTGCACCAAATCCTTAGGCAGGTACTTCAACAAAATCGCAAACAAGGCATCTTCATGAACCGGCTTTGTCAAGAAGTCTGCAAAACCCATGGTCTCACAAATCGTCTTCGCAGAAGCGCTATCGTCGGCCGTAAGCATCACAATCGGCGTATGCTTATTCGGATGATCGTCAAGCGTCTTCATAATCGTCAAAATATCCAGGCCATCGATAATCGGCATTGTATGGTCAAGGAATATAATGTCGTAATGGTTGCGCCTGAAGTTTTCGATGGCTTCCATTCCATTCGACACAGAATCAAACTTGGCAAGCGTTTCCTTCATGAGACCGCTCATCACGCGCAAGTTCATCGGAAGGTCATCAATTGCAAGAATCGAGGCGTTCGGAGCAAAGAAGTGAATGGATTCGTTTTCAGAAACCTGCACAAATTCATTATAGCGGGTCTTGAAATCACCCATCAGTTCGTTCTTCACCACCTTCTGCGGGATAGAGATTTCTATAACCGGCAAGCCATCTGCAATGTGATCGCTCTTGATAGAACCACCAAGTGCAACTACCAGCATTTTAACAAGCGTAAGCGATGCACCCGTCCAGCTGACGCCCGCATCCGGCACGTCAATCACCAAGTCAATCTTTTGCGTATTTTCTTCGCCATTTTCATCTTCGGCCCAGCGGTAACCAATCTGGATAATATTCGCCCCATTCACCACAAGGCGTTCCGCATTGAACAGAATATTGCTGATAATCTGCCACAGGCGAGATTCATCGCCTTCCAGCTGAGTCGGAATCGAAGAATCCACCAGCAGTTCAAACTCTGCCGTTTTCTTGCGGTGGCGTGCAGAGCTGTAGCAATCACAAAGGACCGCGAACAAGTCGTATTCCTTGATTGAAATATCAAGACTATTCGTGCGAATCTTGTTCATGTCCAAAATGTCATTCGAAAGCAACAGCAGTTCCTGACCAGACGCACGCATTTCGGAAACGTATTCATTCAGCGACGCATCCGAAGATTCCCTCAAGACGATCGCTCCCATATTCAAGACATTCATCGCCGGATTGCGAATATCCTGACCTACGGAATCCATCATGCGCAGGCGATCTAATTCATCACTCAGCAAATGGCTTTTCAAATTGTATTCACGATGCTTGCGAACCAAGAAGAATCGAATGCCAAGCCCTGTCAAGAACAGGAGCATCAAAAGGCCCACCACCCAGAACACCAAGAAAGACAGGCGATCCAAGCCATCAGCGACATCATCGCCAGCCACCATTCCGGCCAAGATAAAATCATCTTGTTTCAGCTTGGCCATGTAGAAATAAAAGATTTCATCGCCGACTTGGACACTCTTAGAAGTCGCAAGACCGCCGCGATCCATATCCTGGCGGAGCCAGCCATAAATCTTGTCCACATCGAAATCGACCCAGGCAGAATCATGCCGCCAGCTTCCGGTATTATTCTGGATCAAGACTCGGCCATCGTGATCGATAATCTGAGCAAAACACTTTCTATCAAAGCAATCTACATCAAAGAAATCCGTCACCGGAATATCATTGTACTGCATGTACAGCACATAGCGCACATTGTAGCGGTTGTACACGGGCACGCCAAGCAAGATTCCCATTTTTTCGCTATAGCAAATCGATTGCTTACCGCGGAAAGATTCGATGATACAGCGGTAGCTTTCATCGGGCAGTGCAAACACCGACTTTTCCGTATACACGGTACCGTCCAACGCAATCAAGCCATAGCTGGAGCTTCCATACTTCACATCAGAAAGCGCCATAAAATCTTCGACATGCGCACCGTCAACTTCAATCTTACGGGCAATCATCGTGAGCGCATTCAAGCGCATATGCAATTTTTCGTTGACAAGGTCTGCAATCAATTCCGCCTGCTGCGACACCTGCTTTGACACAAACACATTCAAGAGGGTGTCCAGCTTTACGCGAAGCAGCACACAGACAAGGCACAACACAAACACGACGATGGCAAGCCACACCACCATCTTGATGTTGATTTTCACGTTTCTATTAGGGGTTAATTCCATCGACTACCCCCTCGACATACCAGTCAAACCTATTCAGCATGGCATCATCTGTCATGCTTTCGCCTTCACCCACGCGAACTTCGCCATGGTTGTCTGTAATCGGGCCATAAAACACATCGAACTTTCCCTGAAGGAGTCGAAGTTTTTCGTCTTCTACAACCTGACGAATCGAATCTTCAACGTTTCGAGTCAATTCCGACAGTTCCATGATTCCACTTTCAAGGTCAAGCCAATAAGAACGACCTTCAAACTTATCCTGAATCACCTCGCGGATCTTCGGGATGTAGAAATTTTCCCAGCGCCAAACAGGAGCCGTCAAGAACAAATCCGGGAACCGCTTGGAATTATCCCTGTTATAGCCGATAATCCATATCTTATTTTCACCAGCAATTTCATACGGCGACAAAGCATCCACATGAGTCGTCAAAACATCGATATTATGTTGTTCCAAGAGAGACCTTGTCGCATCGGCAGCCTTTGATTCGTCGGTCCAAGAATTGCTCCAGCTGACATAAACTTTTGCATTCGGGTTCACCTTGCGCACACCGAGCATAAACGCATTGATTCCACGATTCACTTCAGAAATACTGAATGCAGCCACATAACCGATTTCGTTGGTCTTCGTCTTCATTCCGGCGACAAGTCCCGAAAGGTAACGCAGCTGGTACATGCGGCCAAAGAAGGTGGAAAGATTCGTCGCAGTCTGAAGTCCTGTCGCATGGAAAAACTTTGTCTCCGGATGGTTTCTTGCCACCACCAACGCGGGCACGCCATATTCAACAGAATTTGCGATAACGATTTTCGCGCCGTTCTTGATCGCCCCTTCCATCACTTCCTGCGCCGAATAGTCGGTAGGAACGTTTTCATAATAGGCAACGTCCAGATTCAAAATCTGTTCAGCTTTCTGCAAAGCCTCGTAATGAGTCTCATTCCAGCTATGGTCATTGCGAAGTCCCGGCATAATCATTGCCACGCGGACTTTTTGCGGTTCTTCCTGAAAATCCGTTTCCGGCCCAAACATGAACAGAACGCCTGCAATCATCAATAGAGCAATCGTCGATGTAAGAACTACCCACCTCATCGTTCCTCAAGCCCCCTTTGAATGTTTTCAATCAGTTCTGCATGCAAAGCCATTGCCAGTTCATGGTTTTCCTGAACGACCTTCATTCGAGATTCGCGGCTTGCAATTTCCAGATTGCGGAATTTGTCGGCCATCGACATTGCACCAATAGCGACAGAAGAATCATAAAGAACATGCATGTAGAAACGGTAATTGTCCCAGTCCGAATTCTTGTAGCAGTTATCCACATTTCGGCACAACGGAGAGCCTACGTATTCCTGCAGCATTTCCACATAAATTTCTTCGTCGTCGGCGCAGTAATTCAAGCCAGCCTTTACATCCAAGAAATCATCAAAGCGCTTGAAGCGTTCAACCAACGTGGGTGCTGTAACAGAGCGCAATTCAATTTCATCGTCGTCGTACAGGCCCTTATTCTTCTGGCCCGGCGCAGCCATGCTATCAGTCATGTTCGTAGAAGGCACCACCGGTTCCGACAAGTCATCAATCGTGAGAACAAGTTGCTTGGGCAAATACCACTTCATCGCACGCTGCAAATCACGTTCCTTGAGCGGTTTGATCAAGTAATCGGCAAAGCCTTCGGCAAGGAACGAATCCTTCGTAAACGATTCACCTTCCGACACAAGGGCAACCACAGGCGTATCCTTGTTCGGCGACTTATCCATCATCCTCATCTTTCTAAAGACATCGATACCATCCATCACCGGCATCATGTGGTCCAAGAAAATTAAGTCGTAATGTCTGGATTCCACCAATTGCAAGCACTGGTGTCCGCTCAACGCCTCGTCGATCTTCATCTGCGAATTCTTCAAGAATCCACGGAACACCTTCAGGTTCAATTCCACGTCGTCGACAATCAAGATTCTCGCTTCGGGCGCAAGGAACACATCGGCAAGATCCTTATTCTTGCGGGAAGCATTCCTGTAACGCATGGCGAAGTCGCCCATAGGTTCGGTATTCAGCACCAGCTGCGGGATTTCGACCAAGAACGAAGAACCTTCACCATAGCGGCTGTTAATCGACATCTGGCCGCCACATTTTTTCAGCAGTTCCTGCGTAAGGCTGAGTCCAAGGCCCATACCTTCGACGTTCTTATTTTCATCGGACTCATCGTTAATGTACTTCTTGAAAATGGAACCGCGGTCTTCTTTTCGAATGCCAACCCCCGTATCCTTGACGGCGATCTTCAGCATGATATAGTCGTCTGTACGGAGCGTGCCCATCGGAGGCAAGTTGTCAAAGCCCACGGACAACGACACGCCGCCCACTTCGGTAAACTTGACGGCATTCGAAAGCAGGTTGTTGATAATCTGGATAATGCGGTTTTCGTCGCCCCACAAGCAAGACGGAATATCCGGGTCGCAGTCCACATGGAACGCAAGGCCCTTGGCTTTTGCCTTCGGTTCGTTTTCGTTGAAACATTCTTCCAGAACCGAGAACACATCGTATTCCATCGATTCAATGCTCAGGCGGCCCGATTCAATTTTTGAGACATCCAATACATCGTTCACCAACGAAAGAATACTCTGTCCAGCACTCTGAATATTGTTGGAATACTCCTTCATGCTGTCGTCATGCAAATCCTTCTGCACAATGGTATTCATACCGAGAATACCGTTCATTGCCGAGCGGATTTCATTGCTCATGCTCGTAAGGAAAGCTGTCTTAGAACGATTCACGCGAATCAGTCTTATGTACTTTGAATACAACGCCGTCAGCAGCAGTGCAATCAATACATAGATTAAGACCGCAAGCATTGCATTGCGCAGGACTGTTAATTTCAGAGGCGCCCAAAGCCCATGTTCTTCGACCAGGCGAACCACATACCATTCCCCCTGCACCAGCGTCGAAAACACGCGATAATCCTTGCCACGCAAATGAATTACAAACGATTCGCCACTCGCATACGAAATCGCACGAGCAAGTTTTTCTTCATCTGACCCCCAGAAATCGGCCGACAAGTAATTCCTGCCGTTCTGGGTAATGTCGGTATGCGAAATCACCGTGCCCTTCTTGTCAAGAATGACCTGCATATTGGACAAGTCACTCTTCTTGACCTTGGCAAGCAAATCCTTTAAGTACAGGTCTACGGCAAGAACACTTTTCTTATCCGAAAGGCGCAAACTGATAGTCACCACTTGTTCGCCACTATGGGGATTCAAGTGGGTCGGAATCAAAGCGACCTTGTCCTTTTCCATGGGAGCATTCTGGTACCAAGGCCTGTTCGAGGGCACATAACCTACGGCAGGAGTCCAACGGCCGCCATTAAAAAATTCTTCGCGCAAAATTCCGAACATATTGCACAAGACAAAATCGTCTGAGTGCTTGTAATATTCTGCTTCGGAAACTAACAGCGATTCAATCTGAGCCTGCTTGGCCCCGTGTTCCAAACTCTTTTCTGCAATGCGAGAGGTCACTCGCAATATCGATTCGCCTCGCGCCAAGAAACCATCAATCGCTTCGGCATCTCGTTCATTCGAAAGCGAACCCGCAAGCAAGATTTCTCGTTGTACCGTTTCAACGTAATCTTCAAGGACGTACGCGCTGACCGTGGCAATGGCTAGCCCCACCGCCACAAGAATTATCCCGTACAAAGCCCTTACGCGATTTTCGCTTTCTATTGTCTTTGAGAACACAATCAAAATATAAGATATTTCGGAATAAAAATTCACTATGCTATATTTCAACGCATGAAGTTCGAAAAAGAAGCATTAAAAGGCCTGCTTAAGACGGCAGAATCCGAGGGAATTTTCAATAAGGCGGTCGCCGGATTCATTTTGCCCGACGGGAGCCGCGAAATTTTGACGCTCAATACCCCCGAAAACACGGTTTTCGACATCGCAAGCCTTACCAAGGTGTGCCCTACCTCGACACTCGCCCTGAGTTACATTCTCGAAGGCAAACTGTCTGTGGACACCAAGGTCATCGATTACATTCCCGAACTTCAAACAAATTACCGCGAAGACATCCGCGTTTTCCACCTGCTCACGCATAGTCTCGATTACCGCGTACCCATGAAGACTTTGCGCACGCTGCCTGCCGAAGGGATTCTGGACGCCCTTTACACTTACCAGTTTGAAAAGGCGCCCGGCGCAGACTTCAATTACGGCAACCCCGCAAGCGTTTTACTCGGAATCATTCTGCAGCGCCTTATGGGCAAAGACTTGCAGCAGCAAGGCCGCGAGCGTTTCTTTATTCCGCTGGGCATGACACGCTCCGGCTGGGATCCCCTTGACCGCGACTGGAATCCGATTCCGAAGGCAGAAATCTCGCCGACTGAAATCTGTGCTTTCAGAGGCCGCGAAATCCAAGGTGAAATTCACGATGAAAGCGCCTGGGTTCTGCGAAAGCTGTTCCCCGTAGGCAGCGCCGGCATGTTCAGCTGCGTGCCGGACTTGCTGAATTTCGTACAAATGATTTTAAATGACGGCGTAGGCGCAGACGGCAAACGCGTCGCCCCCGCAGGCATTCTGAATATGGTCAGCGAGAACGCCTTTGCCGGCAATTCCGCAAGCAAGTATTCCACCGCCAAGGACGCCTGCACCGCCCTCGGCTGGGAACTCAACAGCCAGAAGTTCATGGGCGTTAAAATCTCGCCGCGTACCTTCGGCAAAACCGGATTCACCGGCGCAAGCATTGTAGCCGACCCCGACAAGGGCGCCGCTGTCGTATTGCTCAGTAATTTCACCTACCCGCACCGCGAAGCGAATGCCGACCGCATCCACGCCTTCCGCGCAACACTTAGCGACGCATTCTTCGGGTAGCCCTATTGTACTCGCCTTAATGTCATTCCGAACTAGTTTCGGAATCGGCATTTCTTGCCTTAGAACCTGCATTTTCTAAATTTGAGCTCGATGAATCTCGAGCCTACAGCACTTGCTCTTTATGCCGCCTACTTTGTGTTAGGCGCAGTGGTAAGCCTTATCAACAGCATCGCAGGCGGCGGCTCCACCTTGAGCCTCCCCGTCATGATTTTCCTTGGCTTGCCTGCAACCGTTGCAAACGGCACGAACCGCATCGGGCTTATTATCGGAAACTTCAGCAGCGCCATCAACCTCATGCGCCACGGCTACCTGAACAAGAAGATTTTCTTGCAGCTCGCCCTCCCCACCTTATTCGGCGCTCTCGTCGGAGCATGCTTCTTGGTACGCATCGGCGACAAGCTTTTCCAGGCGATCCTCGCCGTCGTCATCAGCCTTGTGGTGGTCATGAGCAACTTGCGCAAAGACATTCTGGGCAAACCTCCTGCAAACCCGCCTGAAAAGCTCACCCTTAAAGGCGCCCTCGGATTTTTCGGCATCGCCATCTACGGCTGCATTGTGCAAGTGGGTGTCGGTTTCGTGCAGATCTTCGGACTCACACGCTACACCGGACTCTCGCCCATCGAAATCAACGCCCTCAAGAACTCGCTCACCAACGTGTTCCTGCTGATCAGCACCATCGCCCTTGGAATTAACGGGAAAATCGACTGGCCTATCGCCATCCTCATGGCGGCAGGCGCCTGGGTCGGCGGTTATTTCGGCAGTTTCTTGCAACGCAAGAAGGGCAACAAGTTCATTCAGCGCTTCATTAGCGTCTGCAGCATCGGCATGGCTATTGCCCTTGTCGTGGACTTGATCACTAAATAGTTTTCTTTCTCGGCTTACGCTTTTTAAGCCGTTCTCCGAGTCCTGCAATCAATTGCGCAGCAAGCTCTTCGTTACCGGCAGCCAGCAGTTCTTTTTGCGGGCGCGGCAATCGCTTAATTCGAGCCTCCAGCCGCAAGGCCTCTTCGTGGCTATTCAATTCAAACTTTCTTAAAATACATTCCGGCGGGAACGCCTTGGTAAACTTCGCTCCCTTGCCGGACTTATGTTGCTCAAAACGAGCTTCGACATCTACAGCATAGCCCGTATAAATGCGGTCACCCGCACAACGGAGCATGTAGACGAAATGAGACATCTTTACGAGATTTGAGAAACAAGAGAAATGTGCGCGACTTCGTCGCAATGTGTGGTGTGTAATTTCACATTACACATCCCACATTCCACATTACAATCCTATTCGCTCTTCTTAGATACGAAGTTCATGTAAATCGTGCCAAGGATTGCGGCACAGAAGCTTCCCAACAGAATACCGAGCTTGGCAGAATCCTGACGGTCGCCCACCTCAAAGGCGAGGTTAGCCACGAACAGGGCCATGGTAAAGCCGATACCGGCAAGCATACCGCCACCCCACAAAACCTTCCAGCTGTAGCTCGGCTTCACCGACACGCCAATCTTCACGGCGAGCAGGCTGAACAGGAAAATACCGATCGGCTTACCCAGAATCAAGGCCAAGGCCACAGCGCCCATCACCGGCACTTCCAAGCCACCCAGCTTGATTTCGACACCCGCGTTGCTCAAGGCGAACAGCGGCATAATAAAGAAGTTCACCCACGGAACCAGCGGCTTAAAGAAGCGTTCCTGCATCGAAATACTTTCGCGAGCACCACGCTTCAGCAAGGTAAATACTTCGTACTGTTCGTTGCGGTCCTTGGCTTCGCCCGAAAGAGCACCGCCCACGCTGCCAGCGAAATGAGCAAGCTTACCCTTCGCAAGCACAGGCTTTGCCGGCACCGAGAGTCCAAGCAGCACGCCCGCGATAGTCGGGTGCACGCCACTCTTCACAAAGAACGCCCACACAGCAATTCCAATCACGCCATGCAACAGCAGGTTGCGCACGCCAATGCGGAACATCACGTTAATCAGCGCGAGCAGAGCAAAACCCGCACCGAGAGCCAAGAAGTTCACGCCGTCGCCGCTGGGGTAACCGATTGCAATCACAAGGATAGCACCGATATCGTCTGCAATGGCCAAAGTCAAAATCATCACACGCAGGGCATGGGGCACCTTCTTACCGAGAATGGCCATGCAACCCACCACAAATGCAATATCCGTTGCCGTCGGAACACCCCAACCATGAGCCGCACTATGTTCGCCATGGGGGCAAAGCAGCAAGTAAATCAAAGCCGGGAACAGCATACCGCCAGCCGCCGCAATAATCGGCAAGCTCGCCGCCTTCGGGTTCCTCAATTCGCCATAGGTCATTTCGCCCTTGACTTCGAGCCCGATATTAAAGAAGAAAATCGTCATCAAGGCATCGTTAATGAGCCAGTGCAAATCGCCCGCACCAACCCAACTGCCAATCGTGAGCGCAAAAGGCATGTGCCAAACATGGTGGTAAGATTCAGGGCTAACATTTGCCCAAATCAGGGCCGCAATCGTCATGATAATCAAAACAATGCCACCGGTGGTCTCCACCTTCATCAACCGTTCCATCGGCGTGATGATCTTGCGGATAGGGGTTTCCGGGAACAAATCTTCAATCTTGTCGCTGCTCGTTACTTTTGCCGACATAGCTACCTGTAAATAGGGTTGAGTGATTCAGCCTTGCGCTTTACAAAATAATCAATTTTTTCGCAAATGACATCACCCCACCCCCTATTTATCTATATTTCGCCCAGTTTTTAGGATTCCTTAATTAAAGAAAGGTTATGAAAAAGAGTGTTCTTGGGTTAATGGTGACAGCAGCCGCTGCCATCGGGATATGGGCATGTAGCGATTCCACCTTCGCAGAACCGGACGAACCCGTATCTTTGAGTTCTAGCGCAGAAGACGAAGAAAGTTCCTCTTCCGCAGAAAAAAGCACAAAAACCAAATCCAGCAGTTCTACCGAAAAGCAGAGCTCCAGCAGCAAAGTAAAATCCAGTAGCTCCTCTGAAAAGTCCAGCTCCAGCGGCAAAGCCGAATCCAGTAGCTCCTCTGAAAAGTCTAGCTCTAGCGGCAAAGTCGAATCCAGTAGCTCCTCTGAAAAGTCCAGCTCCAGCGGCAAAGTCGAATCTAGTAGCTCCTCTGAAAAGTCCAGCTCTAGTGGCAAAGTCGAATCCAGCAGTTCCACTGAAAAGTCCAGCTCTAGTGGCAAAGTCGAATCCAGCAGTTCCTCTGAAAAGTCTAGCTCTAGCAGCAAGCCGGAATCTAGCAGCTCCAGCGAAAAGTCTAGCTCCAGCAGCAAAGTCGAATCCAGCAGTTCCTCTGAAAAGTCCAGCTCTAGCAGCAAGCCGGAATCTAGCAGCTCCAGCGAAATTTCAAGTTCCAGCGAGCCGTCTAGTTCTAGCGAAACCCCAAGTTCCAGCAGCGAAGAAGAAATTATCGATTGCTCCGGCAAGACTTTCCAGTCCGGCAACCACAGCCTGAGTGTGAATGTCGATGGCAAGAAGCGCACATTCATTATGCACGTGCCGAGCACCTACACGGGCGACAAAGCTGTACCACTCGTTGTGGACTACCACCCGATTGGTGGCAGTAGCGAAGGACAGATGAATAGTACAACCTACAAGGCTGTGACTGACCTCGAAGGCGTCATCTCGCTCTACCCGCAAGGCACCACCAAAACGATGGGTCCGGGTTGGAACGTAGGCCCTTGCTGCTCCAACGATGACGACGTGAAGTTCTCTCGCGAAATGATCAAGCTTGCAGAAGAAAAGGCATGCATCGACAAGAAGCGCGTTTACGCAACCGGTTTCTCGATGGGTGGCGGCATGACTAACCACGTGGCATGCTTCATGTCCGATGTGTACGCCGCAGTCGCTCCTGCAGGTATGGACTTGAATAAGACCAACAGCGCTCGCTGCAATCCGGAACGTCCGATTTCTATCATCATGTTCCGCGGCACGGCCGACAACGTCTGCCGTTACCAGGGTGGCGATAGCGGCTTCAACGACGGTTTGAACTTCTTGGGTGCCGAAGGCAACTTCAGGTTCTGGGCCGAAAAGAACGGCTGCGTTGGCACTCCGACCAAGAACTCCGATGGTTGCCAAGAATACTCCAACTGTCAAGACGGCACTAAGGTCGTACTTTGCACCAAGCAGAATGGCGGTCACGAACAGGGCGACGGCAGAATCGGCTGGCCGTTCATGAAACAGTTCACACTGCCTTAAATCCGTCAACAAACCACATCATTTTCAAAAACCAGCAGTTATTAAGTCTTTCTTAATAACTGCATTTTTCTTTAATTAAACTTTATATTGAGTCATTTTCTCACGAAGTTCCAAGAAATAGTCAAAGTCGCTACAATAAAGCTTGTCCTGTATAACGCGGTACTTTTCCCATTCCGTTATCGCATGTGCCTGGGCAACTTCCATTGAAATCTTTCCGGCGTTCGTTAGCAACTCGTGCTCAGTCGCCATCAGAATGCGATCCAGATGTTTCGCCCAGTCTTCCATAGTCATGGGAATATGCCGGTTCGCCTGCATTTCAGCAAAATCCAAATAACCTGAAACAATCAGCTCAAGCGCACTCAATTCTTCTTTGTCCAAGTAATTCTTCGCGACAATAACATCGGACTTCATAATCTTCCCCTTGGGCGATGTAGCCCAAGTCCTCAAGCCCATATGTTCTTTTTTGCTGTCGGCACGCTCAACAATCAACTCGGCTGCGGTATGTCCGTGAATTGCCCAATGCAGTTTATTTTGGACCTTCTTGAAGAAATCCTGCGTAATTTTTGCAGAAGGGTCATAATCCAGCGCCGTAGAATAAATGTCAGTAATCTTCTGGTAGAATCGGCGTTCCGAAACGCGAATTTCACGAATCGCCTCCAATTGCTTTTCAAAATAATCTTCAGTCAAGATTGTCCCAAAATTCTTGAGACGTTCCTTGTCCATCACCCAACCCTGGATGGTATAATCCTTGACAATCTGCCCCGCCCACTTCCGGAACTGCACAGCACGCTCGTTGTTAACCTTGAAACCCACAGCGATAATCATCTGTAGGTTGTAATGCAACACATCACGAGATACCTGTCGCGAGCCTTCAGTTTGAACTATCCGGAAATTCCGGATAGTTGGTTTTTCCGGCAACTCTCCATCATCCAATATCTTCGAAATATGCTCGTTGATCGTACGGACATCCACCCCGTACAATTCCGCCATCATCTTCTGCGTCAGCCATACATTTTCGTCTTCATAGCGCATCTCTACGCTCTGCTCGGAACCACCCACCGCCGAAACATAAGTCAAATACTCCGCAGCCGAGCTGCGAATAGAAACCGGGATTATCTTCTTGGCGTTTTTCATTTTCTACTCACTTGTGCACTAAATATATATTCTTAGAATCAATTTGTCAATTTTGAACTATTAAGTTTTTCTTAATAGTTCGATTTTTTGTGGTGGATACTTAATCGTATTTACTTTGCTAATTCAGCAATCGTCTGGCGGACCTTTTGACCGACCGCAAAATGGGTTTCGTTCGCCTTTTCCTTGCCCTTGATGTTTTCGCGGCGAAGTTTATCATCCGTTTGCGTAATTCGAAACAGGTTCGCGGCAAGTTCCGTAGCGCCCATGTGGTCCAGAATCTGTTCATTTTTCTTGAGCCCCTTGCGCTTGAGAATATCCTTCATTCCCAAACCGTTGATATTCCGACAAGTCATTATGGCAAAATACGTTTTACTGAGGGCGACAACTTTTTTACGAGGGTCGCCATTCATTACAATCAAGTAGCAAGCGTAACGGGAGAGCTTGATATCGGCGATTTCGCGTTGCGAACCAGAACTAAGATCAACCATTTTGTTGACGTCAACAAAATGGTCTGTTGCAACAAAACCACTTGCCGTGCAAGCTTCTTTTGCACGCTTTACGCTCTTTTCAAAGTTTCTCCATTCCGTATATTCCAAAGCAACTTGCAGTTCCCTGGCATACCAGAATTCTACTCCGTCTTCATCGATGTGCTTAATACTCTCAAATGTCTTCTGAGAGTAAGCAGCAACTTCTTTTTTGACCATATAGCCTCCAAGTGGTCACAGTTTGTGACCGGTTGATGTTTAGAGGCGTTCTCTCAAATCTGAAATTCAGATAAAAAAAGAACGCACCTCGCCTTTGTACAGCGAGATGCGTCGGGCGTTAATGTACCTATTATCCGAAAAACTGGCAAGGGGAGTAGAAAAATTTTACAAAGGGCATCTACTAACGCCATCAAACTTTATTCAAAAAAGAGAACGACACCCCCAAAGGAGTGCCGCTCTAAATGTTTTCACAACGGAATAATCCTTATTGTGAATTGCTTTCAGATTGACCATAATATACAATTCTTTTTGAATGCATGCAATATTTTTTTATAAAAAAACTTTTTCATAAAAAAGAAGAAAAAAACACGATTGACAATATATGACACATATAAAATATATATTTATGTATTTACGTTTTTCACATTTTAGGACAAAAAAGGCGTTTTTTCTTCAAAAATCAACTTTTTTGAGATATTCCCACAAAATAAGTGTATATTAATACGGAATAAAAAAGAAGGATTTCTACATGAAAAAGATTCTTGGACTTGATTTGGGTGTTAGCTCTATTGGTTGGAGTGTTATTTCCGTTGACGAAAACGGAGATCCATCTGAAATACTCGGAATGGGCAGTAGGATTGTTCCCCTTTCAACGGATGATGCTAATGAGTTTTCAACAGGAAACGCCATATCCAAGAATCAAAAGAGAACACAAAAAAGAACAACTCGTAAAGGATACGATCGTTACCAACTACGTCGCGAGAACCTAACAGCAGAACTAAGGAAGCACCAAATGCTCCCAGACGAGCATTTAATCAAGTTGCCCGTTCTTGATTTGTGGACTTTGCGTGCGAATGCCGCTACGGAAGGGCATCAGCTTTCGTTGCCTGAAATCGGACGAGTGCTTTACCATATCAATCAAAAACGTGGATACAAACATGCTAAAGCAGACGAGGCTGGCGACAAAAAACAAACTGAATACGTCGAAAACGTAAACAAGCGTTTCGCGATGATTAAAGAACTAGGCCTCACTATTGGACAATTTTTCGCCAACAAATTGAAAGAATCAGAAGTCATATCTGAAAAAGGAACATTTTATACGTACCGCACCAAGGAACAAGTCTTTCCTCGTGGT
>Ga0310696_10006015_pt1 | contig 14508 bp, 11 predicted proteins | sample AusTroGonzalo_MG_4_FD_203885 | JGI IMG/M metagenome (GOLD analysis project Ga0310696, IMG submission 203885) | Bovine rumen microbial communities from tropical cattle in Woodstock, Queensland, Australia - Gonzalo_02 (v2) (version 2) | ecosystem: Host-associated > Mammals > Digestive system >...
TGGCGCCATCGAAATGGTACCTCTTGATGAGAACGATGAAGAATCACCCATGATTCCTGCTATCAATGAAGCAGCCTGCATCGGTTGCGGTGCCTGTGAGTATGTCTGTCCGTCGCGTCCCTTCTCGGCTATCTACGTCGAGGGCCACGAAGTTCATAAAAAGATATAAGATTCTAGTTTATAGTTGATAGTTGATAGTTTAAAGATGATTACCTGGCAAGCCCTTGAATCACATGGAGACTATAGAACTAATCAACTATCAACTATAAACATTAAACTATAAACAAATATGAAAGAAAAGAATATATCAAGACGTTCGTTCCTGAAAGTGTTTGGAGCCGGTAGTGTGGCAGCTGCTGCGACGCTGGCAGGCTGCAAGGGCGGCAATAAGGCTGGCGAACAGGCTGCAGAAGAGTATAAGAACCAGGTGGAGCCGCCCGTAGGCAAGATGACCTACCGCGAGAACCCTAAGACCAAGGAAAAAGTGTCGATCTTAGGCTATGGCATGATGCGCCTGCCGACAATGCCCGACAATGAAAATGAGTTTGATCAGGAGATGATCAACAAGCAGATAGATTATGCCATCGAGCATGGCATGAACTACTTCGATACCTCCCCCGTGTATTGTCAAGGACAGTCGGAACGCTGCACAGGTATCGCTCTGAAGCGTCATAAGCGTGAGGAGTTTTTCGTGGCCACGAAGCTCTCCAACTTCAACCGTGACTACTGGAAACGGGAGAAGGCTATCGAGATGTATCAGAACTCCCTGAAGGAACTGCAGGTGGACTATATCGACTACTATCTGCTGCACGCCGTAGGTGGCGGTATGGACGAGTTCAATGGCCGCTATGTCGACAACGGCATCATGGACTATCTGATGAAGGAGCGCGAGGCAGGTCGCATCCGTAACCTCGGTTTCTCGTTCCATGGCCAGAAAAGCGTGTTCGACGAGGTGATTGCCTTGCAGGACAAGTACCACTGGGACTTCGTGCAGATCGAGCTCAACTACCTTGATTGGGACTATGCCAACGAGATCAGCAAGAACAATGTCGATGCCAGCTATCTCTATGGGGAACTTCAGAAGAAGGGTATCCCCGCCGTTGTCATGGAGCCGCTGTTAGGAGGTCGTCTGGCCAACCTGCCTCAATATCTGATGACAGAATTGAAGAGTCATGCCCCAGAGAAGTCGGTGGCCTCATGGGCCTTCCGCTATGCAGGCACACCTGAGGGCGTGCTCACCGTATTGAGCGGTATGACCTATATGGAGCATTTGAAAGACAATCTGCTCTCCTATTGTCCGTTAGTGCCCCTCTCTGAAAAGGAAATGCGCTACCTCGACGATGAGATTGCGAATAAGATTGTCAGTCTTGAGAACATCCCCTGCAACGACTGTAAATACTGCATGCCTTGTCCCTATGGTATCGATATTCCCGCCATCTTCGTACATTATAATAAATGTAAGAACGAGGGTTCACTGCCGATGGGCATTGGCGACAAGGAATATCGCAAGCATCGTCGTCAGTATCTGATTTCACTGGATCGTGCTGTGCCCCGTGATCGCCAGCCTGACCACTGCATCCAGTGTGGACAGTGCGAGCCCCATTGTCCGCAGAACATCCGCATCCCCCGCGAACTGCGCAAGATCGACGATATGATCGAAAGGCTCAAGCGCGACCCTGAGGGTGTCGGTGAGGAAATCGGCTAAGCGATAACTACTTAGCGATGACTTTCGCCGTGTGAACGGTGCCCTGCTTATCGGTCACCTTCATCACATACACCCCATGCGACTTGAGCGCACTGACTTGATGGCCGTCAGGTGTGAAGAATTCACGCTTGACGGCTTCTATTTGGTCGAAGTCGATAGTAGGTTTCAAAATAGCTGTCGCATCACCAGTAACAATCACGCCGATTTTCTGGGAGAAGGTGGTCTCACCATCGTAGACGGTAACATCGACGCCATAGACACCTGCAGCATTGGGGGCGATGGTTTTCACTTTCAGCAGCGAGCCGTCGATGCTGGCAGCAAAGATGCCAGTACCAATCGCATCGGGCAGGCTAAACGTAGGTGTCACAGCCTTGCCGTTCTGTCCGTAGAAGCCGATGAAATAAGGCTTCAAATCGAGTGTCGCCTCACTATTTGGTTCCATCATTACGTATGGATGAGCCATAAATTCCAGATAATCCTCTAAGAGGGTCCATCCGTCACCATTAGGGTCGTCATTCTGATTGGCGGTATTTGGATCGCTACCGATGGCACGCTCATACCAATCGGGCATACCATCCTGATCGCTGTCCCAGTTAGCATCGCGTGCCTCTTCGGGATACACCTCCCAGCCCTTGCCATCAGCATGTTCTGTGATATCTTCCTCCGTATCTATCTCACCCTTGATCTTCGACTTCGAACCTACATAGGTGTAAGTGCCGTCGAGCGTCTCACGGATATTACGGGTATGGTGCTCGTCACGCATCGGCATAGTGGCACCCGCATAGCTGGTCACGATCTTCATGGCATCCTTAGCCGAATGAATTTGGGCATAGCTCTCAAACAGGGGAGCATTCACACGATACTGATAAGCAGTAGGAATGTTGCCAGTGGCGTTATAGGTATTGTTGAGGGCATCCTGCTGTAGCGAGTGATTTTTATTCTCACGGATGTTGCCCTTGATATACGCCTGGTCGATACCGTCAGGGGCAATGGCATCCTCGAAGTCCTGGGTAAAGAGGATGGTCTTCCGCGTGTCAGCACCCATCTTGTAGTAGTTATTCACAAAGTTCACAGCGTGACAGTTGCCGTCGGTGGTGCGGTTGTGCCAGTTGTAAACCACATTGTTAAACAGGTCAAGACCACCGATAGGACGGTTGTTACCATCCATACCACCACCCATACTCCAATTACGACCTTCGCAGTTCACCAACAGGTTGTGATGCCATGAACCGATGCGTCCGTCGATGGTGGCAGCATAGCCGTGGTTTGTACCATCGGCATAGTTCTTATGGCCTGCGATGCCCAAAGCTTCAGAGATTACACTATACTGGAACGTGATGTTCAAGGCACCACGTCCACTCACTGTTTCATCTGTGCCCCAGGCGGCGGTACAATGGTCTACAATAGCATGGTCGGCACCCGACATACCCATCGCATTGCCCGTATTCTCGCCATAGATACCTAAGCCACGTTTGAAGCGGATATGGCGACAGATAACGTCGGAACCGATATTGATGTTCGAAGCCTTGATACAGATGCCCTTGCCTGGTGCCGTCTGTCCAGCGATAGTGGCATAGGGTTTAATGAAGTTCGACTCAAAGTCGAGCTCGATGATACCTGAGACATCGAACACGATATAGCGAGGTTCATTCATCTCCGTCAGTCCGTAGAGTAACGTGCCTGGTTCCTTCGTACCTGCGAGACTCGTCACATGATACACTTTGCCCCCTCGCCCTCCAATGGCATAACGACCATAGCCTTCAGCTTCTGGGAAGGCCAGTTTGCAGGGCTGGCAGGTCCATGCCTTGCCCTTGTATATTGTTCCGGAGGCATCTACCTCATCCACGCGCCACCAATAGCGCTGCATCGAAGAGAGTCCGCTTTTGGTATACTGTGCAGCCTCACCCTCATATTCATAGGTCTCCGACTCCGCTACAGTGGCTGAGTCGGTACCCAACACCAATTTATGGCTTACAGCACCCGTTGATGCCACCCACGAGAACTGGAGAGTGCCATCCTCTGTGCCAGCATGGAAATCATGATTAGCAGGCTGTGGATCAGTAGCCGTCATTTCAGCCACATCAAACTCCAATCCGTTGAGCATTGCACGGGTAGTGGTATAAGTTTTACCAGCCTCGAGCACGGTGGTATAGGCAATCACCACAGGCTGACCCTCCGTCACGTTGAAGGTGATGAATGACGAACCTGCCTCGATCGTGCTCCGTGCTGCAGAGGTGAACTTCTGCCCTGTAGCCACTACAATGCCGTCGACGCTGACATCAATCAGCGGCTGCACCTGGTTCTTGTCCGAGTTGTTATGATAGGCCCTCAGCGTATGCTTTCCAGGTGTCATGCCTGTAATGGTGAGTATGAGCGATGTGCTCTTGTCGGTAATGTTCGTCAAGTTGCCATCAACGATGTTCGTGGCAAGCACCTCATCGGCAATCACCCTGAGACCATTGGTCTCTACATCGGTCTTGCTCCAGTTGCTACCCACAGCTGTAGCGGCGCCTCCAGCACTGATTTTGATAGTCATGCCGTTGTCGAAAGTCTTGGTGTCGCTCTCAGCACGAGGTACGGCCCACGAAATGTAGTTGATTTCCGTATCCTTGCCTGGAGCAGTCTTTCCGGGCAGGTCGAAGTCGATATTCTGCGCAGCTGCGTTCACCGCTGCCAATGCCACAAAGAAAAGGGCATACCAGTGTCTTTTGTTCATTGCAATTAGTTTTATATAGTTTGTTATCGTTTGTTATTCGAATAAAAAAGTGACTGACGAATCAGTCACTTTCACCCAACCTCTGGTCGGGATGAGGCGACTCGAACGCCCGACCCCTACGTCCCGAACGTAGTGCGCTACCAACTGCGCTACATCCCGATTTTTGGAAATCGGATGCAAAGGTACGCAGTTTTTTTGAAATACGTGCAGAAATCGCGAAGTTTTTTCGCTTTTTGCCAATTTTACTTGTGTTCGCGGTAGTAGCGACGGAACTGGTCGAAAGCATCGCACTTGCGGATATACTCCTCCTGCGGCTCATCGCCCGTCAGCTCATAAAGTGCCTGATAGGCCTGGAACTGCGGTGCGTTGCGATGGTAGGCCTGAACGAGCTCACCGCTTTCCCACGATGTCGTGTACCAGTGCCCCAGCCCTTTCACATCGTTGTAAAGTTCGCGGTAGCCGAGGGCGAAGAGTGCCTTGCGCTTCAAGGCCTGATCGGTACTGACAGCCGCCTTCTGCAACATCTCGACAGCTTTCTGACCCAAATCAACCTCGTTGACACGCACCGTATCCATACAACTCTTATAATCGCGCAACAACCACCAGCAATCGCCATGAATACTGGCCTGGGCATAGAGCACAGCCAGGTTGTAGCAACGCTGTTCGAGGGCCTTGCCATTCAGCAGGCTGAGCGAGTTCTCCATCATCTGCACCTCCTTACAGAAATCGAGCTTGCGCTGTTTCCACCACTTGTAACTCTTCTCCCATGCCTTGTCCTCATCAAGCCACTGGCGTTTGCTCCACGGCTCCACATCCCACTGACGGATCAGCGAATAATAGAGATAACCGTTGCTACGATTGTTATTGTAATAACTGACGGGGACGGTATTAAGCCAAGTAATGGCCTTATCCCACTGACAGAGACGCATATATTTGGTTCCGATAAGTTCGCTCATTGCGGTGTCGTTCTCGTGGATATTGGCCTTGAGGAACTTATCGAGCTTGTTGTTAGCGAGCGAGGTAGTATAATAGAGGTATTTCTCCGTATCGGCAACATTGAGGGTGTCAAGATCGAAGCCGGAACCATTGCTGCTCAAGGCACGGGCTACAGCCGTCAGACGCACAGGATTGTAACGGTAGTGAGGCACCAGCACATGATTGGTGAGACGTGTCTCGACACTATTGAAGAAACAATCATCCCCTTCCTGTTCCTTCTGCTTCTCTCGGAGCCAGGTAAGTTCATCGGCGAGATAGTCGTCGAAAGCCTGACTGGGTTTGGCCTGTGCAGCGGTGATATAGAGCATCAGCACGTGGGCATTGTCCTTCATACGGGCCGTACCATCGAGCTTCACAGCATCGAGGATATCCGTAGCAGCCTCTTTCTTCTTGCCACTGAGGAACTCGAGCCAAGCCTTGGCCATCTTCCACATGATGGGACAATCGGTCTTGCCCTCTTTGACCACCATCTCACAGAATTGCTGCATCTGCCATGACTCCTGGGCATTGATGTCGCGCACGAACATCTTACCATTGGCATAACCACTGCCACCGTTATCGACATATTCCTGGGCATTGTTCACGAAGTCGGTGAGCAACCAAGGCAGGGCCTTCGAGGTGGGGTTCTGCTTATAGTGCTGACTGATGGCCTGATAGGAGCGCTTCAGATAGTAGATAGTCATGAGACTCTCGTAGTCGTTCATCTCTGCGAAGAGCTGTCCAGCCTCAGTCTCACGGCCTGTCTTGTAAAGGGCACCTGCATAGATGTTATGCATCATCTCCTTATAGACCGTCTCGATATACTGACTGGCCGTCTGCTCCCAGAAAGTGATGTTTTCCTGATGCTGGCCAAGCATCATGTTACAGCGCATGAAGAGCAATCCGTGCTGCGAACGCAGTTTCGAGTTGAGTTTGCCCTGAGCATAAGTACGAATAGCCTTCAGGTCACGCTGCTGCGTGGCAATCTCCTCTTTCGAGGGATAGCCCCACTCGTGCTGCTTATCCTGTTCCACACTGACACACTTGAGGTACTTCTGCAGGTTCTGTACATAGCTGACCATCAGGGCATCGCCCTTCTGACGAGCCGTCTTCAGCACGTCGTCATCATGGAAACTCCACCACTGGTCGTCGCTGGTGTCACCAATGTAGGCTTTCCAGTTGTCATTGCAGATCTTCTCCACACGATCTTTGAAACTCTGAGCATAATAGGGGCTGAACAGATAGTAATTGTCAGTGCCCCAGCCGCCACAAGCGAGTGCCGGCATGACGAGTGCCGACAACAGGCTAATGATGATAAATTTCTTCATAGGTATTTGGTTTATATCTGTCGATGTTATCTTTGTCAAGATGATAAGTAATGATCAAACGACTCAGGTCGCTACGCTCCTTCTCCATCGCCTTCTTCACACGCAGGACCTCCTCAGCCTCAACGGTATACTCATATCTGACACCGTAGACCATACGGAGCCAGCGAAACACGGGATAGGCCGTTGCCAATGGCAGAGGATAGCTGTCGAGATGATTCAGATAAGGGTAGACATCACGGTAGTCAAGGATGGGATTACGCTCCTCCGACTTGCGAGGGTCGCCCGTATTATAGACCATCAGTGCACCATAGTCCACAGGCGGGGCCTGCATTGATAACTGGTGCAGACGGATGGTGGTGGAAAGCGTAGGACGAGCGGATAACCTGGAGTCTCCGGATAATCCAGAATTACCGGTTTTCCATAACCGACTCACCTCCTCGAGGAAAGCATAATAGCGTTTGCGACTCTTTGAGGTGTAGTCGCAATCAATCTGTATCTCGTGAACGTTAGCGATATCGTGGGTTTCGTTCATCTGGCGGATGCGAGCCACAATCTTCTCAGCCAAGCCATCATGGTCAGAGTGCATGCAATCCTCCGTGATATAAACAGTAGGAATCATCTCAATGCTATCGGGCAGCGTATCGCTGAATGAGATGGTGGCATTGGGTTTGGGCTCGCCAGCATCGCTCATCACCACGTCGAAGTAGCGACAATAGAATTTACTGATGTGATAATCGCTGAGGAAGGCGCGCTCTGTGGAGTCGAGACGCAGATCCGTGCGCCAATAGTAGACTGCATTGCCTGTCTCGAGAGAATAGCGATCCACCTCCTGACATGCAGTGATTAATAGAACACAAAGACACAAAGACACAAAGTATTTCCACTTTGTGCGCAGCCCATCACATCTTTGTGTCTTTGTGTTCAGTTCCATTATAATAATTCTGGCAGCTGGAAGAGCTTATTACTATTACTACCTTTGATTAGGATGTAAAAGCCCTCTGGGCAATGCTCTTGGATAGCGGCCTTGACCTCCTCGACATCGTGGAACTTTCGGAAAGGACAAGTGATATCCTTGAAGTTATCGCCCACAAGCCACACTTCATCGTAGCCAGCACGCTCAAGATAACTCACCATCTTGCGGTGCTCGTTATCGCTGTCTGCACCAAGTTCTCCCATCTGTCCGAGAATAGCCATCTTCTTTTCAGCCTGGATGAGACTGAAGTTCTCCAAGGCCGCCTGCATAGAGGTGGGATTGGCATTGTAGGCATCGACGATAAGATGATTCTTCTCCGTAACAGTCATCTGACTGCGATTGTTTGAAGGTACGTAGTTCTCGAGCGCAGCACAGATCTGCTTACGGTCGATACCGAAGTTGATACCCACAGCAATAGCAGCTAAGAGATTATCGATGTTATAGGCACCGATAAGATGCGTCTGCACCTTGTGCCATTTGGTGCTGCGCCCTTCTTCCTCAAGGGTGAGCAGCGGCTCGCGCCAACGGAACTTCAAGAAAGGGTCGCAGGCGATGACCTCGCCAGAAATACAACTATACTGATTCTCAGGATCGGTGGAATAAGGCGTGAGCCAGATATCCTCATCATCGCTGATCTGATTCATCAAATGCTCATTATCAGCATTGATGAAAATAAGCCCATCCTGACGGGTACGGAGGAAGTCATAGAGTTCGCATTTAGTCTTGATGACACCTTCAAACGAGCCAAAACCCAACAGATGGGCACGTCCCACGTTGGTAATCAGACCACAGGTAGGTTCTGCTGTCTCCACAAGTGTCTTGATGTCGCCAGGATGACTGGCCCCCATCTCGATGACTGCTATCTGATGTTCTTTCGTCAGACGGAAGAGCGTCTTGGGCACACCCACGTCATTGTTGAAATTACCTTGGGTATATAGCACATTATATTTCTGCGAGAGCACAGCAGCCACAAGTTCCTTCGTGGTGGTCTTGCCATTGGTGCCTGTGATGCCTATCACAGGGATATCGAACTGGCGACGATGTTCACGTGCCAGATCCTTGAAGGTCTGCAGGCAGTCATCAACGAGGATGAGACGTTCTTTCAGATGAGCCGGAATGTCCGGATTATCCGGAAGATCCGGATCATCGATAATGGCATAGGCACAACCCTTTTCGAGGGCCTGGATAGCGAATTTATTACCATCGAATGATTCGCCTTTCAGTGCGAGAAAGATACTCCCTTGAGGACAATCACGGCTGTCGGTAGTGATGCAGGGATGCTGCTGGTAAAGTTTATAAAGCGCTTTAATTTCCATGATAATATGCAATTTTGGTGCAAAGATACGAAATAATTCATAATTCATAATGCATAATTCATAATTATTTTGTAACTTTGTGGGCGATTTATGGACTATACGCTCAACGTGCATGGCCAACTGCTGGATTTGAGCAGGCCTTTGGTGATGGGTATCCTGAACGCGACACCCGATTCCTTCTATGCTGACAGTCGTCAGCAGACGGAGGGAGATATTGCTTTGTGCTCTGCCAAGATACTGGCAGAAGGTGCAGCCATCATCGATGTGGGTGGCTGTTCCACGCGTCCGGGTGGCGAGGTGGCCACTGAGGCAGAGGAGATGCAGCGTTTGCGGATGGCTCTCGAGATCATCAGACGCGAACATCCCGAAGCGGTGGTCTCCGTAGACACTTTCCGTCCTGACGTGGCCCGTATGACTGTGGAAGAGTTCGGTGCAGACATCATCAACGATGTAAGCGGTGGTACGCCTGAGATGTTCCGTATGGTGACGCGACTACGCGTACCTTATATATTAATGTCGCTACAACCCACGATGCGCGAGATGCTCCTGTCGTTTGCTGAAAAGGTGCAGCAGTTGCGCGACATGGGGGCGAATGACATCATCCTCGACCCGGGTTTCGGCTTCGGAAAGACGTTGGAGCAGAACTACGAGATCATGAACGAACTTGAGAAACTGCAAGTGATGGAACTCCCGCTGCTGGTAGGTGTATCGAGGAAATCGATGATCTATCGTGCATTCGACTGCACCCCTAAGGAAGCCCTCAACGGCACAACGGCCTTGAACACCATTGCGCTGATGAAGGGTGCCAGCATTCTCCGCGTACACGATGTGAAAGAGGCCGTGGAATGCGTCAGCATCGTCCAGAAATTAAATTGTAAATTGTAAATTCTTAAATTGTAAATTACCAAGGTGTTCTTCGAGTTTGGAATAAAAGACATTATCGACATTGTTCTGGTCGCCCTGATGTTGTACTACATCTACCGACTGATGCGCGAGTCACGTTCCGTGAATGCGTTCAATGGTGTCATGGTGTTCGTCGTCATCTGGCTCTTTGTATCTCAGGTTCTTGAGATGCGATTGTTGGGCACCATCTTCGACAAACTGGTGAGCGTGGGAATCCTTGCGGTTATCATCATCTTCCAGGAAGATATCCGTAAGTTTCTCTTCAATCTCGGTGGCCACCAGCGCATGAAGGCACTGAAGCGTTTCTTCACCTCAGCGAAACAGAAGGACAAGGACAACAAGGAGGTGAAACAGATGATCATGCCTTTGGTAATGGCATCCATGAATATGAGCCGTCAGAAGGTGGGTGCACTGATGGTCATAGAACGAAATACCACCCTCGACGATATCGTCGCTACGGGCGATACGATAGATGCCAATATCAACCAGCGACTCATCGAGAACATCTTCTTCAAGAACTCGCCATTACACGATGGTGCGGTGGTGATTGCCAATAAACGCATCAAGGCTGCTGGATGCATCCTGCCCGTGAGCCATGACCTGAGCATCCCCAAGGAACTGGGTCTGCGCCACCGTGCAGCCATGGGTGTCTCACAGGAAACAGATGCTGTGGCCATTGTCGTTTCTGAAGAGACGGGCAGCATCTCCGTTGCCGTCAAGGGCCGATTCCGCCTGCGCCTCTCAGCAGAGGAACTGGAGAGCATCCTGACAGCAGAACTATCATAGAAATAAATGTTTTACATCTTAAATAATAAAAACAAATTATGGATCTATTAAGTCAAATTGTAGCGCGTGCTAAGAGTAACAAGCAGCGCATCGTGCTCCCGGAAGCAGAAGAGGAGCGTACACTCTGTGCAGCCGATAAGGCCTTAGGCGATGACATTGCCGACATCATTTTGATAGGTAACCCCGCAAAGGTAGAGGCTTTGGCCAAGGAGAAGGGACTCACCAACATTGGCAAGGCCACTCTCATTGACCCCGAGAACTACGCAAAGAGTGAGGAACTGGCAGAGAAACTGGCAGAGATTCGCAAGAGCAAGGGTATGACCATCGAGGAGGCCCGTAAGCTGATTAAGAACCCCCTGTATCTGGGTTGTATGATTATCAAGACCGAGGGGGCCGATGGTCAGATCTCTGGTGCACTCTCTACCACTGGCGATACCCTGCGTCCAGCTTTGCAGATTATCAAGTGCCAGCCTGGCATCACCTGTGTGAGCGGTGGTCTGCTGCTGATTTCAAAACAGAAGCAGTATGGTGAGGATGGTGTGCTCGTCGTGGCTGACGTAGCTGTGACTCCGATGCCTGATGCTAATCAGCTCTCGCAGATTGCTGTCTGCACGGCTCAGATGGCAAAGGCTGTGGCTGGTTTCAAGGATCCTCGCGTGGCCATGCTGAGCTTCTCGACGAAGGGTTCTGCCAAGCACGAGGTTTGTGATAAGGTGATCGAGGCCACACGTCTGGCCAAGGAGATGGCACCTGATTTGAAGATCGATGGTGAGTTGCAGGCTGATGCTGCGCTCGTTCCGAGTGTTGGTGCCAAGAAGGCTCCTGGTTCTGATATCGCTGGTAAGGCTAATGTGCTCGTATTCCCCAACCTCGAGGTGGGAAATATCGGCTATAAGATGGTGCAGCGTTTAGGCGATGCCATCGCCATCGGTCCTGTGCTCCAGGGTATCGCCCGTCCTGTGAACGACCTCTCCCGTGGCTGCTCTATCGATGACATCTACTACATGATCGCCATCACCGCCTGCCAGGCCATGGACGCCAAGAAGTAAATATTGAGGAATATGTTTTAAGGAAACAAATTAGCACAAATTACCACAAATTTTATTCACTAATAAAACGTTAGGTGATGAGTAGGCAAGAGTATCAAGATATGTATGATGCTATAGGTGTCGCAATGGAAGTTCACACAACATTGGGGCGCGGTTTGGCAGAACCTATTTATCAAGAAGCTTTTGCCATAGAGATGGGTCTTCGAGGATTGCAAGTAGAACGTGAAAAAGCGCTGAAGTTGCAATACAAGAATGTTATGATGGAAAAGATATACGTCGCAGATTTCTATTATAAAGGTATAGTTATAGAGTTCAAGTCTGTCGAGGAATTATGTTCTGACCATCGTGCGCAATTGTTTAATTATATGCGCATGGCAAAAGAAACAAGAGGACTCCTCTTCAACTTTGGCGAGAGAAACCTTCATACGGAACGCTACCTCTATATCCCAGAAGTTGATGATTTTCTCCTTTTAACCCGTGACAATTATACATCCTATATCTCTGACTGACTATATGTTATAATTTGTGTCTTAATTTGTGATAATTCGTGGCAATTTGTTTCTCAAAAAAAAATTATAATTTATGAAGATATTAGTTTTAAACTGTGGCAGCAGTTCTATTAAATATGCATTATATAACATGGATGACAAATCCGTGATGACCAGTGGTGGTGCTGAGCGTGTGGGTTTGGACGGTGCCTTTGTGAAGGTGAAGCTGGCCAATGGTGAGAAGAAGCAGATCATGCACGACATCCCCGAGCATACCGAGGGTGTGAAGTTCATCTTCTCGTTGCTGACAGATCCAGAGATTGGTGTCATCAAGAGTCTCGACGAGATCAACGCTGTGGGCCATCGTATGGTGCACGGTGGTGAGAAGTTCAACAAGTCAGTGATCCTCACCGACGAGGTGCTGAAAGCCTTCGAGGAGTGCTCTGACCTTGCTCCGCTACATAACCCTGCCAACCTGAAGGGTGTGAACGCTGTGAAGGAACTGATGCCAGGTCTGCCTCAGGTGGGTGTCTTCGATACCGCCTTCCACCAGACCATGCCTCCCAAGGCCTTCATGTACGCCATCCCCTACGAGCTCTACGAGAAGTATGGCATCCGTCGTTATGGCTTCCATGGCACCTCGCATCGCTATGTCTCTGCCCGTGCCTGTGAGTTCTTAGGCATCCCCGCTGAGGGCACGAAGATGGTGACCTGCCACGTGGGTAACGGTGGTTCTATCGCAGCAGTCGTCGATGGCAAGTGTATCGACACCTCTATGGGTCTCACCCCACTCGAGGGTCTTGTCATGGGTACCCGCGCTGGCGATATCGACGGAGGTGCAGTGACCTTCATCGAGAAGAAACTCGGCCTCGACGCTGACGGTATGTCTAACCTGCTCAATAAGAAGAGCGGTGTGGCTGGTCTCACAGGCGGTTCTTCAGATATGCGCGACGTGGAGAATGCTGCCAAGGCTGGCGATCCCCGTGCCAAATTAGCTCAGGATATGTATTTCTATCGCATTAAGAAATATATCGGTGCCTACGCAGCTGCCATGGGTGGCCTCGATGTGGTGGTCTTCACTGCTGGTGTAGGTGAGAATCAGGTCTCTATGCGTGCTGAGGTCTGCAAGAACATGGAATTCCTGGGCATCAAGTTCGATGAGGAGAAGAACAAGGCCCGTGGTGAGGAAGTCGTCATCTCTGCTGATGATTCGAAGGTGAAAGTAGTGGTCATTCCTACCGACGAGGAGCTGATGATTGCTACCGACACAATGAATCTGCTGAAATAATTTATGAAAGAAATATGAATAATGTGAATAATTGATTCAGAAATATATATTTAAATGATTTAAGAAATAAGAATTATTTATTTCTAATTATTTCTGGCGGAAATTATTCATATTATTCACATTTCTTTCCGAAAACAAAATAGGGAAATCCCGATACACAATTCGGGTTTTTCCCTTTTTTATATCCAGAATTGTCCTTACCTTTGCAGTGTGAAATTAAAACAAAATGTCGAATTAAAGATATAGAAAGGGTACAATTATGAAGAAGATGTTTACAATGCTGATGATGGCGATGATGGCAATGGCCTTCACCTCTTGCGATAATGATGAGAATATTGCCTATACCCTCGAGGGTACTTGGGAAGGAAACATGTATATCTCGTCGTATTGGGATGGCAGAACCTACAATGCCACCTATTCGGAAATCACTTTCCTGAGAGATCCGTACACCTATTCAAGCGGCACTGGCTACTGGGTGGACTATTACAGCGATGCTCCTTGGGACTATGTGGCCAACCACATCGACTGGACAGTGCGCAATGGTGTGATCTACGTGACTTTCATCGAGGACGGAGACAGACTTGAGATCCACGATTACCGCCTCAGCTCTAACCGCTTCTACGGCACGATCTACGAAAACGGTCACAGTGTGGATTTCGATCTCTTCAATGTCACTCACCCCTACACCTACTGGGATGACTATCTCTGGGGCTACGACTCTTGGTATTATGACTCCTGGTATTATGACGACTACTACTGGGCACGCACTCGTGGCAACGATACCGACAGCGTAAAGCCTGCAGAAAAGCCTAAGAGGTTCGTGAATCCGGAGCTCAAGAAATAAGATACATCTCAAAAGCAAAGCCGCTCAATCGAGCGGCTTTCTTTTTGTTCCTTAATCCCAGATGATGACAGGCGGAGCCGGAAGCCAAGGTGCATTCCATGCGCCTCGCGTATTCGTCTTATAGCTCCATTTCGTAG
>Ga0310696_10006016_pt1 | contig 14505 bp, 9 predicted proteins | sample AusTroGonzalo_MG_4_FD_203885 | JGI IMG/M metagenome (GOLD analysis project Ga0310696, IMG submission 203885) | Bovine rumen microbial communities from tropical cattle in Woodstock, Queensland, Australia - Gonzalo_02 (v2) (version 2) | ecosystem: Host-associated > Mammals > Digestive system >...
TGTCCTTGCCGTCGATGCGGAAGCAGCGGATATGCTGCCCCAGACGCGTGCCGTGGCAGACCGGGCAGACGATCTTGTCCTCGACGTCGCCGGTGATGCCTTCCCAGTTGACCATCTCCGTCTGCGGGCCGTCGCCGACGCGGTAGAACTCGTCGGAACCGTAGACCAGCAGCGTCACGGCCTCGTCGGGCAGGGCGGCGATGGGCTCGTAGAGCGAGAAGTTATGCTTGCGCGCCATGGCGCGGACGAGTTCGAACTTGCGCCCGTCGCGGATGCGGCCCAGCGGGGCGATGCCGCCGTCGGCGATGGATTTCCGGGGGTCCGGGACGATGGTGTCCATGCTCACGTCCGGCACGGTGCCGAGGCCCTTGCAGTGCGGGCAGTACCCTTCCGGGGAATTGAAGGAGAAGGTGTGCGGCGCCGGTTCCTGCAGGGAAATGCCGTTCTCGGGATCCACGAGGTGTTTCGAATAATGGTGCAGGGCGCCCGTCTCGTTGTCGAGCACCGCGAGCGAACCCTTGCCCAGGCCGAGCGCGGAGGCGACCGAAGCGCGCACGCGGGCCTCGTCGCCCTCGCCGGGCTTGAGCTTGTCCACGACGAGCTCGATGAAGTGCGCCTTGTAGCGGTCCACCGCCTCGACGTCGTTCAGCTCGCAGATCTCGCCGTCGATGCGCACCTGCAGGAAGCCTTTCTTGCGGAGCGAGTCGAAGAGCTCGCGGTAGTGGCCCTTGCGGCCGCGCACCAGCGGCGCGAGCAGCAGGCATTTGCGTCCCTTGAACTCCTGCAGGATCAGGTCCACGATCTGCGCGTCGGTGTAGCGCACCATCTCCTTGCCCGTCACGGGCGAATAGGCCGTGGAGGCGCGGGCGTACAGGAGGCGCAGGAAGTCGGAGATCTCCGTGATGGTGCCGACGGTGGAGCGGGGATTGCTGCCCGTGGTCTTCTGCTCGATGGCGATGATGGGGCTCAGGCCGTTTACGCTCTCGACCTCGGGCTTCTCCAGGATGCCCATGAAATGCTTGGCGTAGGGTGAGAGCGTGTTCATGTAGCGGCGCTGCCCTTCCGCGTAGAGCGTATCGAACGCCAGCGAGGACTTTCCGCTGCCGCTGATACCCGTGATCACGATGAACTTACGGCGCGGCAGGTCCACGTCGATATTCTGGAGGTTATGGGCACGGGCGCCGCGGATTTCGATCTTGCTCTCTTTATCCATAAGAAGTAAGCAAAGTTACGAATTTTATGGTTAACTTTGTCAAAATCTCGTTTTCAGTATGTGGCTTTGGCTGTCCGTCGGTTCCGCGTTGCTCCTTGGTGTCTATGACGTCGCCAAGAAGCAGGCGCTCAAACGCAACAGCGTTTATTGGATTCTGCTCTGCGCTACGGCGCTGACCTCCCTGTTCCTGTCGCCTTTCCTGTCCGCAGGCCCCCTCTCCGACCATTACCGGCTGATGTTCAAGGCCGTGCTGGTCTCGGTGTCATGGGTCTCCGGCCTCAAGGCCATGGAGTGCCTGCCGCTGACGACGGTCAGCACGATCAAGGCCTCCCGGCCGATGTTCGTGGTCATCTTCTCCATCCTCCTTTTCGGCGAACGTCTCAACCTCGTGCAGTGGCTGGGCGTGGCCGTGGTGATGGCGGCCCTGTTCCTGAGCACCCGTTCCTCGCACCACGACACCGACAAGATGACTTCCGCGAAAGGCGTCTTCTACATGATCGTCTCCGTGCTGTCCGGCGCGGCCAGCGCACTCTGGGACAAGCACATCATGCAGAGCATGGAGCCCCTCTTCGTCCAGAGCTGGACCAATGTCTACATCACAGTCCTGCTCGCCCTCGTGCTGCTTGTCCGTTTCCTGGTGGACAGAGACCATTTCCAGCCGTTCACCTGGGACTGGAAGATCGTGTTGATCGCGGTGCTGATCACCGTGGCCGACGCCCTGTATTTCTTCGCCGTCAAGGAGCCTGACGCACTGCTTTCCATCATCTCGATGATACGCCGCACCTCCGTGGTCGTCACCTTCCTGGGCGGCGTCCTGATCCTGAAGGAGGGCCATGTGCGCGACAAGGCGCTGGTCCTCGTCCTGATGCTGATCGGCGTGGCACTGTTGTTGTCCGGTTCGGCTTAATCGTATGTTATCTATGAAACGCATCCTCATTCTCATACTGCTCGGCGCCACCGTGAGCGCCGGCGCCCAGTCTCCCCGTTTCAAGCTAGGCAAGTGGACCGAGATCCAGACGGCCATCCTGCAGGAGCTGAACCGCTCCTACGTGGATTCGCTGCCCGTCGACCGCATCGAGCGGCGCGGCATCGACGCGATGCTCGCCGACCTGGACCCGTACACGGTCTACATCCCCGAAGAGGAGAATGAGAACCTCCAGATGATGATCCACCGGACCTACGGCGGCATCGGCGCCGTGATCTACAAGCCCGACCTGCAGGGGAACGTCATCATCACCGAGCCTTACGCCGGCTCGCCGGCCTCGAAGTACGGCCTGGTGTGCGGCGACGAGATCCTGACCATCGACGGCGAGTCCGTCGTGGGCCTCAACTCCCAGCAGTGCAGCGAGAAAATGCGCGGCGAGCCGGGCACGCAGGTGGTCTTCCACGTCAAGAAGCTGCGCAGCGGCGAGCTCGTGGACATCACCGTCACGCGCGAACGCATCAAGCTCGACGACATCGAATTCGCCGGCATGCTGGAAGGCGGTGTGGGCTACGTGTCCCAGACCGGATTCTCCGACGGTGTCGGGGACGATTTCCGCAGCAAGGTCGCGGAGCTCAGGAAGCAGGGCATGAAAGTCCTGGTCCTGGACCTCCGGGGCAACGGCGGCGGCCTCATGAACGAGGCGGTCGAGATCGTGTCGGCGCTGGTCCCGAAGGGTTCCGTCGTCGTCTCCGCGCAGGGCCGCGAGAAAGGGGCGAGCTACACCCTCCGCACCACCAAGGAACCCATCGACACGAAGATTCCCGTCATCGTGCTGGTGGACTCCGGCTCCGCTTCCGCCTCCGAGATCGTGGCGGGCGCGCTGCAGGACATGGACCGCGCCACCATCATGGGCGAGCGCACCTTCGGCAAGGGCCTCGTGCAGAGCATCCGTTCGCTGCCGTATGGGGGCGAGCTCAAGGTGACCACCGCCAAGTACTACACGCCTTCCGGCCGCTGCGTACAGGCCATCGACTACGCCCAGCGGCGCGAGGACGGCAGCGTGGCGCACATCCCCGATTCGCTGACGCATGAGTTCACGACCGCCCACGGGCGCATCGTGCGCGACGGCGGCGGCATCACCCCCGACGTCCAGCTGGACTTCCGGGAGTACAGCCGCCTGACCTATTCGCTCGTGACCTACGGCATCGTCGAGCAGTACGCGCTCGAGTACGTCCGCGGCCACGAAAGCATCCCCGCCGTGGAAGACTTCCACCTCTCGGACGCCGACTACGAGGCGTTCATCGAGTTCGCCAAGGGCAAGCAGTTCGACTACCGCTCCTCGGCGAAGACCTATTTCGACCGGGCGAAGGAAGAACTCAGGCGGGACGGCCTCGACGAGGCGATGAAAGACGAACTGGCCGCCCTGGAGAAGTCCCTGAACATGGAGAAGGAGGACTTCCTGCGGCTCAAGAAGGATGAGATTGTGCCCTTCATCGAGGAGGAGATCGCCGTCCGCTACTACTTCCAGGAAGCCGGCGTGAAGATACGCATCCGGTATGACGACGCTCTCCGCCAGGCCCTGGCGAGCGAGCGGATCAAGCAATACTGATGGACCACCACACCCGGCTCATCATCCTGAATACCACGAAGATCGGGGAACGGTCCCTGGTCCTGCACGCCCTCAGTCCCGACTGGGGGCGCCGCAGTTTCATCGCCTCCGTCCCGAAGGGCGGCGGCATGGCGCTGTTCCAGCCGTTGAGCGTGCTGGACGCCGAAATCAAGGAGAATCCCCGCTCCGATCTCTGGCGCGTGCACGCCCTTTCGGCGAGCCATCCCCTGACGGGCATCCGCACCAGCGCCGCCAAGAACGCCATGACGCTCTTCATGAGCGAAGTGCTTTACCGGACCATCCGGGACGGCGCCCGCGAAGAGGGGCTCTTTGAATGGTGCGAGCGCTCCATCCTGACCCTGGATGCGCTCGAAGGAGATTACGCCAACTTCCACCTCCGTTTCCTGCTGGAATTCGCCGCGGCGCTCGGCTTCTCCCCGTCGCTCGAAGACCTGATGCCCTTCGCCGGCGAGCGCCTGGGCGAGCTCAAGGCGCTGCTCCGGTCCGACTTCGGTGCCTGCATGCTGATTCCCCTGAGCGGCGAAACCCGCAGCGAGATCGCGGAGATTCTGCTCCGCTACCTGGGCTATCATACGGAAACCCGCATCGAGGCACGCTCGCTGCGGGTTCTGCGGGAACTATTTCGGTAGTTTTTATTTCAGGAAAACGAAGAACACCGCCAGGATGAGGCACACAAAGGCGGCGAGGTGATTCCACTGGAGGGACTGGCCCTGGAAGAGGAAATGGACGATGACGGTGAAGACCGTCAGGGAGATGGCCTCCTGGATGACCTTGAGCTGCATGAGGTTGTAGGGACCGCCGTTGCCGACGAAGCCGATGCGGTTGGCCGGGACGGTGAGGCAGTACTCGAAGAAGGCGATTCCCCACGAGAAAAGAATGATGAGAATCAGCGGCCAGCCGGTCGAAATCTTCATTTCCTGCAGCTTGAGATGGCCGTACCACGCGAACGTCATGAAGATGTTCGAGCAGATCAGCATCAAGATGGTCCAAATTCCTTGCATAGAGCGCGTTTCCGTTAAAAAGCGCGCAAAGATAGCAATAATTACTTTACGGTGAACACCGACACGCGGCGGGCTCCCTGCTCGTCGATCAGCGTGAGCACGTGCCGTCCCGGCGCGGGGTCGACCCGCAGCTCGTGCTCGCCGACCGTCTCCCCGACGAATTCGTCATCGATGTGCCAGTAGATCGTGGCGCCGGCGTCGGCGTGCGCCGCGCGGAAGACGGCGCCGTTCTCCCGGCCGGTCAGGCTGCGCGTCAGCACGAGCGTGATGTCCGGCTGGGGATAGATGATGTCGATCGGATTGTATCCGGACGAGGCCGCGTCGAAGAGCGGATGCTTCGGCGGAAGCGGCTTGTAATCAAGATGTTTCTTCATGTAGTACCACTCCTGCGCCGGCGGCAGCACGAAGCGCACCTCCGCGTGCATCTGCTCCGGCGGGCAACAGCTGGAGTTGACCTGGTAGCGCCCCTCGGCGTCCAGGTGGACCAGGCGGTGGTAGCGGCACATGTCGGGCTGCTCATCGATGTCCGGCACCCAGATGGTGTCGCGCTGCGGGCAGAGGTCGCTGGCCGGGAAACCGCTCTCGTGGCAGACCTCGATCTGCGTCATCTCGTCGGTCGGACGCGCGAACCAGCCGGCGCCCGGCAGGGCGGAGAACACGTCGAACATGACCGGCGACGCGTAAGACACGCCCGTGACGCCGGAACGTCCTTCTCCGTCGCTGTTGCCCACCCAGACGGCCACGACCCAGTCGCGGTTCACGCCCACGCTCCAGGCGTCGCGGTTGCCCCAGGAGGTTCCCGTTTTCCAGGCAATCCGGCGCCCGGTGGCGAAGTCCATCCAGGACGACTCCTCCTCGGGACGGTTCGCGTTGGACAGGGCGTCGAAGGCCAGGTACGCCGCGGCGCGGCTGATGGGGATGCGGCGCGCGGGCAGGCGGTCCCGCCGGGCGTCGGTCCGATAGGCAAAGTCCTCATACACAGGATCCCCGGCCAGCTCCGCCGCCAGGTAATAATAGGCGCGCGCCAGTGTCTGCAGGGAGATTTCGGCGCCGCCGAGAATGAGTGACAGGCCGTAATGGTCGGCGTCCTTGTCGATGGTCGTGAAGCCCATGCGCTGCAGGATCTGCAGGAAGCGCTCTGCGCCGAACTGCTCCAGCATGCGCACGGACGGCACGTTGAGCGAACGCTCGATCACCTCGTGCGCCGGCACGGCGCCGTCGAAGGTGCGGCCGAAGTTGTGCGGCGAGAAATTATTATAGTTGTATGGAGTATCCTTGACCAGCGAGGTGGGCAGCAGTTCGCCGGCGTCCAGCATCGCGGCATAGAGCAGCGGCTTGAGGGTGGAGCCGCTGGAGCGCGCCGCCGGGACCATGTCCACGTCGGCGCCGCGCAGGCGGGGGGCGCAGCCGCGCGTGTTGCCGTAGTAGGCGCGGATCTCGCCCGTGTGCACGTCCGCCACCAGCACGCCCATGTTGTCCACGAGGTTGGTATGGTAGCTTTCGAAATAGCGTTTCGCGATGGCGTTCACGCGCGTCTGCAGCGTGGCGTCCAGCGTCAGGGAATAGGGCCCGTCGCCCGATTCCGCACGGCAGCGCTCCAGCAGGTGGTAGGCCGCGTCCGGCATCGGCAGCGGCTTGTCCGGCAGGGGTTCGTCCTTCGCCAGGAGGCACTCCGTCGGGTCGATGACTCCCTTCTCCGCCAGCTTGTCCAGCAGGCCGTTGCGCTTCTCGAGCAGGCGCTCCCGGGCGCGGCCGGGATGGATCAGGCCCGGGGCGTTGGGCAGCACGGCGAGCATGGCGCTCTCGCCCCAGGACAGGTCGTCCGCACTGCGGCCGAAATAGCGCCAGGCGGCCGCCTCCAGGCCGATCACATTTCCCCCGAAGGGGGCGTTGGAAGCATACAGGAGCAGAATTCTCCGCTTGGTGTAGCGCATCTCCAGACGCGTGGCCAGGATCATCTCGTACACCTTCTCCGGCAGGGTGCGCGGCGCGCCGGGGCGGCTCAGGCGGATCACCTGCATCGACAGGGTGCTGGCGCCGCTGACCACCTCCCCGCGGGTGAGGTTCTGCACGAGCGCCCGGCCGGCGGACAGGTAATCGATGCCCAGGTGCCACCAGAAGCGCTTGTCCTCGTAGGTCACGATGCAACGGGCGAACTTCTCCGGCACGTGGTCCGCCGCCGGGAAGCACCATTGTCCGTCCGCGGAAATGCGCGCTCCCAGCAGGGTTCCGTCGGCCGTGACGGCCGTCGCGCTGAGGGGCTGTTTGAACAAATGCACCGGCAGGCAGAGCAAATACCAAACAATCAGCGAAAACGGGATTAAAATATAAAGCTTTTTTCTATCTTTGCCCATTGTTAGAACAAAAGTAGTTATTTTCTATGAAAACATTCCGCTTCCTCCTCACTTTGCTTGCTGCTGCCGGACTGTTCGCCGCCTGCCAGGGCGGTGGTTCTGTCAAGAAGGCAGCCGGTCCCGCCGTCTCCGCCGTCCGCGGCGAGACTGCCATGACCCTCGACAACGAGGGCAACGCATTCACAGGAGAGGACATCGATCCCGAGGTCCCGACCATCCGTTTCATCAGCAAGGGTTCCATCCTGCCGTCCAAGGGCAGCCTGGACCTGCTGTTCGGCTCCGTCTCCTACGCCAAGGCGCAGGTGCGCGTGAAGAAAGTGTTCAGCAACAACATCCTGCAGTTCATGCAGCTGGACAGCTACGAGACGCGCTATGAGCTGTACAAGGTGGCGTCGATCGTCGCGGATACGACCCTCGTGCTCGGCGACAAGGATGCCGACCACATCCGCGAGTGGAAGACCTACGGCCTGAGCCTCGACGAACTGGTGAAGCCCGAACCGGGCGCCATCTACCACATCGAGATCCGCGGCCGCGAGCCCCTCGTGGAAGAGGATTTCTGGGACAGCGAAAGCTCCTTCGGCGACTATGAGACCTACGAGCAGCGCAGCGTCGACCTGCTGGCCAGCAACCTGGTCCTGATCGCCAAGCGCGGCGACAACGCCACCGAGGTCTTTGCCTATGACATCCTGTCCGGCAAGCCCGTCTCCGGCGCCAAGGTCAAGCTGTACAGCTTTGCCCAGCAGGAGCTCGCCAAGGGTTCGACCAACGGCGAAGGCCAGGTTTCCTTCCCGGCCCAGACGGACGCCAGCTTCGTGGTGGCCACGAGCGGCAACCAGTACGCCTACCTCGACCTCAAGAACGAGAAGGCGCTCTCCACCAGTAACTTCGACGTCAGCGGCACCAGCTATGACGGCGGCATCAAGGCCTACATCTTCGGCGAGCGCGGCGTCTGGCGTCCGGGCGACACCCTGCACGTCAGCGTGGTCACGCTCTTCGACGACACCCCGCTGCCGGCCGGTCATCCCGTCACCGCGCAACTGCGCAATCCTGACGGCCAGCTCGTGCAGACGATCTCCGCGAAGACCAGCGCTTCCAATATGTACCATTTCCCGTTCACGACGGCCCAGGACGCCCCTTCCGGACGCTGGCGCGTGGACGTGAGCCTGGGCGGCCAGACCTTCAGCAAAACGCTCCGCGTCGAGGCCATCAAGCCCAACAAGCTCGATATCCAGATGCATTTCCCCGACGGCTACGTGACCTCCTACCCGAGCGACAACAGCCGCTTCGACCTGTCCGTGGCCTGGCTGTACGGCGCCCCGGGCAGCGACCTCAAGGTCAACGGCGACCTGGAGATCTCCTCCGCCACCACCCGCTTCAAGGGCTGGGAGGACTATGACTTCATGGACGATGCCCGCGCCTTCGAGACGCAGTCTTTCTCCTACAAGGACTTCAAGACCGGCGAGAACGGCGAGGCGGGCATCAACACCCAGGTCGACATCAACAAGAACACTACGCCGGGCATGCTGACCGCGGCCTTCACCTTCCGCGCCTTCGAGCCGAGCGGTGAGTTCAGCACCAGCTACGCCAGCGTCCCGATGTCCCCGTTCAGCAACTATGTCGGTATCAAGACCGAACTCCAGAAAGACGCCTGGGGCGACCGCTACATCCAGGCGGGCAAGTCCCAGAAGTTCGAGGTCGCCACGGTCGATCCCGACGGAAAGGCCACGAACACCACTGGCCTGCACGCCGAGGTCTACCACGTGAACTGGAGCTGGTGGTGGGACGCCTCCGGCGAGATCGCCGGCTACATGGCGAGCCGCAGCAAGGAGCTCCTCTACGAGAAGACCTTCTCCACCAGCAACGGCAAGGGCAGCTTCAGCTATGACTGGGCCGACGCCCCTTACGGTCTCTACTACATCCGCGTCACGGATACCCGTGGCGGCCACGCCACCTCGATGCTCTGCGAAGTCAACGAGCGCTCCGCCTCCGACGCCTCCGAAGGCGGCTCCACGCAGCTCAACATGCTGATCGACAAGGAGAAATACGCCGTCGGCGAGACCGCCCGCATCACGATTCCTTCCGCGGCCGGCGCCAACGCCCTCGTCTCCATCGAGAAGGGCGGCCAGATCCTGAGCACCCGCCGCGTGCAGTGCTTCGAGGGCAGCACGGAGATCCGCATCCCCATCACCAAGGAGATGACCCCGAACGCCTACGCCTCCATCGCACTCATCCAGCCGCACGGCAATGTTCACAACGACGCCCCGATCCGCCTCTACGGCGTGAAGAACATCAACGTGGAGGATCCCGCCTCGCACCTCGCCCCGGTGATCGACATCCCGGCCGAGACCAAACCGGAGTCCACCCTGACCTTCAAGGTCAAGGAAGAGAGCGGCCGCGCGATGAGCTACATCGTCGCCCTCGTGGACGAAGGCCTCCTCTCCCTGACCGGATTCAAGACCCCGGACGCCTGGAGCGCCTTCTACGCCAAGGAAGCCCTGCGCGTGCGCACCTGGGATGAATATGATTCCGTCATCGGCGCCTACGGCGGCCACATCGAGCAGCTGTTCGCGATCGGTGGTGACGAAGACGGCAGCAACGGCGCGCTCAAGCGCCAGGGTGCCGACCGCTTCAAGCCGGTCGTCGCCTACCTCGGTCCCTTCGACCTGAAGGCCGGCAAGACGGCCACCCACAGTGTCGAGGTTCCGCAGTACATCGGTTCGCTCCGCGCCATGGTCATCGCCACCGACGGCAAGGCCCAGGGCAGCGCATCCAAGGATGTCGCCGTGACCCAGCCCGTCATGGTCCAGGCCACGCTGCCGCGTACGCTCAGCATCGGCGAGACCATCCGCATCCCGTCCACGGTCATCGCCCTCAAGGACGGCGTCGGCAAGGTCAAGCTTGACATCAAGACCGACGACCTGCTCACGGTCAAGGGCGCCTCTTCGCTCGAGACCAGCATCACGAAGGCCGGCCAGCAGGTCGAGTACTTCGAGGTCCAGGTCGGCGACAAGACCGGCATCGCGCACGTGACCGTCACGGCGCAGGCCGGCTCCGACAAGTCCGTCAGCCGCGTAGAGATCGACGTGTTCAACCCGAACCCGCCTGTTACCCGCGTGCAGTCCTTCCTGCTTGACGCAGGCAAGAACAAGGACGCCACCGCCGAACTCTTCGGCCTGCCCGGCACGAACAGCGTGGCCGTGGAGCTCTCCTCCATTCCCGCCATCGACCTGGGCCGCCGCATGAAGTACCTCATCGAATACCCGTACGGCTGCGTCGAGCAGACGATTTCCGCCGCCTTCCCGCAGCTCTACCTGAGCCAGGTGATGGAGTGCGACGACAACACCGTGGCGCGCAGCGCCCGCAATGTCACCGCCGCCATCAACCGCCTGCACAACTTCCGCCGTCCGGACGGCTCGCTGAGCTACTGGCCGGGCAGCACCTCCTCCTCTTCGTTCGGCACCGCCTACGCCCTCCACTTCCTGCAGGAAGCCGAGAACCAGGGCTACGCCGTGCCCGCCGACCTCAAGTCCGGCCTGGTGCGCTACCTCACGAACAGCGTGGTCAGCAACAAGAAGGAAGATGATATCGTGCGCGCCTACGGTCTCTACGCCCTCGCAGCGGCCGGCAAGCCGCAGCGCAGCGCCATGAACCTGCTCCGCGAGTCCGCCAAGAAGATGCCGCGCAGCGCCGTCTGGATGCTCGCGGGTGCCTTTGCCAGCGACGGCAAGAAGCAGGTGGCCACGCAGTTCACCAGCGGCCTGCCTTACCTCGAGGCCTCCGGCCAGTACTACTACAGCTGGTACGGCAGCGAGGACCGCAACATGGCCATCGCCCTGCGCACTTCCATCCTGACCGGCCAGAAGGAGACCGCCTTCGAGCTCGCCGAGAAGGTGGCCGCCCGCCTCAACGACAGCCAGCACTACATGAGCACCCAGGCCACCGCCTGGTCGCTCTACGCCATCTGCGACTACGCCCGCACCATTGCCGGCGGCGGCGTGAACGCCACCGTCAAGGGTCCGGAGAAGAGCTATAAGATGAACACCTCCAAGGCCATCGTCCGCCAGGAGGTCGACCTCCCGAAGGACGCCACCGGCAAGACGCAGCTGAACGTGTCCAACGCGGGCAGCGGCACGATCCACGCCGTGGTGGCCGTGACCGGCACGCCGCAGGCGGGCAGCGAGAAGGCCAAGGCCGACGGCCTGACCCTCAAGATCAGCTACATCGGTCCTGACGGACAGCCCATCCAGGTCGACACCCTCTCCCGCGGCCGCAACTTCAAGGCCGTCGTGACCGTGACCAACACCGGTTCTTCCTACGCGCGCGATCTCGCGCTCGCCCAGAAGTTCCCGTCCGGCTGGGAGATCCAGAACGACCGCATCGGCAAGGAAAACTACTCCTACCCGGCGGGCGTGACCTACCAGGACATCCGCGATGACCGCGTGTACAGCTTCTTCGACCTGGCCGCCGGCCAGAGCGTGACCATCACCACCGGCCTCACCGCCACCTACCCGGGCCGCTTCTACCTCCCGGCCGTGAGCTGCGAAGCCATGTACGATGACAAGATCTCCGCGCTCGTCCCCGGCAAGTGGACGGAAGTGAAGTAACAAACGGAACAGAGCCCCGGCCGGATGGTCGGGGCTCTTTCTATATCAGCGTCTTCCGGAACTAGCGCTCGCCGCTGATCACCACCGGTTCCAGGTCGGGGTCGGGGGCTTCTTCGGGCTCGTTGAAGGGCTCGAGGAAGGGGTTGCCCGTGCGCTCCTGGCTGATGGTGGAGGAGGGGCCGTGGCCGGGGAAGATGCGGGTCTGCGGGTCGAGTAGGATAATCTTCTCCATGATGGACCGGATGAGGTCGTCGTATTCGCCGCCGGGGAGGTCGGTGCGGCCGATGGAGCCGGCGAAGAGGGTGTCGCCGGTGAAGAGGACGCCGGCTTCGCGGTCGAGGTAACAGACGCCGCCCGGGGTGTGGCCGGGCGTTGCGATGACTTCGAATGCCATTCCTGCGACCTGCAGGGGGCCTTCCGCCAGCGGCGTCCAGTCGAAGTCCGTGGCCGGATCTTCCATACCCAGCATGCGCGGCATCGCGCTGACGTGCGTGAGCTGCGGCTCATCGGCGGGATGCATGTAGACGGGGATGCCGTAGCGCTCCTGGAGCGGCTTCGCGCCGTAGATGTGGTCGAAGTGGGCGTGCGTGAGCAGGACGGCTTCGGGGGTCAGCTTTTCCTGCGCGAAGATCGCCTCGAGTGCCTGCCGTTCAGCGGCGCCGTAGCAACCGGGATCGACGACGATGCAGCGGCCGGGCTCGCGCCACGCCACGTAGGCGCGCTCCTGAAGGGGATTGCAGCTGAGGGAACGGATATTGAGCATTTCTTTGCGTCTTTTGATTGGCAAATTTACAAAACTTGTGTTAAATTTGTAGGTATGCATATCGGAATCGCAGGTAATATCGGCAGCGGCAAGACCACGCTCACCCGTAAGCTCGCGGAGCATTATGGCTGGACGCCGAAGTATGAATCCGTGACCTACAATCCCTATCTGGAGGACTACTACAGAGACATCGCGCGCTGGTCCTACAACCTGGAGACCTACTTCCTCGCGCAGCGCTTCCAGGACCTGCTGGATATCTCCAAGTCGGAGGACGTCATCATCCAGGACCGCACCATCCTCGAGGGCGTGGAGATCTTCGTCGCGAACAACCACGACCTCGGCAACCTCTCGGACCGCGACTACGACACCTACATGCAGCTCTTCCGCCTGATGATGTCGATGGTCAGTCCGCCGGACCTGCTGATCTATCTCCGCTGCAGCGTGCCGCACCTGGTGGAGCAGATCCGGAAGCGCGGCCGAGAGTACGAGCAGAGCATGAACCTGGAGTATCTCGGCGGTCTGAACGAGCGCTACGAGAAGTGGATCGTCGCCTACAAGGACCCGCTGCTGGTCATCGACGCCGACCACCTGGACTTCGAGAACAATCCGGAGGATTTCTCCCTGATAACCGACAAGATTGACGCAGAACTGTTCGGCCTATTCAAATAATTCGTACATTTGTAAGCTATAATAAAAAAAGTATGCATATTGCGATAGCAGGAAATATCGGCAGCGGCAAGACCACGCTCACCAAGATGCTGGCCGCGCACTACGGTTGGATCCCGAAATTCGAATCCGTGGACTTCAATCCGTACCTGTCCGACTTCTATGAAGACATGGAACGCTGGTCGTTCAATCTCCAGATCTATTTCCTCAACAAGCGCTTCAAGGATGTGGTCGAGATTGCGAAGACGGACGACGTCATCATCCAGGACCGTACCATCTACGAAGACGCCCGCATCTTCGCGCCCAACCTGCACGACATGGGGCTGATGAGCACCCGTGACTTCGAGAACTACACCGACCTCTTCGACCTGATGATGTCGCTGGTGGGCAATCCGGACCTGCTGATCTACCTCCGCTCCAGCATCCCCAACCTCATTTCCCAGATCCAGAAACGCGGCCGTGAATACGAGAAGAGCATCCGCATCGACTACCTGACCGGCCTGAACGAGAAATACGAGAACTGGATCAAGGATTACGACGGCAACCTGCTGGTCATCGACGCCGACCACATCAAGTTCGGCAACAATCCGGAGGATTTCGAAAAGGTGACCGACATGATCGACGCGCAGCTGTACGGCCTGTTCGCGCCGAAACCGTCCCAGTTTGGAGAATAAGAATCTTAATGCTAAAACCAATACAAATGGAAAAGAAAAAAGTAAACATGGTGGCTGTCGTGACGATGTGCTTCCTCTTCGCGATGATCTCCTTCGTCACCAACATGGCCGCTCCGTTCGGCAACATCTGGAAAGGCCAGTATGACTGGGCCGCCATGATGGGTAACATGATGAACTTCGCCGCATATCTGTTCATGGGTATCCCGGCCGGCAAGATGCTCGTGAAGGTGGGCTACAAGAAGACCACCCTCATCGGTATCGCCACGGGCTTCGTGGGCATCGTGATCCAGTGGTTCTCCAGCCTGAGCTTCTTCGCCGGCTCCGCGATCTACGTCTACCTGCTCGGCGCCTTCGTCTGCGGCTTCGCCGTCTGTATGCTCAACACGGTGGTGAACCCGATGCTGAACCTGGTGGGCGGCGGCGGCAACCGCGGCAACCAGTTCATCCAGATCGGCGGCACCTGCAACTCCCTCGCCGGTACGCTGACTCCGCTCCTCGTGGGCGTGCTGATCGGCACCGTCACCGACAAGACCGCGATGTCTGACGTTGCTCCGCTGCTCTTCATCGCCATGGCCGTGTTCGCGCTTTCCTTCCTGATCATCTGGTTCGTGAAGATCCCCGAACCCGCCCAGGAGCGCAAGACCGTCAAGTATGAGCACAGCGCCTGGAGCTTCC
>Ga0310696_10006017_pt1 | contig 14505 bp, 9 predicted proteins | sample AusTroGonzalo_MG_4_FD_203885 | JGI IMG/M metagenome (GOLD analysis project Ga0310696, IMG submission 203885) | Bovine rumen microbial communities from tropical cattle in Woodstock, Queensland, Australia - Gonzalo_02 (v2) (version 2) | ecosystem: Host-associated > Mammals > Digestive system >...
TCACGGCGCGGCTGAGGACTATCTTCTCTAGGTCGCGTCCCTTGAGCACGAGGCTGTCGGGAGTGTCCTTGTGGGTGATGCGCGCCACGTCCTGCTCGATGATGGGGCCGGCATCCAGTTCGCCGGTCACGTAGTGGCTCGTCGCCCCTATGATCTTCACGCCCCGCTCGTAGGCCTGGTGGTAAGGCTTGGCGCCCACGAAGGCCGGGAGGAACGAATGGTGGATGTTGATGATGTGGTGAGGATACTCCTTGATCATCTCTTCGCTGATGATCTGCATGTAGCGCGCGAGCACGATGAACGAGATGTTCTCGCGGCGCAGCAGCTCCATCTCGGCCTTCTCGACTTCTTCCTTGTTGGAATGGTCCTTCTCTATAGACCATACATAGTACGGAATGCCGAACTGGTTCGCCACCTCGCGAAGGTCCTCGTGGTTGCTGACGATGCACGGGATATCGACGTTCCATTCGCCGGCCTTGTAGCGGGCCAGCAGGTCGTAGAGGCAGTGGCTCTGCTTGCTCACGAAGATGGCCATGCGCGGCTTGATGTCGCTGAAGAAGATGCTGAACTCCATGTCGAAACGCTGCTTGAACAGCGTGCTGACGTACTCCTTGATCTTGTCGCGGGGGATGAGGAAGCCCTCCAGCTCCCATTCTATGCGCATGAACAGTACGCCGTTCTCGCGGTCCACGTACTGGTCCAGGTAAACGATGTTGCCGCGGTTGTCGGTGATGAAGCGTGTGACTTCGGTGATGATGCCCTGGCGGTCGGGGCAGCTCAGGAGTATGATGGCTGTAGGCTTCATTTTCAGTGATTTATGATATGGATGTCCCTCTGCGGGAACGGTATTTCGATGCCGGCTTCGTTCAGGGCCTTGTAGATGGCTTCACGGGCGCTGGCGATATAGGCGTTGCGTTTGGGCACGAGGACGAACTGCTTGACGGCGAGGTTCACGGAGTTGTCGCCGAGCTCCTCGAGGGTCACATAGACTCCCGTCTTCTCGTCGACTATCTTGGTCCCGGTCTCGTCGGTGTCCTGCAGCGGCGTCACCGCATCGAGGAGCACCTGGCGGGCCTTGTCGATGTCCGTACCGTACTTGACCCCCACCACTATCTTGGTATATTCGTAGGGGTTGCTGCGCGTAAGGTTCTTGAAATTCTTGTTGAACAGGGCGGTGTTGAGGAATGAGATCACCGCGCCGTCGAGCGTCTCGATCTGCGTGCTCTGGTAGCTGACGGACGATACCTTGCCGCGCACTCCGTCGCACTCGACCCAGTCGCCTGCGCGCAGGCGGCCGGACATCAGCTGGATGCCGTAGATGAAGTTGTTCAGTATGTCCCTCATGGCCAGACCGATACCGGTGGCCAGACCGGCGAACACTATCGAGATGGCCCCGGTGGGGATGTTGAACAGCAGGAAGAGCACGATGATGAAGGTGCCCCAGACCAGGATGCTGATGACATTGTTCGCCACCGTGAGATTGACTTCCTCGTCCTTGATGACGGCCCTGCCGGACATCTGCATGATGTTGCGGAGTTTGATGTCGCGGAACATCGACTTGGCGAAGTAGTTGATGTACTTGAAAACGAAGAACATGCACAGCGCCACCACTATCTTGCTGGCGGACAGCCTGAGTATCTCCATGCCTTCGGAGTTGGTGAAGCTGAAGAAGTTGGCCGTGTAGAGGTTGTCGAATATCTCCTGGAGGTCGAACACCTGCAGCGCCAGGAGCACGCTCAGGGGCAGGGATATCACGGCGAATATGGGCAGGACGGCATTCTCGATGAAGTCGTATAGCCAGGTCAGGCGGATGAACTCGCCCTTGTGTATCTTGCGGAAGTCGGCTTCGGCCTGCAGGCGCAGCTCTTCGAGCCTGGCGCCAATGCGGCGCTCCTTGACCTGATGGAATATCCTGTAGAGAGCGATGATGGTCTCCTCGATGGCCAGTGCGAAGAGCCACCACATCACCACGATCAGGCTGAGGAATATGTATCCAAGGCACGACATCACCGAAGCGACGACCAGCACGACCAGGCTGACGTAAGAGACGGTCTCGTCGGTGAGCTCGGTCTGCTTGGCGTACTTGCTGCAGGCCCTTGCCTGCCAGGTCATGCACACTACCATAAGCGGCGGGAAGATGATGTTCATCACGGTATTGGGGACGAACATCACCCTGAAGCAGATCACTACGAAGCCGACGAGGATAATGGGCATATAAAGTGCCATTCCCACCCGGAACTTAGCAGGCCTCAGGCGGATGAGCAGCGATGCGAAGACGGCCACGAGCATCCAGCAGAACACCAGCAGCAGCTTTGAGGCCTGGGCGATGAAGTTGTTGGTGGTCACACTCGAGACTATTGCTATGGCTATCAGGAACATAGCCGTGCCGCAGAAGGCGGTTATGAGTCCCTTGCCGCCTTGGAAGCGCTCAGTCTGCAGCTTCTTTACGAAGTGCATCAGCACGTTCACCACGATGCGGCTGAGCAGGGTGGACAGCAGCAGGCACAGTGCCACCAGCAGGAAGAATCCGAATACCACCGGGCCGCGCCATTCGCTGCGGACCCCGGTGTTCGCCCCTATCTTGCGGCTGTACTTGGTCTTGAGCTCGTGCATCGCCTGGCCGAGGTATTTGCCCGGATGCTTGAGTATCTCCAGATAATTCTCCTGTCCCTGGGTGAACATCCTCTTCTGTATGCCCCGGTAGCGCTCCTGGGCGTAGTCGTACGCTTCCCTGAGCCTGGCTTCGGCGCCCTCGTAGTGCTGGTCGTCGGTCAGGATCATTTCCTTGCCTTCCTGATAGAGGGCGAGCAGGGCTTCCGCGTAATAGATGCAGGCGTCGCGGTCGTCACGGCTGTCGTCGTCGAGAAGGAAGGCCTGCTTGCGGGAGACGGTGTCCAGACTGTCGATGACTTCGGGGACCGCGGGCGCCGACGGACGGCGCTGCAGGCTGTCGGCGCGCAGGGAGTCGGGGAGCGGCGGGACGTCGCCGGGCGCCGGCAGGCGACGCAGCGACTCCAGCAGCCGCGTATAGCGGTCGATCTCTTCGTCGATCTGTGAGACTATCGTGTCGTAGGGGAGTTTGCCGGAGTTGAAAAACTCGTACTCGCGGGACACTTCCTTGAGGGCATAGGTCATGTCGAAGGTGTAGTCGCCGTTCTGCGAGTAGAGCATCAGCGAGAGCTCGTTGCATTTCTTGATCATGTCCACCATCTGCTGGTGCTGGGCCTCGTCCAGGGCCTTCATCTCGTTGCCGGTGGAGTTCAGCCGTTCGTACTCCTGCTTGAGCTCGTAACGCAGCACGGACAGGGTGTTGCTCAGGTCCTTCTCGTTGAAGACGGCCAGTGCCGGGAGGCAGAGCAGTGCCAGCAGGATTATGATGAAACGTCTCTTTCTCATGTAGCGGAGTAGTAGTTGGTCCAATATTTTGACAAGATAGTGAAAATTCCTTTTGGATTAGTCGCGTGGGATTGTTAATTTCGCCGGAACGACGTTTTTTACCATTTTTATGTATGAAAAAGCATAGTCTTCCGCTCATCATGGCGTTGCTCCTGCTTGCAGGATGCACTGGCAGGCACCCCGCCGCCGAACCTTCCTTCTGGCTCGGAGCCGACATAAGCTGGGCCACGGGCATGGAAAGCCGCGGCGAGTACCTCTACGGTTTCGAAGGGGACGGGCCCGTGGAGTGCTCAGCCCTGATGAAGTCCCTGGGCCTGAACGCCCTGCGTTTCCGCGTGTGGGTGGACCCGATGGGAGGGGAGTGCGACAAGTACGACCTGCTGGAGAAATGCCGCAGGGCCAGGGCCCAGGGCTTGGAAGTGATGGTCGATTTCCATTACTCCGACTATTGGGCCGACCCGCAGCACCAGCCGGTGCCCAAGGCCTGGAAGGGCCATTCCTACGAGACCATGCTCGGGGACCTCAGGGCCCATACCGTCGAGGTCCTGCAGCTGCTCAAGGATAACGGCATCGAGCCCCGCTGGGTCCAGATAGGCAACGAGACCACGCACGGCCTGCTATGGGAGTACAAGCCCGGGCGCGGCGTGATGGGCAGCACGAAGCGTGAGTACATAGATACCGTCGGCCACATTGACTTCGCGCCGGAGCATTACGCCGGTTTCATCCGCGCCGGGCACGAGGCCGTAAAGAGCGTCTTCCCGAACACCACGACCATAGTCCATCTGGACGATGGCTGGAACATGGCCGTATATGAGAAGAACCTGGGCGTGCTTGAGCGTTACGGCGTGCCTTACGACATGGTGGGAATGTCGCTCTATCCCTACTGGGCCCGCGAGAAGGACCGCTTCGACGCCGACGGCGTGATCTCCGACTGCATCGCCAATGTAGTGAATGTCTATGAGCGCTTCGGCAAGGAGTCCATCATCGTCGAGACCGGCTTCGAGGTGGACGAGTCCGACCCTGCAGTGCTCGAAGAGGGACGGCGGCAGCTGGCGCGCATCATCCGTGAGGCGCGCGACAATACCGACGGCCACTGCCACGGCGTCTTCTACTGGGAGCCCGAGTGCCGTCCCGGCCGCTACAGCCTCGGCGCCTTCGGCTCCGACGGCCGTCCCACCGTCATCATGCGCGCCTTCACCGACTGATCCGGCATTACTGTTCTCTTTGGTTTTTAGGGGAAAAGTCAGTTTTTCCGGGCGTTGATGGGTGTAATGTGAAAATTTATGCGTATATTGCCTGTCAAAGCGAATAACCAACTAATAATTATCCATATATGAAACAGGAGTCAGCCTATGAAAGCCCGCTGTGTGTCGTGCTCCGGGTGGAATTGCGTTCCGGTGTTCTGGCCGGAAGCAATGAACAGTATCAAAACAATCAGTTCGATCCTGAATTCGAGTAGTAGTGTATCCAGCCATGAAGAAAGTTCTGTTCTTTGCGGCCGTGCTGCTGGTGGCGGCAGGCTGCGCCAGGGAGCTGGAAATCACTCCCGTTCAGGAAGATGATCAGTCCGTCGCGATAGAGGATCCCGTTTCCGGGGTGACAATCATCCGCGCGGGTTTCGAGGATCCTGATACCAAGAGTTATATCGAGATGAACTCTGCAGGTACTGCGGCCAAGGTATTATGGTCGAAAGGTGACAGGATAGGTGTTTACGGGTATGACTCATCCATGTCATATAAGGGTGCAAGGGTTTTCAGTACTAATGTCGGTGGTACGTCAGTCGCTGATTTCACTGGTGCGTCATGGGACACTTCAGGCATTTCGACTTTTTATTCTTTCTATCCTAATGGTTCCCTGGAAGGAATCTCCTTGTATAAAGGTCAGATTACCATGGGCATCATAATCCCCCCTGAGCAGACTGCGACGCCCAATGGCATCGCCGAGGGGCTGAACTTGTCGTATGCGACTTCATCTTCTCTTACCGAGGATTTCGTTTTCCATAATATCCCTTCCCTGATCAAGTTCAAGCTTTCGGGCGATGTCGTTCCCGACCTTGCTTCCATCAAGTTCGTGGCGAATGCCGTTATTTCGGGCGAAACCATTATGCATAACCTTGAGGATGTAGACAATCTTGATTTCTACAACAACGCATGGTACGGAGATGATCGTGTCATACCATCCCCCAGCGTAGTGCTGAATGCTCCCGAAGGTGGCTTCGAGGCAGGTGTCGACTATTTCATCGCCGCCTATCCCGTCAAGACAGAAGGTTTCACCATGATTTTCTTTAAGGAAAACGGAGATTATATAATGAAGACTTCGTCCAAGACCCTGGACATGAAGCGGTCCCAGATCTATGATTTCGGAACTGTTTCCTTAGGCAGCACTTTCGGAGATCCCAGAGTTACCAAGTATATGAGCAAGAGCAGCAGTACTCCTGGAAATCCTGTGGATATCGTCGTCCTGCCCGACGGCTTTACAGAGTCGGAGAAGGATAACTTCCTGGCCCGTGCTCAAGCGGGCATCGACTATATGTTCGATACCGAGCCTTATAAAACATACAAGGACTATTTCAACGTCTATTTCATCTGGGAGCCATCGAACGAGTCGGGAGCTACCATTTCGGACGATCCGAACGGTGCCCGCGATACCGCCTTCGGCTCCAGCTGGGGCGCAGACAGCTACAGCAATATGACTGCGAATGAAAACAAGGTCTATGGTTTCGCATCCGCTCACTGCCCCGAGATAGTCCGTGGCGAGAAGACCATAGACGAGGTGCCTGTCCTGCTGATCATCAATGACGCGCGTTATGGTGGCATCGCACATAGTACCAGCACGGGACGTACATATTGTCAGGTACCTTATACTTATAGCGGCGGTTCGATCACCTGGTCCATGCCCTCCAAGTTCCCTATAACTGATGAGCCTGTTGACGACTTCTCTACCAATAGTATGCGAAGCAGGACCGATGACGACGTCAAAGCTGCCGGCGGCAATAATAAGGGAGACTGGAGGAATACTATGCTTCACGAGTTCGGCGGTCACAGTTTCGGACGTCTGAAGGATGAGTACTGGTATGAATCTTCTTATAAGGGTGCGGGTGAGATCGATACTCATTCATGGCCTGTTCCTTTCGGACTCAATGTGACGGGTGTGTATGACGAGATTCCCTGGCAGTATTTTCTGGATAACCAGGACTATATTGAGAATATGTATAATTCTCTGTACAGCCGGATAGGGGTATTTCAGGGAGGAGACGTGTCCATCTTCAACCGCTGGCGCTCGGAGTTTGTCAGCTGCATGATCGACAACAGGAACTATTTCTCCACCTGGCAGCGGGTTCTCATCGTCCAGCGCATTTTTGCATTGGCAGGGTTGGAATTCAATATGGATAATTTCCTCCTTCTCGACGAGCCTGCGGACCCGAAACGTGACAACACTTCCCTGGCTGCTCAGGATGACCGCGGTGTCAATACTTCCGGGCCTGTCCGCATCATGCCTCCTCTTCCGCCGCCGGTTCTTACCGAAGTGGCTGCACCTGAAGAGTTCGCCCTCGAGTCCGACTGTAATTTGCCGCTCGAATAGAGCCTTATCCCTTACTCCCGGGACGTCCCGTTCCGGGGGAGCAGGCCGCCCGGTCCGCCATGCATGGCGCGGACCGGGCGGTCCTGCGTCCGGCCCTGCCCGCCCCGCCCGCTCACTCCCAAAAACTGACCGTCCACGCCGAAATATGATGCAAATCGTTTTGCGTCACGCGTGTCACTCATAAATTAGGGTCATTAATATCCCTTATCAACCAATTTATGAAAAAGTTTTTGGCATTTCTAACCTGCATGGCGATCTCCCTCGTCATGTCCATCTGCGTCTCCGCCCAGAACCGGTATGAAGTCAAAGGTATCATCTCCGACGACTTCGGCCCGGTGGTAGGAGCGTCCGTTCTCGAGCGGGGCACGACCAACGGCACCGCCACGGGTCCTGACGGCAACTTCACCCTCACGGTCTCCAGCGCGAGGGCCATCGTCGAGATCAGCTGCATCGGTTATCAGACCCTGACCTATGTGGCTTCCGAAGTACCTGCGAAAATCACCCTTATGGAAGACACCGAAATGATCGACGAGACGGTCGTCGTCGGTTACGGTACCCTGAACAAGAAGGAGATCTCCTCCTCCGTCGTGAGCGTCAAGTCCGAAGACTTCAACAAGGCGGCTCCTAATGCCATGACCCTCATCGTCGGTAAGGTGGTCGGTCTCAACATCGACACCAACGCCAGCGGCAACGCCTCCGGCTACCAGATCCGCGGCGCAACCTCCATCAACGGCGGCAACTCCCCGCTCATCGTCGTGGACGGCATCATCGGCGGTTCCCTCAGTGACGTCGCCACCCAGGACATCGAGTCCATTTCCGTCCTGAAGGACGGTGCCTCCGCCGCCATCTACGGCACCCGCGGTGCGAACGGCGTCATCCTAGTCACCACCAAGAAGGGCTCCGGCACCGCCGGCCGCGTGCGCGTGACCTATGATTCCTATGTCGCCACCCAGGTCCTCCACAAGTTCCCTGAGACCTTCAGCCTGGACGAGTGGCTCGAGCTCAACGAGACCCGCGGAAAGGCCGACTACGGCAACCGTGTCGAGAATGCATATTACAAGGCCCTCAAGAATGACAAGCCTTACTATGACCTCAACCAGCACATCACCCTCGCCGGTTCCACCGCCAAGAGCAACTACAGCCTGTCCCTGACCTATACCGACAGCAACGCTCTCACGAAGAACAGCGACTCCCAGAGCTACAGCGCCCGCTTCCAGATGAACCAGAAGATGCTTGGCGACATCCTCGAGTCCAGCACCGTCGCCAACATCCGTGCGAATGTCAGCGAAGGCAACAGCGCTTCCTTTGCCGGTACGCCGTTCTCCAACCCGACTGTTCCCGTCTATGACGACAGCACCCCGACCGGCTACTACTGGCCTACTTCCTCCACCGGTTCCACCAACTCCGTGGAGAACCTGATGGTCCCCGTAAACAAGAGCCACTCCACGAGCATCACTTTCCAGCAGGATCTCAAGCTCAAGCTCTTCCAGAACGCTTACCACCTGCTCACCACCAACGCCAACGCTTCCTTCCGCTACAACTCCAGCTACAGCCACTCCTACACGCCTTCCACCATGCAGACCGCACAGATGTGGAACAACTGGGCCGGCTCCGCTTCCCTGGGCAGCAACAACTCCCTGAGCAAGAGCTTCGAATGGCTGGTCAACTACAATTTCCAGAAGGGCGACCACACCATCAAGGCAGTCGGCGGTTATTCCTACAACGACTCGGTCAACGAGAGCATGAACATGACCAACCGCGACTTCCAGTACGACCAGTTCCTGTGGTACAACATCGGTTCCGGTACCTACCTCAAGGACGGCCAGGCTTCGATGAGCTCCGGCAAGGGTTACAACAAGATAGCCGGCGTCTTCGGCCGTGTGACCTACAGCTGGAACAACCTCCTCACCGCCACCGCCTCCCTCCGTTATGAAGGAAGCTCCAAGTTCGGTAAGAACAAGAAGTACGGTTACTTCCCTGCAGTCTCCGCCGCCTGGACCATCTCCAACATGCCGTTCATGGCAGGCACCAGGGGCTGGCTCGACGAGCTGAGAGTACGTGCATCCTACGGTGTGACCGGCCGTAACGCCGGCTCCGACTACGCTTCTCTCTCCACTTACGCCTCCAAGGGTTCCAACTACTATATGGACGGCGAGTGGGTGCCCGGATACGGCATCACCCGTAACGCCAACCCTAACCTCGGATGGGAGACCGCCGTCGTCTACGACTATGGCTTCGACTTCGAACTCTTCAAGCGCCGCCTCACCGGTAGCATCGAGTACTTCGACCGCCGTTCCGAGGACCTCCTCTATACCTACACCGCCCCTCAGCCGCCTTACGTGTATTCCACCATCCAGCTGAACCTCGGTTCCACTTCCAACAAGGGCGTCGAGCTCGCCCTGAACTGGAGGGACAACATCACCAATGATCTCCGCTACAGCATCGGCGGTACCTATTCCTTCAGCGACGCCCGCCTCGTCAGCATCGGTAACGATGTCTACGCTGCTTCCTGGGTAGACCTCGGCTCCGCCGGCGGTCTTGGTTCCTCCGATACCCGTTTCCGTCTGTACGAGAACACCCGCATCGGCAGCCTCCGCGGCTTCAAGTATGCCGGCTATACCGATGACGGCCAGCTCCTCCACGAGACCGCCGACGGTGGCACCGCCACCAAGACCGGCGTGAAGGACGACGACAAGGTATTCATCGGCAATACTCTCCCGAAACACAGCTTCTCCCTGAACATCACCCTCAACTACAAGTCCTGGGATCTCTCCGTCAACGGCCGCGGCCTTGCCGGCATGGACATCTGGAACAACCAGCTCCAGTCCTACGGCTATCCCGGCGTCTCCGCCGAGAACCTCCTCAAGAGCGCCTACGAGAAGTACCCGTACCTGACCGCCGACAACAACTACCTCAACTCCTTCTTCCTCGAGAAGGGAGACTGGTTCAAGATCGAGCGCGTCTCCGTCGGAAAGAACTTCCGCTTCAAGCAGAACAAGCTGAACTTCGAGAGCCTCTATCTCTATCTTGCAGCAACCAACCTGCTGACTCTCACCGGTTTCACGGGTGTCGACCCGTCCACCGTGACCTCCATCGGACTGGAGCCCGGTATCTCCGGCTCGACTTCCCTCTACGCTTCGAGAATCACCTTCGGCGTCACCGCCCAGTTCTAATCTGCCTCACGTGAAACAATGTAAAGCGAAACCATCATGAAAAAGATAAGAATCATCCTTTCCGTACTGATTGCCGGACTTGCCGCAACGAGTTGTTTCGACATGGAGGAGCATCCTTTCACCCTGCTCGACGCCGGTAACTACTTCTCTGACGAGTCTGCTGTCAAGCAGGTCATCGCCAACATCTATGCACAGGAGCAGGCCGACCTCTCCGAGCTCTACTGGTATGCGCAGGAGCTTTCGGCCGACCAGATCGCCTGGCGCTCCTGGAACGGCGGCAGCTGGGGCTGGGACTCCGGCGACAAGTTCGTCCTTTCCACCCACACCTGGACTCCGCTCTCCAACTACGTGAACCGTATCTGGAACGGTGCCTGGACCGCCATCGGCCTCTGCAACAACTTCATCGACGACCTCACCAGCATTGACGCCGCCACCATCGGCATCACTGAGGAGAAGAAGGAAGCATACATCGCCGAGGTCCGCGCGTTCCGCGTATATTGCTACTACAATGTGTTCGAGGTCTTCGGCGGAGTCATTCCTCTGACTACCAGCACCGACACCAGCATCCTTCCCGAGAGCGCCTGCGCAGGCACCACCTTCGAGGAAGGCTGCCGCAAGGTCTGCGACTGGATGGAGCAGGAGCTCGACGAGACCCTCTCCTCCCTCCCTGTAGGCGGCTCCGTCAACCGTGTGAACCAGGCTTTCAACCGCGTGCTCAAGATGCGCATCCTGCTCAACTCCGAGGTTTTCACCGGCACGGCCCGCTTCAGCGAGTGCAAGAACCTCGCAAAGGAGATCCTCGACGGCAAGTACGGTTCCTACCGCATCGTGGACAAATATCAGGACATCTACTCGTACAAAAACAATACGAACTGCCCCGAGATCATCTTCGCATTCTCCAGCGACCTCATCTACAACACCAGGTCCACCAACATGCGCAACGGCCCGTTCATGAGCTATGTCTTCATGAACTATTTCGACACCACCCAGCGCCACGCCGGCTGGAACTGCACCTGCACCGCTCCTTCCTTCGACAACAGCAGCGACTTCTACGCCCAGTGCGTCGAGAACGTCCAGGTCGGAGCCGACACCACCTACCGCAGCAACGGTACCATCAGGAGCATCACCCCCATCTATGAGGCCCGCGTGATCAAGGAGATGTACGACAAGGAACTCGCCAAGTGCTTCCTCGACGCTCCCTACAACGACAAGCTCGGAGCCGTCCACGAGCGTTTCGACCCGCGTGACATCCGCCTGCTCCCGCCTTACGGCGACGACAGCGGCAACTGGGGCGGAATGTTCCTCGAGGGCGTGATGCGCGAGCACTACGGCACCGGCGCCGTCCAGATGGCCGACGCCGACCGCAACGGCATGGGCCTCGTCTATGTCGACCAGGTCGGTAACTTCCAGGGCAAGGGCAACCACCCTGTCGAGATCGTTGAGAATCCCCGCTGGGGCGAGACCAACTCAGGTCTGCGTACCGCGAAGTATCCTTACTATACCACCAACTCCGGATTTGACTTCTGCGATCCCGACGTGGTCGAGTTCCGTCTCGCTGAGGTAGTCTATACCTATGCCGAGTGCCTCCTCCGCGAAGGCAATGCCGCCGAGGCCAAGAACCAGGTCAACTCCGTGCGCAAGCGCTACTTCTCCGATGCCGACTGGAACGGCGCCGGTGTCCATCCCACCACGGGCAAGGCTCTCGTAGGTGCCAAGGACCAGGCTCCCAGAGGCTTCAGCGACGCTTTCGACATGGACCGCATGCTCAGCGAGTGGGGCCTCGAGTTCTACGATGAGGGCCACCGCCGCCGCACCGACCTGCGCCGCTTCGACAAGTTCACCCAGGGTCAGTGGTGGTTCTTCGGCCGTGCGACCGAGACAGGCTACGACCTCCCCGCCAAGCGCGACCGCAAGTATGAGTGGTATCCCATCCCTCAGCGCGCCCTCGATGCCAACCACGGGCTTGTTCAGAACCCGAATTATGTATAACTTGGTTAATTGATTGGTTTTTTGGTTGGAAGGGGGGCGCAGGAATCTCTTTGCGCCCCCTTTTGAAAAAAAACGCTATCTTTATCACAAGAACACAAACCGATGAAGAGGATTAATGAATGTGGCATCATCCTGATCTTCTGCGTCCTGCATGCTCTTGTCACGTATGCGGCGCGTAGGATAGGATTCCATAACGAGCTGGTACTGACGCTTCTGACCATGCTCATGTCCGTCATGCTGTCACTGCGCAAGCAGATGAGCATCCCCTTCATGGTCATCGCCGTCGTCGTCATCAACTTCGCGGGCCTGAAGCTCGGAACGGTCGTCGGTACCTTCGTCCGGAACCATATATTTCCGTCCAGCCCGTCGCAGCACCTTTTCCGTGGCGCGATCAGTACCTTCATCGTCACCGGATTCCTGGGGTTTGTACAGCTCGGCTTCGAATACGTCATACGCCGCAGCCGCTTCTATCACGAGACGGACACTCAGAGTCCCGCCTGGCTCATCTTCGCCTTCGTGACGGTCCTGATGATCCGCCTGGTGATGATGCTGCGCAACTCCAACTCCTTCTTCGGGGAGAACATCGCGATGAACATCATCATCGACTACGCCGTCAGCTTCGCCGCCGTGCTGTGGATGGCCGCCAAGACCATTTCCGTACAGAAGGACATACGCGAGGAGAAGAAGAAGAAGCACGAAGCCCAGTACAGTTACGAGAGGCTCAAGCAGCAGATCGAGCCCCACTTCCTGTTCAACAGCCTCAACTCGCTGGACAGCATAGTGGTGTCCGGGCAGGAAGCGCAGGCTTCACAGTTCATCCACAAGCTCTCTTCCATCTACAGGTATCTCATTGAGACTGAGGATGAAAGACTGGTGTATCTGGAGGACGAACTGGGTTTTGTCAGCCAGTATATCGACCTGATGAAGGTTCGCTTCCCCGAAGGGCTCGAGACTGAGATCGACATCGACCGTGACGGCCCGCCGCATTTCATCATCCCCTGCTCCCTGCAGCTGCTGGTGGAGAATGCGACGAAGCACAATTCCATCTCCGCCGCCCAGCCGCTCAGGATACGGATATCCATCGAAGGTGATTTCATCCAGGTGACCAACAACCGCAATCCCAAGATCACTTCCCAGCCATCCACCGGAAACGGACAGCGGTACATCCGCAAGAGGTACCGCGACGAGGCCGGCAAGGAGATCGTCATCGTGGAGGATGAAGATACCTACACAGTCAAACTTCCTTTATTGTAAATGCCCATGAAAGCCCTTATAGTAGAAGACGAAGTGCTTGCCCGGCAGACACTCAAGCGGGCCCTGGCCAGGAATTTCAGTGACATCGAGGTCGTAGACGTGCTCGAGTCGGTCAAGGATACGCTCGCGTGGCTGCGCACTCCCGGCAATGTCGCGGACATCATCTTCATGGACGTGGAGCTCCAGGACGGCAGCTGCTTCGAAATCTTCAGGCAGGAGACCGTCACGGCCAAGGTCATCATGACCACGGCCTATGACAAGTACGCCGTCAAGGCGTTCGAGGCGGGGAGCATTGATTACCTGCTCAAACCCTTTGACGATGAGGCTCTTATCAGGGCAGTCAGCCGTTGCCGTGCGGCCTCGGAAAGTTTCGACGTGAACGCGATAGTCGCCGCTATGCAGCGGCTCTCCCGTGACCGCGACACCGGCCGTAAGAGCTTCAGGCGGAGGTTCATAGTCCGTCTGGGGCAGAAGATCATCCCCATCGAGACTTCGGACATCGCCTACTTCTACGTCGAAGGGAAGAGCAAGTACATAGTGAAGAACGACGGGACCAGGTACTTCTTCGACCAGCAGATGGAGTCCATCCTGGACGAACTGGACCCGCAGGTCTTCTTCCGCATCTCGCGCAACTACATCATCTCCTCCTATGCCATCCAGGGCATCGAGAGGATCTACGGCGGGCGGCTCAAGATACTCATGACGCCGCCCCCCGAGATGGACATGATAGTCGCCCGCTCTCGCGTGAACGACTTCATGGCCTGGCTCGCATAATTAACTAAGAACCGTAAAAATGAAAAACAGCCTGATTCTCATATTCGCCTTACTGGCCGTAGCCTGCAATACAGCACCGCCCTCCGTGTCCATCCCCGCACCGGAGGACGTGGTGATGTACCAGATCAACCCCCGCAACTTCGCTCCCGAGAACTCCTTCAAGGCCGTCGACGCCCGTCTGGACGCCATCCGCGACCTCGGCACCAACGTGGTGTGGTTCATGCCCATCTGCGAGATAGGCATCGAGAAAGCAGTCCAGAGCCCCTACTGCGTCAAGGACTACAGGGCCGTCAACCCCGAGTTCGGTACGCTCGACGATTTCAAGAAACTCGTCGCC
>Ga0310696_10006019_pt1 | contig 14501 bp, 9 predicted proteins | sample AusTroGonzalo_MG_4_FD_203885 | JGI IMG/M metagenome (GOLD analysis project Ga0310696, IMG submission 203885) | Bovine rumen microbial communities from tropical cattle in Woodstock, Queensland, Australia - Gonzalo_02 (v2) (version 2) | ecosystem: Host-associated > Mammals > Digestive system >...
CTCAAGCTCGAGGACAAGGTTGCCGTCTTCGACGACTTCACGGATGTGCAAGTCGCCAGGACCGGACTTCCTGAGCGAACCGGCCGTACCGCACAGCTGCAAGATGTCTGCCGTAGCCGTCGCGCTCTCGACCTTCAACGAGAACTGCTGCGTCGTGCTGACGCGCGAAAGTGTCTGCACGCCGGATTCGGCAGTCAACACAAGCGTCTTCTTCGATCCTGTCGAGTCCCATTCGCCCGCGAAGCCATTCACGTCCTTGACGGAGAAATCGAGGACGGCGCCGTATCCGTAGATGCTATTGGAACTGTAGGCGTTCAAGCGCAGGAGCCACGTTGCCGCGCCTGAGAGGGACGCAATCGACGCGTCTCCGCCATTTGTCATCAGGTTGACGGTGCGCTGAACGCTGTCAATGACCGGAAACATCGCCGTATCAGTGGTGTTAGACGGCACTTCCGTCGCCGGCGCATCGCCAACCATCCAGTTCGCCGGCGCGTACCACGACTGAGCTGAAGCGGCAGCATTAGCCCACGTGTAGTCCGTTGCATTGGCGCAGATGCCCGTCACGGCGCAGGCCGCAGCCAGAATCAATTTAATTTCCTGCCTCATGTTCTGCCCTCCTTATTGTTTAACATATCGCTTGACGATGTCGATGCGAACTTCAGCATCGTCGCGGTCATCGCAATCGAAATCGATATCGTTCGGCCCTCCGCCGAGGATGGGGAGCGTCGTCTTCAGAGCGCCCTTCGAGACTTCATTGCGGTCTTTGTCGAGCACCTGCCAATTCTCTCCGTCGCGGCAGAAGAGCCGATCACCGACCTTTAACTCAACAGGGAATTCGGCTCGACCGCCATTCCACGTAAACGCAGGGTTCTTAACAGGTCCAAAGACAACGACATCTAGCTTGGCCTTCTCGCCAGGACGCACTCTGATCGGCGGCAGCGACTCGACGCCCTTCGTCGGAGCGAACTCCACCGGCATCATCGCCTCGTAGGAAAGCGCCTTCACCTGCTCTGGCGTCCAATCCTTCGCGTCAATCAGGGCGGGGAAGCTACTGCCATAGCCGATCGCGCGCACCTCGGCCCGCGCTGGCGAGCCGAACGACGTTGCCGAAAACCGGATCTTGTTGGTACCTTCGCGGAACTTGAACCCATTCGCCTCGGGGACGCACTCCTTGAGCTCACCCCTCTCGTCGCGCAGCGTCCATACTCCTCCAGACAATTCAGCAACGTCTCCAGACTCGAGCGTGTCGAACGGAACCTTCAACTTGCGACCGTTGATCTGGAACTTCGCGTTGACGAGAGGAAAACTCTCGCAGTCAAGGGCGCGCACTTCGGAAATCTCCACCTTCGTGCCGCCTGCGGCAATCTCAGCGGACGAGCGCGTCATGTTTTCGTCCATGAAGACGTTCGCCTCCGCGCCCGGGCCAGGAATCGAGTTGAGGTAGAAGGCAACAGACTTGACCGCATTCGGCCGAAGCGCGACCTTTAGCGTGTTCCAGCCTGTCGAAAACGGCCACTTCTCCTTGCGGAGCCGCGCGATGTCACGCTCGCGGAAAAGGAACGAGAAATAGCGCCAACCCTCGAAGTCAAGCGTCACAAGGTGATCGCTGTTTACGCCAGAGTCGAGCTGGACATCGAGCGTCGCGCCCGAGCCGTCGCCCTTCACCCAGAAGCCGATGCCCTCAGCCGGCGCCAGATCGAGGTGCGGATATGGAATTGTCATCTTCGCGCCAGCCCAACTGCCCTCGGGCGTGCCGGACTTGTTCTCACCCAAGAGGATAAGCGTCTCGCCGCGGCGCGGATCCTTGCCCGTCTTTACATCGAGTTTCACCTTCGGGGCCGCGGAAATCTTGAGCCGCCCCGCGTCCTTCGCACTGAAGACCACATTGCCCGCCGCATCCTGGTAGCGCGAACATCCGTAGAACGCCTCGAGGCGGAGCTTCCCGCCCGTCGGCTTCACCGGCATTTCGAACGTCCATTCCCGATCTTCCGGGCCGGCAATGCGGTGCACGTCGCGCACTGCGGGGGCTATACGCCATTCGCCCGACACATCCTGCGAGATGTGATAGTCGCTGTCCTTAACGGCGCAAGCCTCGACAACCGCCGGCGCAAAGGTGCGCGCCAGACGGAAACGGTCGTACCAGCCGAGGAGTGTGAGCTGATGGGAAACCCACGCATGTAGCGGCTTCTTGTTGACATCCACGCGCTGTATTCCAGTCGGCGCATCCACACCGACCATCCGCGTGCCATAGTATTCGATGTCGTCTTCGGTGACGCCGCTGAACGCGGTCGAGCCGGTCGTGACGCCAAGCCATCCTACCTGAGGTTGCATGAAGTCACTATCACGCACACTGGCCCCGGCGGCGCGATCATCGGCGAAAAACTTGTGCCCGTAGATGCAAATGTCCCACGGCATGGAACAAGCATGATACCACCAGCCGTGGATGCTGCCGCAACTTGAGTCAATCTTTGCAGGGCGCTCACTCTGGTCTATGTTGTCGAAGATCATCTTCAACATACTATCTACCTTATAACATCCAGCGTCGGAGTAGTCACTCCAGCTGATGCCCTCAGACCCGTCGAGAAAGACGCGTTCAATACCTGCCTCGGAATAGATCTTGGCGATCTGTCGGGCAATAGCAGCGGCCGTCGGCGAGTTTGGCTCGGGGAAGAAACAACCATAACGCGACATCAGGTAATCAACTCTGTCACCGGCAGCATGGTCGGCGACACATGTCCCAAGCGCGCCACGCTTCACGTTCGTGAACCGATAGGGCTTCTCGCGGACGATACCGCCATAACTGACGATCTCCTTGCCTATCTTGAGGAAGGTGCCACGTGTGCCGTAGACCGACTCCATCGCGTGTAACTCACCTGGAACCTCGTTCACGAAGATCTCGGTCGTCGCCTTGTCCAGCGGCTTTGCGAGCGTATAGCGGTATGTGACCTGCAGGTCGTCGGTCGGCACCGGCGTCACGTATGGGTCGTCGTAGGAGATGCAGGCCGTCAGCGTGTGCATCGAAGGCCGAAGCCCCGCAGCGTGAAGGCGGTCGGCCGCCTCCTTCATGCCGGCTATTCCACCGGGAAACTTGCGCTCGTTGACCTGGTAGTGGCCTTGATTCTTGTACCAGATATGCATGTGCAAATACATCGAGCCAGCGCGCTGGCAGACATCAATCCAGTCATCGAGCGCCGCGAGCTCCGTGTATGAGAACACATAGCTGCCGCGGTTGAGGTCGGAGTCGAGCGCCCATGCACCGCCGGCCGTCGTGTACGGCATTCCTGTCGCGACCGTCATCTTCTTCATTGCCTCGCGGAGACGACCCTTTGCGCCAGCGGCAAAACCGAAGCGCCAGCCCTCGAAGCCGAAGTGATCGTATGCCGAGACTGAGAGCGCCTTGCTCCACCTGTCACGCCAGCCCATGCCAAGCTTCAGATCATATGCCATGAGGATGACACCATCGTCCTCATCGCTGAGCATCTTGAGTCTCGAACCTCGCCACTTGTCGCAGGCGAGAGATCCAATGCGGAATGCCTCGAGCTTCATCGCGCCTTTCACGGTGAAACGCTCTATCTTGAACGTCCATCCGCCATCGAACGGCTCGCTAGAAAGTTCAAGCCGGCCGCCACCCGGGAACCCCCAAACCAAGCGACCGCCTTTCGCCTCGAATGCCTCTGGAACAAGCTTCGTATTTCCGTCCTTCAGCGTAACCTCAGCAAACGGCACGGGCTTATTAAGAAGTTCCCGCCCACTCACGGCATCCTTGATCGAAGCAATCTCGCCCTTGTCGCCGAAGGCCAAATTGACGAGACTGTTCGAGAATCCCTCACCAAAGGACCAAAACGCCGCCAAGCCCGCAAACAGAGCCGCAGCCGCCTTTCCAACAGAGTTTCCTCTGCGCGTAAATCCAGCAGCATTGCCTTGCTTCATCTTCGGCTTCCTTTCGTCATACGGGTTCGAAGGCAAAGATGTGCGTCGTGGCGCTGCCGTAGATGTTCTCCTTGAGCTCGCTGCCCCACGTCGAAAGCGGCATCAGGCGGATGCCGAGGCACTTGCGGCCGATCTTGCCGCGGACGAACCGCTGGTGGTTCTCCTTGGTCTCGAACGCCGTCGTCCACTCGCCGTCCTCGCCCTTCACGTCGACGCGGAAGTGCTTCAGCACCGTGCGCGGGAAGGTGAAGGACGTGTTGCCGTAGCCGAGTCCGCGGAAGAGCGGCATCGGGATCGTGAAAAGGTCGGGGTGTCCGTCGAAGTTCTCGCGGTCGAGGTCCGAGTCGACGACGAGGCGGAATCCGTTCACGAAGGTGGGCTCGTCGAACGTGTAGACGACCGCCTGGTTGGTCTTGCCGAAGTAGCCGTTGTCGCGGCCCCAGATGCGGCGGTCGATTCCGTTCAGGAGATCGCTCGCGTCGCCATAGTCCGCCGTGAGCTTCGCGCACTTCGCGAGCGGCGACACCTCGCGGCGAAAGTGCGGCAGGAAGCAGTCGTCGTCCATGAGGCGGTTCTGCAGCTCCTTGAGGAGCGCCTTGTCGGCGTAGATACCACGCGGCAGGACGCCCTTCTCGACGGCGAGCGCGGCGGCGGTGCCGACCGCCTGGCCCATAATGCCGATCGTGCCCATCACGCGGGCGGACGCGAACGCGGTGTGGGTCGCGGAGAGGTTGCGTCCGGCGAACATCAGGTTCTCGATGTCGCGCGAGTACAGCGAGCGGTAGGGGATCGCATACGGCTCCGTGAGCCGGCGCTTCTGCAGGTGGGCGCCGCCCTTGGACTTCAGCCAGAAGCCGCCGGGCAGGTGGTTGTCGATCTGCCATCCGCCGTAGGCGACGGTGTCCTCGAAGCGCTTGCCGCCCTTCTCCACGTCGTCCTGCGTGAGCGTATAGTCGCCGACGTAGCGGCGGCTCTCGCGCTTTCCGGGCAGAAAGCCAATCCACTCGAGCTCCCAGTTGTCCGCGCCGTGGTCGCCGTGGTTCTTCATGTGGTCCCACACGCCGAAGGCGATCTTGAGGAGCTCGTCGCGCAGCTTCTCGGCGTCGTTGATCGTGTCCGCCATGCCGCCGAGCTCGATCCAGTAGAAGTTGGTGTGCGGCTTCAGGAGGCACTCGTGCGGCTTGTGGTTGAGGGCCTCGTCGTCCGGGAAGTCGTACGCCCAGTCCGGCGGCGTGAACTCGATCTTGCGGTCTGTCTCGCGCGCCTGGATGAGCAGGCTCGAGCCCATCGTCCGGCGGTCGGCCTTCTCGATGCCGAACTCCTCGCCGAACTCGCTCTTCGCCTCGCGCCCCACGCGGTACGAGGCGCCGGTGAGCGGAGCGAGGATGGAGTCGCCCGAGCAGTCCGCAAAGATCTTGGCGCGCACCTTGTGGCGCTGGTAGGTCGTGAGCTGGAAGCCGGTGACGGACCTGATCTTCGCGCCGTCCATCTCCGCCTCGCAGCAGGCGCAGTTGAGGATGAGGTCGATGTTCGGCTCGAAGCGCACCTTCTCGTAGAGGAGCGCGTCCCAGATCGACCAGTTGCGGGACGGGTTGCGGTGCATGTTGTCGAGGGCGATCTCCTCCATGATACCCGTCTCCTGGAGGTTCCGCACGCGCGTGCCCGCGCCGCAGATCCACATGCGAATTTCGCTCGAGGCGTTGCCGCCAAGGACCGGACGGTCGTGCATCAGCGCGACCTTCGCGCCGCGGCGCGCGGCCGAGACCGCGGTGAGGAGTCCGCCGATGCCGCCGCCCACCACGCACAGGTCGACCTCGTGCTCGACCTCGACCAGCTTGCCCGGGGCCTGCCGCCCCTTCGCCATCTCTGGCGCAAACAGCGTCGTCCCCTCCGCCATGAGCCTCGGCGATGCCGCTCCAGCAAATGCCGTAAGCGAAATGCCCTTCAGGAAATTACGTCTGTTGAAGTTCATGTTTCAACTGCCTTTCATTCAACTGGTATAGTTACGTTCGTAGGTATGTAGTCAAGACCCATCGCGCGCATCATCGCAACGGACTCCGGCGTGTCGCCGGCGCGAAGGCACATCTTTACGCCCTTCGCATGGACGCGGCCGACAATGCCTGCGGGAGCGTCGTCAGGGCTCGTGAAGTTGTAGGAAAGCCCGGCGTTGCCAATCGCCGCAAGCTCGTCCAACAGTTCGAGCTTGCTGAAGATGTGGTGAACAAATATCTCCTTGTCAAGCCGACGCGCCTCACGGATGTGGTCGAACGAAACAGACGAAAGAACGGCGATCTTCGAGAGGCCGCGCCGACGCACCTCGTCCAGCACCGGCTTCACGACCGCGACATCGCCCTTCGTCTCGATGAACGGCACCTTGTCGTACTCCTGGCACACGTCGAGATATTCTGCGAACGTCGGGATGCGCAGCATCTCCTTCGGCCAAGAGTTCCGGCCGTTGCCCTTGACCGGCACGAGGGTTCGCAGGTCGGCAAGCGTCATTTCGGAGACCTTGCGGTCGATCCCGAACATGCGCTTCAATGAGGCGTCATGAACGCAGACGAGCACACCGTCCGCCGAGATCTGCACATCAGTCTCTATCGCATCCAGCCCAAGCCTCGCGGCGCAGACGAATGATGCGACAGTGTTCTCCGGCGCAAGGGACTGGCAGCCGCGATGGGCTATCAGGAACGGGCCGCCTATCTTCGCTGAAAGCCTCTCTCTGAACGTGCGAACGGCCGCCTCGTTCAAGTCGAAGAAGTCGAATTCGCACGACACGGATGCGAGGTCTTTCGATATCTTCGTCGTCGCGTCGCCGAGATGCCCGTAGCCGTCCTTGAAATAGTTATAGATGAACCTTAGACATACTTCCGCGCCTTGGGCATAGAATTTGCCGTGGGTCGAGCCGAGCGTCGTCTGCGATCTCATCTCCACATACGTATGCGCGACACCGTTTGCGGAAAGGAGTTCGTGCAGCTGACGATTGCAGCCAAGGAAAAAGTCCTCTGTGCCGACGACGCTGACAAGCTCGACTTCTCCGTTTTTCAGCGACTTCGCCACATTTACGACGGAATGCTCCTCCCATAGCGCAATGTTCTCGTCGCGCGGTCCGAGTCGTTTGTCGATCTCCCAACGGCCAGACCATGGCTCAAGATCGACACCACCGTATATGTTGCCGATCACCCCGAAGATGTCTTTGTGCCGCATGCCGATGTAACACGCGCCATGACCGCCCATGGATCCTCCCGTTATCGCCCGCTTTGCGCGGTCGGCTACGGTCTTATAGTTTGCGTCCACATACGGCACGACTTCGCCGACCAGGAAGGTCTCGTATTGATACTTCGGGTCAATCGGCGAATCAAGCCACCAGCTCGTCTTCCCTCCATCGGGGACCACAGCGATGAAAGCATACTTATCTACAAGCTGCCCCCAGACAGCCTCCGAAGCCTTTCCCGTGCAGGATCCGTTCGCCCCGTGAAGCACATACACGCTCGGATATCGCGTTTCTGCCGCAGCATCATATCCAACGGGGAGGACAAGCGAAACAGGAATGTCGCGACCCATCTTTTCGGAGCGCACGACGAGATTCGTCAACGTGCTGGCCTGTATAGGTATTGATACAATCAATGTCATCAACATGGCGCAGCAGAAAGCGGCCGACATCCAAGTGTTTCTGTTTCGAGTTCTCATGAGCATCTTCCTTTTCGCCTGCATAGTCATCCTCTTATTGTGAACGTCGCGCAGGGCGCGAGCGAGTCGAGGCCGTAGTAGTTTGCGCGAACTCCGTCGTCGGAGAATATGAGCTCTGCATGGCCCGCCGCATCGGCAGTGTAGTAGCGCTTCATCCCTTGCTCGTACTCGGCATAAAGCGCATCGACAACGGCGTTGGGCTTTGTCGCCGAATTGACGCGGCAGCGGCCGAAGTCCGACGGCTTGTCGCCAATCACGACGGGGATTCCCGAAATGTCATTGCCTTTCACCGTGCGCGTGACGGAATTCATCACGAACTCCGTGATCCGGCCGCCGTCGCCATACCAGTCCCGCAGTTCCAGGCGGTGGGAGTGCCCGCTCAAAACGATGGCGTCCCGCGCGGAGAGAAGCCGCCTCACGCGGCGGCGCGCAGAGTCCCAGACGGGAATCTCCGCATCTAGCTCTTCCCAGGAAAGCTTCCGCCCCGTCACGACGCTGTACTGGGGGCGTCCCAGAAAGAACCAGCAGCGCGGGTCTCGGTTGCCGTTTGTAAGCACAGCACCATGCGTGCAGAAAACTGTATAGCGCGCATCGCCGTTCTCAGACAGCAATTTCTCGACCAACTTGAAGTCCGGTCGGTTGTAGTCGGCGACAATCCACAGGTCGGGTCCGTTCCAAAATGAGAACGTCAGATTATCCACCGCGCGTCCGAGTTCGCGCGAATGCCAGGCGCAGATGTCGCGGCGGTAGTTCTCGAACTCCCCCTGACGGTGCGCACCTTGCCGCACATCATGATTTCCGGCCACGGTCAGAAAGGGAATGTCGCCATACGTGAGCTTCATCAAGGCGAGGGCACCGGACAGCATCCGCGCATGCGTCTCCGGCGACTCGCAGTCGCCCTCGATGAGGTCACCAAGCTGTAGCGCAAACGCGGCATCGGAACGGCGGACCTTCCCTGACGCGGCGATGAGCGCGGCGCTCATTCCCACTTGCCCCCACATCGACGAGAAGGACTCGAATTCGCCGCGATAGGCGTCGAACATGCCGTCCGTTACGTGCTTCGCCCTGAACGCGGAATGGAAAGTGTCAATCGGCGGGCGGTCGTAATGCACGTCGCCGAGAAGCGGCACAGAATACGTCGAACGGCGCGTTGCCGTTCGGCAGCCCGCAGCGCAGCCGACGACCCAGGCCGCTGAACCCTTGAGGAAATCTCTGCGCTTTATCTTCATGTCGTCCTTTTGGCATTTCGGAAGGCAACCGCGATCTCACATCGCCACAGCCCTTCCCAATCTTCGAACGACGGTATGATAGCACAAACGAGCGACTTATGTCAAGTTGACTACTAAAGTTTTTACTAAGGTTTTCCACACCACCCATTCCCGTCCCATGGGCATCTCGCAAACCACCTCAAATTCCGCAGTGTCGCGAGGGTGTCACTCCGTCTATTCGACTACTCAACCGCGAGCTCATCAAGCATCGTCACATATGCATACGCAGAGGGGTTTATGCGCCTCAACGCCTTGAAACAACGCAATTCCGGCTTCTGAATCGTTGACGAAAGTCCCTTCTCAACTGGGCGGATAAATGGGATATCTCGCCGCATGCATTCAGCAAAATACATGACTTGCGGAGCAAGTTGAATTGCTGTCTCTGCCGAAAACCTTTCCCCGTAAATGTGCCCGCCAAGTGCCTTAAGACCCTTAAGAAGAAATGTATACTCAGACATCCCAATCTTCCCTCGCGAGCCAATTACATGTGCGGTTGAAATGATGTCCGAAAGAACATCGTCGTGATTGACATCCATTCCACGATACCCGGCCTCTACCGGCACCATCCGGTCAAACGTGCCGCGAACCAGCGCCATGGAATCAAATTCTTCAATCAACGTCGCCACATCGTAGAACTGCTTGACGACTTCGAGATCCTTATCGCATCCAAGCGGGATTCCAATTGTATGTGGCGCAAAAGCCGTCAACTTATCGCCAAGAATGCAATTGACGTCCGGCACCTCCACTTCGTGCGGAGAACCCTCTGGGAGCAGCATGCTGTTTTGGATCGGCAACTTTAACGTTCGTTGATACTGATGCTCCCCGAATAGGACATCCAGCAACACATAGAACTCCTCGCCCCTAACGGGCGAATGGTACGAAAACTTGAAATGCCGCTTCTCAATTCTATTCTTGCCAATCCGAACTTGTTCTTCGCGGGCTACAAACGGAAATATCTTCGCTGCCTTTTCAAGATAGCCGCCGACATCAGTTCCTGGCGCAACAATTATGTCAATGTCCGTCGACAGGCGCCGTGGACGTTTCAGCAACAGCATTAGACTCGTTCCACCCTTGAACACAAAGGGCAAGCCTACCTCACATAGTGCGTCCAACAGTCCGAACGCAAAAATTGTCCGTTCAATCAGCACAGGATCCCGCTTGCTGTCAGACTGCAACTTTCTGATGTACGATTCCGAGAAGTTCTCCTTATTCATTCCACCGCTCCTTCAAGCAATTTCCTGACGCGCTCATAAACTCCCCTTCGCCTGGCATAACGAAAAAGCGCCGACTTGTTCACAACATACCGACTGCCGAACGCGGAAAATATCCGTGGCAACTCGGCACCTTCGAAGCTTGCCGACAATCTCCCATCCGCAAGGATGTCAGCAAGCCATTGCTCAGGAGGTGCGACATGGGGCATATAGCGGTTTACTGGTCCCTGCGACGGCTTCTTGACGACAAGAATCGTGCGACTGTCCCTATAGCGGAAGAAGTCTTCGGGCGACGGATCAAGCAAAACAGCGCCAGCGTGTTGCTCACTCAAGAACTCAAATACAAACGGCGCACAATCACGCTCTACCATCACAAACAGTGCATCCGTCCCCAACAAATGATTGAGAAAGTCATTCAACCAAACCAACTCAAACAACGTGTAATTCATCCGCCCATATCGCTTCAACATCTCATCAAGGACTTGAGTAGCCTCGGCTGAAAGCACAGGACGATACGGTCGCAAATTGGCCTCGCTCGACCAGATATACGAATCATGACCCACAACAATCAACTCGCCTTTTCTAACAAGAGAGCGAAGCCGTTTCCACTGAGCATTCTGGGTTGTAAAATCTCCAGATTGCCGCCATGAATCAAAAATCTGTTTATGTGTTAAGGCTTCCATCTTCGTCACTATTCTTATTTAGTGACGATATTGTACCAAAGATTTGCATTGCGCGTCAACCACCGTTCTATTGCCCCGGCGCAAGGGCCAACAGTCTGCTCAAGCGACGAAAAATACGGATCAAACTTCCGGTGGCTGGCCGGCGGGAATTGCGCCAGGCATTGATGCGACCCACCCCGCAAGGCGGTTGCCGGCCTCCGCCGCTTCACGCAGAGAGCCGCCTTTGAGAATGGAGGCGACAAATGCCGCCGAAAAGGAATCGCCCGCGCCGACGGTATCTACGGCAGGCCCGAACGACACGGCGGGGCTTTCGAAGAACGGCTCGGCCCGCGAGGAAACTGCACACCCCTTCTTGCCTCTCGTTTCGATGACAATGCGGAGCCGCGAATAACGCGCAAACAACGCCTCCGCCGAATATCCAAGCGTCTTGAGTTCTTCGTCGTTCACCTTGAGGATGTCGACCTTGTCCATGCAGGCGTCTATCGCCTCCTGGCTCCAGTACCGTTGCCGAAGATTTACGTCAAATAAGACTACAGAACTGCTGCAGGCGTCAAGGAGGCGCTGAAGTGTCGAAGCAGAAACCGGCGAGCGTTGTGCGAGAGTTCCGAAGTAGAGGGTCCGGGGAGGTTCTGCTGCTTCGCCTGTTATTTCGTCCCAGGCGACAGGCTGGACGATCTCATACGACGGGATGCCTTTTTCAAGCGTGACGTTGACCGTGCCCGTCGGAAGCGTCGGGTGTATTCCCACCATAGATACGTCGACGCCGAGACGTCTGGCCTCGGAAATCGCGCGGTGCCCAAGATCATCGTCACCAACAGCCGAGATCACTGCAGACTTAATCCCGAACCTGGCAATGTGCGCAGCGAAGTTGAACGGGGCGCCGCCGATATGCGGATCACCTTCTATGACATCCCACAGGATCTCCCCGAATGCAAGAACATCCGTCATCTGCCCTTCTCCTTCAAATCCCTGATTACCTTGAACATCACGCTCGGATAGTCGGTCGAGAATCCGTCGCAGCCGAGTTCCCAGAGACGGTGGTACACCTCTTCCCTGTCGCCGCCCTCAAAGGGTATCGAGCAGACCTTGACACCGTGCGCGTGGAACTCGTCGATGAGCTGCTTCAGGTAGTCCGTGCCGAGGATGAACGGATCGACCGGATCGTCTGGGTTCCAGTAGGTATGCAGGGACACAGCCGTAACATACCTGAAATCCGCCGCGCGCAGCTCGTCCATCACCTTCTCGAAGTGCGCACGCACCGCCTCGCCCATCGCCTTGCGCTTCGCCGGGTCCATGCGCTCGCCGAACTTCGGGAACTTCCCGATCCACAAAAGCGCCTTCCCTCCCGGAACCGCCTTCTGCCACTTCACGATGTTCGCATAGGACGACCCCGTGTAGTAAACCTGGTCGAGCACGCCGAACTTCCTGGCCTCCGCCGCAATGCGCTCGGGACCCGCGCCCTTCTCGTCTACGAAGCAGAGATACGTCGGACGGCCCTTCATGGCCGCGAACACCGCCTCGATCGTCGGAATGCGCTGCGACGAATACGTCGGATCGAGATAGCTGCCGACGTCGACGTCGCGGATGTCCGCCCACTTCAGCGCGCGCGAAACGCTGTTCGTCGCGAGCGCGGCGGATATGCCGCGCCCCGTCCGCGCAAGCGTGTCGTCGTGAAGCATGATTCCCACGCCGTCCGAGGTGCAGCGGCAGTCGCACTCAAGCGCCGAGCCGTTCCCCCAGCACCAAAGGAATGTCTCAAGCGTGTTGTCGGGCCGCTCGGACTTTCCGCCGCCGCGGTGCACATGAGAGATGTAGAGGCCATCGGTGCGTGTGGCAGCCGCAGATTCCAACTGAGCCGCCGCGCAGTCGCCGGCGGCTAATGCCATCACCACCACAGCAAGAAATTCAAGTCGATTCATAACTCGCTTCCTTTTATCGAGACTTCAGCGGTCGACGTCGATTATGACCTTCATCACCGAGACGCGGTTTGCGTCGATGTAGCGATACGCCTCGGCGTAGTCCTTGAACGGAAAATGCGCGCTCACAAGCGGCGCGAGGCGAACCTTCCCCTCGTTCACGAGGTCGATTGCCGTCAGATAGTCCTCGTGACGGTACATCATCGTCGTGTTGAGGTCGAGCTCGTGGTCGTTAAGGACGGCGAGATCCACCGTGGCAGGCTTGGCGAAAACGGCGACGAGGATAATTGTCGAGCCCTTCCTCGCGTACTTGATCGCCTGGCCCATCGTGATGTCGTTCCCCGCGCAGTCGTAGATGACGTCCGCCTTGTCGGGTCCGAACGCACGCTCCATCGCCGCGCCGAAGTCCTCCTTCGACGTGTCGACCGCGAAGTCCGCGCCGCACTCCTTCGCCTTCGCAAGACGCCCCTCCGCAACATCCGTGACAAGCACCGACTTGGCCCCCAGCCCCTTCGCCGCCTGCGCGACGAGGATGCCGATCGGCCCCGCACCGAGAACCGCCACATTCGCGCCCCTGAGGTCCGAGAACCGCCGCGCCGCATGCACCGCGACCGCGAGCGGCTCGATCATCGCGCCTTCGTCGAAGCTCATCTTCTCGCCGAGCTTCGTCACCTTCTTCGCGTCAACCGCAAAGTATTCGCTCGCCGTTCCTGTCGTCTGGAAGCCCATCACCTTCAGCTCCTCGCAGAGGTTGTACTTTCCGTGGCGGCACGGGTGGCACTTCCCGCAGACGACCTGGGGCTCTATCGTCACCTTCTCGCCGACGGCAAATCCATCGACCCCCGCACCGAGAGCCGCGATCTCGCCGGACACCTCGTGGCCCTGCGTCACGGGATACTTCGTGAACGGGTGCTTGCCGTGCCAGACGTGTATGTCCGACCCGCACACGCCGATTCTGCGGATCCGCACCAAAACCTCGCCCGATTCCGGCACGGGACGCTCCACCTCGCGGAACGATATCTCGCCCGGCGCAGTCATTACCTGTTGCAGCATCTTCATTTTCTTTTCGCCTCCAGTTCGTCGATGATCCTTGAATATCCCTTCTTGTCAAGCCGGTAGAAAAGCAGCCCAAAACCGGTCACGAGCCAGAGCGCACCGGGTATCGTCGTGAAGGCGTGGCGCATCACGGCGACGACAGAGGCGTTCTGCGCCTGCGCAACGCCGCTAACGGGCTCGAGATAGCCGACGGCCGAGAGCGACGCCGCGAGTCCAGCCGTACCGAGCGCCATGCCCATTTTGTTTCCGAACGAGATGAACGAATACTGGAAACCGTCGTTCCTGACGCCCGTCTTCCATTCGCCGTATTCGACACAATCGGGTATGATCGCGTAGATCGCCGTGTTGAACCCGGCGAAGAAGAACTGCGCGAGCGCGGCCGTTGCGTAGAACATGACGGGCGTTCCGACGGGATCGAACGGATAGATCGCGAACATCCCGAGACCCGTAAGAAACGCAAGAATCGCCGCGGCGCGGCCCTTGTTGCCGGTCAGCGCGAACACGGGGCGGAACAGCACCGCGCCGAAGATCGACGGCAGAACAATCACAAGCGCGAACGTAGTGAAAAGATCTTCGTTCCCGGCGACGTACTTGAAGTAGTAGATGTAGTCGGCGTTGCGTCCGTAGAGAACAGCGCCAAAGAGGAACTGCCCGAGAAGCGCGGCAAGATACGGCGGATTCCGCGCGACGGACTTAAGCTGCACGCCGAGCGGAACCTTCGCGCGCACCGCAGGAGCGACCGTCTCGCGC
>Ga0310696_10006020_pt1 | contig 14499 bp, 11 predicted proteins | sample AusTroGonzalo_MG_4_FD_203885 | JGI IMG/M metagenome (GOLD analysis project Ga0310696, IMG submission 203885) | Bovine rumen microbial communities from tropical cattle in Woodstock, Queensland, Australia - Gonzalo_02 (v2) (version 2) | ecosystem: Host-associated > Mammals > Digestive system >...
TACTTGACGACGTTGGACTCCTTGTTGAGCTCGTCGCTGACGTAGTAGATGTTGCCGTCCTTGTCCACCATGGGCCACTGGTCCTTGCCGATATAGTCGGTCAGCTCGGTGTAGGTCTTGCTGCGGGGGTTCCAGCACTTGATGTTGGGGTTGTGGTCGCCGACATAGCGCTTGCGTGTGGGGAAGCTGATGCTCTCCATCGACTCGTTGAAGAGGAATTCCCCTGTCTTCGGGTTCTCGACGAGGTTGACGATGGTGTTGAAATACCCGTCGAACATCAGCTGGGGCGTGCCCCCGCCGACGGCTACCCTGAAGGTAGTCTTGCGGGCGCTCTCCCTCGTGGTCTCGAAATAGATCCAGTCCGACTTGGGCGACCACGAGACCGGGACGTCCGGGGCTTCGTGGAAGGTCAGCTGGACAGCCTGTCCGCCGGCCAGGGGCACGACGTAGACGTCGTTGTTGCCCTGTATGTCGGAACTGAAAGCCAGCCACTTGCCGTCCGGTGACACGAGCGGCGAGTCCTGCACGCCGGGCATCGTGACTACGGCCGTGGCCTGCCCGCCGGCAGCCGGAACGGTGTAGATGTCACCGTCATAGCTGAAGTAAATCTGTTTCCCGTCCGGGGAAAGCGACGGGTGCGACGCGAAGCGGATGTTCTCCGCTGATGCGGCGGCCGCGACGGCCGCCAGCGCCATGGTCAGGAGGATGAACCTTTTCATCATATTCAGGATAAGTTGTTTTCGTATGCCTATCCCAAATATATGCTTTATCCGCGAGACTACCAATAAAAGAACAGAGCCCAAATGGATAATCAGGGCACAAAAGGGTGTGTTTTGTGCTAAAACATGATAATTAGAGAGGGAATAAGCACAAATGTGTTGAGATTGTGCTTATGATGACTGTGAAAGTGGATAATAAGCACAGAGAGGGTCAGTTTGTGCTTATAGCCGGTCTAATAACACTGGACAAGCACAAACTAGCAGACTTAGTGCTTGTTTGAATGGCTATCCAAGGAGGGAGAGGGCGTCGGGGAGGGAGAGGGCGGCCTCGACGGGGATGCCGCCGTTGCGGGTGCGGCGGAGGCTGCTGAGGAAGGCGCCGCTGCCCAGGGCTTCGCCCAGGTCGCGCGCCAGGGCCCGTATGTACGTGCCCTTGGAGCAGTCCACCCGCACCATCGCCGTCGGCAGGTCGTACGCCGATATGTCCGCCACGTGGATCCGGCCGCTTTTCCCTTGATTCTCAGTGTTTTCGGTCTCGTCTCCGGGCGAGGGCTTGTCATGACCGGCTTCGTCTCCAGGCGTGGGTATGGGTCCCGAAAATGCCTCACTGCGTTCGGCCCCCCCCATCGCAAGCGACGGGTCCCCCCCTCTTATGTTGCCGAGGGTGGCACAATTTTCGGGACCCATACCCTCGACCTTGGAGACAAATCCGTCGCACGGAGCGAGACGATTCAGAGGGGCCTGACTGCCCGCCGGAAAGAAATTCTCTAACTCGAGGGAATAGATGGTGATGGACTGGCGGGTAAGGAGGCCGGTGGCGGCGTGGTCGAAGGGGAGGCCGCTGCGCTGCGCCTCCTTGTAGGCCCTGCGGGCCATCTCGTAGGCGCGGACGCCGTCGACGGACTTGGCGGAGAAGAGCGGCGCGACCTGGTCCTGCTCCCCGACGAAGTCGGGCAGCACGGACCGCAGCGCCGCCTCGGACACCCCGTCCAGGGGGCAAAGGCGGTCGATCTCTTTCTCCAGATCGTACGACGGAGTAGTCGCCCCGAAGGTCACCCCGGCCAGGTACTGCTTCGGCGAAGCCTGCAGCTCCTCGGCCAGCTTCGTCGCCTTGCCTATGCACACCAGCAGCACGCCGGTAGCCAGCGGATCCAGCGTCCCCGCGTGGCCCACCTTCAGGTTCTTCTTATGAAAATGCTTGATGGCCAAATACTTGACCTTGCGGATGACATCCGCTGAAGTCCACCGGTACGGCTTGTCGACCGGAAGGATGATCCCCTCCGGATAGTCGTCGATATTGTCCGACAGAGTCAGACCCCGGTATGCCACCAGCGCCGCCATAAAGCCGAAAGTGTAAAGTCAGAATCCAAGGGCAGGGAGCCGGAAATGCCGGCTAAACCGGAATCTTGTCGATGCGCCTCTTGTGGCGGCCGCCTGCGAACTCGGTGGTCAGCCAGGCACGCACGATGCTCACAGCCATCCGGTAGGAAATGAACCGCGCCGGCATCACCAGTACGTTCGCATCGTTATGCTCCTTCACCAGCTTGCCCACGGCAGTGTTCCACGCCAGTCCGGCGCGGATGCCGCGGTGATGGTTCAGCGTCATCGCCATGCCGTTGCCCGTGCCGCACAGGGCTATGCCCCTGTCCACCTCGCCTGACTCCACCGCGGAAGCCAGCGGATGCGCCACGTCGGCATAGTCCATGCTCTCGGTCGAATCAGTACCGAAATTGACCACATCGTAACCCTTCCCCAGAAGGTAGGAGATCAGCCGGGCCTTGTACTCCACGCCGGCATGGTCGCTGCAAATACCTATTTTCATATCTTGTCGTAAAGATCTTTCATGACATATCTCAGGACTGCCTGGCCGTTCTGGCTGAGGCAGTTGACCGCGATGACGACGTTCTTCTCCGGGGAGATTACAGCCCACTGGCCCCACGCCCCGTCGATGCGGAAAGTACCGTTGTCGCAGCGCCACATCTGATAGCCGTAGCCGGCCACCCAGTCCTCCTGGACCGGGAATCCCGGCCACTCATCGCGCGGCTGCATGATCTGCACGGACATGGCCTCATCTATCCATTTCTCGGAAACGAGCTGCCTGCCGTTCCACTCGCCCTTGTTCAGGAACAGCTGGCCCATCTTGGCCAGATCTTCGGTCCTCAGGAACAGCCCCCAGCCGCCCATGTTGTAGCCCTCGGCCGACTCCTTCCAGTAGAAGTCCTTGATACCCATGGGCTTGAACAGCTTCTCCTCGACATAGTCCACCAGCTTCCTGCCCGTCACCCTGCTCACGATGACCGACAGCAGGTAGGTGTTCATGCTGTTGTACGAGAATATCTCGCCTGGGTAGAAACTGAAAGTGTCGTGCAGCATGAAAGGAGTGGGATCCTTCAGCGCCAGCGCCTCTGTCTCGCCGATCATGTCGTGCTTGAAGCCGGATGACATAGTCAGCAAGTTCCAGACAGTCATTGCCTTCAGGCTGTCCGACGGCTCCGCCGGGAGCTCGGAAGCATCGAAGAACTTGATCACCGGGTCGTTAACAGACAGCAGTCCTTCGTCGGCTGCGATGCCCACGGCCGTCGCCGTGAAAGTCTTGCTGGCCGACCACAGCGCGTGCTTCACGTCCGCCCTGTGTCCCGCGTCGTACTTCTCATAGATGACGGCTCCGTCCTTGAGGACCACCACGCCGTGCATCTCGTTAGTGCTGCCTACAAGATTGCAGTCCAGGAAAAGCTGGTCGAAGGCGGCCGTATTGATGCCGCTGTCGTCGTTGCGCGGCATCTGAGCCCCCTTCGGGGTGCCTGTGGCCAGCATGACCACGGCAGCCAGAGCACGTCCGAAAAGGACCAGCAGCAGAAGGATTCCGAGTGCGTAGAGAACTCTTTTCATATATCCAGTTATCCTAAAACCGCGACCGCGTGCTCCATCCTGGAGCGGAACTCATCCTTCCCGATGAATGAAAGGATGTCGGCGATGCCCAGCCCGCTGGACGCTCCCGAGAGCGCCAGGCGCAGGCAGTTCATCACCTTGCCCATAGGCCACTCATTGCCTCGGATGAAGCCTTCCAGCTCCTCTCCGATGCCTTCAACCGTCCACGGGCCTTCATAGGCGTACATATGCTCCGCGGCCTTGAGGGCCAGGGAGTAATTCTCTTCCTTCCAGAACTTTGCAGCATCCTTCTCGACATACTGCGCCGGGGCTGTGAAGAGGTAAGGGGCTATGGTCCAGAAATCCGCCACGAAGGTGGCGCGCTCCTTGATCAGCGCCACCACGCCCTTGACATAGTTCTTCGACACCGAATGAGAAGCGAAATCGTGGCTCACCGGGCATTTGTAGCAGCCGGTGACCTTGATGCCGTTAGCCTCCAGCACAGGCACGAACAGGTCGGTGAGCTCCTCGTCGGACTTCATCCGCAGGTACTCGCGGTTGAACCACTTCGCCTTGTCGGGGTTGAACTTCGCTCCTGCCTTCTGCACCTTGTCCATCGAGAAGGCCTGTATCAGCTCGTCCATCGAGAACAGCTCGCGGTCGTCGCCGGGATTCCAGCCCAGCATTGCCAGCATGTTCACGAATGCCTCCGGGAAATATCCGTCCTCGCGGTAGCCGTGAGAAGTGGCGCCGTCGGCGCCTGTCCACTGCAGCGGGAACACCGGGAAGCCCATCTTGTCGCCGTCGCGCTTGCTGAGCTTGCCGTTGCCCACGGGCTTGAGCAGCAGCGACAGATGCGCGAATCGCGGTCGCGTCTCCTCCCAGCCGAAGGCCTTGTAGAGCATATAATGAAGGGGCAGCGAAGGAAGCCACTCTTCTCCGCGGATGACTTCGGTGATCTCCATCAAGTGGTCGTCCACTATATTGGCCAGGTGGTAGGTGGGCAGCTCGTCGGCGCGCTTCCACAGCACCTTGTCGTCCAGGGTGTCGGTATTGACCTCGATGTGTCCTCGGATCATGTCGTCCATGGCCACGACGGTATTCTCCGGCATCTTGAAGCGGACGGTCCAGTTTGTGGTCTCCTTCAGCAGGCGCGAAGTCTCTTCTGCGCTCAGGGTCAGGGAGTTGCGAAGAGAAAGACGGGACTTCTGGTTGTAGGTGAACGTCTCGCCTCGGGACTCAGCCGCGCTGCGCACTGCCTCCAGCTCCTCGGCGGAGTCGAAGGCGTAGTAGGCGTATCCGTTCTCGATCAGCTGCTCGGCATACTTGCGGTAGATGCCGCGCCGCTGGCTCTGGCGGTAGGGCGCGTGGGGATGACGCTCCGAAGGAGTCTCCACGACGCGGCCGTCGGCGCCGACGCCTTCGTCTGGGCTTATCCCGCACCATCCGAGGGCTTCGATGATGTACTCCTCGGCTCCGGGGACGAAGCGGTTGGAGTCGGTGTCCTCTATGCGGAGGATGAAGTCTCCGCCGTGCTGCTTGGCGTACAGATAGTTATATAGCGCCGTCCTGACTCCGCCCATGTGCAGCGGGCCGGTCGGGGAGGGGGCGAACCTTACTCTTGTTCTTCTTTCCATTGTTCTCTCTACTTTTCGTTGCCGGACAGTCTGCGGATGGCCGGGATGTTCTCGAGGGTGCTGAGGTCTTCGCCGTTCTCCATCAGGAGTACTGGCTTGTTGTTCTCGTCGAACACCGGGTGGCTGCTCTGCGTGTTGAAGCCGATGGTCTGGATGACGCCGCCTTCGGTGGCAGGCAGGCTGCGGCCTTCCTCGCTGTCCATCACGCGCTTCTTGTCGAAGACATAGTCGTTCTCGAGTATGATGAGGTTGCCTAGGTCGACGTTGGTGATCTTGTTGAGCTTGTTGTACTCGAATCCGGTGGCCACGACCGTCACGCGGATGGTGTCGTCGGCGTCCGGATCGTCGTTCCAGATGATGCCCCTCTTGAACATGGTGAACTTGCCGAGAGCGTCGCGGATCTTGTTGGTCAGGACGTTGAGGTCGTCCATCTCGATGCCGTTCTCGTTGTTGGCCACGGTGATGTTGAGAAGGACCTTCTGGGCGGTATCCACCTCGAAGTCATTGAGCAGAGGGGAGTTGATGGCCGCCTCGATGGCGTCGTCGATGCGGTTCTGGCCCTTGCCGACTCCGCAGCCCATCAGCGCGAGGCCGCTGTCCTTCATCACGGTCTTGACGTCCTCGAAGTCTACGTTGACGTAGCCCTTCTTCTTGATGATCTCGACCACGCTCATCACTGCGGTGGCGAGCACCTCGTCGGCCTTCGGGAAGGCCTCCTGGATGAGGAGCTTGCCGAACTGCTCGTGGAGTTTCTCGTTGTTGATTATCAGCAGGCTGTCGACATTCTTCTTCAGCTCGTTGATGCCGTCGATGGCGCGTCCCAGCGCCTCTGGACCTTCATTCTCGAAGGGAAGGGTGACGACGGCCACGGTGAGGATGCCCCGCTCGCGGGACATCTTGGCGATGACCGGCGCAGCGCCCGTGCCGGTGCCGCCGCCCATGCCCGCCGTGATGAAGAGCATGTCGATGGGCGAGCCGAACACCACGGCCGCTATGCGGTCCTGGGTGTCCAGCGCTGCGTTGCGTCCGGCGGTGGAGTTGGTGCCTGCGCCCAGGCCGCGGCCCATCTGGATCTTGGTCGGGACTTCGCATCCGTCCAGGGCCTGCGAGTCGGTGTTGCAGACTACGAAGTTGCAGCCCTGCACCTTCTGCCTGTACATGTAATTGACTGCGTTGCAGCCGCCTCCGCCCACTCCGATGACGGTTATCTTGGACTCCTTGGGGGTCTCCCAGTCTGCGGGCTTGATTATGTCGATGTTGTCTATCTCGCTGCCTTTGTATATCTCGTTCATGATGCCGTCCTCCCTTTATTTGTTGTTCTTGTCATATCCGTCATCGATAAATTCTTTTACCACCTTCGTAATGGCATCGATAGGCTTCCAGATCACTTTGAAGCGATTCTTTCTTTCCTCCTCTGCTTTCTTCCTCGCCTCCTCGGCCTTCTTTCTCTGTTCCTCCCTTTCCTTCCTGGCAGCTTCCCGGGCAGCGTCGCGTTCGCGCTTGCGCGCTTCCTGCTGCTCCTTCAGCTCCGCCTTCCTTCTCTTCTTCTCCTCATCTGCTTCCTCGCTTTCTCCCTCTGTGGCTTCGTCGCCTCCTTCCGTAATGTCCGGGATATCGGGCTCGAACGGAGGGAATACGGGTTCGGTCTCATTTTCAGCGACTTCCGCCACTTCGGGCTCTTCCTCCTCGTACATTGCCGGAGGCTCCGACAGGCAGTTCAGAAAATGGTCTTCCTTCGCCGCGAGGACCATTCCTACAGAGGCGACAGCGCTGGTATCGTTGATCTCGGGGCATCCCACATAGGAAAATCTCTTACTGGGGTATCCGATGCGGATGTTGTAGCCCGAAAGCTCCTTGACATAGGTCGAGAGGTTGGGGATGACGGCCGAGCCGCCGGTCAGGACTATGCCGTTGCGGAGGTTTCCGCCGAAGCCGCTCTCCTGGATCTTGTAGAGGCAGGCGTCGATGATCTCGCGTACGCGGCAGGTGATGACCTCGGACAAGTACTTGACCGAAAGCTGTTTGCAGGAACCGGACTCACGGTTGTTGATCTGGATGATCTTGTCGCGCAGCGTCAGGATCTTCTCGGGCATGCACGCTCCGTAGCCGAGCTTGATGTTCTCGGCCAGGCTCTCGGACGTGCCGCATTCGAGCTTGATGTCATTGGTGATGCTCTTGCCTCCGAAGGGGATGGAAGAGTAGTACCGCATGATGTCGTTGTGGTATATCGTCACGGACGTGGCTCCGGCGCCTATCTCGATGAGGGCCACGCCGTTCTCGCGCTCCTCGTCGGAGAGGATGGCGTTCGCGGTGATCTCCGGCAGGAAGAACTTCCTGGCCACCGCCACGCCCACCTGGTTCATGATGCGGTCGACGTTGTCGCTATGGCGCTTGCGGCCCACGAACACCTTGAAATTGCCCTCCAGGGTGTCGCTCACCATGCCTTCGATGTCGCTCTCGCGGGCGTTGAGGTACTCCTCCGTGGTGAAGGACTGCGCCACGACTCCGTACATGATCTCGTTCTTCGGATCAGGCAGCGGGTAGGTGTCTATGGCATTGTTCTTCAGGAAATCTATCTCCTCGCGGGTGATAGAGCTCTCGGGATCCGAACGTTCGAACTCCGCGCGGGCGTTCACCTGGCGCACTTCGTAGCGGGGAAGTCCCGTCACCACCTGGTGGATCTTGATCTTGAGCTCCTCTTCCGCATCGGAGAGAGCCGCCTTCACCCTGTTGGCGGCTTTCTGGGGGTTGAACACATAGGAGTTGCGTATGCCCTCGGAGGGGTGCTCCCGATAGTAAAGCATCTGTACTCCCTTGCTGTTGATCTGTGCTACTGTAACGGCAATCTTCGACGTCCCCAGGTCGACCGCCGCTATATACCTCTCGTCCATAACTATTTTCTGCAAACTATCTGTTTATCGTATTTCACATTCACTGTCCTGTAGTATCCTTCGCCTTTCTCCGGAAGGATGTAGCGGTAGTAATCGGCCATGCGGTCGAACTTGTCCGCGATCCCCGTCGTGTCTCCGAAGATGAAGCGCTCCTTCCCGTCGCGCGGGATCATCACGATGTCGCCATTGTCCTCCACGTGCATCTGGACGATGTTCTCGGCCCAGATGCGGGTCTTGGCCATATAGTCGACGAGGGCCACCACTCCTGCCATCCAGGCCCTCTCTTCTTCAGTCTCGGGCGCTCCCTTGAAGCCTTCCGTGACGTTGATGGGCACAGCGCCGTCCATGACTGGCACCGAAGTGCTGTAGTTCTCCTGCAAGGGAAATATGAGCCCATCGTGGTCGGCGTAGAACCCGAAACCGCCCTTCTGGAAGCGTATGACCGGCTCGCGCTGTGTGAGCCTGATGTTGAGCAGGCCGTCACCCGTGACGTAGGCCTCGCTCTTAAGTATGGCGCTCTGCTCGTCCAGGATGGCCTCCACCTTGTGCAGGCGGATGCTGTCGAGCCTTTGTCCGATATATGCGCCGTAGTAGTCGTCCAGGTATTCCTTGATGTCCGCCTCGCTGACGAAACGGTAGTCGTCGGCGTACTCCACCCGGATGCCCTCGCAGGTGCGCAGCGCCTTCTCCCGCGCGGTCCCCGCGTGGATGAACGCACAGAGCGCGATGAGGGCCGCCAGGACGGCGGCGGTGATCAGGATACTGGTCTTGCGTGTCATTTCTCCTCAAGCATTTCCGTGATGGGTCCGACGAAGCGGTCGATGTTGCCGGCACCGAAGGTCACCAGTACGTCGGGACGGTCCCGGCGGAGCGTGTCCATCAGTTCTTCCTTGGTAATCAGCACTTTCTCCGGGGCCGTGACGTCCTTGAAGATGATCTCGGACGTGACTCCGGGGATGGGCTCCTCCCTGGCGGGATAGATGTCCAGCAGGATGAGCTTGTCCACTGCGCTGAGGGCCTCGGCAAATTCGGGAGCGAGGTCCTGCGTGCGCGAATAGAGGTGGGGCTGGAACACCGCCGTGAGCTTCCTTCCGGGGAACATTCCGCGGATGGAGGAGATGGTGGTGGCGAGCTCCTGCGGGTGGTGGGCATAGTCGTCGATGTAGGTCAGGCCCGGACGGTTGATATGCACGTCCATGCGCCTCTGCACGCCTCGGAAGGTCCCTATGGCGTGCCTGACGGCCTCGGGTGCGGTCCCGTTGACCAGACAGACGGCCGCCGCGGCTATGCTGTTCTCGATGTAGATCCATCCCGGGATGCCCGGGGTGATGTCCTTGATGACGCCTCTCGGATAGACCAGGTCGAAGGTGTAGTGCCCGAGCTCCCCGCGGCGGATGTTCTCGGCGTGGAAGTCGGCGGAGGGGTCGTCGAAATGGTAGGTGTGGATCTTCGCCTTCGTATCCTTTTCGGAAACGGGGAGGCCGAGCTTCTTGATGACGACGTCTGTTACCTGCGAAGCGAAGGCGCGGAAGGCCTCCTGCACGTGGGCGAGGTCGCCGTAGATGTCCAGATGGTCGGCGTCTATGGCCGTGATGACGGCGATGGCGGGATGCAGCTGGAGGAACGAGCGGTCGAACTCGTCTGCTTCCGCGACGACTGTCGGGACCGGGCTGACGAGAAGGTTCGTGCCGTAGTTCTTGGAGATGCCGCCGAGGAAGGCAGAGCAGCCGTCGCCGCTCTCGGTGAGGATGTGCGCCACCAGCGTGCTGGTGGTGGTCTTGCCGTGCGTGCCGGAGACGGCCAGGCACTTCTGGCCGCGGGTGATCTCGCCGAGGCTGAGCGAGCGCTTCACTACCCGGTAACCGTTCTCGCAGACAAATGTAAGTTCCTTATTGTCAGCGGGAATGGCGGGGGTGTATATGACCAGCGTCTCTTCGGTGTCGCGGGGGATGAAGGAGGGATCGTCCTCGAAATGCACTCCGATGCCTTCTCCCTGGAGCGCTGCGGTGAGCTCGGAGGGGGTGCGGTCGTAGCCCGACACTTCAAGTCCCTTGCGCTTGAAGTACCGTGCGATGGCGCTCATGCCTATGCCGCCAATTCCTATGAAATATACGTTCTTCATTTCTCCAGCAGTCTGTAAACTTCCTTTGCGATGTCCATCGCGGCGTCCATTCGCGCCAGCGGTGCTATGTTGGTCTCCATGGCCTTGATCCTGTCGGGGTCGTGCGCGAGCGCGACGGCCTCGGCCATCATTTTCTCCTTCGCTTCGGCATCCTTCACGAGTATGGCGGCGTCCTTGCGGACCAGGGCCATGGCGTTGTGGGTCTGATGGTCTTCGGCTACGTTGGGCGAAGGGACGAGGATGGGAGCCTTCCCTGCGGCGCAGAGCTCGGAGACCGAGCTGGCGCCGGAGCGGGAGATGACCACGTCGGCCATCGCGTAGGCGAGGTCCATCCTTCCGATGAAGTCGGTGTGGCGCACTCCGCCGGGATTCCTGTCCTTCATGAAACTGTCGATCTCAGGCTTGTAGTACTTACCGCACTGCCACAGCACTTCGACGTCTTCACCGCCGGGACATCCGTCGGAGATCCAGGCCTTCATCGCTTCGTTCAGAGTCCTGCTGCCGAGGCTTCCCCCGACTATGAGGATATGCTTTTTCGAAGGGTCCATGCCGTAATACTTGAGTCCTTCCTCCTTCATCTCCGGGGTCACGGGCACGATCTCCTTGCGTATGGGATTGCCAGTGAACACGATACGGTCGGCGGGGAAGAACTTCTCCATCCCTTCGTAGGCTACGCAGATGCTGCCTGCCTTCTTCGACAGGATCTTGTTCGTCAGGCCCGCGAAGCCGTTCTGCTCCTGGATGAGGGCGGGGATGCCCTTGCGCGTCGCCGCGCGGAGCAGGGGAGCGCTGGCATACCCGCCGACGCCTATGGCTATCTCCGGCTTGAAGTCGTCGATGATGCGCCCGGCCTTGCGCAGGCTCTGGAGGAGCTTGAAGGGGACCTTGATGTCGTTCTTGATGTTGGCCCAGTTCAGCTGGCGCTGCAGGCCGAGTATGGGAAGGCCGATGATGGTATACCCGGCTGCAGGTACCTTCTCCATCTCCATTTTCCCGTAGGCGCCTACGAAAAGGATTTCGGTGTCGGGATTGAGCTCCTTGAGCTTGTCCGCGATGGAGATGGCCGGGAAGATGTGCCCTCCCGTGCCGCCTCCGCTGATTATTGCACGCAATGGTCTGTATTCCATATCCTTATGCTTCCGATTCAAATTCGTCCAATGCATCCAGTCCGACCTGTATGTCGTCATCTTCGCGGATCAGGTTGAGCGGCTCGGCCTTGCGCGTCTCCCGGTCTATCTTCTTCGACGCCTCGCGGCTGATAGAAAGGATCACGCCGAAGGCGATGCAGAACACGATGAACGACGACGAGCCGTAACTGATCAGCGGCAGTGTCTGTCCCGTGAGCGGACCTATGCCGGCGTTGATCAGCATATGCATCATCGCCTGCCCGCTGATGAGCAGGATGAGTCCCGCCACGGTTATCTTCCCGAAATTGTCCTTGCAGTTGCGCACTATCACCGAACCTCGCGCCAACAGGCTGACGTACATGATGATGACTATCAGTGCCCCTATGAGGCCATACTCTTCCACTATGAAGCTGAACATATAGTCTTCATACATGACGGGCACGACGTAGCGCTGGGTGCTCTGGCCCGCGCCCTTGCCCAGCAGGCCGCCCTGCTTGATGGCTATCTTGGCGCTGTAAGGCTGGCGGAGCTTGTCCAGGGCGGCATTGTACTCGGGAGAGTTCGGCCTGGCGCTCTTGAAGTCTTCCAGCGCGTCGCCGCTTCCCTTGAGGCGGCTTGTCCAGGTCTCGACGCGGGTGCCTTCAAGCAGCCGACCGTCAGTGACTTTGTTTATCAGGAGCACTCCCACGATCAGGGCGACGAGCGCCAGGGCAGGTGTGACGAGCTCCCTCATGCCGAGGCCGCCGACGAGGATGGTCACGAACATGATGAAGCCGATGAAAGCCGCGCTGGAGCCGCTGCCGAGGGCCACCAGCATCATCACGAAGAACATCGGGAAGTAGATGTAGATGGTCTTCTGCCAGCCGGGCTTTCCCAGCCAGTGGAAATATTTCTGCTTCGAGAGAAGGTTGGCGATGGTGAAGCCCTTCTTCTGGAAGGTGTCCACCGCCCAGGCCAGGTACATGACCATAGCCACCTTGATGACCTCATATATGTGCAGCTGCAGGCCGCCTATCTTGATGACGCGCCAGGCTCCGTTGATCTGGCCGGCCTTGAAGAAAGGCAGGCTGTCGAAGTGCGTCACCACCACGAGCAGCAGAAAGGCCGAAAGCACGAAGCCGAACTGGGCCAGGAAACGGTAGCCCCTGACTCCTATGAAGTTGTAGCACACGAGCAGGAGGACCAGGCCGAAAAGGATGACCTTGATGAGGTCCAGCACCACGTCCACGCGGGTCGCGGCGCCGCTCATCACTTCCTTGGTGGTGGAGGTCGAGGAGAAGATGCAGACGGCCGATATCATGATCAGCGTCAGCACGATCATCCATACGACCTTGTCACCCTTCAGGCCGTCGAGAAAAGTCCATATCCTGTTTTTCCGTGCCATCACTCTCCGGTCTTTACAGGTTCCTGACGGCGTTCTTGAACTGCTCGCCCCTGTCTTCGTAGTTGTTGAAGAGGTCGAAACTGGCGCAGCAGGGGCTCAGCAGCACCACGTCTCCGGGGGAGGCGAGGCCGCTGGCGGCCGTCACCGCCGCTTCCGCGGAGAGCGTGTCGAACATATGGTCGGCGCCGACGATGCCCTCGAAGTGGGCGTGGATCTTGGCGTTGTCCACTCCCAGGCACACGATGGCCTTGACCTTCTGGCGCACGAGCTCGTCGAGCACCGAGTAGTCGTTGCCCTTGTCGGTACCGCCCACGATCCATACCACGGGCCTGGTCTGGCACTCGAGAGCGTACCACGCCGAGTCGACGTTGGTGGCCTTGGAGTCGTTGATGTACAGCACGTCCTTGATGCTGAGGACGGGTTCGAGCCTGTGCTCCACGGGCTCGAAGGTCGAGAGGCTGCCGCGGATGATGTCGTCGTCGATGTCCACGGCCTTGGCGGCGAGCGCCGCGGCCATGGAGTTGTAGATATTGTGCTTGCCGCCGAGGGCGAGCTCCTTGAGATATATCTCGCTCTCGCTCTCCTCGTACTTCACGATGATCTTCTCGCCTTCGAGGTAGGCGCCCTGGTCGACCTTGCCCTTCTGGGTGAAGGGGAGCATCTTGGCCTGGATGATGATCTTGTTCAGGTGGTCGATGGTGATGGCGTCGTCGGAGTCGAAGATGAAGCAGTCCTCCGGACGGAGGTTGCGCGTGATGCGGAACTTGGCCTTGACGTACTCTTCCATATTGTGGTTGTAGCGGTCGAGGTGGTCCGGGGTTATGTTGGTGATGATGGCGATGTCCGGCCGGAAATCATATACGTTGTCCAGCTGGAAACTGCTGATTTCCAGGACATAATAGTCGTAATGCTCGGTCGCCACCTGGAGGGCGTAGCTCTTGCCTATGTTGCCGCCGAGGCCTACGTTGAGACCCGCCTGCTGGAGCAGGTAGTAGATCAGCGAGGTCGTGGTGGTCTTGCCGTTCGAGCCGGTGATGCATATCTTCTTCGCGCTGTCATAACGTCCCGCGAACTCTATTTCGGAGATGATGGGGGTGCCCTGGCTCATGAGCTTCTGCACCATGGGCGCGGCGGTAGGGATGCCCGGGCTCTTCACCACTTCGTCGGCGTTGAGGATGAGCTCCTCGCTGTGCTGTCCCTCTTCGAAGGGGATATCCCATTTCCGAAGGGTCTCGGCATACTTCTCCGCAATCTTCCCCTTGTCCGAGAGGAAGACGTCGAATCCCTTCACTTTTGCGAGCACGGCGGCTCCGACGCCGCTCTCAGCTCCACCCAATACTACAATCCTTGACATATCTTGTGTTTCTCTGTTTTATCTGACTTTAAGCAATGCGAGCGTGGCTACGGCGAGGATGATCTCCACGAACCAGAAGCGGGCCACGATCTTGGCTTCCGGGAGGGCGCGCACCGGCTTCTGGATAATGGCGGGAATGCCCTCCTTCTGGAAGTGGTGGTGCAGCGGAGTCATCTTGAACACCCTGCGGCCTGCGCCGTATTTCTTCTTGGTCTTCTTGAAATATGCCCGCTGTATGATTACGGACAGGCTCTCCACGAGGAAGATGCCGCACAGGATGGGCAGGAGGAGCTCCTTGCGGATGAGCACGGCGCTCACTCCGATGATGCCGCCCAGCGTGAGGCTGCCGGTATCGCCCATGAATACCTGGGCGGGGTAGCAGTTGTACCACAGGAAG
>Ga0310696_10006021_pt1 | contig 14499 bp, 9 predicted proteins | sample AusTroGonzalo_MG_4_FD_203885 | JGI IMG/M metagenome (GOLD analysis project Ga0310696, IMG submission 203885) | Bovine rumen microbial communities from tropical cattle in Woodstock, Queensland, Australia - Gonzalo_02 (v2) (version 2) | ecosystem: Host-associated > Mammals > Digestive system >...
CTACAACGAAAATGAAGACGGTACAAAATATCTCGACTCGTCAGTGGAAGAAATCACGCAAAACAGCGACGGCACCATCTCGTTTATGTTCCGCGGCATCAGCAACGTGGCAACGCCTGTCTTCACGCCAAAGGCCGGACGATATGAAGAGGCACAGACAGTCAGCATCAGTTGTGATACTGAGGGTGCCAGCATCTTCTACACACTCGACGGCACTACGCCGACAGCCACCAGCACCGCCTACAAGGAGCCCTTCATCGTAAGCGAAACCACCACCGTAAAGGCTGTGGCCATCAAGGATGAAGAGGAAAGCCTCATAGCCAAGGCTAAATACACCATCGGCGCAAGCCCCAGCAATCCCGACGCCTTGAACTTCAAGCTCGTTGCTTCTGCAGACGAGATGGAGGAAGGAATGCGCTATATCATCGGCAGTAGCGACAAGGCTGCAGGTGCCTTGAGCAACCAAGTGCTGAGCAAGGTGGACGTAGAGGAGGCCGATGAAATCATTGTCATCGACGACAAGGTGGCCGTGTTCATCGTTGAGGAGATGAATGGTGGCTGGTCGTTCAAGAATGAGGACACTGGCAAGTATCTCACTTGCACAGAGACCAAGAAGCTGGCCTATGTAGACGAGCCCCAAGCATGGAAGCTGAACACCAACGAAGGTGTAACCATGACCTCCGGCAGCTATGGCACCATGCTCTATAATGTACGCAGCCCGCGTTTCACCACCTATACCAGCTCGCCAAACACCAACATGTTGCTGGCTCACCTCTACATGGAAACTGATGAAGGCCCCGTGCATAAGAAAGATGTGAAGATGGCCTTCAGCACTGACAAGGTGGTCGTCACTCTTGGCGATGAGTTCACCGAGCCTACCCTCACCACTAATCCCGAGGATATTCCTGTGACCTACTCAAGCAGCAACACCAGCGTTGCTACTGTTGATGCAGAAACGGGCAAGGTCACCATCGAGAACATCGGTACGACGGAGATTATCGCATCATACGCTGGCGATGAAGTCTATAACGATGCCAATGCCACCTATCTCATCAAAGTGAAGAAGCCTGCCGGTCCTGCCGAGGAAGGCAGCTACCAATTGGTGACTGATGCCTCTGTACTGGATGCAGGCCAGCAGGTGATGATTGCCGTTAAGTACGACGGCGAGATTCTGGTGATGAGCACTACGCAGAATACGAACAACCGCGCCGCCACTGACGATGTCATCGTGAATGACAACGAGACGCTTGAGCCTGGTAAGGCTGCTCAGATTATTACACTGGAAAAGGACGGCAACAACTTCCTCTTCAGCATGGAGGAAGGCTACCTCTATGCCGCCAGCTCAAACAGCAACTGGCTGCGCACGGAGGAGATACCTGACAACAACGCCAAGGCTACTATCAGCATCGACGATGAAGGATTTGCTACCATCGTCTTCCAGGGCAGCTTCACCCATAATCACATGCGCTTTAACCCGAACAACGGCAAACCCATGTTCTCCTGCTACGATGAGGACTCAAGCATCAAGAACCTGCCGTTGATATACAAGCAGGTGAGCCAGGGTCCGGTGACGGGTATTGCAATTGTGAAGCAGGATCAGGCCGCTCCTGCCATTTACAATCTGCAAGGACAGCGTGTCAGCAACCGTCTGACCAAAGGCATCTATATCGTCAACGGTCGCAAGGTGATGAAATAAGCGCTCTGTTTGCAGCCTTAAAGCAACAATATGAGGGAATTCCTGCAAGTTCTCAGGCGGTTCATTCCACCTTATAAGAAATATTTGGCAGCGTCGATAGGATTTAACATCCTGTCGGCTCTGCTGAATATCTTTTCATTTGCAGCTTTGATTCCCATCCTGCAGATTCTCTTCCAGACGGGCGACACCGAAGCCGCTACTGAATGGATGACCTGGGACTGGGGCCATGCACAGGAGGTGATGATGAACAACCTCAACTACATGGTCAACGGCCTCATCGCCGACTACGGACAGACCACCACCCTACTCTTCATCGGCCTCTTTCTCGCCATCACTACGGCGATGAAGACCGGTGCCTACTTCCTCTCCTCAGCCACTATCATCCCGATAAGGACGGGTGTGGTGCGCGACATCCGCAACCAGCTCTACCGCAAGATCACTTCCCTCCCCCTCGGTTTCTTCAGCGAGGAGCGCAAGGGCGACATCATTGCCCGTATGAGCGGCGATGTGCAGGAAGTAGAGTCGAGCATCATGTCATCTCTCGACATGCTGTTCAAGAATCCCATCCTCATCATCATCTATTTCTCTACGCTGCTCTTCATCTCGTGGCAGCTCACGCTGTTCACCATCGTCTTTGTGCCCATCTTCGGCTACTTTATGGGCATGGTAGGACGCAAGCTGAAGCGCCGCAGCATTGAGGCACAGGCCCTGTGGAGCGACACGATGAGCCAGGTGGAGGAGACCCTGGGCGGTCTGCGCATCATCAAGGCCTTCTGTGCTGAGAAGACAATGAACGATCGCTTCGACCGTATCAACTCGCACTACCGCGACGACATCATGCGTGTCAACACCCGTCAGGCGATGGCCCACCCCATGAGCGAGTTCCTTGGCACGGTGATGATCATTATCGTACTGTGGTTCGGCGGCATCCTCGTGCTCAACGGCCATGCCCTCACGGGTCCCGCATTCATCTACTACATGGTGATCCTCTACAGCATCATACAGCCGCTGAAGGATTTTTCAAAGGCAGGCTACAATATCCCCAAAGGCCTTGCCTCGATGGAGCGCATCGACAAGATCCTGAAAGCCGAGAACCATATCAAAGAGCCTGCACAGCCAAAGCACATCGCCTCGTTTGAGCACCAGATAGAATTCCGCCACGTCTGGTTCGGCTATAGGGAGGAGTCTCATGAAACCCATGAGCCCAATAAGCCCCATGAGCCCCATGAGGCCCATGAGATCATCTGGGTGCTCAAGGACATCAACCTCATAATTCCCAAGGGTAAGACCATAGCGCTGGTAGGCCAAAGCGGCGGCGGCAAGTCGACGCTGGTCGACCTCATCCCCCGCTACTACGACGTACAGCAGGGCGAGGTGCTCATCGATGGCATCAATGTCAAGGACTTAGGCCTGCACGACCTGCGGAGCCTTATCGGCAACGTCAATCAGGAGGCCATCCTCTTCAACGACTCGTTCAGGAACAACATCGCCTTCGGAAGCCATGTAAACCCGGAAAGTCCGGAATCTTCGGAAAACCTGGATGCCGACATCATCGAAGCCGCAAAGATTGCCAACGCCTACGACTTCATCATGGCATCGGAGCACGGCTTCGACACCAACATCGGCGACCGCGGCGGACGCCTCTCTGGCGGACAGCGCCAGCGTGTCAGCATAGCCCGTGCCATCCTCAAGAACCCGCCCATCCTCATCCTCGACGAAGCCACATCCGCCCTCGACACCGAGAGTGAGCGCTTGGTGCAGCAGGCCTTGGAGCGCCTGATGAAGACGCGCACCACCGTAGCCATCGCCCACCGTCTGTCAACCATTAAGAATGCCGACGAGATTTGCGTGTTGCATGAAGGCCGCATCGTGGAGCGCGGCACACACGACGAGCTGATTGCCCTCGACGGCTACTACAAGAAACTGCACGACATGCAGCAAGTGTAAAAATCCCATTAGCCCCATACGTCCCATTAGTCCCATAGGTCCCATTAGTCCCATTAGCCCCATTAGTCCCATAGGTCCCATTAGCCCCATAACAAAAATGACAAGAGAAAACAAAGCAAAAGTCTGGTCAGAGGCAAAAGACTACGTGATGATTACCATCGCCATGCTGTCCTACTGCATAGGATGGGCCATCTTCCTGCTTCCCAACAACATCACCACGGGCGGCGTCGCCGGTGTGACGAGTATCTTGTATTGGGCCACGGGCATCCCCGTGCAGTTCAGCTATTTCATCATCAACGCCGTGCTGCTGCTCTTCGCCCTGCGCATCCTGGGATGGAAATTCTGCGTAAAGACCGTCTTCGCCGTCATAGTGCTGACCGTAGCCGTGGGCGTGGTGACAGAGAATTACAAATCGCACCTGCTGGCCGACCAGCCCTTCATGGCTGCCATCATCGGAGCCGTGTTCTGCGGATGCGGCGTAGGCCTCGGCCTGTCGAACAACGGCTCGACAGGAGGCACCGACATCATCGCTGCCATCGTCAATAAATACCGCGACATCTCCTTAGGTCGCGTCATCCTTATCTGCGATGTCATCATCATCTCCAGCTCCTACTTCGTGTTGAAGGACTGGGAGAAAGTCATCTACGGCTACGTCGTGCTCTACGTCACCGCCTTCTGTATCGACCAGGTGGTGAACTCCATGCGCCGCTCCGTGCAGTTCTTCATCATCAGCGACAAGTATCAGGAGATAGGCCAGCGCATCAACAAAGAGCCCCATCGCGGCTGCACCGTCATCGATGCCCACGGCTTCTATTCCGGCAAAGAAGTAAAGATGCTCTTCGTCCTTGCCAAGCGCCGTCAGAGCGACGTCATCTTCCGCATCATCAACGAGATCGACCCCTCGGCCTTCGTATCCCAGAGCGCCGTCATCGGTGTCTACGGCGAAGGCTTCGACCGCTTCAAGGTGCGCCGCCAGAAGTCTAAGGCATAAAGCGTTAAAATGCGGACAATACACGAAGGACACAGAGGCGTGGTTCGCCCCATCTAATGTCTCGAGAAGGAATTCCGGAGCCTCCAAAATTTCCTGCGGAGCCTCCGGAATTATCTGCGGAGCCTCTTTATTCTGCTGAAGAGGCTCTATATTTTCCTACCCTTCATTGGTTAGGACTGCATGCTCTCGACAAAAAAATCTTCTACAGGAAAATTGCAAAAGCACATACATACCTACACTTTTGCATTTATCTTCTTTATTTTCAAAGCTTTATAGAGTGTATGTAGCCTACACTTTTTCCTTCATACCTACACTTTTTTCTGCTTTCTTGACATAGAAATGGACGTATTTCAATCTATTACGTTCATTATCAAGTTGTTCCTGATAGTTTCAAAGATAGAAACAGTTTGTTTCTAAGGCAGAAACAAACTGTTTCTCAGGCGGAAACAAAATGTTTCCGATGTGGAACATATGCTGAAACAATTTCTTGCGCCCTCCTTTCTAGCCCTCAGAATTGGCTCTCAAACGGCGGCTCCAGCCACCCCATCGTCACAAAAGTGTAGGTAGAGTGTAGGTAGAGTGTAGGTTCAAAGGCATACCTACACTTTGCAACTTTCAGTATAACAGGCAGATAATTCAAAAAAGTGTAGGATGTAGGTAAAAATCAACTTTTTTGAATGAAGAAAACACAAACCCCACCCCTGAAGGGGAGGGGCAGGGGTGGGGTCAACTTTTACAACCGTATTTGATAAAAAAGAAAAAAGTCCATTTTTTCTGTCATCCTTTGGCCGTTTGCAGGATTGTTTGTATCTTTGCAGCAATATTTAAGAGAATCAAAGAACCCCACCAATCTGTTTCAAGGAGCTAATAACACAGGAAACAAAGCCATAGAAAATATTGGTAACCAAATCTTATTTAGCACAGGAAGTTATGATGAAAGCGAAAAAGAATATAAGCCTTTTATTAAACAATAGACTATTTAGGACACTTGCCTTCTTTTTGTTTGTTGTTATTGCAGTAATAGGTTTTTATGGGTGTAGGATGGAGCATTCCTCAAAATGTTTAGATATACAAGGTGTATATGTAATGGAGTTAGATTCAACATTTATATATCGATCTTTTGATGTTTTTCCCTTGGGACTTAACATGGTAATTAAGGACGATGGAATCCGCCTTCCCCCTTTTGATTGTGTACATTCGGGTATTCATGATGTAAATACTTATCAGGACATTGATAGGGTATATAAGGAAATAAATGGGTCTTGGAAGGTAATTTCATCTAATCCTGATTCTATATTTATCAATGCAAATTCTCATGTACTACATGGTAAATACCATATTACAATGAGGACTTATAAGGCAGGGGATCTTGAATGTACGACCTCAAATTATATTTATCTTGATAATGATTCTACTCATTTATGTTTAAGAAAAGTAAGATAGATGGATCGGCGGGGACGGGTTCTTGGACAAGCCAAGCGACCAAAGGTCGAGCGCTAAATGATCATATTTTGGGTTGATTAACGGGGAATCAGCGTTTATTGAACGTCAGCTGCAGCTTGCCGATGAAGGCGCCATGCTTGCCATTCTGGTCGACGGGCACAGCACGACCGCTTTGATCAGTGACGTACTCCATATTTTGCATGTAGGTGTGGCTGTGGCCACCCAGCACGAGGTCAATGCCCTGGGTGTTCGCAATCACGCGCTCGTCAGGACACTCGCCCTTCGCCCAGCCTAAGTGGCTGAGGCAGATGACATAGTCACACTTCTTCTGATTCTTCAGCAGATTCACCATCTCCTGTGCCTTCGCAATGGGGTCCAAATAGACCAGCGGGCCATAGTTTTTCGTAAAGACCAGGCCGTCGAGCTTGGGGCAGAGACCGAAGACGCCAATCTTGATACCCTTCCTTTTTATAATAATGTAGGACTTGACGATGTCCTTCAGCTCGGTATCGCCGAAATCGTAGTTGGAGCAGACGATGGGGAACTCGCACATCTTGAAGATGCGGATCATGTTATCCAGGCCGAAATCGAATTCATGGTTGCCGATGGTGACTGCGTCGTAGCGCATCTGGTTCATCAGGCCCACCTCAACGTCGCCCTTGAATATCGAGTAATAGGCGGAGCCCTGCGAGAAGTCGCCGCTGTCGAAGAGCAGCAGGTCAGGGTCGTTCTGGCGTTCCTGCTCCACCAAGGCCATACGGCGCAAGAAGCCGCCGCGGTCGGCCAGCAACGTATCGGCCAGATTCTTGTTCAGGGGCATCACGGTAGAGTGCGTGTCGTTGGTGTGCAGAATGGTCAGCGTCTTCTGCTTCTGTGCGCCGATGCTCAGGGTGAGCAGCAGTGCTATGGCGGTTAGAATATGTTTCATGTTCTTATTAGTTGTTGATGATGACTATTGCTGAATAGTGATGCGGCCTTCCACCTTGGCATCTACCTCCTTGCCCTCAGCGTGCATGGCCTTGAAATAGTTCATGATAAGGAAGCGTGAGTTGTCCTTGTCCTCCTGCGGCGACACCACGTTGGTGCCGTCCTTGAAGGCTGCCATACCGTCGTTGCCCTGTACAATGTAGTCGATAGTAACGGCACGGTATTCGCGCTGTGGGTCGATGTCCTCGCCGTTCAGACAAGCCGATACCAGCTTGCCGTCCTTGGTGATGACCAGTTCGACACCGTGGCTCACGCCCTCACCGCCACGCTTGGCTATCTGTGCAAAGAGCTCCATCACCTTGTCGCCTTTCAACGTGGCAAAGGCAATCTTGTTTTCGAAGGGAGCAATGTCGTTGATGTCGCCATAGGTGACAACGCCCTTCGACAGCGCAGCACGTATGCCGCCGATGTTGTAGACGCCGAAGTCGGGCTTCTCGCCATAGTCCTTGCCCGACCATACCAAAATGTCGGCCAGCAGGTTGCTGATGCCGCTCTCAGGACGGGCCACAGCCATATCACGGGCAGCGATGCCCATCACGGGACTCATCACCTCGTCCACCTGCGCCTTGAAGGGAGCCAGGAAAGCTGTGCCCTGCGCGTTGGGCTCATTGTCGAAGCGATTGTTGACCAGGATTCTTGAGCGCTCCACGCCAGCTATCTGATAGTGCGTGGTGCAGCCCACGGCCATCGCTGCGACGGCTCCGAGGGCAAAGATTCGGAAGGTTGTTTTCATAATAGATTTGGTTTTTCTGTGCAAAAATACACAATAATCCTGATACACAAGAGGAAAGAATGAGCCAAAGTAGTTAAAAAAACTTAACATTAAAAACAAATCTCTCATCCACCAACTCTCAACTCTCAACTTTTTTGTACCTTTGCAGCCGCTTTTCGGCGTAACCGATGGCGGGAAGATAGGAGAGTTGCCCGTTATGTTGCGTTGGAACGATACAACAATTTAATTACAGTAGTTTAATACAATGGATTTAATTAAAGTTGCTGAAGAAGCATTTGCAACCAGCAATCAGGCCAAGGCTGCCGAGGGTGGCAAGAAGTTTGAGGAGTTTGCTCCTGGTGATACCATCACCGTTGGTTACAAAATTATCGAGGGTTCCAAGGAGCGCATCCAGCTCTATCGCGGCGTAGTCATCAAAATCTGCGGCCATGGCGACAAGAAGCGCTTCACTGTCCGTAAGATGTCTGGCACCGTGGGTGTGGAGCGTATCTTCCCCCTTGAGTCGCCCAATATCGACAGCATCGAGGTGAACAAGCACGGTAAGGTGCGTCGCGCCAAGCTGTACTACCTGCGCAAGCTCACGGGTAAGGCTGCCCGCATTAAGGAGAAGCGCGTTGCTGTGAAGAAGGAAGCATAAATCTTTATGTAGAAGTACCCCACGAAAAAAGAACGTTAGATGGATTCCGTCTAACGTTCTTCTTTTTTATTTCACTCCAGTTAAGAAGTAATCCGTTTTTCCTACGGATGCACGAGCGTGCCGATGTCCTCGCCCTGCATCACCTTCATCAGATTGCCGACGACGTCCATGTTGAAGACATAGATGGGCAGGTTGTTGTCCTGACACATGCAGATGGCCGAGAGGTCCATCACCTTCAGGTTGCGGCTCAGCACTTCCTTGTAGGTGATGTCGCTGAACTTCGTGGCCGTGGGGTCTTTCTCGGGGTCGGCGGTGTAGACGCCGTCTACGCGAGTACCCTTCAGCATCACGTCGGCCTCGATCTCCACACCACGCAGCGAGGAGCCCGTGTCGGTAGTGAAATAGGGTGAGCCGGTGCCGGCTGAGAAGATGCACACCATGCCCTGCTCCATCGCCTCGATGGCCTTCCACTTCGAGTAGAATTCGCCGATGGGTTCCATGCGGATGGCTGTCAGCACCTTGTTCTTCACACCGACGCTGTCAAGGGCCGAAGAGAGAGCCAGCGAGTTGATGACTGTGGCGCACATGCCCATCTGGTCGCCCTTCACTCGGTCGAAGCCTTTTTGACTGCCGCTGAGGCCGCGGAAGATGTTGCCGCCGCCAATCACGATGCCAATCTGCACACCCATGTCGTGCACTTCCTTAATCTGGCGGGCATAGTCGCCCAGCCGCTCAGGGTCGATGCCGTGACCCTGCTTGCCCATCAGGCTCTCGCCCGACAGCTTTAACAGAATTCTCTTAAATCTTGCCATAGTTTTTTTGTTTTTGTTCTTGTTTTCGTTTTCGTTATCGTTATCGTTTTCGTTATCGTTTTCGTTATCAAGACAATATGAATTGTACTTCCTTGAAAGCATAGCGCCGCTGGCATCCCTGTTGGTCGCGCAGCAGCAGATGGCCATCATCCTCCACGGTGATGAGCTCAGCCTCGAAGTCGCCCACCTTGTCGCGGTAGGGGTGGAAGCCCTGACGGCGATAGAGCAGCGAGCGGTAGTCCTCGGCGTTGACGTCGAGCGAAAAATGCTCGACCACACTCAACAAAAGTTTTTCGCGGTCATGCTCATGGTCGGTAATCTGACAAAGAGAAACGGGATTGGGAGCATCGCCGAGGAACTGCTTCTGGTTGACGTTCAGGCCCACACCGATAATGCTGTCGCGCACAAAAGCGCCTGCCAGCTGATTCTCGATGAGGATGCCGCCGAGCTTGCAGTCCTTCCAGTAGATGTCGTTGGGCCACTTGATGCTCAATGGTGTGGGGTGAGGATTGAGAGGTGAGAAGTGTGGGGTGAGAGGTGAGAGGTGGGAGGTGAGAGGTGAAAGGTGGGAGGAAAGCGCTTTGACAATAGCGACAGAGATAGCCATAGAGATGCGGAATTGCTCGTTGGCTTTCAACTCATGTGGATGGACAAGCAGCGAAAACAACAGGTTCTTGCCGCGCTCACTCTCCCACGTGTTCGAGCCGCAGCCACGTCCAGCCGTCTGGTAATCGGTCCACACCAGCTGGTCGTCCTTGCCTCCGTGTTCGCGCAGCCAATGGTTGGTGGAGTCGGTTTCAGGAATATATGTGGTAGTGAATGCCATGCGAATAAAATGATACGGTGCAAAGGTAACACTTTGTTTCTTTATGGCCAAAAATATTGAGAAAAAGATATTGCAGCAGCAATCAAAAAGCGGAAATAGGGGCATGATAAAAAAAATTAAGAAAAATGTTGGTAAAAACAAATAAATATTGTAAATTTGCCACGGAAATATTGTGAACTGGAAGAATTTGCTTTTTATCAACTATTGAATCCTAATTACCGTCCCCGAGGGGGCTATTGTGTTTTCTAATTTTTTTTATTTATGTACTGCTATCCAAAAATGCTTTCTGCCATTTGTGCGGGGCTTTTGTTGCTGGGGGCATCCGTGCCTGCAACAACAGCAAGGGCCAGTGCGTCTGTCGACCAGGCCAAGGCTACCGTACAGGTGAATGGCGTTGTTCTTGACACCAGCGACCAGCCAGTTGTTGGGGCAAGCGTCATTGAAGTAGGCACACAAAGTAATGGCACGCTGACGGGAACCGACGGTTCCTTCAGGCTGTCGATTACCCAGAGTGCAAGTCTGCGAATAACCTGCTTGGGGTACAAGCCTGTAACGGTGAGACCCACGGCGGGTAAGCCGGTGCGTGTAGTGCTGGAGGAGGAATCCGAGGTGCTCAACGATGTGGTGGTTGTTGGTTATGGTACCCAGCGCAAGAAGTTGGTGACCGGCTCCACAGTGCATGTTACTTCTGACAACATTGCAGCAATGAATGCTGTTGATGCTTTCGGAGCCCTGCAAAGTCAGACCACCGGCATGAACATTGTGATGAACTCCGGCCAACCGGGTGAAGGCTACAAAGTGGTGATCCGTGGTATGGGTACCGCTGGCTCGAACACGCCGCTTTATGTAGTTGATGGCGTGCCAGGAGCAAGCATTGATGACCTCTCGCCCAACGACATCGAGAGCATTGACGTGCTGAAAGATGCCGCCTCGAGTGCCATCTACGGTGCCCGTGCATCAAACGGTGTCATCCTGGTGACCACTAAGAAAGGTAAGCCAGGACACATACAGGTGACCTTCGACGGCTATATGGGCTGGCAAAACCCGAACACCAACGATGTGACGCCGCTGAACGCCAAGCAGTATATGGAAATCAACGACAAGGCCTACACCATTCAGGGTGTTGCCACCTACGACTGGGCCACGCTGATTCCTAAGCAGTATGCACAAATCATGAACGGCACATGGAATGGTACAAACTGGTTGGAGGAGACGACCATCGACAATGCACCGATGCACAATGCCTCCCTCAACATCTCAGGCGGCTCTGACGTGTCGCGTTTCTCATTAGGTTTCAGCAAATACCACCAGACAGGTACCATTGGCTGGCCTGCAGACCCGAAGTTCGACCGCTACACGGTGCGCATGAACTCCGACTACTCTTTGATTAAGAAGAAGGGCCGCGACATCCTGAAGTTTGGTGAGAACATCACCTTCGCAACAACCAACAAGAAGGGTGTGTCCGTTGGCGGCATCTATGGCAACAGCATCCGCAACCTGCTGGCCATGTCACCGCTGCTGCCGGCTTATAACGAGAATGGCGATTTCTATGAGTATGCTGACATCCAGGCCGACGGCTGGGACTTCAGTGCTGAAATGGCCAACCCGCTGGCACAGATGAAATATGACAATGGCAACAGCTATACAAAGGGCTGGCGCCTGCAGACGAACTTCTTCTTGGAGTTCTCACCCATCAAGGACCTGACCTGGCGTAGCAGCGCCGGATGGCTCTACCGCCACAGGGAGGGCCGCAGCTATGTGCCTGTCTATGAGTTGAGCTCGAAGAAATCGAATCCCAACGATGACGTCAGCCAGAACCAGTCGTACAGTATCCGCTGGTCATTGGAGAACACGTTGAACTACGTCAAGGCATTTGACAAGCATCATATTGATGCCCTGTTAGGACAGTCGGTAGAGAAGTGGGGCTATGGCAACGGTGTCAGCGTTACCAACTCCAACTCGCTCTTCCCTGGCTCGTTTGACCACGCCTTCATTACCAACGCCAACGTGGTAGATCCCGCCTATACCTCCATCGGCGGCAGCCCTGAGGCTCAGGGTGCCCTGTCATCGTTCTTCGGACGTGTGAACTACAACTACGACGAGACCTACCTGCTCTCGTTAGTGCTCCGTGCCGACGGCTCTTCCAACTTCAAGCGCGGCCACCGCTGGGGCTACTTCCCCTCGGTTTCAGCCGGCTGGGTCATCACGAACGAGAGCTTCATGGAATCGACCAACAGCTGGCTCGACTTCCTGAAACTCCGTGCCAGCTGGGGACAGAACGGTAACTGCAATATCTCCAGCTTCCAGTATGTGGCCACCGTCGCCTTCGACGATCCCTACTATTTCGACAACAAGGACAATCCCGGTATCGGTGCCTATCCCGACATCCTTCCCAACGAGGACGTGAAATGGGAAACCTCCGAGCAGCTGGACTTCGGCCTTGATGCCCGTTTCCTAAATAGCCGACTGGGATTCAGCTTCGACTGGTACAACAAGACCACCAAGGACTGGCTGGTACGTGCCCCAACACTGCTTTCCTATGGTACTGGCGCTCCGTACATCAACGGCGGTGACATCCAGAACAAGGGTTATGAAATCCAGCTGACGTGGAACGACAGGATTGGCAAGGACTTCAAATATGGCATCACGGCCAACCTCTCGCACAACAAGAATGAGGTTACCCGTCTGGCCAACTCTGAGGGCATCATCCACGGCGGTTCCAACGCCATTGCCCAAAACACCGCAGAGCTCTATCGCTTAGAGGTGGGCTATCCTATCGGCTACTTCTGGGGCTACGAAATGGAAGGTATCATTCAGAACGAGCAGCAACTGCAGGAATACCTCGACCGCAACTGCAGCGGCGACAAGGCCAACTCACTGCAGGGTGAGTCGTTGCAGCCTGGTGACGTGATGTTCAAGGATGTGAACGGCAACGGTAAGATTGACAAGGGCGACGAAGACAAGACGATGATTGGCGACCCGAATCCCGACTATACCGTAGGTCTGAACATCAACATCTCTTATAAGGGATTCGACTTCGGCATCAACGGTTATGGCAGCTTCGGACAGCAGGTGGCCAAGAGCTATCGTCAGTTCTCCGACCATCCCGATGACAACTACTGCACCGATGTCTATACCAAGTACTGGACAGGCGAGGGCAGCACCAATCAGTATCCGCGCTTCTCCGACGGCAAGACTGCAAACATGTCTGAGATTTCACGCGTATGGATTGAGGATGCCGACTTCTTCAAGATTTCACGCATCTCCTTTGGCTATGACTTCAAGCGCCTGTACTCTAAGCTTCCCGTACAGAAGTGCCGTCTCTATGTATCCCTCAGCAACTTCTTCACCTTCACCGGCTACTCTGGTATGGATCCCGAGGTCGGCTTCGGCAACGGAACCAGCTGGGCCTCTGGTATTGACTGCGGCTACTATCCCTCTTCTCGTGCATGGCAAGTGGGCCTGAACATTAATTTCTAAGAATGAGAGAATGACGGAATGAAAAAAATGAACATTATGAAGACAATATTTCAATATTTCTGCGCTCTCTGCCTCATCGGTGGTTTATGCGCCTGTGACGACTTCCTCGACACAGATAACCTCACGAAGAAGGACACCTCGAACTTCCCCGTCAACGAGACGGATGCCACACAGATGGTGAATGGTATCTACTCTGTGATGAACCGCAACCTGGCTGACCCCGAGGAAGACCCGTTCTTCATCTTCGATATCGCCTCCGACGACCGTCTGGGCGGTGGTAGCCAAAGTAACATTGGTGCCCAGGGCGTTGACCGCCTGATGAACGCCTATGTTGATTGGATGAAACCTCTTTGGAAGCAGCGCTATGCAGGCATCAACCGTGCCAACAATGCCCTGGAGACCATCGACAACGTAACTGAATGGAGCTCTGCAGATAAGAAGAACCAGCTGTTGTGTGAGATTCACTTCCTCCGTGCCTGGTACTACTTCAACCTGGCTCAAGTGTTCAACGGTGTGCCCTTGGTACTCTCGACAGCACCGCAGAATCTGCCCAGAGCCACTGCCGACGAGGTCTATGCCCAGATTGCCAGCGACCTGAAGACCGCCATTGAGGTGGCACCCTCCACCAAGTATCCCAACTTCGGCGACGGACATGCATCCAAGTGGTCTGCCGAAGGCATGATGGCTCGTGTGTGGCTGTTCTATACGGGCTTCTATGGCAAGTCCGAGCTGCCTTTGGCCGAAGGCGGAAGCATCACCAAAACCCAGGTTGCAGCCTGGCTGGAGGACTGCATCAAGAACAGCGGCTACGGTTTGGTCAGCGACCAGCGTAATCTCTGGCCCTACACCAATCCTTATACCGGCAAGGACTATAAGTATGACATCGACAACGGTCTGAACTGGGAGACCGACGAGAACATAGAGAATATGTTCGCCGTCAAGATGTC
>Ga0310696_10006023_pt1 | contig 14494 bp, 12 predicted proteins | sample AusTroGonzalo_MG_4_FD_203885 | JGI IMG/M metagenome (GOLD analysis project Ga0310696, IMG submission 203885) | Bovine rumen microbial communities from tropical cattle in Woodstock, Queensland, Australia - Gonzalo_02 (v2) (version 2) | ecosystem: Host-associated > Mammals > Digestive system >...
GAACCCACAGGTGTGAATTCTCAGAAGACCTACACTGTCGTCAACGACTCCGAAGACCAGATCGCCATCGAGTTCTCAGTTCTCGCAAGAGACCAGGATTCGAGCGGTGAGGAGATCAGGACCGATGCATCGGCAAAGTTCGTCATCAGCCCCTCCAAGGTCATCGTCGCACCCGGTTCGACTTATGTCATCAGGGTGAAGTACAGAGCCACTTCGGCGGCCCTTACGGTCGAGGAATCCTACAGACTCGTGGCAAGGCAGATGCCGTACTCGCTGGGAAAGAGCGAGACCACACAGAGCATGTTCAACTTCCTGTACATCTACTACTCGAGCCTGTACGTCACTCCCTCCGAGACACTGGTCAAGATTGAGGTTCCCTCGATCAAGGCAAGAATCGACGAGGAAGGCAACAAGGTCATGGATGTCACGATCAGAAACAGGGGAAACGTCCACCAGATTCTTCTGGACGCAGCTCTCACCGTCAAGGACTCCACCGGAAGGTCGGTCGTTCTTGATTCAAGCGAGGCTCTCCCCGGTATCGATTCCATGAACATCCTGGCAAGGAAGTCGGTCACAAAGTCGATTCCCTGGCCCTCTGATCTTCCCTTCGTAGAAGGTGCAAGCTACACAGCAACCATCTCGTACTCGAACTGAGCTTAATCCAGCCCCGTTTTCAACGTGATACAGCTTTGAGAGGCTTTGCGTCCGTCTGACTATGTCCAGGTTCAAGGGTTTTCAGATCGTCATCCTGAGCATTCTCCTCTTTGTCCTTATTGCGGCAGCCTTGGTCCTGTTCCATACCTGCAGCATTCCCGCTGAGGAGCCGGAGCAGGTCCCCGAGGAGCCTGTACAGGTGAAGGTCGAGCCAAAGACCCAGGTCGAGCCTGAACCGGAGACGCCGGTACAGGCAGAACCCGAATCGGTAGTCATCGAGAAACCCGTCATAGTCGTGGAACCTGAGCCTCAGCCGGAACCCGTCGAGTCGGATCGCGGACCTGTGATCGAGGCACAGCCTGAGCCTCAGCCCGAGCCTGAGCCCATGCCGGAGACCGTTGTGATGGAGCCTCTCGAGGAGCCCCCGGTTCCCGAAGCCCCGGACCTCGACTGGATAGTGGACGTAAAGCCGTACGAGGGTGTTTCGGTGTTCAATCCTCTGGAGGAGGACATCGACTGGTCCGAGTTCGTGTTCAGCGACGAGGAGATCATCCTGCCCGACGGAACTTACTACGCCCAGCTGATCATCAACGATGCGGCGTACGGCGAGATCGAGTTCAACCAGATCGACGGCTCGCCTTACTTCAGCAAGCTGGATCTGATGGCGGAGCTTCTCGGAACGCTTGCGGACGATTTCTACAGCGAGTTCTTCTCCTACGAGTCGGACTACCTGCCCATGTCCTATCTGCAGGAGATGTGCAACGGCGTCAAGTACGATTCGAACAACCTGACTCTGAGCCTTTCGTTCGATTCCTCCAAGGTGCCGGTGCAGACCCTGTCTCTCGGAACATCGTCATACTCGACTCTCAGGCAGAACTACGAGGTGGCCGGAAACATCACTCTTGAGCCCGCCCACTTCTCGTTCACGTCCAACATCAGCATGTACGTCAACGTTCCGTACGAGGTGGACAAGGAGTTCTCGTTCGAGAACCTCACCGGTTCGATCAGCTTCTCCAACACGTTCTCGTTCTGGAACATGACGTTCAACCTCCCGTTCTCCGTCTCCTACATGAGGAACTCGGGAATCTCGCCGTCGCTGGGAAGCTGGAACGGATACATCGACTTCCCGGATTACAACATCAGGCTGTCCTTCGGTAACGTCGGAAACTCCGGCTTCACAACCGGAACCCCGTTCGGCCTGACGCTTGAGAAGAGCTATGGCTACGGAACGGGTTCGGCCATGACCAACCAGTACGCCGAGACGATCACCCTGACCGAGGATTCGCACGTCGAGATCAAGGTCAACGGCAACGTCGTCTACAGCAAGAATCTGAGCCTGGGTGTGTACAGACTGACCGACTTCGTGTTCACGCAGGGTTCAAACGAGATCCTGGTCACCATCCACCCGATTGCGATGGGCGAGGACACCAGCGAGGACCAGGTCCTCACGTTCGGACAGAACTATGACTCGTCGCTCATGGCAAAGGGCGAGACCATCTGGAGGTTCGGTGTCAGCGTGCCCAAGATCTCAAGGCCGTCCGAATCGTCCGGAGGCTACGACTTCGGCTTCGTGGTCCCGGATATCCCCAGATACTCGTCCGATGCAGGCTTCGTCGGTCAGGAGAACGTCTTCGACATGGGTTCTCTGAGCGTGTTCTGGGACCAGACGGTCGGTATCACGCACGAGTACACGCAGACGCACTCGTTCACATTCGTCTACGAGAGGTCGGACGGCACCGAAACACAGTCGCCTGCATACTCATCGACGTTCGGAGCCTCTGTCTCCGGAATCCTGGCAACGGGAATCGGAACCACAAGGGCGACTTTCTCCGGAATGCTCTCATCCGAGCATCCGGACAGAAACAGCATGTCGGTGTCATTGTCGCAGGGCTTCGTCTGGGCCCCGCTCAAGCCGCTGAGCTTCTCCACGTCATACTCGCTGAACAACGACATCCAGACCTTGTCCCTGAGTCTTGGCTATTCGTTCTCGATAAAGGGCGTGAAGATCGGAACAACTCTCAGCGGCTCGTACAAGATGCCCTCGTTCAGCGGAGAGCCGGTCAAGAATCCGCTGAACTGGACCGGTGGCGTGTCGCTGAGCACAACCCTCGGAAAGAGGGGATCGTTCTCGATGAACACCACCATCAACCAGGACTTCACGTTCTACGGAACTGCAAGCGTCTCGTTCTCCTACGGTTCGAGCAACGTCAACAGCTCCGTCTCGACGAACAACTTCAATACACTGGTGGGCAACGTCGGAGTTACGTTCAGACCCGGTTCGAACTCCAGAAGCAGCTTCCAGATCAACGCCTCGAGCATCAACCTCCTGGAGCTCGACTTCACGAAGGTGCCCAGCCATACGCTTTCCGCCGCATGGTCCAGGTCCGGCGACATCGTCAGCATGGCCTTCAGGGCACAGGCCAGCAACATGTACAAGAGGTTCAACGGCTCGTTCTCGCTGAACACCGCCTTCGTGTTCGCCGACGGCTATGTGTCCATGACCAACAGCATCTACGGACCGTTCATGCTCGTCGCTCCGTCCAAGGGACTGGGCAACGCGACCATCGCAGTCTCCAGCGCCACCGATTCGTCCACCGTCGTCTCACGCAAGGTGCTGGGTAACGTCCTGTACACCAGACTGAACATGTACAGGCCCAACAACATCCTCATCTACGCATCCAACGGATCGCTCTTCACGTCATCCGGCTCGTTCCTGTTCAAGGTCACGCCGCTTGCACGTCAGGGCTTCCTGGCCCGCATCTCACTCGAATCCTCCGTGGCCATCTCCGGAGTCCTGAGACAGAATGAATACGATGTCTACGACTCCTACTCATCACCCGTCTACAAGGTCGAGGTCGCCGAGAACGGCGTGGACGTCATCAGCATGGAGATCGACGGATCGACTTACTTCTTCACCGACGTCGACGGCCGCTTCATCATCAGCGACCTGCCGTCCGGAGTCTACATGTTCGACCTGAACATCGGCGGCCAGTGGTATGCCGCGTTCTTCGAGGTTCCCACGGTCGAGGAGCCCGGCTACGTGGCCCTGTTCAAGGACTTCGTCGGTTCGGATGTGGACCTGTACGCCGAGACGATGCAGAAGTACAACGTCAAGTCGTTCGACTCGTCCTACGCAGGATCGGTGTACCTTGAGTTCGACCGCTACATCACAGAAGACGAGTACTGGGACATGCTGTTCACCCTTGCCGACGAGGAGCTTGAGAACGACGTAATGTGGGACTACTTCGACGATGACGTTGACCTGAGTGATTACACATACCAGGAAATCGAATGAAGTACGTGGTTCTTTCCGAGGACAACACCGTAGTGGAAGGTTTTCTCGAGATGGGAGTGGAGGCCTTTCTGGCCGATGAGGACAGCGCCCTTCCGTTCGTGCAGGACGTTCTTTCGGACGAGAGCGTGGGAACTCTTCTGGTTTCGCAAAAGGTTTACAAGGCTGCTGAGAAAACGATAGAGGAACACAAGGGGAAGGGGATCCTTCCCTTCGTCATGACTCTTGACCGTTGAGGGTGACCAGGATCCTTTCGACCCTCAGTCCGTCCATGGTAAGGACCTTGATCTTCACATTCTCGTATTCGAACGACTCACCGTCGCTTGGGAAATGGCCCAGGCGCTCCACCGCCCAGCCTCCGACAGTCTCGCTCTCCGCATCCACCAGGTCCTCGTCAAGGCCGGCAAGCTCGCAGAACTCGCTCATGGAGAGGTCTCCGTCGACCTCGAACTCGTTCTCGTTGCGGCGGATGACATCGGGATCGATCTCGTCGGTCTCGTCATAGATCTCGCCTACGATCTGCTCAAGGACATCCTCCAGGGAGATGACGCCCAGGGTTCCGCTGTACTCGTCGGTGACGATGGCAAGGTGCTGCTTGGCGCTCTGGAGAACGTTCAGGACCTTGGGGAGCTTCATGGCCTTGTACACGTAGCAAGGTGGCATGAGAAGGGCCCTGAGGTCGATCGGGGCATCCAGAAGCGCATTCTCCTCGTGCTCGGTCAGAGCCTTGAAGACTGTGTTCAGGTGCAGGATTCCGATGATGTTGTCTATGCTGCCCTCGTAGACGGGGATTCTGGAGTAGGGGGAGTCCTCGATGGCCCTGCGGATGTCTGCCCAGCTGTCCTCGATGTCTATGGCGTGGACGTCCACGCGGGCTGTCATGACCTCGGATGCCGAGATGTCGGAGAAGTCGATTGCAGCCTGCATCAGGTTCGAATCGGCCTCGTCGATGATTCCCTCGTCCTCGGCTGTCTCGATTATGGACTGAAGCTCCTCGACCGATTCCTCCTGGTCGTCCTCCTTGTCCTCCTTGAGCCAGAATGTGCACAGGCGAACGATGGACACGACGATGAAGATCAGGGGAGTGAAGATTGTCATCAGGAAGCGGATTGGCATGGCGAAGCGCATTGCAACGGCCGTGGCGTCCTTCTTGGCGGCGATCTTGGGGATCGTCTCTCCGAAGATGATTATGAGGACGGTGAGGACCACTGTGCTGATCCAGGCATAGCCGTCCGAGTTCATTATCAGAATGACAAGAACCGAGGCAAGCGAAGAGGCCGCGATGTTCACCAGGTTGTTTCCGATGAGAATCGCGCTCAGGGCGTAGTCGAAGTTCTTTGATATCTTAAGAGCCACGCGTGCGCGCGCGGAGCCTTTTCCCTTTTCCTCGCCGATGTTCTCAAGACGTACCGTGTTGCACGATGAGAAGGCCATCTCAGAGGCGGAGAAGAAGGCAGAGAGCAGGATGCACAGGACTACCGAGAGGGAGATGATCGCTATTGTCATTTGCTCTCCTCCTCTTTTTCTTCCTCTGTCTCCCGGGGATGCACGGTGATGCGAACCTTGAGGATCCTGTTGTGCTGGATGTCCTCGACCGAGACGGTGAGGTTGAAGTACTCGAAGCTGTCTCCGTTCCTGGGAATTGAGGAGAACTGCTCGTAGACCCACTCTCCGATCTGAAGGTTCGCATTGTCCTTCTCGTCCTCCTGGGGGTCGTCGAAGTCTATGAAGTCGAAGACCGAGCTCAGTGTCTGTGTGGCCTGACAGATGTATGTGTCCTCGGACACCTTCACCACAGGTTCCTCGACGACGTCGCTCTCGTCCCAGATCTCTCCGACAAGCTCCTCGAGTATGTCCTCGACGGTGACGATTCCGACCGTTCCGCCGTAGCTGTCCGTGATGACTGCCATGCTGAGCTTTCTTCTGGACATCTCGGGCAGAAGCTCGTGGATCTCAGTGCTCTGGTGGGCGTAATAGACCTTGTCCATCGTCTGACGGATGTCGGGCATGGTTCCGGTCTGCAGGAAGCCCTTGAGGAACTTGCGGATCTGAAGGACTCCGATTATGTTGTCTATGCTTCCCTCGTAGACGGGGATGCGGCTGTGTGTCTGCTGCTTGATGAAGGCGAGGATCTCAGCCGGATCGTCGTCGATGTCTATGGCCGCCACGTCAACACGCGGGGTGAGGATTCCTTCGGCCGTGACGTCACCGAACTCCAGAGCCGATGAGATGAGGTTGCTCTGGTTCTCGTCCAGAGTGCCTTCCTCGGCCATCTCGTCGATTATGTCGTGAAGCTCGTCCTCTGTGACTGACACCGGGGCATCGTTTTTCTGATGCTTGGCGACCGAGGCTCCTATGCTTGTGAGGACCTTGGACAGAGGGGAGAAGACCTTCATCAGGAAGGCCAGGGACGGGGCACAGGCCATGCTGATCTTCTCGGGCTTCTTCTTTGCGATGCTCTTGGGAAGCATCTCTCCTGCGAAGAAGACGGCGATGGTGGTGATGACCGTTGAAATGCTCACAGCCGAAAGGCCCCATCTTCTGGTGACATAGACAGTCACGATGGTGGCTGTGGCGATGTGGAGTATGTTTGTGCAGATAAGGAGGGTGGTGATGGCTTTCTCAAACTGATCGATGATTGCAAGAACCTTTCTTGCCCGGGGATTGCCTTTTTCGGCCGAGACCTTAAGTTTGTTCTTTGAAGCTGCGGATACCGATGTCTCCGCCATTGCACAATATGCCGCACCCAGCAGCAGAAGAATTACCCACAACAGCGGGGGTTTACTACCATCATCCATGATTGGACAAAACACTCCTTATGACCCGATTTGGGTCGGATATTCTAATAGATATCATAATTAAAGAGGGGAGGTCAAGGACGGAAACGGCCGCCCGCCGGCGGCCGTGTTCTTTATCACTGTCTGTATTCTATGCCCTTTCCGTCCACCAGGGATTCGTAGGTGCATCTGATCTTCGCCCAGTTCTGGTCGCGGTCCAGTGCTATTCCGCGGCCCACGCCTGACACTATCAGGCCGGCCTTCTTCTCTTCCAGCGTCTGTCCCAGCTCCCTGAGCATGGCAGGGGCGGAGCCAGGGTTGGTCGAACGTCCGTCGAAGATTATGTGGATGTAGATGTCCTCAAGGCCCTTTTTCCTGGCTATGTCCAGAATGGCCAGGGGATAGTCGATCGAGCCGTGGGACGACTTCTTCGTAAGAAGAGAGAACAGATGCAGGGCGCTCTTGTTCCTTATGCAGTTGTCGATCGTCTCCGTGAAGATGCGGTTCTGCGCGAAGCTTCCGTCCTTCATTGCGTTCTCAAGCCTCACATCGTCCTGCGGAACCACGCGCCCGGAGCCCAGATTGATGTGTCCTGCCTCCGAGTTGCCCGGCTTTCCTTCCTCAAGGCCCACGGCGGGACCCGAGGCCTGAAGCTCTGCGTACGGCCTGTTCTTGAGAAGGGAATCCCAATAGGGGGTGTCCTCGCTGAAGATCGGGTTGTTGGAGTTGTGCTCTCCCAGTCCCCAGCCGTCCAGAATCAGAAGAAGGACCTTGGATGTTCCGTCGAATTCGAAGAGGCTCTCTCCGGTCATCTCCGACGGCTGCTTCAGTCCCATGGCCTTCAGGACTGTCGGCGCCACGTCACAGAGCTTTCCCGTCTTTCTCACAAGGCGCATGCCGTCTCCGACTCCGATGCAGGCAACCAGATTGCTGGTGTGCGCCACATGGGCAGAGCCGTCTTCCTTCCTGAGAATCTCGATGTTTCCGTGGTCGGCAGTCAGAAAGACCCTGTAGCCTGCCTTGACGGCGTGCTCTATGGCCTGTTTGACGTATTTGTCCACCGCAGGCGTTGCCTTTCTCTTCGCATCGTCGTTGGACGTGTGTCCTATGACGTCTCCGTTCGCATAGTTGGTGACTATGAAGTCATAGCCCTTGTCGATTCCCTGACAGAGCTTTTCTGCAACCTGCGGGAGGCTCAGCTCGGGAACCTGGTCGAACGGGATTCCCTTGGGTGAGGGAACGCGGATGTCTTCCTCATCCTTGAACGGTGTCTGGTTTCCGCCGTTGAAGAAGAACGTCACATGTGCGTACTTCTCGCTCTCCGCAAGGTGCATCTGGGTCTTTCCGGCCTCGCTGAGGGTCTGGGCCAGGGTCTTCTGGACCTTGTCCGGGGCAAAGGCTATGGGAAGGTAGGTGTACTTTTCGTTGTACATCGTCAGGATGACGAAATCCAGGGGCTTGATCTGCTGTCTTTCAAAGCCCTTGAACGCAGGGTCTGTGAATGCGTCTGTGAGCTCAACCTCGCGCTCTCCGCGGCGGCAGCAGAAGATGACTCCGTCATTGGCCTTCACCGTGCCCACGGCCTTTCCGTCCTCTCCGATGAGGTTCATCGGCTTGAGAGAATAATCCGTCTGTCCGTTCTTGTATTCGGTCTCAACGGCCCTGGCAAGAGCCTCGCCGCCGGCAAGTTCATACTTATTCATTTAACAGGTCTCCTTTCTGCGTTTTCAGGACAGAAGCGTCCGTCTCCGGGAAGAACGTTCAGAAGCTCGGGGAAACTGTGGATGATGCAGTCCGGCTCGTTCTCCTTTGTGAGCTTCAGAGGCTTCTCGGGATTGTATTCGACCGCTATGGTTCCGCCGAATCCTGTGGCCTTGGCTCCGATTATGTCGCGCACCAGGTTGTCGCCCACGAAGACGCTTTCCTCCGGGCGCACCCCGGCCTCGTCCAGGGCAAGGTAGTAGATGGCGGGGTGGGGCTTTCTGAGCATGGTCACCGAGCTCTGCTGCACGGTGCAGAACAGGTCGCGGATTCCGTCCTTGTCCAGCCACTCGTCGATTTCCCTGGTTCCCACTAGGTCGCTGATGATGCCCACGAGGTAGCCGCGCTTTCTGATCTCCCTGACCGTCTCAAGTCCTCCGGGGACTATAAGGCGTTCGCCCTTGGCCCTGCGGAAGTAGTAGGTCAGCTCGCGTGCGTAGGATTCGATGTAGTTCTTGTCCAGTTCAGGACAGAGCCATCTGGACCAGAGGTATTTCTCAGGCGGCTCGCACATGAAGTGCAGCACCCATTCGCGGTAGACGTCGTACCTCTTGTTCAGAAATGCATAGTACTCGTCGGGGTCCATGTCGGTGCGGCAGATTTCGGCGATCCTGCGCCTTGCCTCGTCTGAGAACGGCTTGTTCTCGTAGACTTCCCTGAATGTGCCTCCAAGATCCAGAAACAGCGCTTTGATGTTGTCCATATCCGTCTCCTAAACCCTTCTGATCTTGTCCCATGCCACCGTGGGGGCCTTGGGGAATATGTCCTTGAGTTCCGAGAAGTCGAAGATCACCGCATCGGGCCTGTTGGCGTCGGTTATCTTCTCCTTTGCAAGTTTCTCGGGTGTTGTGTAGAGGATGAACATGCCGTAGCCGGCAAGTCTGGTGCCTTCCACGTCGCGGTCCAGGTTGTCTCCGATGTAGACGCAGCGTTCCGGCTTCACACCCAGGATGCGGCAGGCCTTGTCGCTGATGCGCGGATCGGGTTTTCTGATTCCCTCGACGCAGGAAAGGAGAACCGCTCCGAAGTACTTCTCAAGCCCGTCTTCCTTGAGCCAGCGGGGAATCTCCTGCGATGTTACCAGGTTGCTGATGATTCCCAGTTTGTAGCCGTGTGCGTACATGTCGCGCACAGACTGGGCTCCGTTCGGGGCCACGACCCTGCGTCCGTCCTTGTTTCGGTACTCGATGGTAAGCTCAATGGCGTTCTTCCTGATCAGGTCCCTGGGATACTCCGGGGCCAGCCACTTGGTCCAGAGCTCTTCCTCGGTCGCTTCCTTCATCGTCTCGAAGCACCACTTGCGGTAGCCGACGTAGCGGTAGTCCAGGAACTTGCAGAACTCGTCCGGGTCTCCTTTCTCACCGCACATCTCGGCGATCTTCTTTCTTGCCTGAGCCTCGAAGGCGGCATCGCGTTCGACAAGCCTGAGCGTTCCTCCCAGGTCGTAGAATATGGCATCGAATTCTCTGTTTTCCATTTTATGACCTCGTTGTCAGTGTCATCGGCCCAGGGGAGGGAAGATGTCGAGCAGATCAGATATGCGGTTGATGGTGTGGTCCGGATGAAGCGTTATCTCCTGGGGTTCCTTGACCAGGGTGTCGGGCTCGTCGATGCGGATCATCATGCCGAATCCGGCGTCGCGGGTGCCCTGGACGTCACGGATGGGGTTGTCGCCGACGTATGCGCAGCTTTCGGGTTTCTTGCCGATTGCACGGCAGGCCAAAAGGTAGATGGCCGGGTCGGGCTTTCTGAGGCGGACCTTGGACGAGAGGATGACCGTCTTGAAGAAGCGGGCCACCTTGTCGTGGAACATCCAGTCGGGGATTTCCGTCTCCGTTATGGTGTTTGCGATGATTCCCATCGTGTAGCCGCGTCTGTCCAGCTCCTCCAGCGTGGATTTGACGTCCGGTCTGGGGACCCTTCTTCCGTCGTGGTCGCGCCAGAGTCTTGTGAGCCTTGATGCATTGGCGCTGACAAGCTCCGGGTCGTAGTCGGGAAGCAGGTAATCGCGCCAGAGCTCCATTTCGCCGGCGTCCAGCAGAGTGGTCTTGGCCAACTTCCTGTATTTGACCCAGCGTTCCTCCAGCTTCGCGAAGAAGTCGTCATGGCTCTCCTTGGTCTGAACCAGCTCCATGAGCTCCTTTTCGGCGGCGGCGATGAAATCCTTGTCGGGGACAACGATTCTGAGCGTGTTTCCAACATCGAAGAAAATGGTGTCGATCATACTGTCTCCTCAGCTTCCGATTCTGTTCAGCTTCCCGATGAGGTCGGGAATCTCGTCAAGTCTCTGTATCTCGAAGTCTGCCCGCGGGGAGCCCTGTTTCTGGTAAACGGCGTCCCTGTAGGAGATCGAGGGGTTGTCTATCTTGATGCAGAGCGCAAGGCCTGCGTTCCTGGATCCGATCACATCGCGTGAGATGGTGTCTCCGACGTAGCAGGTCGTCTCCTTTTTCGAACCTATTCGGTCCAGGGCAAGCTGGAACAGCCTGGCATCGGGCTTTCTGTATCCGCTTTCGCAGGATTTGACTATCACGGGGAAGTAGTCCAGGACTCCGTTCTCCTTTAGGATGTGGTCTGCAAAGGTACCGGAGATGGTGTTTGTGATGATGCCGATCTTCATGCCCATGTCCTTAAGGGCCTGAAGGGTGAAGGCCAGACCCTCGCGGGGTCTGTTGTCCAGCCTGATGTAGTCGTAGCAGAAGGAGAACTCCTCGGCGATGGGGGAAAGTTTCTCCTCCCCGAAGGCGAACTCCCCGAAGACGAACTCGTTCCAGATGCGAAGGGGCTCAAGCTCGTGGCCGTTCTCAAGTGCCCAGACCTTGTAGCTTTCCACACGGCCTCTCATGTAGGGGACAAGCTCCTCGGGAGAAAGGGGCAGTTTCATTCCGTGTTCTGCGAGTCTGGTGATGATGTATCTTGCGTAGCTGATGGTCCTTTCGGGGGTATGGGTCTGAGTGATCAGAGTACCGCCTACGTCGAACAACACGGTGTCTATCATGTCCAGGGCTTTCCTTTTGCGCCTTCGGATTCCTTGGCCGGATGCTTTCGGAAACGTTTGCGCTCGATTTGATTCTAAAGCAGCCTCAGTTCTTTGTCAAACTAATAATGGTGACAAGGAACGTCCGATTGGTTTATGCTGAAGCGGGGTAAAACTGAAAACACGGAGGATCCGTGGCTCTGTGAGGGGAGCCTGCGGTGCTGTTGCTTATGATGATTTGGGAATTCTCACCTTTGTGGATTGCTTTCTTTGTCATGGACGTTGTCCTGATTATTCTTCTCAGGATTCTTCTCGTGAAGAAGGACGATGCAACCAAGGAAAAGGTCCTGATGATAATCGCCATCGCGAACTTCGCCTTCTGGGTGCTCTACAAGATCCTGCTTTCGATGCGCCCTGACTTTGAGTTCGTCTTCCTCAAGGAGCTCCCGCTGCATCTGTGCAACCTCAACTCCATCCTCATCATCGTTGCAATCAGGACCAAGAAGGACTTCCTTCTGACGTTCTGCTACTGTCTGGGAACAATCGGAGCCCTTTTCTCCGTCCTCACTCCCGACCAGAACTTCGTGCACACATCTATCCTCACCGCTTTCGGATGCTACTGGCTGTACCACCACATCCTTCTGGTCCAGGCCATCTCCCTTGTGAGCACGGGCTTCTACCGCCCCAAGTACAAGGACATTCCCAAGGCCGCGGCGCTTCTGGTGATCCTGTACTTCGTCATGCACCTGTTCAACATGATCCTCAGGTCGGCCACACACATCGACGTGAACTACCTCTATACATACGGTATGGAAGGCAACCCAATCACCGAGGCTTTGTACAGGCTGATTCCGCTGCATCCGTTCTTCTTCCTGCCTGTCGTAATCCCCCTTGCCGGAGTCATGTTCCTCATGGTCTGGCTTGCAAGGCTCGGAAAGAAGGACAGTCCCGCCAAGGCCTGAACATCTTTGTTTGACAAAACCTCAAAGCGCTCTTTACAATTGATGTAAACGTTTCCAGTGCGCATAGCCGCGCTCTGAAGACCAGGGAGACATGCAGTGGATAAAGTCACAATCAAGGACATAGCCAAAGTCGCCGACGTGTCATACGCGACAGTCTCAAGGGCCCTTTCAGGGAGCCCCGAGATAGGCGAGGCCACCAGGGCCAGGATCCTCAAGCTCTGCGACGAGATGAACTACATCCCCAATTCCGTGGCAAGGTCCATGGTCAAGCGCAGAACCGATATCTTCGGCGTCATCACCGCCAGCATCAACAATCCCTTCATGAGCGAGCTCATCGAGGCCGTGGAGACATCTGCGCGCGAGAAGGGCTTCAACCTCATGGTATGCAATTCTTCCTACGACCCTTACCTTGAGAAGCGCCAGTTCGCACTTCTTCTTGGAAGACGCGTGGACGGAATCATCGTCATCCCCGCAGGAAGCGGAACGGCTGAGACCCTTGGCGCAATGAAGACCGACATCCCCGTGGTGTATGTGGGAGAGAACCTTCAGGACTCCGGCCAGAGCTATGTCGCCATAGACAATGCCGCAGGAGCGCATATGGGTGTTCAGTATCTTCACTCGCTGGGTCACAGGAACATCCTGTACCTCGGAAGAAGAGAGGGAAGCCTTACCCACAGGCTCAGGGCAGCCGGAGTCGAGGCAGCCTGCCGCGAGCTTGGCATGGAAGTGACATTCAAGGACAACGACAGATTCGGAAAGAGCTCCACGCAGGCCGGATACGAGCTTGCAAAGGAGTACTTCTCGGGACCCGACTTCAGAAAGACCACGGCGGTCTTCTGCGCAACCGACGCACTTGCCCTGGGCGTGATGCAGGCAGCCGACGAGAAGGGGATAATGATTCCGCAGGGAATCTCACTTCTCGGTTTCGACAACATCTCCTTCACGGCCCTTCCCAGAATCGGAATCTCCACAGTCGAGCAGCCCAAGGGCGAGATGGCCCAGGCGGCCGTGGACATCCTGTTTTCGGGAATCGATTATCCGTCTGACGAGGTCTGCACGCGGATAATCGCTCCTCATCTCATAGAAAGAACATCCTGCAGGAAGGTGTGACATGGATTACGATACGATGATAATAGGGCAGGTCTGCCTTGACACCAACACCGATTTCGACGGGAGGACGGAGCACCGCTTCGGCGGAGCCGTCCTCTATTCGGGCCATGCCGCCGCGGCAATCGGAAAACGCGTGGCCGTGGTCCCCAAATGCAATCCCGCGGACATAGATCTCTCCAAGGCCTTCGAGGGCTGTCCCGTCACACTGTTTCCCAAAACCAGCTCCAGGAGCACCCTGATGGAGAACGTCTACTTCACCGCAGACAGGGAAAGACGCAGATCCAGGTGCCTTGCCGTCATAGACCCGTACACCGTATCCGACATCCCCGATGTCAGGACAAACGTCTACCATCTGGCAGGACTGTGCTACGGTGACATCGGAACCGACATAATCGTGGCTCTTGCCGAGCGCGCCGACGTGGCCATGGACATCCAGTGCATGCTTCGCCATGTGGAGCCGGACCTGACTCTGAAGCTCCATGACTGGCCGGAGAAGACAAAGTACCTGAGATACATCCGCTACCTCAAGACCGATGCCGCGGAGGCCGAGATCCTCACCGGAACGGACGACAGGGAGAAGGCCGCCCGCATGATGTTCGACTGGGGTGCCCGCGAGATAGTGATCACCCACAACACCGAGGTCATCGCCTACGACGGAAAGAAGATCTACCGCGCCCCGCTCAAGCCCAGAAACCTCTCCGGCAGGACGGGAAGGGGAGACACCACTTTCTCGGCATACATAACCGAGCGTCAGACCACGGGAATCCAGGAGGCCCTGACCTTCTCGGCGGCCATGGTGTCGCTCAAGATGGAGACCCCGGGTCCCTTCAGGGGCAGCCGCGCAGACGTGCTGGACTACATGAGACAATTCTACTGATTTTTCGGTTGACTTCCGAAAATCCAGCGTTTAAGGTTAAATCGGAGGTGTTTGAAAACGTTTGCGGAGTTTGCTTGCAATTTA
>Ga0310696_10006024_pt1 | contig 14493 bp, 10 predicted proteins | sample AusTroGonzalo_MG_4_FD_203885 | JGI IMG/M metagenome (GOLD analysis project Ga0310696, IMG submission 203885) | Bovine rumen microbial communities from tropical cattle in Woodstock, Queensland, Australia - Gonzalo_02 (v2) (version 2) | ecosystem: Host-associated > Mammals > Digestive system >...
CTTCGCCAACATCGCTTTGGACTACAACGACATGCTGTTTTTCAATGCCACCGGCCGTTATGACAAGGTGTCCAGCATGCCTCATGGAAACCGTGGTTTCTTCTATCCTTCTGTCTCCCTGGGCTTCGTATTCACCGAGCTTGAGGCGCTGAAGAACGACGTTCTCACTTTCGGTAAGATTCGTGGTTCCTATGCCGAGGTAGGTATGGCCGGAACATATTTGGAGTCCTATTACTCCGTTCCTTCATACGGTGGCGGCTTCTACGGCTTCACGCCCATCAGCTATCCTATGGGTGGCGTGGTATCCTATACCCCTAGCAGCACGCTTTACAACCCCAACCTGGTGCCTCAGAACACCAAGTCCTTCGAAATTGGTGCCGAACTCGCTTTCTGGGAGGGCCTCATCTCCCTGGATTACACCTTCTCCCGCCAGAATGTGAAGGACCAGATCTTCAGCGTTCCGCTGGCCGGTTCCACAGGTTCGGACAGTTTCATGACCAATGCCGGTTCCGTGCACACCAACGCTCATGAATTCACCATCAGCGCCAATCCTATCCGCAAGAAGAACATCAACTGGGATATCGCCCTCAACTTCACCAAGGTTGACAACTATGTTGATGAACTGGCCGAAGGTGTTGAAAGCATCTACCTGGGCGGTTTCGTAGAGCCTCAGGTGCGTGCCGGTATCGGCGACAAGTTCCCTGTGATATACGGTGTGGGCTATGTCCGTGATCCCGAAGGACACGTTGTTGTAGACGAAGACGGTTTCCCTGAGATCGGCGAAGAAAAGGTAATCGGCAGTGTGTCTCCCGACTTCCAACTGGGTCTCACCACCAACCTCACCATCTACAAGTTCAACATCTCCGCTACCTTCGACTGGAAGCAGGGTGGTGACATGTACTGCGGCTCCTACACCATGATGGACTACTACGGTACCAGCAAGCGCTCTGGCGAGTACCGCAAGATGGAGAAATTCCTCTTTGACGAAGAGCCTAACTCCGTAAAGCGTGTAGGTGACGGCTATGCCCCTAACGATATTTATATCCCCGGCAGCTCGGCCATGGATTACTACAGCCGTCTGAACGACATCTCCGAATCCTTCGTTCACGACACTTCCTTCATCAAACTCCGCGATCTTACTGTGAGCTATCCGTTCTCTATCGGCAGCACGGTCTCCCTTACTGCCAGCGCATTTGCCCGCAATATCATCATTTGGAGTGCTCTTAAGGGCTTCGATCCCGAAGCTTCTCAGGGTAACAACAACATGGGTGGCGGCTTCGAACGTTTCTCTCTGCCCGGTGCTTCCACCTATGGTTTCGGTTTAACCCTCAAATTCTAATGTCAGTTATGAAAAAGTTTGGATATATTCTGATGGCGGCCGCCGCTGTAGTTTCCCTGGCCGCATGCTCCGAAATCGCTCTTGACAAAGTGAATGAGGATGTGAACCACGCTCATGACGCAGAGGCTAAGTTCGTCTTTGCCGACTTAACTACCGCTACTGCCTTCACGGTTGTGGGTGGTGACTTCAATACCTATCTTGGCGTGGCAGTAGAACACTGGGGTGGCGTACACAACCAGCTTTACAAGGCCGACCAGCGTGATGGCGAATGGATTTCCTCCAGCTGCTTCAACAACAACTGGGTGGGTATCTACAACACTATCAAGAACGCCCGTGTAGTGGTGGCCAAGACGGCCGATGACGCCGAAGGCGTGGATGCCGGCAACAAGGCCCTCAACGGTGCTGCCAAGGTTCTCCTGGCCTACAACTCGGCTGTACTCACCGACCTTTTCGGTGACACTCCTTACACCGAGGCCTGCGACTACTTCAAGTATCCCACACCCAAGGTGGACAAGCAGGAAGACATCTATAAGACCATCAACACCCTTCTGGACGAGGCCATTGCCCAACTTACTGGCGAAAAAACCCTGGGCACCGGAGGTTTCGACTTCATTTATGGCGGTAGCGCTGCCAGTTGGCTGAAATTCGCCTATGGTCTGCGTGCCCGCGTGGCCCTGCACACCATCCTGCGCGCCAGCGACAAGAATGCGGTTTACACCCAGATCCTGAGCGATATCGAGAACTCCTTCGAAGATTCGTCCGAACAGGCAGAGTTTGCCAAGTACGATGGTGACTCCAGTTGCAATCCGCTGTTCTCCTTCTGGTATAGCCGTGAAGCTATCGCCGCATCGGGCAGCCTTGCTGAAAAATACTTGGATCGCGACGACCCCCGTGCCGGGATGATTTATTGCTATCCCTGGATGAGCAGCTTTGATCCCACCGATCCTAAAGAGGAATTCGACCCGGTCCCCAATGGCCAAGGTGAAGAAGTTCAGGAGTGGTATACGGATGATATTTATCTTTATGCCATCGATGCCCCTACTTTCCTGCTCAGCTATGCTGAACTCCAGTTTATTAAGGCTGAAGTACTTGCCAGGAAGGGAAGTGCGGTAGAAGCAAAGATTGCTGCCGCAGAAGGTATTGCTGCTGCTTTTGATAACGTCAATACTAGTGTGGAATCGGCGCTCAAATTCTGTGATTCATGGGGATATGGTGTTTATGGTCCCGATTATGCTGGCGCTTTGCTTAGCGCTGCCGATGCTGCTGCTTACGCAGCTGCCGTTATCAATCCTAAGTCCGGAGAAGATCTCATCAAAGAGATCATGGTCCAGAAGTATCTGTCCTTCCACGGCGCCAACGGTGGTTCCGTCGAGGCCTTCAACGATGTCCGTCGTCTGAAAGCCGAAGGCAAGAACTACATCTCCCTCGCTAACCCGAAGAACGGCTCCAAGTTCCCGCTCCGCTGCGGTTACGGTTCCAGCGATACCACCACCAACCCCAATGTGCAGGCTGCATTCGGTGATGGTAGCTATGTGTACTCGCAGCCCGTTTGGTGGGCTATGGGAACCAAGTAGTCAAGGATATTCTTTAATTTCTGCAAAAAAATTCGTAAATTTGCGCCGCTCGATAAGAGTGACGCAAATTTTTTTTAACACATATTATTATGCAGATCGTATCCGTTTTCGGTAGAGAGATCCTGGATTCCCGCGGAAATCCTACCATCGAAGTTGAAGTTACCCTTGATTCCGGTTTTGTGGGTGTTGCAGCCGTTCCTTCCGGCGCTTCCACCGGTGAAAACGAGGCCCTCGAGCTCCGTGATGGCGACAAAAAGCGCTATGGCGGCAAGGGCGTTCTCAAGGCCGTGGACAATGTGAACAAGGTCATCGCCCCCGAAATCATCGGCATGGATGCCACGCAGCAGCGCGCCATCGACAAGGCCATGATTGAACTGGACGGTACTCCTACCAAGAGCAAGCTGGGTGCCAACGCCATCCTGGGCGTTTCCCTGGCCGTCGCCAAGGCTGCCGCAGCCGAACTTGGCATGCCCCTGTACCGCTATCTTGGCGGCACCAACGCCTATGTGCTTCCCGTTCCCATGATGAACATCATCAACGGCGGTGCCCACTCCGATGCTCCCATCGCTTTCCAGGAATTCATGATCCGTCCCGTAGGTGCCAAGAACGAGGCCGAGGCCGTACGTATGGGCGCCGAGGTCTTCCACGCTCTGCAGAAAGTGCTCAAAGGCCGTGGCCTTAGCACCGCCGTGGGTGACGAAGGTGGTTTCGCTCCCGCCCTCAAGGGCATCAACGACGCTCTGGATTGCATCATCGCCGCTATCGAAGGCGCCGGTTATGTTCCCGGTAAGGACGTGACCATCGCCATGGACTGCGCTGCTTCCGAGTTCTGCTTCAAGGAGGACGGCAAGTTCTTCTACGATTACAAGCAGCTCAAGGACGGCAAGAAGAAAGACCCTCGCGGCCGCAAGCTCTCCACCGACCAGCAGATCAACTACCTCAAGCAGCTCATCAGCAAATATCCCATCGACTCCATCGAGGATGGTCTGTCCGAGGAAGACTGGGAAGGCTGGGTCAAGCTCACCAAGGCCATCGGCGACAAGTGCCAGCTGGTAGGTGACGACCTCTTCGTGACCAACGTGAAGTACCTGCAGCAGGGTATCGAGATGGGTGCCGGTAACTCCATCCTCATCAAGGTGAACCAGATCGGTTCCCTCACCGAGACTCTGGACGCCATCGAGATGGCCCACCGTCACGGCTACACCACCGTTACCAGCCACCGTTCCGGTGAAACCGAGGACACCACCATCGCCGACATCGCCGTCGCTACCAACAGCGGCCAGATCAAGACCGGTTCCCTGTCCCGCACCGACCGTATCGCCAAGTACAACCGTCTCATGCGTATTGAGATCGAGCTGGCCGACGAAGCTCGTTATGGTTATAAGAAACTTCGCTAAGTACCTGTCTGCAGCCATCCTGGCTGTAGCCTGTACGGCGCAAGAACCTACTCTTGAACAGGCTCCGACTCCCTCGGAGCCTGTTTCATCTGAGGAGGCTTTTGTGCCCGGCGTCGTTGCGGTGGAACTCACCGAAGAAATGGCCGCCTTTGCCCGGGAATGCCCGCAGGAGGCCATGGATGCGCTGGGGGCCGCTTCCCTGGAACGCGTGTTCCCCGAGTCCGGCGAATTTGAAGCCCGTCACCGCAAGGCCGGTCTGCACCGCTTTTATTATGTGAAATTCGCCAAGGAAAAGCCCGTAACCAAAGCAACCAGCGAACTCCGGGAGACTCCCGGAGTATTGAAAGCGGTTCCGGAACGCCCCGTCCGGCTGCGTTCCGTATTCAACGATCCCTACCTGTCCCAGCAATGGCACTTGGTTAACACCAATTACCCGGAGGCCGACATCCACGTAAAGGAAGTGTGGGAGAAATACACCATGGGAAGTTCCCGGGTTACCGTGGCCATCATGGACGAACCCTTCCAGGATAATCACGAAGACCTGGAGGGCAATTTGTGGGATGACGGGCAAGGCCATCACGGATACAACACGTTTCTGGATGATTATACGCTCTATTACAATTACTCTAGCGGTCACGGAACCCACGTTGCCGGTGTGGTTGCGGCCGTCAACAACAATGGAAAGGGCGTGAGCAGCATCGCCGGCGGCAATTACGCTGCGGGCCAGGACGGGGTCCGGCTTATGTCCATTTCGCTCTTCGCATATACGACCGAAGAGACAGAGGCTTTTAATGCCGACCTTGAGGGCCAGTTGGATGTGAACGCTTTCGTGTGGGCGGCCGACCACGGCGCCGTGATTTCCCAGAACAGCTGGGGATACCCCGCCGATGACTGTCTGGGACAGGACAAAGGCAGCGATGTCTCCCCTGAGGAAATGGCCGAATTCAAGTCTTGGACCATCGACGATCTGTTACTGACGCGGGTAGCCGTGGACTACTTTATCCAGTATGCCGGTTGCGATCCCGAAACGGGGGAGCAACTGCCCGACTCGCCCATGAAGGGCGGCCTTGTGTTCTTCTCGGCCGGCAATGAAGGGGAATATGGGGTAGACTATGATCCCATCGGTACCTACGAGCCGGTAATCTCCGTGGGGGCCTTCGGTTTAGATGGCTCCCCGGCCTATTATTCAAATTATGGCGACTGGGTAGACATCGCCGCTCCCGGTGGGGATGGTTTTTCCGAAGGAGACAGCGTCTGGAGTACGCTTTCAAGCAAATCTTCCAACAGTAAGTATGGGGGTGTCGGCTGGGCCGGCACTTCCATGGCCAGCCCGCACGCAAGCGGCGTAGCGGCCCTGATTATTTCTTATTTCGGCGGTCCCGGCTTTACGGCGCAGGATGCAAGGGATATTCTCTTTGGTGGTTTGGGAGAGGTCGTGGGCGATGCCAATCAACCCAGCATCGGCAAGCGGCTGAATGCCCTGGCTTCCTTCGAATGGGCACTGGCCCATGGCTATTCCGCCGGCGGCGGAGCACCTTACATTCCGGAACCTCCGGTGATAACCCTGGACAAGAGCAGTGTTACCCTGAAGGCGCACGAAAGCGTCAGCGTGGGCTTCAGCGCGCACGATCCCAACGGCGACGCCCTCACGTTCTCCTGCACTCCGGGATCGTCGGCCCTCACGTTTGACAGTAGGACCCACAGACTGGTCATCGTGGGCCGGAATGCCCCCGCGGGCACCTACACGGCTACCGTGACGGTGAGCGACGGCGAACTGTCGGCATCGGCCAGCCTTACCTATACCATCCTGCCCAACCACGCGCCGGTGGCCCGGAAAGAGCTGCCCGACACATATATTAGCGGTCTCCGCAATCCCGTCCAGGTTTCCCTGGATGGCGTCTTTACCGACGAAGACGGGGAATACCCGAGGATTGGGGCAAGCAGCGAAGCTTCGTGTGTACGGGCGGGTGTCAGCATCGATGATACAACCCTGGAACTGATTCCCCTCCAGTATGGTACGGGCGTCGTTACCGTGACGGCCACCGACGAACTGGGAGCATCGGCCCAAGTGAGCCTTCGCGTGGCGGTGGTCAATCCAGACCAGCCCGTACGCGCCATCCCGGAGACGGCGTCGACCGAAACCTACATTTGCCTGGATACCCGCACTTCGGTGACGGTGGTCCTGTCTCTGTACGCTTCTACCGGCGGCCTGGTTTACCAGACAAAGACGGAGGCCAGTGCCTTCGATCCCATCCGTCTGGATGTCTCGGCGCTGGCCCCCGGCAGATATACCGCGGTGTTGGAATACAATGGCTACACCCGGAAAGTGCGTGTGATCAAATACTAGAGCAAATCCTGCTTCAAGTTCTCGATATACCGGGCGATTCTTCGGAGTTGGCCCGGTATTGCTATACTCTGGGGGCAGTGGCTCAGGCACTCGCCGCAGGAGATGCAGTGGTCGGCCTGACGCACCGTGGGCACGGCGCGGTCGTAGCTTACCAGGTAGGCTTTCTTCAGTTTGGCATAGTCCTTTTGGTCCTTGCTCTGGGCATAGGTGCCTTCGGTGACGGCCTTGTTGTAGTGCTGGAAGGTGCCCGGGATGTCGATACCCCAGGGGCACGGCATGCAGTACTTGCAATCGGTGCAGTTCACCAGCGGGTACTCCTTCATCTGGGTGGCCATGTGCTCCAGGAATTCCAGTTCCTCGTCGTTTAACGGCTTAAAGTGGCCGAAGGTGTTGACGTTGTCGATGAGCGGGTCCATGCTGGTCATACCCGACAGGGCGCACAGCACGCGCGAGTAGGTTCCGCAGAAGCGGAAAGCCCAGGAGGCGATGCTCTTTTGCGGTTCGCGCTCCTTCATCTGTCGGGCAATGGCCTCCGGCACATTGGCCAGGCGGCCGCCCAGCAGGGGTTCCATGATCACGATGGGAATCCCGCGTTTGTCCAGTTCTTCGTACAGGAAATCGGCGTTGGCGTTGCGCACGCCGTCGGCGTGTTTCCAGTCCACATAGTTCATCTCGATTTGTACGAAGTCCCAGGTCATTTCGCCGGAATCGTGCAGTTCCATAAAGTATTCGAACTCCTGCCTGGAGCCGTGGAAGGAGAAGCCCAGGTTGCGGATGCGTCCGGCGGCTTTTTCTCCACGCAGGAAGTCCAGCATGCCGTTCTGCACATAGCGCTGGTTGAAGGCGTCCTTGCCGCCGCGGCCGATGGAATGCAGCAGGTAATAGTCGAAGTATTCGGTATTCAGCTGCTTGAAAGAGTTCTTATACATCTCCAGCGAAGCCTTGGGGGACTGGTCGCCGAAGTTGGAAAGTTTGGTGGCAATGAAGTAGCTGCTGCGGGGATGCCGGCTGAGGGCGATGCCCGCCGCTTTCTCACTCTGGCCCTGCAGGTAGGCAGGGGAGGTGTCGAAGTAGTTGACGCCGTGCTCGATGGCGTAGTCTACCATCTCGTTCACGGCCTCCTGGTCGATGACATCCTTGCCGTCGGCGTCCTTGACCATGGGCCAGCGCATGCAACCGAAGCCCAGCAGGGACACTTTGTCGCCGTTCTTGGGATTCTCCCGGTACACCATCTGTTCTTCTTCGGTGATGCCCGGCTCCGATTGGGTGCCCTTGGGTGCGCAGGCCGCTGCCAAAGCCGCCGCGCCGCTTATCTTGAGGAATTCTCTTCTCTTCATAGCCTAAACGTGTTGATGTTTACCATTCACCGTAATGGCGCTGATGGGCCGGACGGGGCACAGGTATTCGCAGGCGCCGCAGCCGGTGCAGATTTCTTCGGCCACGGTGGGGATGCGCTTGCCGTCGGCTGTGTCCACAAAGGTCACGGCGCCGGAAGGACAGGCCGATACGCACTTGCCGCAGGGGGACTTTCCGGTGCCCTGCAGGCAAAGGTCGGGGTTGACGCGGGCGGTGCCGATGTGGTACTGCGTCTTCTCTTCGCGGGAGATCTTGATGATGGCGCCCGCCGGGCACAGTTCGCTGCAACGGGTGCATTCCGGCCGGCAGAAGCCTTTTTCGTAGCTCATCTCAGGCTGCATCAGGCGGTCCAGGCTGGCCGACGGACGCAGTACGTTGTTGGGGCATTCGGCCACGCACAGCTGGCAGGCCGTGCAGTGCCGGTAAAAGTCTTTCACGCTTACGGAGCCGGGAGGCGTGAGGGGAACTTCGCGCGCGGGCGCCTGCTTGGGCAGGACCTCGGCAAAGCCGCCGTCCACCTTCTTGGCCGCCTCCTGCGCCCGGGCCTGGGTACCCTTGAGCGCGGCGGCACCAACCGCTAGGGCGGCGCCGGTAATGAATGCGCGGCGTCCAGTATCATTATTGTCATTCTGGGCCGAAGGCGAAGAATCTTTTTTACCCCAGGCGAACTTGTATTTCAATCCTCCCTTGGGGCAGGTGTCGATGCAGTCGAAGCAGTCCACGCAGCGGGAATAATCAATATGCACGCGTTCCGGAGTGATTTCAATGCACTTGGCCTTGCACTTTCTCTCGCAGCTGTGGCAGCGCACGCACTGGCTCTCGTCAATCACGGGCCGGAACATGGCGAAGCGGGAGAAGAAACTGAGGGTGGTTCCCACGGGGCAGATGTCGTTGCAGTACGTGCGGCCGCCCTTGAAGGCCAGGATCACGATGACCACCAGGGTCACGACAGCTATAATGAAAGTAGGGACACTGCGGATCCATACCTCTTTCTCATAGAAGGCGTAACTGCCGGCGCGCTCGGCCAGCCAGGCCAGGGCGTTGTTGCCCCACAGGTACACGGGTTGCAGGAGATTCTGCACCATACGGCCGTAGGCGCTGTAGGGGGCCAGCAGGGACACGAACACGTGTATGCCGGCAACGAGGGCCGCTACAAAGAGCACCCAAACGCCGTAGCGCAGCCACTTCTTTTCCTTGGTGTACTGGAAGGCCTTCTTGCTCTTGTGAGCACGCAGCCAGGAGATACCGTCCTGGAAAACGCCCAGCGGACAGATCACGGAACAGTACACCCGGCCGAAGACCAGGGTGAGCAGGACAAGGCCTACGATGACGCCCACATTGAGCGCCAGAACGGCCGGCAGGAACTGCAATTTGGCCATCCAGCCCAGCCAGGCGTGCAGCGTGCCGGTGAAATCCAGCAGGAGCAGGGTGATTCCCAGCCAGAAAATCACCGCTAACGCCACTCTAAGTTTCTTTAGCATAATTAGTTATGAAATGTTGCAATTACAAAGATAATAAATTTAGGAATTATTACTATCTTTGCAGATACGCAAAAAAGAATTTTTATGTTACCTCAAGCGAAAGAAATAGTCGAGGCCCAGTCTGCCAAGATGCAGGGCGCCGTGGATTATCTGGAAGAAGACCTCAAGAACTACCGTGTTGGCAAGGCCTCTCCCGCCATCCTCAACCCCGTTGTGGTAGATTACTACGGAACTCCCACCCCCATCAACCAGGTGGCTTCCATCACCACCCCGGATGCCAAGACCATCGCCATCCAGCCCTGGGAGCGCTCGCTCATCGGCAAAATCGAGAAAGCGATCCTGGACGCCAACGTAGGCCTTACCCCGTCCAACAATGGTGAAATCATCCGCTGCATGGTACCCGCCCTTACCGAAGACCGCCGTAAGGAACTCATCAAAAAGGCCAAGGCCCAGGGCGAAACCACCAAGGTAACCATCCGCAACGCCCGTCGTGACGGTATCGACCTCCTCAAAAAAGCCCAGAAGAACGACGGCCTGTCCGAGGACGGTGAGAAGGAGGGAGAGGACGAACTCCAGAAGGTCACCGACAAATGGGTCAAGAAGGTGGACGAAATCATCGCCGCCAAGGAAAAAGACATTCTTACCGTGTAATGGCCAAACGCGTTGCCATTCAAGGCTTTCAGGGCTGCTTCCATGAACAGGCAGCCCGTCTTTTTTATGACCGTATCGGTCATTCTGGGCCCGGCGAAGAATCTCTTTCCATCGTAGAGTGCAATACCTTCGAGGACCTGTACACCAGCCTGGAAGAAGGCCGGGCCGATGCCGCCGTGATGGCCATCGAGAACACGGTGTCGGGCGGATTGCTGCACAACTTTGAGCTGTTGCGCACCCGCCGCAAGCTGGTGAAGGGAGAGGTATACATCCAGATTGGCCAGAACCTGATGGCCCTGCCGGGCCAGAAGCTGAGCGACATCAAGGAGGTACGCACCCACTATATGGCCATTAACCAGACGCGTCCCTGGTTCGAGGAATACGCCCCCTGGATCCGGCTCACCGAGAGCGAGGATACCGCCAAGAGCGCGCGGGACATTGCCCGCAGCGGAGAAATGGGCGTGGGCGCCGTGGCGTCGGAACTGGCCGCCCAGCTGTACGGGCTGGAGATCCTGGCCCCGCACATCGAGACCCATCGGCAAAACTTTACCCGCTTCCTCATCCTGGACGACGCCCTTACCATCCCGCCCAAGGAGATAGACAAGGCGGTCCTGTGCTTCACCCTGCCGCATAAGCCCGGCTCGCTGGCGCAGATCCTCACCATCCTCTCCTTCTACGAGATGAACCTTACCCGTATCCAGTCGCTGCCCATCCCCGGCAAGCAGTGGCAGTATTTCTTTTATGCCGATATTAAGTTTTCCTCGCTGGAGCGTTATCATCAGGCCCTGTCGGCCGTAAGGCCCCTGCTGGAGGATGTCCAGATATTAGGTGAATATACTTCATCGTTATGATCATAGAACCCGCAAAACGAACTCTCTCCGTCAAGGAGTACTACTTCTCCATCAAGAACAAGGAAATCGCCCGGATCAACGCCGAACGGGCGGCCAAAGGACTTGACCCCATCATCAACCTGGGCATCGGCTCCCCGGACGGCTCTCCTTCCCCCGAGGCCGTCGAGGCCCTCGCCGCCTGCGCACATCGGCCCGGCGTACACGGCTACCAGAGCTACGTGGGCATCCCCGAACTGCGCCACGCCATTGCCGCCTGGTACGAGCGCTGGTATGGTGTTCAGCTGGACCCCGCCTCCGAGATTCAGCCCCTGATGGGTTCCAAGGAAGGCATCCTGCTCACGTCCCTCACTTTCCTGAACAAAGGTGACAAGGTGCTGGTCCCCAACCCCGGTTACCCTACCTATACTTCTTCCACCAATATGTGCGAAGCCGAGGTTGTGAAGTACGACCTGGTTGAGGCCAACGGCTGGTATCCGGATTTTGACCAGTTGGAATCCATGGACCTGAGCGGTGTCAAGCTTATGTGGGTGAACTATCCCAATATGCCCACCGGTGCTCCCGCCCGCACGGAGATTTTCGAGAAGCTGGTTGCCTTTGCCAAGAAGCACAAGATTCTCCTGATCAACGACAACCCTTACGCTTTCGTGCTCAACAAGCCCCAGTCCATCCTGACCATTCCCGGCGCCCGCGAGGTTTGCATGGAAATGAATTCCCTGTCCAAGAGCCACAACATGGCCGGCTGGCGTGTGGGTATGCTGGTAGGCTCGGCCGAGGTTATCAAGGAAGTGCTCAAGGTAAAGTCCCAGATGGACTCCGGTATGTTCCGCGGAATCCAGGAAGCCGCCGTGGTGGCCCTGAACGCCGGTCCGGAGTGGTACGAGCAGCTGAATAAGGAATATGCCAAGCGCCGTGAAGTTGCCTGCCGCATCATGGACAAGCTGGGCTGCACCTATGACAATAACGCCGGCGGACTTTACGTCTGGGGCCGTGTCCCTTCCGGTGAGGCTGTGGAGTGGAGCGACAAGATCCTCTACGAGGCCGGAGTGTTCCTCACGCCCGGTTTCGTCTTCGGCAGCAACGGTGCCAGGCATCTGCGCATTTCCCTGTGCGCCAATGTTCCCAATTTGGAAAAAGCTTACGCAAAAATCGCGAATCTCGTAGATAACAAATAATGAGTACAGTGGGTGTCATAGGCCTGGGCCTCATCGGAGGATCCCTGGCCCTGGACTTGAAACGGAGGGGTTTTGCTGCCCGTACGTTGGGTGTAGAGAAGGATTCTGTGGCGGCCGAGGCTGCCAAGACCATCGGCCTGGTAGACGAAGTCGTCAGTTACGAGGACTGCGTGGACCAGGCGGATATTGTGGTGGTAGCCGTGCCGGTAGGAACGGCCGTGAAGATGGTTCCCGATATCCTGGACCGCTTCCAGAAGAAGGGAGGGGAGCAGATTGTCATTGACGTTTGCTCTACCAAGGAACAGATCTGCCGGGCAGCGCAGTACCATCCCCTGCGGGCCCAGTTCGTGAGCACGCACCCCATGGCCGGTACCGAGTACAGCGGCCCCTGGGCGGCCCAGCCGGGCCTGTTCGACGGCCGTGCCTGCATCTTCTGCGACAGCGAGGAAAGCAGCCCTAAGGCCGTGAAGGCCATCGAGGAAATGTATGCGGTCCTGAATATGCGGCCCCTGTATATGCGGGCGGCCCAGCACGACGTGCACACAGCCTACGTTTCCCACATCTCCCACGTCACTTCCTTCGCCTTGGCCCTGACCGTGCTGGACAAGGAGAAGGACGAGAAACACATCTTTGACCTGGCGTCCGGCGGTTTTTCCTCGACCGTGCGTCTGGCCAAGTCCAATGCCGACATGTGGGTTCCCATCCTCACGCAGAACCACGACAACGTGCTGCACGTGATGGATACCTATATAGAGAAGATGCAAGCCTTCCGCGAGGCTGTGGCCAATTACGACGAAGCCCGGATTCGCGAACTCATCGAAGAAGCTAACAAGATCAAGAAGATATTACGATAAATGGCACACGAATTAGATATTGTCCCCGGAACCGAGTGGGGATTCTTTACCCTTCCGCGTCCCATGTGCATTGCAGGCCCCTGCAGCGCCGAGACCGAAGAACAGCTGATGGCTACCGCCAAGGGCCTGAACGACTTTGGCATTCACGTATTCCGCGCCGGAATCTGGAAGCCGCGTACGCACCCGGGCTCCTTTGAGGGCGTGGGTACGCCGGGCCTCAAGTGGATGCGCCGCGTCAAGCAGGAACTGGGCATGAAGATCTGCACCGAGGTCGCCAGCGAGAAGCATGTGCTGGAATGCATCAAGTATGGTGTGGATATGGTTTGGATTGGCGCCCGTACATCGGCCAACCCCTTCCTGATGCAGGAGATTGCCGATGCCCTGGAAGGCACCGACATGCCCGTTTTGGTGAAGAACCCCGTGAACCCGGACCTGGACCTGTGGATCGGCGCCCTGGAGCGCCTGAACCGCGCCGGCCTCCGCAAGCTGGGCGTGATTCACCGCGGATTCTCCACATCGGCCAGCATTCCTTACCGCAACGATCCGGGTTGGAAGATTGCCATCGAACTGCGCACCCGTTATCCGCAGATGGCCTTCTTCGCCGACCCTTCGCACATGGCCGGCGACCGCAAGTACCTGCAGGAGCTTAGCCAGCGGGCCATGGACCTGGGCCTGGACGGCCTCATGGTAGAGAGCCACTGCTGCCCGGCCGAAGCCTGGTCCGACGCCAAGCAGCAGCTCACCCCGCGTGATCTGCAAACCCTGCTGGAAAGCCTGGTTATCCGCGAAAATACCTCCGAGAACGAGTCCTACCGCGAGGGCATCGACGCCCTGCGCGCCCGCATCGACCTCATCGACGAAAACCTGCTCAAGCTGCTGAAGGACCGCAACGCCGTGAGCCAGGCTATCGGCCAGTATAAGAAGGAGCACAACGTGGCTATCCTCCAGGCAGGCCGATGGGAGCAGCTGCTGGCCGACATGGTGGAACGCGGCGCTGCCCTGGGGATTTCGGCCCAGGCTGTCACGGCCATCATGACCGCCATCCACGACGAATCGGTGCGCGTCCAGAACGAAGTATTAGAAGGCTAAGCCTATGGTATACAAGCTCATTTTGTCCCTTCGTCACTTGTTTTACGACAAGGGCTGGAAGAAGACCTTTAAGGCGCATGTGCCCACCGTCTGCGTGGGTAATATCACCGTGGGTGGGACCGGAAAGACTCCCCACACGGAGATGATCCTGCACCTGCTGCAGGAAAACGAGGTATGGGGCCGCCGGCAACTGGCTATCCTGTCCCGCGGATACAAGCGCAAGAGTCATGGTTTCCAGGTGGCCGGCAGCGATGCTACGGCCGTACAGATGGGCGACGAACCGCTGCAGATGGCCCGGAAGTTCCCCACAGTCACCGTGGCGGTGGACAAAAACCGTGTACACGGCTGCGAGCAGCTCACCGGCGCCGATTTAATCATTCTG
>Ga0310696_10006027_pt1 | contig 14487 bp, 9 predicted proteins | sample AusTroGonzalo_MG_4_FD_203885 | JGI IMG/M metagenome (GOLD analysis project Ga0310696, IMG submission 203885) | Bovine rumen microbial communities from tropical cattle in Woodstock, Queensland, Australia - Gonzalo_02 (v2) (version 2) | ecosystem: Host-associated > Mammals > Digestive system >...
CTCGCTCTCGCTGGTGACGTGGCTGCTAAGCTCGCACAGGTTTCTGTCAACCTCGAACGCCGCGTTGTTGAAGGCGAACGTCTCTACGGTTCTGTGACCGCAGGCGACATCGCTGAAGCAATCACCAAGGCTGGTGTCAAGGTTTCTCGTGCTCAGATCGACCTTGCTGAACCGATCAAGCAGCTCGGTGTTTACACCGTGACTGTCAAGGTCTTCAGCGACGTTGAAGCACAGGTCAAGGTTTGGGTGGTTGCTGAGAAGGCTTAAAAGCCGAGTGTCGCAAGGTCAAACAAGTTTGACCTTATGACCGAGGCTCTGTCCGGACGGGTGCGTAGCGCCCAAAAGGCTTAATTCGCCCCTCGGTAATTCAAACAACTTTGAAAACCGTCCCTTCTGGGGGCGGTTTTTTGTCTTTATTGCACCATTTTACAACGTTTTGACGATGTGGATAGTTGAAAACGTAAGTAAAAAATTATATTTTAGTGTGGGTTTGATCAAAAGAGAGTGGTTTATGATTATGATGAAAAAAATTGCAATGCTAGCTCTTACCGCTTCTGCGGCGTTTTCAAGTGCTTTTGCGGCCGATGAATGTTCGGTCTCTTTGGATGGTGACTTTGTTTTTTCGGGTTACCAGGTAAAACCTTCAGTAGAAAAAGTTAGATGTGGGGAAGAAGAGTATACCGAGTTCTCTAGTGTTGTTTATGGTAAAAACATAAACGCAGGTGCTGAAGCCGGTTCTGTTACAATAACTTTGACTAACGGCGATATTATTGAACATAAATTCGAGATCAAGCGAAAAGGGATTCGTTTGATTGCCGATAATTGCGAAAAAGAACTTGGTGGCTCGACTCTCAAATGCGGTGAAAATGAGAACCCGACTCTTACATGGACTGTTGATGAAAAAAATAGTGATTTGTCTACTCTCAACCCAGATACTTTGAGCCATTTCTTAGCTGAATTGAATGAAAATGTGAAGTTGGTTGTTGCCGACGGTGAGGAAAATGTCGGTGTTACTTTTGAAATTTCTGGTGATCCGACCGTTAATTTGGCATCGCTTTTCTCAAACTATAATGTTATTGTGAAAAGTGGAAAAATGCTTATCACCAAGACAAAAATCCATATTGTAGTAACAAGTGCCGGAAAAGTCTATGGTAAAGATGATCCTAAGTTTGAATACACAATTCACGGAAATATCGCTCCCGCTGATTATAGCAAGTTAGGTGAAATAAGTTTGTCCCGAGATCCTGGTGATGCTGTTGGCACCTATATTATTGGGGTTTCTCTTAATGATAAAGTCCTTGCCGATAAGCCAGCCAATGCAGGTGAATGTGAAGCCGAATCTCCTTATTGCGTGGAAACGACAGATTATATCATTTACGCAATTTATGGAACGCTTGTTATTCAACCCGCATCAGCAATGGTAACGGTTAACAGCGTCACTAAGTTTTATGGCGATGCTACTCCTGAATTTTCTTATGAGGTAACAGGCCTTGTGGGAGATGATAAACTCGAGGATGTAGAAATCACTTGTGCAAGGTGTTCTGCGACAGGCCTTGAAAATGGTGGCAAGTACGTTCTTTCTGCTAGCGTGAACGCCAAGTCTAACCCCAATTACAAAGTGTCGACAGCGGACGGTTCACTTACGGTTTTGCGGAAGGCTGCTACAGTAACGCTTGAAGATGCTACGAAGACTTATGGCGACAAGGACCCGGAGTTTAAGTACTCGGTAGATGGCCTTGTAGAAGGTCAAGCTCTTGAAGGTGTGACTATAACTCGTACCGAAGGTGAAAACGTTGGTTCTTATGATGTAAATATGGGCTTTGCCGAAGGGGCTAACTTGAACTACTCGTTGACTGTTGTTCCGAGTACCCTTACGATTACGCAGAAAGAAGTTACCTTGAAGGTGACTGACGTTACAAAGAAGTATGGTGAAAAAGATCCTGAACTTGATTACACCGTCGATGGTATTGTAACGTTCGGGGATGAAGAAGATGTATTGAAGGGCGTTTCCTTAATGCGTGAAGCTGGTGAAGATGCTGGTGAATATGCTATTACGGCAACTGTCGATGCAAAGTCCAATCCGAATTACATTGTAAGTACTGAAGATGGCAAGCTGACCATTACGGCCAACAACGACAAAATCGTAGTTACGATTAAGGGACATACCGAAACGGTGCAGTTTAATGGCGAGGAACATGTCGTAAAGGGCTTCGATATTTCTACCAATAGTGAAGCTTATTCCCTCAAGTTTGTTGAATATACCGGAGAGGTCGCTGATTCCATTGTTTCGGGTAAGGATGCAGGCAAGTACGCTATGGGCCTTTCTGCAAGTCATTTTAAGAATACTTCTGTGAACTATCCCAATGTGACATTCAATATTACAGATGGTGTCTTGCAAATCAATCCGAAAAAGTTGGTGATTACGGCTAAGTCTGATACTATCACTTATGGCGATGAAATCCCGGCTGAATTCGAATGGGTCGCAGATAGCCTTTTGGAAGGCGATGAACTCGACAATATCCATGTTTCTGTCAACAAGACTGGAGTGCTTAATGTCGGTGAATATCCGCTTACATTTGACCAGCAAAAGCCGACGAACAAGAATTACGAAGTCAGCAAGTACGAAACGGCTACCCTTACGGTACTGCCGAAAACTGTGACGGTGACGATTAATGATGCCGAAAAAGTTTATGGTAATCCGGATCCAGAAAAATTCACGTATGATGTGGATGGACTCCTTGAGGGAGACCAATTGCCTGAATTGGTAATAGCTCGTGAAAAGGGCGAAAATGTGCTTGTTGATTCCGAAGGTCAAGATTCCACGTACCGCATTTCTGCTTCGTTCAAATCTAAGCCAAGCGAAAATTACAACGTGAAGATTAGACAAGGTGAATTTAAGATTTTGCAGTACCCCAACAAGGTTACGATTGCCATCTTTGGTGAAGATGTTGTCATGAAGTATACGGGTGAAGAAATTACAGTTGATAAGAAATTCGATGTCGCCCTTATCCCGGACCTTGAATGTACGTTGCCTGAAGGTTATTCGTATTCGAAGGACTTTGTTGCCTATAAGGGTGAAAAGACTGTTACTGCTAAAGATATTGGTACTTACCCGATGGGTCTTACTGTGTCGGACTTTGTCAATGTTTCGCCGAACTTCAAGTATGTCAGCTTTGTTCTTTCGATTGATGGCAATTTCGTGATTGATGAAAAGGGACCGGAAACGTCTTTGGCTACGGTTAAGGGCGTTAAGACGTTTGGCCTTTCTTCCATGAATCGCCGCATCCAGGTAAGTGGTTCTGTGGTTGGCGAACGTTATGCTGTTCATGATATGAAGGGTCGCACCGTTCGCTCGGGCTATGTTGAATCGGCTAATTTCGAAATTCCGGTTACGAATGCTGGTTTATACATGGTTCGCGTAGGCGCTTCTGCGAAACGAATTCGCGTCAAGTAACCATTAGTCTAGAGTTTTGATAAAGAAAGTCTCGGATTTATGTCCGAGACTTTTTGTTTTGACAACATTTTTTGCTATTTTAGAGACATATGCGCAAGTTTGCTCTTTTACCTTTGTTTTTAGGTCTCTCTCTCGCCCAGGTCTCTTTTGCTCAGGTGCGAGACCTTTTCGCTGAATTTGAAGAAGAAGCTACGGCTCCTACGGCGCCGGTGACTCCTGCTACTCCCGAAGTGAAAACTCCGGCTGCACCGACTCCCGTAAGCTCTGCTGCTGTGGCGCCTGCAAGTTCTGCCTCCAAGGCTCCGGCAAGTTCTGCTTCGAAGAAGTCCAAGGCGAAGTCTTCGAGCAGCGTGGTTCTTTCAAGTTCTTCCGTGGCTTTGTCGAGCTCGTCTGACATTTTGTCGAGTTCGTCTGAAGTTGTGTTGAGCTCGTCATCGGTTCTTCCTGTCGAGTCCAGCTCGTCTGTGGTCGAAGCTCCGGTTGCAGTTGTTGATACTTCCGTTTTGGATTCTGCAACTCGCGATTCTCTGATACGTGAGGCCGCTATTGCCGAAGCCGAAAGGATTCGTGCCCAGGCTGATTCTTCAAGGCTAGCGGATTCAATTGCTCAGGCTCAGATGGCAGGCCTCAATAACGTGAGCAGCAGTTCTGTTGCCGTCTCGTCTAGCGGTATGAGTCGTCGCGACCTTCTTGGTCCAGTCAAGGTCTCCAAGGTGAATGGCATTGACGAAATGAAGGGGCGTTACAAGAATCCTCGTAAGGCTCTGTTCCTTTCTTTATTGGTGCCTGGTGCAGGCCAGATGTACATTGGCGGTACGACGGCCACGTACGTTCGCGGTGGTGTTTACATGGCCTTAGAAGTCTTATTGTGGAGTGGCTGGGGCTACTTCACTATCCACAAGTACAACCAGCAAGTGGATAAGTACAAGAATTTTGCCAAGGCCCATTATTCCATTGGTCGTTACGAATCCGCAATGCATGATCTCTACAATACGGATGCGGACCTCTACGGACAGGAATTCAACAATCGCTACATGGGTACGCGCAAGTCGTTCTGCGAGGCCATTTATGGCAATGCAAACCATGGCGGATGCTATCATGAAAAAGGCTTGTTTAAGGATGATCAAACTCACTTGACGAATTTCCCGAAGCCGAAAGAAACTTCGGATGAAAAAGAAAGGACGAACCTGGGTGTGGAAATGAAAAATTTCGGACGCTCGTTCAACAATGAATCCGAAGTCTTCCAGTTGATATCCGAAGGTGCTTATGTGCGCGGTTGGGACGATGTGCAAAATGAAGCTCTTGCCATCAATCTTGGTCTTGAAGACCCGAATTCCGAGACCGTTCCGCTTGGTGAGTCTGAAAATATGATGAAATACCGCTCCATGCGCAATGATGCTAATGACTATGCAGACTTGCAGGCTTGGTTTATCGGTGGCTTGATTTTGAACCATATCATATCTGCTGTGGATGCAGCTTTGACGGCGAACGCCCACAATAAGGTTCTTTACGAAGAAGACCTCTCTTGGTATGATCGTTTGCGTTTTGATAGCGGTGTTTCGTTTACGCAATCCTTTGGTTGGGCTGTTCGTGCAAACTGGGGATTTTAATGCGCATCATTCTTGCCATACTGCTTGCTTCAGTTGCCGCTTTCTCGCAGATCGTGGTGAGCGTTGATGAAAACGTTTACAAGAATAGCGATAAGAACGTGTTCTTGGCCGTTGGTGCATCCGCGCTTTTGCCTGGCATGGGCGAGCTTTACTTGAACGAAAAACAGATGGTGCGTCCGTTCTTGTGGACCGACCTCGCTTTGTGGGTCGCCGCAATAAGCTCTTACGTGGTGGGCGACCGCTATGTGACGTCTGCTCATAATTACGCTGTGCGTCATGCTGGCTTTAATGGCAAAAAGAGTGTGTCGCTCTTGAATACGGTTGGTTCTTATCGTAGCCGTTCGGGCGTGTTTGGACAGAACTCCTCGCCGGATATGGACGAAGATTACAATCAGGCGATGATCCGTTCGGGCAAGAAAGTCGATGAAGAATTTTCGAATGATGTCCAATGGGATTGGGGGAGTTCCGACAATTTGGAATCGTCCAAGCATATTGAAGAGTTTAAGAGCCGCATGCGTCATTACCGCGTGAGCCGTATTGTCTTCCAGGTTTCGGTCGGAGCTTTGATTTTGAATCGTGTGGTCTCCATGCTGGATGCTGTGCGCATTTACCGTGCGACTTCGACCAAGTCATTCTCTGACAGAGTGCAGTTCGAACCGGAATTTTATAATGATGGTGGCGCGCTTTTCATGAATGTGAAATTTTAGAGATTAGAATACAGAGGCCGGAACTGAATCTTGATTCTTGAATCTCTAGCCGCTAGTTTATGAAACTTCTAGCCCTGTTGCTTGCCTTGTTGTTTTTTGTTGCCGGATGCAGCAACAGTGTTGATAGTTCGAAAATTTCTGAAGATGAAATTCCTGCGTTGGAATGGACTTGGGTACCGTTTGATTCTGACGCATTGCAGGTCTCGGGTCGAGCTAGTTACGAGAGGAGTGATTGCTTGATTCTATCGTGGTCGGCAACCTCTATCACGATTGCTTTTGTTGGAACAGCCTTGGAGCTGAAAAGTTTATCGAACAGTGTTGTGTACCTAGATGTTTTTGTGGATGGGGAAGAAATACCATCTTCTTTCGTGAAAATTTCTGATTATGTGGATGGCCCTACTATGGTACCAGTTGTTTCAGACTTGCGCTATGGTTCGCATTTCGTTACCTTGTACAAAAGGAGCGAAAGTTATATGGGCGACTGGTATGTGTATGGAATGAATGTCTTGGGGGTGGTACGGCGCGATCTTTTACCCCATAAGCCTGAACGGAAAATTGAGTTTGTCGGGAATTCTATCACGTGCGGTAATGATGTCTTGGTCCCTGCGGTGGGGATGGATTTTGACCCGTTCTATGAAAGTTCGTATTACAGTTATGCGGGGCAGACTGCTAGGATTCTTAACGCCGAAGCGAACATTATTTGCAGCAGCGGGCATGGGGTTTATATAAACAACGATGGCACAAACGTGCTCACGCTTCCCGTTGTATATAATGGTTTTTATGCGCATTCGCCTGTGGTTGTCGAGTGGGACCATAGTCTGTGGCACCCTGATATTGTCGTGATTAATTTGGGTACGAATGACTTTGCAAGCGGGAAGAACGATTCCACCCAGTTTGTGAATGTTTCCGTTGATTTTGTCCGGAATATACGAACCTATCACCCGGAAGCAAAGATTGTTTTGTTGGATGGCCCGATGCTGACGGGCGAATACATGGTCAAGTGCCGCCAGTACTTGGATGCCGTGAAGGCCGCGCTTGAAGACGAGGGGCTTAAGGATTTATATCGTTTTTCGTTTGAGCCGAGGGGGGAATCCCTGGTCGGTTTTAATCCGCACCCGGTTAAGGAAGAAGCTCTTGCTGATGCTGAAAGTTTGAGTGCGTGGATACGCTCGGAATTTGGCTGGGACTAGGGAAAAAAGTATTTTTTCTAAATTTTGCAACCAAAAGTATCTTGAAGGCATCTAAAAAACGTGAAAAATTTCTTTATTCTTGTAATTGCTTCTATTTTTTTCATCGCCTGCGGTGGCGGTGATTCCTCTACGATTGGCGCAAAGGGGGCCGGTGCTTCTGGCGGTAAAGGTGGCCCTGGCGGTAAAAAGGGTGGTGCCCAGCGGGTGCTCAATGTCGAAGGTTATGTGGCTGAGCTTTCTTCGCAGGGCAAAAGTTTCCAGACTATGGCGACTCTCGTGCCGAGGAATAGCGTTTCGCTTTCGGCGGCGATGTCTGGTCGCTTGGTAAGCCTTACTGCAAAGGATGGCGCTGTGGTTAAGAAAGGTGCGCTCCTTGCAAAGATTGATGATTCCGAACTCCGTGCGCAGCTCAAGCAGGCGGAATCGAACAGAATGCTTGCTGAGCAAAAAGAACAGCGTATTCGTGGTCTTTTCGAAAAGAACGGTGCAACCAAGCAGGACTTGGAATCGGCCGAGGCTTCGCTCAAGTCGGCACAGGCAAGCGTGGAACTGATTCGTGCTCAACTTGCAAAGACTGAAGTTCGTGCACCGTTTAGTGGCAAGCTTGGTTTTGTGGATGTGTCCGTGGGCGCTTGGCTTAATTCTGGAACACCGATTGCAGAACTCAGCGAAGTGGATCGCCTCAAGGCAAAGTTTGCTCTCCCGCAGCGTTATGCTTCTGTGATTAAGGTGGGCGACAAGATTGCGCTCAAGGATGCTGAACGCCATGTTGAAAAAGAAGGCGTTGTTTCTGCGCTGGATGCCGTGATTTCTGAAAGTAGCCGTACCCGCCAAGTGATGGTCGATGTCGATAACTCCAAGGGCGAACTCATTGCAGGTAGCTTTGTGAGCGTGAATGTCGCCATGGAAGCAAGCAAGGTCCAAAGCTTTACCATCCCGTCCGAAGCGATGATTCTCGACAGGGAAGGGGCTTACGTGTTTGTAAGCCAGGGCGGCAAGGCTAAAATCAAGCATATAACGACAGGTCTTCGCACTCCGATGTCCGTGCAGGTGCTTTCGGGCCTTGATGTGGGCGATACGGTCATCGTTTCCGGCATTGTGAGCTTGCGTCCGGGCGCAGATGTTAAGATTAAGGGACTCCGTCACTCGATTAATTACGAGGTGGAGTAATGAGCGTTAGCCAACTCTCTGTTCGTCGCCCAGTGCTTATGACAGTGATGGCGCTTGTCATCCTGTTGCTAGGCTTTTTTGGTTTGACTTCGCTCGGTATCCGTGAATACCCGAACGTCGACTATCCTTTGATTCAGGTGCGAACTTCTTATCCTGGTGCTAACGCTGCAGTTGTGGAAGCCGAAGTGACTGAAATTTTGGAAGCCTCCATCAACAGTGCGTCTGGTATCAAGGCGCTCACTTCGACTAGCCGAGATGGATTCTCTTACATCAGTATTGAATTTGAAACGGGCATGGACCTGGAAGCGGCTGCGAACGAAATCCGCGACCGTGTGAGCCGCGTGCGTCGTCGTTTGCCGGATGATGTCGATGAACCGACTGTCTATAAGTCCGATAGCGATAACGACCCGATTTTGATGGTGAGCTTGGTGAGCGATAAGCTCGATCCGATGGAAGTTTCAGAAATTGCGAACAACCATGTGAAGGAACGTTTGCAGACGATTAACGGTGTTTCTGAAGTGGCGATTTGGGGTGAAAAGCGCCCAGTAGTGCGCCTTTGGATTGACCCGATTCGTATGCAGGCGCTAGGCGTTTCAGGGGTCGAAATGTCGGCGGCTCTCAGTAGGGGCAACTTGGAACTCCCTTCGGGCTCTATCGAAGGTAGTGAAACGACTCTTTCGATCCGTACGTTGGGCCGAATTCTCGATCCGAAGTCCTTTGGCAATATTGCGGTAAAAACGGCTGCTGATGGAAATGTGATTCGCATTTCGGATGTGGCGGACATTCATTACGAACCGAAGGATACACGTACTGGTTTTAGGCGCAATGGAAAGAACTCGATTACGCTTGCGCTCATGGCGCAGCCGGGCAGTAACCATGTGGAAATTGCGAACGAGTTTTATAAGCGTGTCGAAGATATTCGCCGTGAAATTCCCGAAGGCGTTGAACTGCTTTATGGCCGCGATACTTCGATTAATATTCGCGCATCCATCAAGGAAGTGGTGGAAACCATCTTTATTGCCTTTGTGCTTGTGATTGCGATTATCTTTGCGTTCCTCCGCGAAGGCCGCACGACGTTTATCCCGATGGTTGTGGTGCCGGTGTCCGTGATAGGTAGCTTCTTTGTGCTGTATCTTTGCGGGTTCAGTATCAACGTGCTTACGCTTTTAGCAATGGTACTTGCAATTGGGCTTGTGGTGGACGATGCCATTGTGATTGTGGAAAACATTTACCACAAGATTGAAAACGGCATGACCCCCAAGCAGGCTGCTGTTGCGGGAACGAATGAAATTTTCTTTGCCGTGATTGCAACTTCTGTGGTGCTTATGGCGGTGTTTGTTCCGGTGCTTGCTTTGGGCGGTACGACGGGGCTTTTGTTCCGCGAATTTGTGGCGGTGATGATTGGAACGGTGTTCCTTTCGACGCTTTGCGCTTTGACGCTTTCGCCGATGCTTTGTTCCAAATTCTTGAAGCATCAGAAGAAGGGGCGTTTCTTTAAGCTTACTGAACCATTCTTTGATTGGTTGAACGGATTTTATTCTCGTTTGTTGGGCGGATTCCTCAAGTGGCGCCTGCTCTTGTTCCCGATTGTGGCGGTGCTTTTGTTTGCGGCATACTTCTGCTTCAATAACATGAGTAGTGAAATGGCGCCGACCGAAGATGCAAATGCGGTTATGGTGAACATGAGCATGCCCGAAGGCGTGAACCTTTCGCGTACCAAACGCATGGCGGATGAGTTTGCCGATGAAGTGATTTCAATTCTCGATTCCAATGAATACTCGGAATTTCAGGCGGGTGCGTGGAATGCGGGCAACTCGAGAATGAGACTTTTCTTGAACGATGATAAGAAAGCTCGCCGTCCGCAAAGTGAAATTGCAAGAGCGATTCAGGTGCTCGGTAACGAATACCCGGATTTGCGCGTGATGGTGTTTGAACCACAGAGCATCAGTACGCAGCGCGGTGGCCTCCCGGTGCAGTTTGTGCTGCAGGCCCCGAATATCGAAGTGCTGCGTGACCTTGTGCCGAAATTCGAAGAAGCCGCAAGCAAGAGCCCTGTGTTTAGCGTGGTGAACAGCAACTTGCGCTTCACGAAGCCGGAATTGCATATCGAAATTTTGCGCGATAAGGCCAATGAAGAAGGCGTCTCGGTGAACGATATTGCGCAGGCGGTGCAGCTTGCGATTAGCGACCAGACGTATGGCGATTACTATAAAGATGGGCGCCAGTACGATATTATCGGTGCCGTCGGTTACCAATACCGCGATACGCCGGAAAACCTCTCGATGCTCACGGTCAAGAATGGCAAGGGCGAATTGGTGAGCTTGGATAACTTTATCACGTATAAGGAACAGTCGGCATCTCCGTCGTTGCCGCGTTATAACCGCTTTAGCGCTGCAACAATCCAGGCGGGCCTTGTGCCGGGCAAGACAATTGGCGATGGCGTCGAAGAAATGCGTGCTATTGCAAAGAAGTTGTTGAAGGATTACCCGAGCGTGAGCACGACCTTGAGCGGTTCGTCCAAGGAATTTGAAGAAAGCTCTTCGGGCTTGTATGTGGTGTTCTTGCTTGCTTTGGCGCTTGTGTTCTTGGTGCTCGCGGGGCAGTTCGAAAGTTTCCGTGCGCCGTTCGTAATCTTCTTTACGGTGCCGCTTGCGCTCTCGGGTGCATTGGTAAGCTTGTTTGTGACTGGCCAAACGCTCAACATCTTTAGCGAAATTGCTTTGATTTTGCTCATTGCTCTTGTAACGAAAAACGGCATTTTGATTGTGGAATTTGCAAACCAGATTGCAGAAAATACCGGATGCAGCAAGCTTGAGGCGGCTCGGATGGCGGCGGAACGCCGCTTCCGCCCAATCCTCATGACGAGCCTTTCTACGGTATTGGGCGCAGTGCCGCTCATCATGACCGGCACCCCGAGCCGCATCGCAATGGGTGTCGCTATTGTTGGCGGTCTTACGTTTGCAACGTTCATGACACTCTTTATCGTGCCTGCCGCTTATAGCTTCTTCGCCGGGAAGGTCGAATCCGTCCGCAGTGACGCGAGCAAGATGGCGTAAGCAGTTAGCAGTAGGAAGTAGACAGTAGGCAGGAATAGTTAGGCGGCTTTGCCGCGATGCTCGACTACGCATTTGTCCTACAGACTAGAGACGAAAGAGGTTTATTGTGTTGCGCTAATGGTGACTAACTATTACTCTCGTCTTTCGTCTAAAGCGAGTTTGCGAGCGTTCTTTCGTCTAAGTAGCGGCTTCGCCGCGATTATAAAAACTTCCTACTTCCTACCGACTACTTCCTACTAATCATCACTTCACTAAGTTCTAAGAGCGAAGCGGTCTAAGTTCTACCAACTACTTCACCAGCTGAAATACTTTCTCGTCTTCCCTGCTCATGCCGTAGCGGGTGCGAAGAATTTCTTCTTTGTAGAGGGAATCGGTCTTTAGTTTTTGGATGAGTTCGTTGCGTTCTTCGATAACTTTGCTTAGGGAGTCGATTTGCTTTTGGTACAGCTCAATTTCTCTTGCAATTCTACGCTGCTCTGGAATGCTGTCTTTACCGAACAGCAAATGGAACACCAAGAACGCAAATGCGATCACAGTGACACTTCCAATGAGAAGTCGTAAGTGCAACTTGCTATGCTCCGTTAAAGTAGAATTGGATGTTGTCTTTTGATGAAACTAGACCAGATATTTCTAGTTCCGTCAATATAGCTAAAAGTTCCTGAGCCTTAAACCCAAATTCTTCTTGAAGTTCCGAAAAAGTTTTGCGGAATCCGTTGGATTGCTCGAAAATTTTTTTAGCCCCGTCCGAGAGGTGGACCCCGTATAGGGATAACTCGTCCATATTCGCTCTGTCTAGGCGTGGAATCCCAGCCGCAGAGTGCAAGCTTTCTGGGATAAATACGGGTTTAGCGTGTCCGTTGTCGAGGAGTGCGTTTGTTCCGCTGTAGAGTTCGCAGTCGAAGTTCCCTGGGCAGGCGAGGAGCAACTTACCTTCGTCCATGCAGAATCTCGCTGTGAGGAGGGCTCCTCCTTTTTGGCGGCTTTGCACGACGAGAACCGATTGGCTGAGACCGCTGATAATGCGGTTGCGAGCGATGAAGTTGCCCTTGTAGGCGGGAGTGTCTCCTTCATATTCGCTCAGAAGTGCCCCGCCAGCCTCTAGAATACGTTTGGCAACTGAGGCTCGGCTGCCTTCAATTTTTGCCTCTAGGCCCTGCGCTAGGACCGCTATCGTCGGAATTCCAACTTCTAGTGCCGCACGATGGCAATAGCAGTCGATGCCTTGGGCAAGCCCCGAGATGACGATTGCATTTGTACCCTTGAGCGATGCGACGAGTCGTCTACAGAGTTCTTCGGCGTTAGCAGACGGACGTCGGGTACCGACCATGGCTATTCCGATTTTGTCGGCTGTAGGGAGGGCGCCTTTGCAGAACAATCGCTTGGGGCAGAACTTGGATTGGCGTAATAGTAGGGGGTAGTTTTCGGGAGCGAGTTCGCGGTACGGTTCGGTTAAAAGATTCGTTTCCATAAGGTCTTGTTGTCTTTTCTGTCCTCCTGGAGCCATTGGTCCCTGAGATTGTCGAGGGATGCGATTGGATCCAGAAGGCTTTTTATTACTTAAACGGATAAACGTAACGATATAAGAAACGATAAAATCAATGATATAAGAACGATTGTAATTTACTGAATTTATTCTTCAAAAGCAAGGCCTCGTGTTTACTTTCTATCTTTTAGGTCATGAAATACTCGTTTAATGATTTGGTTGATATTATGGCGCGTCTCCGTTCGGAGAACGGTTGCCCGTGGGACCGCCAGCAGACTACGCATTCACTATTACCGTATTTGGTTGAAGAAAGTTGCGAGTTTATCGATGCTGCTCAAGAGGGCGATAAGGAACACATGTGCGAGGAACTTGGCGATGTTCTGTTCCAGGTTATTTTCCATTCGCAAGTGTGCAAAGAGCAAGGTGATTTTAACATAGATGATGTTGTTCAAGGTCTTTGTGAAAAAATGGTGCGTCGGCATCCGCATGTTTTCGGTGATGCCGAAGTGGATACAGCCGCTGATGTCAGCCGTCGTTGGGATAAAATAAAAGCGCAAGAAAAGAACAACTTAAAACATGCCGGCGAGTCTATTATGGACAAAGTCAGTAAAAGCATGCCGACGCTTGCGCGTAGCCAAGATATTATTCGTCGAGTTGCGAAAGTAGGATTTGACTGGGGAGAGCCGGGGCCTGTATTTGACAAAGTACAAGAAGAATTTGCGGAATTTCGTGCAGAAATGGAATCCGTAACTCCTGAAAATGCAAATGTGGACCGCCTCGAAGATGAATTTGGCGATATCATGTTCAGTCTCGTGAATGTTGCGCGCCATTGCGGTTTTAATGCGAACATTGCGCTCCAGCGTGCGAACAACAAGTTCGAAAAGCGTTTCCGCGAAGTGGAGCGCCTTGTCAAGGAGCAAGGCAAGGATATCAAGGATGTGGGCTTGGAAGGATTGCAAAAGCTTTGGAAACAAGCGAAGTTGAGAGCTTAGAACTTAGAACTTAGAACTTAGAACAATGCATTCTCTCTAAGTTCTGCCAACTGCCAACTAAGTTCTGCGGCTCTGCCGCTTCGTGGCTATTCCACATTGGAATGTTCTTGATGGGACATTTGCTGTGAAAAAATTTTATTCGCACTTCGTTGATGTTGCGCTATATTATTCTTGTGATACAAGTAAATTCTGGTTCTGAGACGGGAAGCCGGATCGAATCGCGGAGTAGAACTTACTAGTGTTACGTTATTATAAGAGTCCCGTGAGTCCCTTACGGGGCTCTTCATTTATGCAAATGAATACCGATGCATTTGTGTGTGTGAAAAAAAGACCTGCAACTTTGTTGCAGGCCTTTTTTGTAAGCTTTTCAAGATGGCTTGGCTTTTTTTGATTAAGCTCTAGCCTTAACCTTGTCGCCGTACTTCTTGATGAGTTCTTCCTGGATGTTCTTCGGAACCGGGAGGTACTTGCAGAATTCCATCGTGAATTCAGCCTTACCCTGGGTCATGGAACGGAGGTCCGTAGCGTAACCGAACATTTCGGAAAGCGGAACTTCAGCGGTGATGGTGGTCATGCCGAGTTCTTCGCTAGTGCCAGTGATAGCACCACGACGCTGAGAAACGTTACCCACAACGCCGCCCTGGAATTCGGTCGGAGTCTGGATTTCGACCTTCATGATCGGTTCGAGGATCTGAGCACCAGCCTTGGCGAATGCTTCGCGGAAGGCCATACGGGCTGCAACCTGGAACGCCATATCAGAGGAGTCGACCGGGTGGAATGCACCATCCTGAACTTCCATTTCGATACCCACAACCGGGACGCCGA
>Ga0310696_10006028_pt1 | contig 14486 bp, 15 predicted proteins | sample AusTroGonzalo_MG_4_FD_203885 | JGI IMG/M metagenome (GOLD analysis project Ga0310696, IMG submission 203885) | Bovine rumen microbial communities from tropical cattle in Woodstock, Queensland, Australia - Gonzalo_02 (v2) (version 2) | ecosystem: Host-associated > Mammals > Digestive system >...
TCCTGATATGTAGCTGTCGCTTTCAATCCTCCGTTACCCAGTATAAGTATCCTGGCTTGGATGTTGAGCAGATAAAGCCTTAATGAAGTAGTCTCCAAATGTGACGGAAGCGCCATCACTCTATCCCTCTTAGTCCCCTCATACCTGAAATGTCTATCCTCAGCACCATCGCGTTTAATAATGTCGAGCCGATAGACAAGCTGTCTGACATCATCAGGATAAGAATCCTTGTACGCGAGAAGGAACTTCTCAAACTCCGAATACGCTTCACCCTCAAAATGAGGAGAATAAAGACTGACCTTATCGCCGTCTTCCAATAACTCCAGAAACAAATTTCTTTTCATGACTATTAGTATTTGTTGCAAAAATAAACATAAATGTTGATTTTCAAAACTATCAAAAGTATTATTTGGAAAAATTCCAGCATCCCCAGCAGCCAGTTACGCTTAATAAGAGTTTCATTAACGGCCTGATAAGCCGATCTTTGAGCCTGCTCAATAATTACGCAAGCATCATGGAATAGTTCATTCTGTGACATAACAATTAGGTATTAAGTAAAAAACGTCGCAAACAAATACTAAGGCATTAGTAATGGCAAATATAACACTAATTAAAGAAAAATCCCCAACTTTACAGAGCCATAATAAAGCCCCAATGAAACGCATAGAGGTAGCAGCCGCCATAATCCACGACAACCAAGGCCGAATCTTCGCCACCCAGCGAGGCTACGGCGACTGGAAAGACTACTGGGAGTTCCCCGGCGGAAAGATAGAGCCGGCCGAAACTCCCCAGCAGGCCCTAACCCGCGAAATCCTTGAAGAACTGGACACCCGCATCATAATAGAGCGCCCCGTCACCACCGTAGAATATGACTACCCCACCTTCCACCTGACCATGCACTGCTACCTCTGCAAACTGGCCGGCCCCAGCCCCACCCTAAAAGAGCACGAAGCCGCCCGATGGCTCCCCAAAGACCAGCTCCGCAGCGTCCGCTGGCTCCCGGCCGATCTCTCCATCCTGGACCTCCTCTGAGAGGCCGATGCACGCACGCTGATTCTTACTCGCTAGTTAGAGAAATTTTTCGCCCTAACTGGGGAGATAAAAATGTGGGCCGATTCGCGGGCGGGGGTTTTGTTACAGATACAGTGTTACAGTTAAAATGTGGGCCGATGCCCGCACACTGAAAAAAAGTTGGCCGATTATTCCCAAACCGCAAAAGTGGTGTATTATTTGCCAATAGCAAACGTGGAGTCTATTTTTAGGAATTGAAAGTAGACTTTGGTATTAGACTTAATCGGAGTTGGCTTGGGACAAGCTGGCTCCGATGCTTTTTTAAGTATCAATCATATTATTCGCTACATTTTTCCTTACTTTTGTGGAAAAGGCGAAGGCTTATCAAATGAATAACCTATTAATATGAAAATATCATGAACGAGGACTTAGACAAAATCAAATTACGCAAAATCAACAACATTGACTTTAGGAATCTGTTTCCCGACTTAAAGCCAACTGACGTTACATTGAATTGGAAAACACGACGTGAAGTAGTAAAAACCATAGACGAACAGATTAACATGTGCATCAGTGGTTTGAAGTTAATTTCAGACAATCTTAAAGGTTTGCAAACTGAGGATTCCGGATTCTCTAAGATTAATATCGCCATACATTCGTTTTTCTTTTTCACCCTTCAAACCACAGCAGATTGTTGGGTAGCTTTTAAATACTTTGTTCTTGCAAAAAACGATTATGAGCGCAGTTATATGCGCGGAAAGCTCAAGGTGGTTTTAAACGAAGGCTTCAAAAAGCTATACGGATTCACTCCTAAAGGGAAAAAAGAATCAGAATGGGCAAAATTGTCAGTATTATTGCCGCAATTACCATTCCCACCTGTAATATATCAGCAACACCAACTGTTAACCAGAGCACTTGAAAGACAATCACAAATCTCAACATGGTGGAGACAGGAAAGAGATATCGAAACTCATTTGGATTCATTCAAGTTATACGAATCACGTCAAGAAGTTATCAATGAAAGTAAAGTGATGATAGATGCATCCCAACTCCTTGATGCATTAGATGCTGTAGGTGCATTTGCGGATAACCTCAACATCTGTATAGTAAACTACCTCCTTCTCAAATACAAAAGAGGAGAATTGCGCATAGAGTGAATACTATTCAATTGACATAATAGTGATATATCTCCAAAGATGGTACTAATTCGAAAGATGATTATTCATTTCAAATCAATATCTTTACGGCAAAACTAACCAACATGGCAAAAATCTACGTAGCCTCCAGCTGGAAAAACCCCTACCAGCCCGAAGTAGTAAAGCGCCTCCGCGAGCAAGGACACCAAGTATTCGACTTCCGCAACCCACCCGACGGCAAAGGCGGCTTCTTCTGGCGCGACGTAGACCCCAACTGGGAGCAGTGGACCGCCCGCGACTACATCTCCCACCTTGACGACGAATGGTCCCGCTACGGATTTCAGCGCGACTTTGACGCCATGAACTGGGCCGATGTCTGCGTCCTGGTACTCCCCTGCGGCCGCTCCGCCCACACCGAAGCCGGCTGGATGGCCGGCGCCGGCAAGAAGGTGATTGCTTATATTCCTGACAAGGAGGATCCGGAATTGATGTATAAGATGTTTGATTGTGTTACGGACTCTATGGAGGGAGTTTTAGAATCTATTACTAAATAAGAATTACATGAACAGAATAATACTTATAGGCAACGGCTTTGATATAGCCCACGACTTACAGACCAGTTACCAGAACTTTTTAGATTGGTATTGGGACAAAAGAGTCGAAGATTTTATTTCTACCAGAAGTAAGGTGTCAGAAGACATTCTTTGCAAATTAACCATTTTAGGTGAAGGCGTTTGGAGCACATTTGCCTATCATTACACCATTTCTCCCCTTGGAAAGCATAAAGGCTGCGACATAATTCAAGCAATTAGAGAAAACAAAGATGCATTTAAAGTCGAAGACTCGCCATTTTTCAAACGTATAATCACTAGTATTAACACAAAAAAATGGGTTGATATTGAGGAAGAATATTATCAATTATTGACGCAGTATGCTTTTGTGGAATCCGCCAATAAAAACCTTGTTCTATTAAACAATCAGCTCCAATACATTAGAGAACTACTAATCAAATATCTAACTGGCGTTTACGAAAAAAAGGTCACCCCCAAAACCTCCATATACTCAAAAATCTATGCGCCTATTAACAATAAAGAAATTGCAATCGGATCAAATGACATTTTAAGACAATACCTCAAAGTATGCAAAGAACATGACAAAGAATGGATAAATGGCAAAATATACGGATATGGAACTAACTATTTTGCTTACCAAGATGATCACACCAAACTAGTAAATAGTTACATGAATAATGAAAATGTACTAGAATCAGATATACCGATACCATACATGTTGCCTCACTCTATCCTATTGTTAAATTTCAATTACACTCATACTGTACAGTTATATCAAAAGAAAGATTTAAGCATAATAAACAACATACACGGTTCTATTGAAAACCCACAAAGTGTAATATTTGGATATGGAGATGAACTTGACGAAAAGTTCAAAAAAATCAAAGAAATAAGTAATGACGAATGCAGGAAAAACATAAAATCAATAAAATACCTAGAATCAGATAATTACAGGTCTATTTTGAAATTCATGGAATCTGCTCCCTATCAGATATATATTATGGGACATTCTTGTGGCAATTCAGACCGAACACTTCTCAATGCGTTGTTTGAGCATAAAAACTGCTTCTCAATCAAGCCATATTACTACAAGAAAGAAGACGGAACGGACAATTATTTTGAAATAGTTCAGAATATCAGTCGCAATTTCACAGATATGAACCTCATGAGAGATAGAGTCGTCAATAAGACCTATTGTGAAACAATTACACAATGAAATTTTCTCCTGAAAATTGTTCATTACTCATCAAGGAATCAATTTGGCAGAAGCCTTTTGTTTCCTATCTTTGCGATAAGTAAAACCAATTAACCATAACGTATAGAATCCCTATTCATATGGCTTCTGAGAAAACAAAGTTACCATACGATATTACAAGCCCTACCAGTATCTTTGAATACAGTAAGGGCCTGCTGGGAAACACCTTACGTAAATACATTTGGGATGGTTATGAAACCAAGGCAGGCAAAGGAAGCCTTGGACAAATGGTTGAAAACATCTACTTTCTACTAGAAACCAACAGTTATCCAGGCGCTGACTTTTCAGAGGCTGGTTTGGAACTGAAATGCACCCCACTGAAAAAAAGCAAACAAGATGAATACCTCATCAAAGAACGTCTTGTTTGCAACATGATAAACTACTGTGAAGTAGTAAAGGATGACTTTGAACATTCCCATTTCTACCTGAAGTGCCAGCTGATGCTGTTGCTGTTCTATCTGCACCAATACGACACGGACAACCTGGATTTGGAATTCATCTTCTCCGTACTATGGAAGCTCCCAGAAAAAGACTTGCTTATAATACGGCATGATTATGATGTAATCATAGATAAAATCAAGCAAGGAAAGGCACACGAGCTTTCCGAAGGTGACACCATGTACCTTGGAGCCTGTCGCAAGGGACAAAAGGGAGAAAGCCTGGTAAAGCAGCCCTTCAATCATGAAATAGACGCACCTCGAAGAGCTTTCAGCCTTAAGATGGCGTATATGCGCACTGTTTTGGAATACGTCATTAAAAGCGGGAAGAACGCAGTATCAAATGTTTCCGGAGCAAAATCAGAACTAGTCAGCACTACTGCCCTTAAGAAGCATTCCTTTGATGACATTCTACTGAGCCGTTTCAGACCTTTCTTGAAGATGCCGTACAAGAAGATTGCGAAACGCAAGGACGTCGACATCTCCAACAATCCCAAGAATAAGTTTGCCCTTATTGCCAATGCAATTGCTTCTTCAGCAAAATGCGCAAGCGTAAACCAGTCCGAGGAATTCTTAAAGGCTGGATTGACAATGAAAACTATACGCATACAGGCGAATGGTAACATCAAGGAAGCAATGTCGTTTGAGAATATAGATTACTTCGAAGTTGCTGATTGCAAGAATTGGATTGACTCTAGGCTATATGAGCTATATTCCAGCAGATTCATGTTTGTGGTTTTCAAGGAGCAAACCCAAGGAAAGGAAGACTTCATTCTGGATGACGTATTCTTCTGGACTATGCCGCAAAAAGATTTGGATTGGGCAGAGGTTTATTGGAATCACATAAAAGGCAACATACTGCTGGACCATATCTCTGATGAGTTCTGGTGGAAAGGTGCGGACCGAAAGAAGTTCCATGTTCGTCCCAAAGCCAATAATGCAGTGAGCCTAACGTCTACTCCGAGTGGAAGGATGGCCAAGAAATACTGCTATTGGTTCAACAACGACTATGTTCGTGAAATAGTTGATAATCACATAAAAGATAATTCAAATGCCTAAACATCACATTAGAGTTGTGGAGTTGTTTGCCGGTGTGGGAGGTTTCCGCATTGGTCTGGAAGGAGCGTCTGATGCCTATGAAACAGTATGGAATAACCAATGGGAGCCGTCCACCCTACACCAGGATGCATCAATTGTCTATAAGGCAAGATTTGGCGCACAGGGTCATTCCAACAGGGACATAAATAACGTCAAGACAACTGAGATACCTGATCACGATTTGATAGTTGGAGGATTTCCATGTCAGGATTACTCCGTAGCTGCCACACTGAGCCGTTCTGGAGGCATTGAGGGCAAGAAAGGCGTACTTTGGTGGCAGATATACCGTATATTAAATGAGAAAGGAGATAAACGACCAAAATACATATTCTTTGAGAATGTTGACCGTCTGCTGAATTCACCGGCCACACAGCGTGGGCGTGATTTCGCCATCATATTGGCTTCACTTGCCGACTTGGGTTACATGGTTGAGTGGCGTATCATCAATGCTGCTGACTACGGTATGCCCCAGCGCAGACGTAGGACATACATCGTAGGATACCTGAAGGATTCAGTTGTAGCCCGAAAGGTTGACGAAATGAAGGATTGGGTACTGCATGATGGAGTGTTGGCACAGGCCTTCCACTGTGAGGCCAAGAACAACCCGGTTTCTGAGTTTGATATAGAAGGTACAATCCCAGAGGTATCTTTAAACTTCAACAAAGGAAAGAAAGACAGCCCATTTGGTAATGCAGGACTCATGAAGGACCGCCACATTTTTTCTGTTGACGCAGAACCTGTTTATTCCAAAGATATGCCTACTCAACTATTAGGGGATATTCTAGTAGATGAGGACTTCGTACCGGAAGAGTTCTTTATCTCTGACAAGGATCTTCCAAAATGGGAATATGAGAAGGGACCAAAGAAGATAAACCGTGTATCAAAACAAGGTTTTGAATATGTATTCTCCGAAGGTGGGATGGCTTTTCCCGACCATCTTGACAAACCTTCACGCACTATGATTACCGGCGAAGGTGGTTCCGCTCCTTCAAGATTCAAGCATGTTGTAAAAACGCCCTCAGGCCGATATCGCAGACTTATCCCCATTGAGCTGGAACGACTGAACATGTTCCCCGACAACCACACATACCATCCCGATGTTTCTGACGGCCGTCGAGCATTCTTAATGGGCAACGCTCTGGTATGTGGAGTCGTACAGGAGATTGGCAAGAGCTTGTATAGTTTGATCTATGACGAAGCACCGGTATCAAAACGCCCGATTGACAGGCAGCGTAATCCGCAGCCTGTACTGACGCTCGACCTGTTTGACAGTGAAGATAAAGAGCTTGTAATAAACAAGCCCAAGAAGTCTTTCGAGCTGGACGGCACAAAGAGACTCTTGATAGGTATCGTAAAAGAGGATAACGAAAAGTATTTCCTTGACGGAGAGGCTACCAAACTATACTACACAGGTAATGTAAGCACGTTCCCTTCAACAATAGCACTCAACAAGCTTTACTACTTCATGCCTTACTTCAAAGGAAAGGGTATACGCGACCTATATCTGATAAAGATTGCAAGGATTGGAAGCAAGGATGAGGTGCATCCAGAAATTGAGGACACAAAGGCTCCACGCCTGGTATTTGAGCTTGAGTTCCTAAAGAGGTTACCCGATTACAAGATGGTGACTCTCAACTTCCAACGAGCATTTACCGATACATTCTTGGAAAAGGTGCTTGAATGAATGCATAAACTCTCACAACAACAGCAGCATGACATCATGTCCAGTATCCATGCAAAGGGTACCAAGCCTGAGCTGCTTGTGAAACACTGGTTATGGAGTCACGGATACCGTTACAGGCTTAACGTGAAGAGTGTACCTGGTAGTCCTGATATAGTGCTGCGCAAATACAGAACAGCCATTTTCGTGAATGGTTGTTTCTGGCATGGACATGAGGGCTGCGACAAATACTCTATCCCCAAGACAAACACAGGTTTCTGGATGGCAAAGGTTATACGAAACAGGGAACGTGACCAACGCAACTACAAAGACCTTCACGATGCCGGATGGAATGTGGTTGTAATCTGGGAATGTCAGCTCAAGAAAAAAAACATTGAGGTTTGTATGCATGATGTCGAACATGTTCTCAGCCAGAATCTATTGACAATGTACAAACGGCTCTAACTGCTAGCATAAAGTTTACTCTCTTCATAACCTTATTCTCCATAATTAATCCTACATTTGTGCGAAAGGAAGTCGCACTTTTTTATGGGGCTATTTATGCAAGAGATTGAAGTTTACAAAAAAATCACCCCACAGGACAGGCCAAATTGGCATTTGTTTATCGATGCAATATATAAGGCTGATCCCCATTCCAAGAACTTAGGTGGTGAAGTTTTATCAAAACTATTACAAGTTGGTAACCAAGGAGGATTCCGTTTTAAGGGCAGTGTCCAAAAACCATTGTTCATTGCATTGTTCACTAGCGGCGAAGACGTGTACTGGAGAGATGACTTCAATTCCGCACTTGGTATATTTTTATATTACGGCGACCAGAAAACGCCTGGCAAGAATCTTACCGACACCAAATTCAAGGGCAATCTCATACTTCAAGAAATATTTGAATGGGCTTGTTCTGATAACAAGATAGTAAGGAAACAAATTCCTCCCATTTTTGTTTTCAAGAAGGTTCATGGCAGAGATTTACAGTTTTTGGGACTGGCTGTTCCTGGAATAGCAGGAAAACCGCAAAAAGACTGGCTTACAGCAGTGTGGGGCGCTACCAGTAACGGCAATAGATTTTTGAATTATAAATCTTATTTTACCATCCTAGACACTAAGAAAGGATGTGATGCGGAGAGAAATCAATCTGGCATTAATCTTGGATGGTTAAGCGATATTGAGAACAATAATGCATGTGGAAGCAAATATGCACCAATTGCATGGTTGAAGTACATAGAGAACCGGAAATATAATTCTCTGACCGCCATAAGAGAAACATCAGTAAAAACAAAAGAAGAGCAACTACCGCCTGAAAACAACCAGATTCAATGTCAAATGCTTAAAACACTGCAGCATTATTTCATACAGAAAGACCACGGGTATAGTTTTGAGGGGTTTGCAAGCGACATAGTCCGACAGATTGATGAAAATGTAATAAGACTTGATGTAACCCAGCCTTTCAAGGATGGAGGCATTGATGGTATAGGAAAGTATCAAGTCTTCAGCAACGGGGTTCAAAGCGTTATTGTGGATTTCTACCTCCAAGCCAAATGCTATGATCCATTCAAGAATGCCGTAGGAGTTAAAGACACTTCAAGGCTTATTTCAAGAATAAAGAACAGACAATTTGGAGTTATGGTCACCACCTCATATGTGAATAATCAAGCATATAAGGAGATTGTAGAAGATGGTCATCCTATAGTCCTCGTAACCGGCAAGACCATAATTGATATTCTATTTGATAAATATGAGATTCATACTGTTGAAGCCTTGAAATCGTGGCTAGCCAGAGAATATTCGTAATCCACCCTATATATTAATGACACCTATTAATCGATTGTTAATTCAATTAGATGCAACCATTTTTTATCTTATTTTCAATAAGATAATATCTCGACGCAACAATAATAGTGTAAAATATTTCCACTATATTTTTGAAATATAGTAAATGTATCATTATATTTGTCACCGAAAAAGGACAATATATAACCTGAATTACTATAAATTCAAAATATATCATATGGAAAAGAGTGAAAAAAGGAAGAGATTTGAGAAGGTAGCTTCAAATCGAGTTCAAAGGATTCTTGACACCCTAGATTTATTGCAGAATTGCTCCAATTCCAACAATTATGAATATAATGAACGTGACGTGGAGCATATGTTTAATGAGATTACCAAGAAATTAAAAGAAACAAGATTGGTTTTCTCGAAAGAGATTAAAAAGGACAACAAACAAGGTTTTAATTTTTGATGTTTATGAGCGACTTGGAAGGTTTATGCAGATGGCACTTTGACCCTCAAACGGGCGAAGAAGAAGGACCAGGGGATGCTTTGGGACAGAATTTCAAAGGTGAACCTTATGCCGCTTTGGTGCGTGAATCCATACAGAATTCTCTTGATGTACCACTTTCTTTTAAGGATTCCGAAAGGGTCCCCGTTAAGGTGACTTATTCTTTTGGAAGTATATACAAAGGGGATTTCGAGCACCTGTTCAGAATAAAAGAGCACATAGAAGGCTGTAAAGATTACTGGAAGGCTAAAAAAGATATCGTAAAGAAGTATAAAGCCAAGCTGGACCTATTGAATGAGACCTACTCCAGTTGGATGCCATACATAAAAATATCCGATTACAACACTCAAGGTATGGCATATGCTCCTAATGACAACAATTGCCCTTTTTATGCATTTGTAAGAGCTTCAAAAATAAGTGTTAAGGGAGGCAATTGCAACTACCAGGGTGGTACCTACGGATTTGGAAAGGCTGCATACTTTCAGGTTTCCCCAATAAATACCCTACTCGTATCTACTATGACTGCAGATGGAAAGGTGTTCTTTGAGGGAAAATCATCGTTATGCACTCATTTGTTTGAAGGAGAGAAAAAAACAACAGTCGGATACTACGACAACAACAACGGGAAAAAGCCGATTGACAACATTGAAGACATACCTGAATGTTTCAGGAGAACAGAGCCCGGAACAGATTTCTATATTCTCGGTTTCAAGCCGACCAACATGGATAAGGCAATCGAGATAATGATGTCAGAAGTTTTGAGAAGTTTCCATCCTGCTATCCTTGAGAACATGCTTGAAGTGGAAATTAGGATTAGAGAGGATTATGTCATTACAATCAACAAGGATACTATCGTAGACCAAATGATGAGACTCTTCCCTGAAGAAGATGACACCTCCGGTCAATTTAGGACCCTTAATCCACGCCCATATTATGACGCTCTCATTAATAAGGGTGAAGGTAAAGGATATGGAATCATCGAAGGACACAAGGAGCACCTTGGAGACATGAAACTATATTATAAGAAGGTAAAGGGAGCTACTGACAAGATTGTATACATGAGGAGGCCAAGAATGGTGGTGTATAGCCAAAAAACAGGGTCCAGCATAGGTTTCTATGGAGTGTTTGTCTGTGACGACCCCGATGGCGACCCCTTATTGAGCCAACTTGAGAACTCATCTCATAGCAAATGGGATCCTTCTTTTTATAGAGACGACATTACGAACGATTGCATAGAGGAAGGTGTTGCTGCCATGAAGGAATTGAAAGAATTCCGTGATGAATGCATAAAAAAACTTGCAGGAGATAATCCCAACAACGAGTTGTCTATTCCTGGACTGGAAGATTTGTTATACATACCCGACAAACTAATTGATGATGAGGATGACAAACAACCACCGACAGTCTTGGGAAAACCCACAGGAAAGACTGGCCCCGAAAACGGATCTTTGACTACCACTGCTAATGAAATTAAGGTTGATGACTTAAACTCAAAGACTCAACGTGGCACTATAGTTGTTGAAGGAGAAGGAAAGCCTAAGAATGTCGATAATGGCAAAAAACTTATCATTGGAGGGCCAACGGGAGGACATGGTGGCGGAGGCCAACACATTGGGCCTGGGAAAGATAAGCATACCGCTGATATTGACCCAGATGAAGGAAAGCATTTCTATCCCATGAACGTCCCGATAAGAGTTTTTGCACAAAATATGGATGGTACAATATACCACATTGTGCTTATTCATTCTAATCGAGTCGTTGAAAATGGAAAAATGGAATTGATCGTATGTGGCGAACAATATGATATGCCTGTAGACATCATTGAAACAGATAATGGTAAGGCAAAGGGTAACACCATAATGAACATGGCTTTCAGCAATGAGACCGTGAGAGTAAGAATTCGTTTTGCAGATAATATGCGTCACACCGTTCAAACTAAATTGTATTATGAAGAATAAAGGAGTTTGTTATCCCTACCCTGTATTAGGAGTGGCTGATGATTTTAAATACAAGCCTAGCATCTCTATTAAGCCGATAGAAGAAGAGAAGGAATACTTTGTGATACACATTGATGTTGATACAGACAACAATGACATCAAAAATCATATTGACAATGGAGATGCAGTTTACGCATGTGAAATAGATTGTCCCACAACTTTCTATAGGAAGATAATTAAAACGGACATCCCGTCATTTGATATCAAAATCAACAGAAAGGATGTTGCAGAAAGAGTTTTTTTTGATTGTACCGTAACTGCGATTAAAACAATCGAAGGGTACAGCAACAGCGCATTTGATGATGATTACAAGGGGTTTGTTTTTAACTTGGAACCAGGCGATTTATTGGCATTCATTGGCAAGCTTCATTATGATGCCGATGTGAAATATGAGAAATTAAGATCAGCCGGATCTTTTGTTACAATCATTAAAGGACATGATGAGAATAACACGCTGTATTATCTGTCTAACCCCAAGATAGAGATTCAACTCCCTCCTGCCCTTTATGATGACTATAGAATCAATTTCAACAATCCCGGAGCCCACGCCAATATATTTCATTCTTCACTTGTGCTTAATGCACTCGTGTTTGCCCTCTTGAATTATGACGATAATGAGCATTCAAATTTGTTATGGGCAAGAACACTCAAGGATAGAATTGAATTAGAACCTGGTCTGCACCAATATTCTGATATTTTTGAGTCAGAAGAGAAAGACCCCGCATTGGCCCTTAAATTTGCTCAAGCACTCTTGTCAAATCCTTATAAAAGGCTTTTAGAGGCCATGCACAATATTATTCAACAGCCCACGCAGCAAGAAGGTTATTAACTATGGCACTACAAAAAACTTTCAAAACCAAATATGCCAACCAACTTCTATATGAAGCTAAGAATGGCATTAATATAGAGAGATATACAAAACCTCTGTTTGAATATGACAATGAGCAGGTGTTGCTTATACCGACGCTAGAACAGCCAGATGGCCTGTTGAAGCAAATGAATCCATCCGATGATTTGGCCTCAGCAAAAGCCCTATATGAAGCATATAGAACCCTTACCCCCTTACAAGCAGCGGATGAGAGTTTCTGGATCTATTTGACTCATGTAGATTTGTTTCCATATGTCCAACATGTTGTTATTGATAGAGACTCTGATTTCCTTAAAGGAGGATATGATGGAAAGTTCATCAACAACAACTTTTTTCACGGATTTGGAGGTCTCATATACCACCCACTTGCTGGACTATGGTGGGATGTTCATTGCACCATAGATGCGGATTCCGAGAATCCATATAAGTATACCGACTATCTTTTTAAAGATTATGGTTTGAGAATAACATACATGGGTAGGTATTCTCTGTTTAGGCATAAGGAACAAGTCATTGGAATATTACAGTTCTTGATGGATAATGATGATGTTTCAAATGAACACTTTAGACAAAGGACAAGAGCTATAAGTCAATATTTCAATAAACTTGGTGCAGTAAAACAGCTTGTAAGTCTTGAAAGAGAGTATTTTTATAACGAGCTCACCAGACTTAAAAGTGGTATCCTGAAGATTAAGACAGATGAAGATGTGAAAAAAGGAATCATATAAGATTACGTGCTCTATGGCACACGGGAGCTGTCCTTACTTTGCCATATGAATTAATGCTTGCAGAAATTAATTAAAGACATTATCTTTGTATCACTAGAACCCGCCAAGCCTCTCATCGATGCTCAAATGTGCGGGTCGTTTTTTTAATACCATTTTGTTTGCAAACCTTGTTTAACTGATTAATACCGTGCTTATGACTAAGAAGAAAAGTTCTGAAACAAGTGGAGTTGTTGAGAATCCAGACAACCTTCCTTCAACTTTAATTGAGAATGCTAAGATTGAGATTAAGGCCCTGATTCATATTATACGAGGGCAAAAGGTGATGATCGATCGTGATTTAGCCAAGCTATATGGGGTGGAAACAAAACGTTTAAATGAAGTAGTAAAACGTAATTTGAAACGCTTTGAAGGTGATGATTTTATGTTTCGCTTAACAAAGGATGAAACTGAATATGCACGTTCAAGGTCGCAATTTGCGACCTTGAACAATGGCCGAGGTAGCAACATTAAATATCTCCCCTACGTATTCACAGAATTAGGGGTTGCCATGCTCAGTAGTGTACTGACATCGGAAACAGCTATCAGTATTAATCGCGATATCATGCGTGCTTTTGTTACGTTCAACCATCTGACTTTGCGTCCTCTTCCAGAAGACAATATCGAGTTGCGCGCCGAAATACAGGCTTTACGTGATCAAATGAATGATATTCTGGCAGATCAAAATGACATAAACGAAACCACACGAGCTCAGCTTGATGCTATAAGTAGCGCTTTAGCTGAATTACAGAGCGAGCGGTCTAAAAGTGCAAAGCGTAACCCTATTGGATTCAACGCTCCAAAACAGTGAGTATTAGCGTGCGGGTATCGGCCCCACTAAAGAACAGCCCAGAAGCTGGCGGGAAGATAGACGTTGGGGAGATTGGCCGCGTGCGCGAACATCGGCCCTATTTGGGATTCGCGGTAACCGGCTATGCCGCAGCCTATTGGGGTTACCAGGAACTTGTACTCGGGATGCTGACTGGCGAAGGCTATGAAGCGGTCAACGGCGAGTTTGAGGCTGTCCAGGCCTTCCATCGTGGGAATGGCGTAGGATTGGCCTTGAAGACCCTCGCCCACTCCCCACTCTGCTCCAAAGTGATCCAGGGCGTAGCGGGCAGCTCCACCGGCGTGCATTCCGCGGGCGTTGCTACCAAAGACAAAAATCTCACCGGGCTTTAGGGCAGTTATGAGATCTGGAGTTATTCTTGTAATGACGGATTCCATATGACACAAAGATAATGTATTAGTTGGTAATCAGGAAATTGATTATATTCGCAGAAAGGACTACGAATAATGATTATAGCGCATAAAGGATACCACTTCTAGCGCTCGAATGGATACCGGTCCTAGCGCTCAATAGGATACCGCCGTAGCGCTCAATAGGATACCGCC
>Ga0310696_10006029_pt1 | contig 14486 bp, 9 predicted proteins | sample AusTroGonzalo_MG_4_FD_203885 | JGI IMG/M metagenome (GOLD analysis project Ga0310696, IMG submission 203885) | Bovine rumen microbial communities from tropical cattle in Woodstock, Queensland, Australia - Gonzalo_02 (v2) (version 2) | ecosystem: Host-associated > Mammals > Digestive system >...
TAAGATTGTTTCATGGATTCTTCATGTGGCTTCTGGTGCTTGCCGTCATGCCGGCAAGCGGCTGAAGCGCCTTGCGATGTCCATCGTCTGCTGAAGGGGCAGAGCGCCGGAGACGGAGTCTGGCGCAGAAAGGTTCGCCGCGGCCATCGCAGATGCGAGGGCGAGTCCATCGGTCGGCGGCATCCCCTTCGTTATGGCGTAGAGCCTGCCGGCGCAGAATGCGTCTCCGGCCCCGACTGCGCCCTTTATCCAGCCGGCCGGGAGCTGCAGCGAGCCGAGCGCCGCGAAGGAGCCGTCGGCCTCCAGAGTCACGCCAATCTCTGGGCAGTGGAGCGTGACGCTCTTGCGGACGCCAAGCGTGAACAGAGCCTCCGCGACGCGTCTGAGGCTCGACGCGGTGATGCGGCCGTCTACGTCGCGGCAGGACACGCCGGACGCCTGTTCGCCCTCGAACTCGTTCACGACGAGATGGTCGCAGTACTTGAGGGCGGGGTGGACGATGCTTGTGAAGCGGCCGGACTTCTCGCTTACGATGTCGATGCTCGTCTCGATTCCACGAGACTGGACATGGCGCAGCAGACGTGCTGCGGCAGTGCCGTAGTCGGCGTCGGGAGCGTCGAGGGCGTCGAGGAGAAGGAGGTATCCGAGGTGGAACAGGCGGCAGTCGAGCGCGTCCAGATCCACGTCGCCCTCCGAGAAAAGGGCGTTTGCACCGCGTGCGTGGAAGAAAGTGCGGGCTCCGGTGTCCGCCACGGTCATCACGTCGGTGAAGGACGTGGGCACGCCGTCTATGCGCGAGACTCGCGAGGTGTCGAGTCCATGCTTGGACATGAAGGATGCGAGCCAGTCGCCATGTTCGTCGGCTCCGATCTTGCCGCAGGCGCAGACGTCGATGGACGGATCGAGCTTCTTCAGGAATATACCGCTGTTGCACACGGCGCCGCCGCAGGCGCGGCTTTGATCGAGGATGTTCACGAGGTGGCCCTGCTCGGGCCACTTGTCGATGCGCTTGACGACGTCCACCAAGACGTTTCCAGCGAGAATGATTCTCTCATGTAAGCTCATATTTCGGCGCGTTCCTTCAAGCTCTCTTCGTCCCCGGATGGTATGCGGGGCATGACATGCCTTTCAAGGTCGGCTTGACTGGATGAATTTTACCAAAAGGCGGTGCCGCTTGCAATGATTGCCGTATTGATTCTTCAAAGAAGTTCGAACTTCTTTAATTTTCTGCTTACAACTCCACACAGGATACAGCACTATACCGGTGCCCGGTTCAGTTTAAATTCGCCATTGAGCTTTCTCCGGGAATATGGCATACTATAGGCATTCACCGCAAGGAAGGAAGTATTCATGAAGAAACGTGGACATGTCGCCGCATGGGTGGCGGCTGGAATGGTGGGCCTGTGCCTGTTCGCACGAACGGCCGTCGGCGCGACCGAGGTCTCTTGGCCCGTTGCCGTGGCCCTTGTGCCGACTATTGAGGCGCCTGGCGCCGATCAGGATGTCGTGGGCCTGCGTCTTAATCTGCTGGCCGGACGTCATCGAAACATGGCGTTTCTCGACATCGGCACGCTGGTCGACATCGTGACTAGGGAAGCGTATGGCGTGCAAGTTGCCGGGCTTTGGAACAGCACGGGATCCGCGCGCGGCGCGTTGCAGACAGCCGGTTTCGTGAATTTGTGCTACGGTGACTGCTATGGTGCGCAGACGGCGGGCGTACACAGTCGGACGGAGGGTACGTTCATGGGCTTTCAGATGGCGGCAGTCTGCTCGGCGAATGTCCTCAAGGGGCTTCAGGTGGGCCTGATCAACCGGACGAGCAACTCGTCGGGTCTCCAAGTGGGCGTCGTCAACTATGCGGAGCAGTCCGAAGGCATCCAGCTCGGGCTGGTGAATATCATGCCCGATGGACGGTATCCCGTCATGCCCGTATTCAACCTTGGCTTCTAGCATAAAGAACGGGAAGTCATCATGGCCTACGAGAAGATAGTCGCGCAAGACGGCGAAAAGATTTCAATGCAGAACGGGAAACTATGTGTTCCCGACTTTCCGATAATACCTTTCATCGAAGGTGACGGCACGGGGCCCGACATCACGCGCGCCGCCCATGTGGCGCTAGACGCCGCCGTGAAGGCTGCCTACGGCGACGCGCGCAAGATCGTATGGAAGGAAGTCTATGCCGGCGAGAAGGCCAACAAAGTCTTCGGCCCCAACACATGGCTTCCGCAGGAGACGCTCGACGCCTGCCGCGAGTATCTCGTCTCGATCAAGGGCCCGCTTACCACGCCCGTCGGCGGCGGCATCCGCTCCATCAACGTGGCGATGCGCCAGCAGCTGGACCTCTACGTCTGCCTCCGTCCCGTACGCTGGTTCAAGGGCGTACCCTCGCCGGTGAAGCACCCCGAGCTTACCGACATGGTGATCTTCCGCGAGAACACCGAGGACATCTATGCCGGTATCGAGTGGATGAACGGCACGCCCGAGGTGGAGAAGGTGAAGAAGTTCCTTCTTGAGGAGATGGGCGTGAAGAAGATCCGCTTCCCCGAGACGGCCTCGATCGGCATCAAGCCCGTCTCCGTGGAGGGCACCGAGCGTCTCGTGAAGGCCGCGCTCGACTATGCCGTTGCGAATGACCGCTCGTCCGTCACGCTTGTCCACAAGGGCAACATCCAGAAGTTCACCGAGGGCGCCTTCCGCGACTGGGGCTACGCCCTCGCGAAGCGCGACTACGGGGCGACGTCCATCGGCGACGGCCCTTGGTGCGAGTTCAAGAACCCGAGGACAGGCCGCACGATCACCGTCAAGGACTGCATCTGCGACGCCTTCCTGCAGCAGATTCTCACGCGCCCCGCCGAATACGACGTGATCGCCACCCTGAACCTCAATGGCGACTATGTTTCCGACGCCCTCGCCGCCACTGTCGGCGGCATCGGCATCGCTCCCGGCGCGAACATCAACTACCAGACAGGCGTTGCGGTGTTCGAGGCCACTCACGGCACTGCGCCGAAATACGCCAACCTGGACAAGGTGAATCCTGGCTCCCTCATCCTCTCCGGCGAGATGATGCTACGCTACATGGGGTGGACGGAGGCGGCCGACAAGATCATCGCCGCCATGGATAAGGTTATAGCCGCCAAGACGGTCACCTACGACTTCGCCCGCCAGATGGAGGGAGCGACGGAGGTGAAGTGCTCGGAATTCGGCGCCGCCCTCGCCGCCGCCATGTGATTCCCAGGCAGGATTATATGTTCTCCGTTGTCCCCAAGGCGGGGAAGGAGGACTGCAAGACCGCGCAATGTTGAACGCGGGCATGGACACCTAACGATTACACCTTTGCCCGGTTTCCGCTTGCGAAAAAGGTCTTGAATATGATATGATAACCGCATGCCATAATGTAGTCTAGCGCGCCGATTCTGGCGCGCGCCGAAAAGGAGAAGCGCAGATGAAGACAAGGAGAATTTTAACGGTCATGGTCGTAACCGCCGTCTCGGCGCTTGCAGTGTCGGCGTATGGCGCAACGTCGTGGTCTGAGACGGACGGGGCAGGGACGGCAAGCGGTGACGGGACGCTCTCATTCGTCGATGCGCTGTCGCTCAATTCACTTTCGCTTGTCGCCACGGACGGACCTCTGACGCTCTCCGGGCCGGGAATCACCTTCAACGGCGCCTCTCCGTCGGTGTCGTATTTCGGCGACAACATCCTAAACATCCCCATCACCGCCGCCGGCGCGCTATCTTTCTTAGCCGACGACTCGTCCGTCGTCAAGAGGACGTATGATTCGGATTGCCTGAAAACGACGGACACACAGCTTTTCACCGACATGGACCTTTCCCAGTTCGATGTCGCCAGTGCCGTCGGCGCCGGAACGTACATGCCTAGCGGCTTCGCCTTCAAGCCGTTCCATCCCAGACGCGAATCCGGATCGCTCTTCGTCCAGATGCAGGGTGTCGATGGCGCCTACACGAAATGCGTAAAGGTGAGGTTGACCCAGTCTGGCCAGAACGTCTTCGGACGCATCATGTATGCACGTTATTCAAGTGCGGGCGATTACGGAATTGATTTCGACAATGACCCCTATACCGCATCCATTGCCATTGCGACTTCGCCTCGTAATGAAGGATACGGCATAGGCAGCATAACGTTGGCGTACATCCATCATACGTCGATTACTGCGCTCAAACCCATTGAAGCCGGGTCTCTCGTGTTCGGCGCCGAGAGTGATTTCACGGCCGACGGGCAGGAAGTACTGGGCGATGGCGGCAACGTGACGTGCCCCATGACGATCAGCGGTACGCTCACGATCACGAATGCGCGCAACACTGCTTTCACAAGTACCTTGTCTGGCGCTGGTACGCTGAATCTGGCCGGATGTGGTCCCATTAAGACCTCCTACGCGGAAATCACTTATGACGAGGCTATGTCCAGCGCGTGGAGGGTGGTGGCCGAAGGGTCCTTGCTCCAGGCAATCACGAACATTTACGTGAACGCCTTCTTGGGATCGGCCATAACGGCTACGCCGGGAACATGGATCCGCCATTTCCGTGACAGTGGTTCGGGAACGATGATAGGACAATGCGTTCAGGTGAATTCCCCTTGGCTCAAATGCGTGTATCTTGAATTCCGGCAGTCCGGGACGAACGTCGAGTCGCGGATAAGAGATTGCTGGTACACCACGAGCAATTCGCAGTCTGCAGACACGGACTTCGACACGCTTCAGGACACGACTTCGTCGTCGCCTGGAGTCGGATACAGAAAATCCTATTCCATAAGCAGCAGCCCGAGTACGAGTGGCTACGGAATCGGCTCCTTCACGATGTATTTCAATTCCGAAGACTATTTCAGCGGTTCGGACGTCGCGTACGTGTCTTTTGAAACGGAGAACGCCATGTCTTCAGGCGCGACAATCTATCAGCACGGCGGGACTGTCAGGGTTTCGCACCGTGACGGACTGCCTAAGGTTGCGGGCAGATACCATCTCTCCGCCGGCGGCAGGCTCATTCTCGAGGCTACGAACAGCGAAATGACACACGGCACATCGAACGGTAAGACGAAAATCTGGGCGACGGAGGGCAGTACAATCGTCGCAGACAGGAACCATGTCATCGACCGAGACCGCCAGGAGTTGTTTCTCGACGCAAGCGTCCTCAGCATCAATGCGTCATACAACACGTACGTGAACAAGCTCACTCTGGCAAACGGTTCGCAGGTGGCCGACAAGGCACCGCTCCTCACGTATGGCGGCCATGCGCTGTGGAACGTGAGGGGGACGTCGCCTTCGTTCGTCAAGAAGGGTCTGACACTTGCTTCAGTAAGCGGCCATGTATGCAACATCAACGTCGAAGACGTGACGGGCGACGGAGATGTTGATCTGATCGTGGACGGCGAATTAAAGACGTATGACAGCAATCATCATACGAATGTGTACTTCCGCAAGACGGGCGTCGGCACGATGAGTCTTTCTGAGCCCGTGCGTCTGTACAAGCCGATGAGGATAGATGGGGGGACGATTCAGCTGAACACTTCCGGAATATTGAGCGGGAAGTACCCTGCCGTCAGCATCCAGCTGGGCGGCGGCGGACTCTCGGCGGTGGCGGGAACTTCGAACACGGCCTCCACGCTGACCGTCACGAACAACGCCACCATCGCGGTAGCATCCGGCGCGACGCTTGCGTTCGCCGATTCGTCTGGCGCAGTCTGGACGCCTGGCATGAAGCTCGCCATCACCGGCGATGTGGACGGCGCGTCCGTCCGGTTCGGCACATCCTCCGCTGCGCTCACGCCGGATCAGCAGCGCATGCTGTATGTGAACGGCGACAGGGCGATGCTTGACCGAAACGGCTACGTTGTGTCGGGCAGGCCCGGCACGCAGCTTCTCTTCAGATAGGGCACAGTTTCTAGTTTCTGGTTTCTGGTGGCTAGTGGCTAGTTGTTAGTGGCTAGTGGTTAGTTGTTAGTGGTTAGTAGGGAGTGCTTGTCCTAAGGACTCTGTCGTCTGTCTTTTGTCTTCTGTCCTAAAGGACAAAGGACAGAGGACAGAAGACAAAAGAAACCCGCCTTCGCCAAGGCTTCCACCTTCGCCAAGGCTATGGTGGACAAGTCGGCGGGCAAGCCAGAAACCAGAAACTAACCACTAGCCACTAGCCACTAACCACTAGCCACTAAACAAGGACTTTGTTTTCATGTGCGAAAAATGGGGAACCTCCGTTTTCGCGAAATAGCCGCGCGGACGAATCTGTGGTATAATGTGTGCCATGAAAAACTTGACATTCCTTTTCGTTGCGGCCGGCCTGTGGGCGACTGCCGCGGCTGCGCCCCTGCGGTTCCTCTCGTTCAACATCTACGGATACGGCGAGCAGGAGGGCATGTCACCCGAAACGCGGTCGGCCGGCGTGGAGGCGTCGATCGTCAAGTGCAAGGCGGACATCGTCTCCCTCCAGGAAGTCGCGCCGGCGTGGTGGAACGGCACGCCGATCTTCAAGCACCTAGCCGCCGAGTTCGGGATCGTGCGCGGAGACGAAGAGGAGGCGCTGCGCCGCGCGGGCGCGCCCAACGGATACCGTCCGCCGAACTGGGTGAACCACGAGCCGCTCCTCTACCGGAAGTCGCGCCTCAAGCTGCTCGACTCGGGCCTCGACTTCTTCCACCTCTCGCTCCAGGCCGAGAAGAGCGTGACGTGGGCCGTACTCGAGGACCGCGAAAACGGACGCCGGTTCATCTCGTTCGCGACGCATTTCTGGTGGCAGGGCAACGGACTGGAAAGCGACACGATCCGCGAACTGAACGCGCGCCACGTCCTGGACCGCGTGGCGGCGATCCGCCGGAAGTGGGGCGAGCTGCCGGTAATCGGCGGCGGCGACCTGAACTGCCGCCCCGGCTCGCTTGCGCACGAGGTGTTCCGCCTCGCCGGCTACCGTAACGCGGCGGACGCGCCGGAGCGTTCGGCGCATCGCTCGCACCACGGCTATCCTGTGCGCGGGAAGGACGGCATGTTCCGCGGGGCGCTCCGTCCAACGGCGGAGGACGTGCCGGGAATGTCCATCGACCACATCCTCTTCTCGCCCGGCATCCGCGCGCTGCGCCACCACATCTGGGTCGGCAAGCCCGAGATCGACGTTTCCGACCATTCGCCCGTGACGGCGGACTTCGAGTTCACGGACACGCAGGAGCGCGTCCTTCCCGGATCGCCGACAACGCGGTTCGTGAAGACGGCGCGCGCGATGTACGCCACGCCCGCCTTTGCCGCGTACACGAACACGATCGTGGATCTCTTCGTTGGATCCAAGGAGGACAAGCTGGATAGTCCGCGGCAGGGCGACCTCGTGCGCTGGATCCTCGTGCCGGGCGCGCGCAACGTGCGCGACATCGGCGGCTGGACGGGCCTGCGGGAAGGGCGCGTCTACCGCGGAACCGAGCTGAACGAGGTCGGCAACCACAAGCTCAAAATCGGGGCTGCCGGAAAGAAAGTCCTGCTCAGGGACCTCGGGATCCGCACCGACCTTGATTTCCGCGCCCTCGACGAGAAGGCGCGCGGCGCGTGCGTGACGCAGTCGGCTTTGGGACCGAATGTCCAGCTCGTGAACGCGGTGATTCGTCCCTACATGCGCATGTACGACCAGACGAACGAGTACGCCGCCGTTCTGCGCCTGTTCTCCGACGAGAAGAACTACCCCGTTTACATGCACTGCTGGGGCGGAGCCGACCGCACGGGAACGGTGGCGTTCATCCTGGAGGGGCTGTGCGGCGCGTCGGAGGCCGACATCACGATCGACTACGAGTTGACGAGCTTCGCGATCTTCGGTCTTCGCACCCGCATGAACCGCGGTTCGGCCACCTTCGCCGACGTCATGGCTCGGATGAAGACGTATCCCGGCGCGACGCTCGCCGAGAAGTTCGCCTCCTACGCGCGCGACACGCTGGGACTGACGGACCTCGAGATCGCGGCCATCCGCAAGAACCTTTGCGCGACGGCGTCCGCCGTGCCCGATTGACCTCGCAACCCCTTGCCGTCGGCGTCCGCGTATGCTACAATAGGCGGCGAATGATTACAAAGACAGGCAGGGCATGGATTCTGTTCCTCGCTACGAGAGTCGTGGGGATGGCATGCGACGCCGCCGTGATGGCCGGCGCGTACCTTGCCGCGTTCGCCCTCAGGCTGGACTTCCAGGAGCCGCAGTGGGGATGGGCGGCGGTGGCGCGCTCGTTCGTGGTCGTGTGGGCGGTCCAGCAGACGGCGCTCTTTCTCGCGGGGTGCTACCGCCTTACCTGGCGGCGCACGGGAGCGCTCGATCTGCCGCGCTACGTGGCGGCCGTCGTGGTTTCCGCCGCCGTGCTCACGCTGATGCGCTTCTTCCTCCCGTCCGTCGCCCATGCGTACATGCGCCCGCCATACTCCATTACGCTCATCAACGCCGTTCTCGTGGCCGTGGGGGTGATAGGGATCCGCTGGCTCTGGCGCCTCGCCTGGGACGCGCGCCGCAGCCGCGACCTTCTCATCAACCGCGACGAGCGGAGAATGGACTCCGCCGAAGTACTCGCCCTCTTCTCCGGGCGCCGCGTGATGGTCACCGGAGCCGGAGGCTCCATCGGCTCCGAGCTCGTGCGCCAGGTGGCGCGCTGCTCCCCGGCCGAGATACTCCTCGTGGAGCGCGGAGAGAACGCCCTATACGAAATCGACAGGGCCGTGCGCGACCGATTCCCCGGCGTCAGGGCGATTCCGGAGATGGTGGATATCGCGGACGAAACGCGGATGCGCTCCATCTTCGCCGCCCATCGTCCGGAGATAGTCCTTCATGCCGCCGCCTACAAGCACGTTCCCATGGTAGAGGCGAACCCGCGCGAAGGCCTGCGCAACAACACGCTCGCCACGAGGCTTCTCGGCGAAATGGCGCTTGAGGCAGGCGTCGAGAGGTTCGTGATGATATCGACGGACAAGGCGGTGCGCCCCGTCGGAGTGATGGGCATCACGAAGCGCCTTGCCGAGATAGCTCTTCTGGGGCTCAACGGGAAGGGGACTCGCTTCTCGGGCGTGAGGTTCGGAAACGTCCTTGGATCGAGCGGAAGCGTGGTGCCGCTCTTCAAGGAGCAGATCGCGAGGCGAGGTCCCGTGACGGTGACGCATCCCGACATGAAGCGCTACTTCATGACGGTGCAGGAGGCGGTGGCGCTCGTGCTGCAGGCGGCGACGCTGGCCGAGCCCGCGCTGTACGTCCTCGACATGGGCGATCCGGTCAAGATAGTCGATCTCGCCGAGGAGATGATAGAGGAGGCTGGGCTCAGGCCGTACGTCGACGTGCCGATCGTCTTCACGGGGGTGCGCCCGGGGGAGAAGATCTTCGAGGAGCTGGACGTAAGCGAGGGAAGCGTCCTCAAGACCGGATGCGCGCGGATATACGTGTGCAGGGACGATCCGCCGCGCACTGCGGACGAGGTGGTGGCGTTCGCGCGCGGACTCGTCGATGGCGGCGCGTCCGACGATGACCTCCGCGACCGTCTCAAGCGCGAGTGGGCCGGTACAGGATTATAGGTTCTTCGGCAGATGCCCTACGAAGGTTCGCCGGAACGCAATAGGCTATTTCTAAAGCAAGGAGACAAGCAATGAGAAAACTTTCAGTCTGCAGCTGGAGCTATCGCCGGAGCATCCGCGAAATCGCCGGCGAAATGCGCAAGATAGGCGTGGACCATGTCCAGCTGGCGCTCACGCCGTTCATCGATCCGAAGGCGGTGCTGCCGGGGGCCGCCGGAGAGACGTCGGGCGGATCGGGAGAGGCCGAGCCCATCTCGACGCAGCGCCGCCAGGTGGAGGACATGCTTGCGTCCGGCGAATGGACGCTGTGCTCCTCGATGTTCAATTCGGCGTATGAGGACTACACCACGCCGGACACCATCAGGCGCACCGGCGGGATAATGCCGGACGAGCACTGGGAGGAGAACAAGGCTCTTCTCGTGAAGGCGGCCGAGCTGTCCGCCGAATGGAAGGCTCCTTATCTCATGCTCCACGCCGGCTTCCTCGACGAGACCGACCCTTCTGCATACGCGAAGTTCACCGACCGCGTGCGCTTCATACGCGATGCGTGCGGCGAGCGCGGCGTGGGCCTGATTCTGGAGACGGGACAGGAGAGGCCGGACCACCTTGCGGAGTTTCTCTCGAAGAACGACGGCATCTACGTGAATCTAGATCCCGCGAACATCATTCTCTACGACATGGGCGAGGCCGTCCCCGCCGTCAGGACGCTCGCCCCCTGGATACGCCATCTGCACTACAAGGACGGAATCCATCCCGCGCGCCCCGGCGAATGGGGCGAGGAAGTGCCGTGGGGCGAGGGGCAGGTGGACGCTCCAGCCTTTCTCGCGGCGCTCGACGAAATCGGGTTCGACGGCTACGGCGCGGTGGAGCGCGAATCGGGCGACGACAGGGCGGGAGACATCGCCCGCGCCGTGGCCGCAATCCGCGCCGCCGGCTGAACGCCCTTCGCTCAGCGGCCGAGGGTGTGGCCTATCGACTGGTCCTTGTCGATGCCCGGCATGTCGCGCGCGCCCACGGGGCCGCCGTCCGAGGCAAGAGAGCTTCCGGGTGACCCGGGAACGAGGCGATAGTCGCGCAGTTCGGGATTCACGAATCTCGGAGTCGCGTACAGCGAATGCGCGTCGAGCCCGGTGGCCTCCTGATAGCGGCGGAATTCGGCAGGGCCTGCGCCGAAGCGCCAGCCGCCGACTCCGCGCTTGGATTGCTCTGAGGACGGGCGGCACCAGCTCAGCACCTTCAACGGTTCGCAGTGGAGGTTGTAGTCCATCTCCAGGGCGTCGCGCCAGTTGCTGCAGAAGCGGAATCCCCAGTCGGAGGCGTGGCAGAAGACGTTGTTGCGGATGACCTGGTTCGTCATCGCGCCGGTGTGAAGGTAGCACATCAAGTGCGCGCCGTTGGGATCGGGGCGCTGCGCGTGGCTCCAGCACATGCCCGCGTCCACGCTCGTGTTGTGCTCGAACATGACGTTGGCCGTGTGGCTTGAAGGGGCGTGGTTCCAGAATTCGAACGAGTATTCGCACTGCCAGAAGACGTTGTCCCGGTAGGTGATGTTGTCGAAGCCGTTTGCGCTGCCGCTCTGCTGGGGAGTCACGGCGGCGTCGTATATCTGCCAGAAGCGGCATCTCTCCACGAGGCAGTCGCGCGCGGGGCTCCAGTATTCTATGCCGTTGCCGTACCGGACGGGCTTCTGTCCGCCACCGGGGAGCTTGCGCCAGCATTGAAGCCCGCCGCCTATGAAGTAGATGTCGCAGTTGCGGACCGTGAAGCGCGTGGCGCCGCCGCCGGAAAAGGCGAATCCGCCGGAGTATCTCAGCGTAAGCGCCTCCACGGTGACGTCGTGCCTGTTCGCGTGGCTCATTATGGTCCATGTCTTGCAGAGTTCAATGGAGGGGTAGGCTTTGGCCGGATTGCGGTCGAGCTTGAGAACGACGCGGTCGTTTCCGGCGTCGTACCAGTAGTCGAGATCGTCGCGGAGATCCTTCAGCGCCCACTTCTTCACGCCCCATGCCTCTTCTCCGCCGAGGAGCAGTATGCCCACGTCCCTGCCGATGCATGAACGCTCGTCCGGCGTGAAGCTGTAGATGCCTTCCGGCTTGATTTCGAGCCTGTCGCCTGCGGAGATGATGTCGCCCAGGCTCAGATGGATGCTTTTCTTTTCATTTGACGTCGCGCAGTCGGTGAAGCACACGCTTGCGTCGCGCCAGCCGCCGGCGCCGGCCTTCTCCGCCACGCGGATGGGCGCCACGGCAATCTTTGCCCACGGCGGATGGGGAACGGTGATCGACATCGTTCTGGGGACGGGTTTTCCGCGCACTTTGAACTTGAACACGATGGAACTGCCGGGTATCTCCACGCGCGGTCCCCATATTTGAACTCTGTTGGACGAAGCTTCGGGGCCTGTATTCGTGCATGATATGACGAAGGACCAGTCGTCCTCTTTGCCTGACGCCTTGCTCGTGCAGCGGAATCCCTTTTCGAAATGCACGCCCCACTGCCTGAGTTCGGCGGCGGGATAGAGGCATTCGCCGATTGTGCCTTTGTTCGTGGAGGTGCTCCATAGCCCGGGCGAGATTTCGAACCAGTCGGACTCTCTGTTTCGCTCTGTCGAGCCCTGCAGAATGGGCTTGGGGCCTTCGCCGTACGCGCCGTAGTACGTGCGCGCGCCTGGTGCGCCGTTTTTCAGGTTGACGGTTCCGCGCCAGACGCATCCGCGCTTGAAGAGGACGCTGTCGCCAGGCTTGATGTCGGCGGTGTTCACGCGCTTGAGCGATTTCCACGCCGTGGCTTCCGTCAAGCCGTCGTTTGAATCGTCGCCGCCGATGGCGTCTACGTGGTAGACGGCAGCTCCGCGGCAGGCGATGGCGGCGATGCAGACGATTGAGGTCAGAATGATTTTCATGTTGTATGTGTTTCCGTCTTTGTTGTTTGTCCCGGAAAGCCGCGCTGAACGGCGCGGAACTGCCGGTTCGCCGTGGAATTTTACCAAACGTGTCCGGCTTGCGCAAGGACGGGTAACGGCGTAATGCATTGTCCATTTCGGAGAGGAACTCCGTAGACCGAGTGTGAATTCCGAAAAATGTAGATGCACCCGTTTTGCGGCTGTCTCAGTATGGTATAATTAGACGCGGTGAACGTGAATAGAAGACGGCAACATAAACCGACGGGAGGTGCGGCGATGGAAAGACTGAAGAAGGCAATCGAGAACGCAAAGAGCGTCGTGGCAATGACCGGAGCGGGCGTGAGCACGCTTTGCGGCATACCCGACTTTCGCGGTCCGCAGGGACTGTACAAGAATCCCGACGCGGAGCGCATATTCGACATCGACTGGTTCGACCGCGATCCGGCCGTCTACTACCGCGGATGCCGCGAACTCGTCTATGGCCTCGGCGAATTCAAGCCAGGCCCGGTGCATCATGCGCTCAAGCGTCTGGAGGACGCCGGGAAATTGGACGGCATCATAACGCAGAACATCGACATGCTGCACCAGAAGGCCGGATCGTCCCGCGTCTACGAAGTCCACGGCTCGCCCATAATGCACCACTGCCGCGTATGCGGCGCGGCGGCCACGTTCGACGAGATAACGGCGATGATCGCGGCCAACGGCGGCGCCGCGGCCCTTGGCGATCCGTACGTCCCGCGCTGCAAGTGCGGCGGCGCGTTCAAGCCGGACATCACGTTCTTCGGCGAGCAGCTTCCCGAGGAGGCGTTTCTGCGTTCGCAGGAACTGGCCATCGGCGCCGACGTCATGCTCGTGCTGGGCACGTCTCTCACGGTGTTCCCGGCGGCGGGGCTTCCGCGCCTCACGCTGCAGAAGGGCGGCAAGGTGTTCATCGTGAACGCCCAGCCTACGCCGCTCGACGCGTACGCCGCCGCATGCTATCCAGACCTCCTCGAATTCGCGGAGGCAGTCGCATGAGCGACTTTTTGATGTCGCTCAAGGATGTGTCGCTTTCGTTCGGAGGGCCGCGCGTGCTGGACGGCGTGTCGCTGTCCATCTCGAAGGGGCTCCGCGCCGCGCTTACGGGGCGCAACGGCGAAGGCAAGTCGACGCTGATGAAGATCATGGCGGGGGATCTCGAGCCGGATTCGGGGGAAATCGTCCGGGCGCCGGGGCTCAAGACGGTATACGTCTCTCAGGAAGTCCCGGCGGACCGTCCGGGCGACCCCGAGTTCAACGCGCTTTCAGGCGGCCGCCGCCGCAAGAAGATACTCGAGGCGGCGTTGCTGTCGCGCCCAGGACTGCTGCTCCTGGACGAGCCGACGAACCATCTCGACATGGAGACCATCGACTGGCTGGAGGGGATGCTGCGCCGGATGCGCGAGACGGCCGTCGTGACTGTGACGCACGACAGGCGGTTTCTGCGTCGCGTCGCGGCGATGATATACGATCTCGATCGCGGCGAACTCTCAGGATGGGAATGCGACTACCCTACCTTCCTCAGGCGAAAGGCGGATCTAATGGCGGACGAGGCCGTCTATTGGGAGAGGAAGGCCAGGAAGCTCGCCCAGGAGGAGGCCTGGATAAGACGCGGGGTGAAGGCGCGGACGACGCGCAACGAAGGGCGCGTGGCCGCGCTGATGAAGCTGCGCGAGGAATTCGCGGCGCGGCGGACTGCCGCGGGTTCCGCCACCATCAGGCTCGACGCGGCCGCGCCGGGCGGCGTGTGCGTCCTCAAGGCAAAGAACGCGTCCTTCTCGTATCCCGGCTCTGATCGTCCGGTGATCTCCGGTTTCACCGCCACCGTTCTGCGCGGCGAAAGGATAGGCATACTCGGCGCGAACGGCGCGGGCAAGACGACGCTCCTCAATCTGCTCGCCGGAAGGCTGGAGCCGACGTCTGGAGAGGTGGTGCGCGGGACGGGCGTGGAGCTTTCGTTCTTCGACCAGCTGCGGAGCGAGATGCGCCCGGAGCTGACTGTGGGAGAGAACGTCGCGTCCGACCGCGACGAGGTCGTCGTGGGCG
>Ga0310696_10006030_pt1 | contig 14485 bp, 16 predicted proteins | sample AusTroGonzalo_MG_4_FD_203885 | JGI IMG/M metagenome (GOLD analysis project Ga0310696, IMG submission 203885) | Bovine rumen microbial communities from tropical cattle in Woodstock, Queensland, Australia - Gonzalo_02 (v2) (version 2) | ecosystem: Host-associated > Mammals > Digestive system >...
GAGTAGCATACTGAGGCTTCCCGCAGAACAGAGATTCCTCACCCCCGTAAGACAGGGCACCGGCATCGAGGAGTCGAGCAAGAAGTTTATAGACAACTACCTTCTCGAACATGTGAAGGATGTAAAGCGTATGTGCGATTCTCTCCGCTGGCCGCTTGACTTCATGAAGCTTACCTTTATCGGCGGCACCTCAGACCTCTTAAGGAACGAGATAAAGACCGTGTTCGGCGAGTCAGCGTCAATCCCTGAGAAGCCCAGCACCGTGAATGCAAGGGGATTCCTCAGAAGGCTTGTCGCATGGGAGGAGAAGAAGCTCCTTCCCATGAAAGAGGTATCGTAAACATTGACAATCAACGCCCGGCTAAAACAGCCCTGCAAAGCGCAGGGCCGGTCAAGTCGGGCGTTATTATATGGACAGAAAGGACAGACATGCAGATCAGTGAGATACAGAACGCACTAAGGGACTTAGCAAGGCAGTACGACCACGCAGCTACAGCAGGCAGGCCGGCTACAGTCATCATGACAGCAGGGGAAAGGGACGCGCTCACCGCAGTAATGCATGAGCTCGGCTCAGACTGCAGGACGTCGTTCCCCTATCCGGTAAGCCTTCTCCATGACATGGGGCTCATGCCCGAGAAGGTTGCGATACCGCGCCAGACGGCGGCCATGCAGGCGGTACTCTCCCATCTCCCCAAGAATGAATCACGTGCCCTCACGCTATATTACAGGGACATGCGCAGCCGTGACGAGATAGCCTCGGACATCGGCGTGTCGCCCATATATGCCGATATACTTATAGAGAAAGGGCTAGAGCACCTGAAGGAGCCCCATATAAAGAAGATATTGGACGATGCAGGCCAGACCGTCCCCGCCGAAACAGCTCCGGCACACCCTGCAAACAGGCGCCTGTTCGTAAGGAAGAAGGCAGAGGCAGAGTGCCCAAATGACCCAGACGAGCTCTATATCTTCAAGCCCGTGGCAGGCAGGTTTAGCCCTGATGCCTCAGTCAAGAGCCTCGGCTTGCCCAACCTTATAATCAATGCGCTATACAGGGCGGACATCAAGGTTTTAGCAGACCTGCAGGGCATGCCGGTGCTCACGCTGAAACACATACACCGCATAGGCCCGAAGTCCTTCGACGCGCTTAAGACGGCGCTTTCAGAGGCAGGGCTCGAACCCTCTCCTTTACAGGACTGAGCGCAGCATATTCGGTGTAAATATCGGGGAAGGAAGTGGCAGACATGGTGATGATGAAGCAGTATAAGGAGCCGGAAGCGATGTATCCGGAGGGGACAGCCCTCGCCTCCGCAGAAGACGGCAGGATAAGGCTGGTATTCAGGGCTGGCAGGAATGGCTCAGCCTACATTGAGAACGGGAGCGAGGTCATTTCGGTGCCCGACAGTGCCCGGTCAAGCGCCTCGGCCATGTTCGACGCCATGGAAAAGGCTTATAAGATGGTAAGCAAAAGGATATGACAGAAAACGAAAAAGCATCTGGATGACCAGATGCTTTTCTTTTCGTTACAGCAATCGTATGCATTAAGCATACATATAGGAGTCCTTAGCTACCTCCTTCATAAGCTCCTCTCTGCGGAAGCGGACGCTCTTATCGAGCAGATCCTGTCCAAGCAGTGAGAGCTGCTTCTTGCGGGCGGGGTCGGGCTCGACCATACGCAGGGCTACAACCTTTTTCTGAGCGACGTCACATTCCTCCGCTGTCTTGAACCCACAAAGTGTCTTGCCAAATAACTCACGTACTAAAACCTGTTTTTTCATTGTTCATGTCCTCCTTTTATTAAACTATTGAAACTGATAGCAATATGTAGCCCCGGTCAAATTCAGGGTGAGCTCACAAACCCTTATTTTACAAGGGTTCTCAGGGTGCATCGCAGACTCACCTCTTTTTTGCTCCTCAAGTGCACATTATAAGAGCCAGCGGTCCCGGGGGGAGCGCAGCGCTGCCCAAGCAGCGGAGGCACCGCCGCCTGACATGCGGTTGAGGGCTCGGGAGCCCCACATATAAGAGTGGCCCCGTAGTTTCACCTTTTTGGCAGTAGACGGGTACATATTAAGAGTGCAGCACGAAAGATAGCCGTGCAGCCCAGCAGACAACACAACAATAAAACACTAAATAATGAAAGAAAGGAGTGTTTCCTTTCTCGCCCACCGAAGCAACATCAAAGCAATACGGACGGGACGCTATCTAAGGGAACGACTAATGCCGTGTCATTAGGAAACGAAGCTGTTGAAGGCAGCAAAATGGGTACTCAGCTCATCATGTTCGTTGCGATTGTAGCTATCGCACTTGCAGCATTCCTTGTAGGCAAGGGCCTGGTAAATTCCGGACTTGACAACATGGAGACAACCGTTGGAAAAGTTAACGATTCAAGATTCTCTGACTACAACAACAAGGTAGTACGTGGTCGTGCACTTAAGCAGGCTATCGACAACTTTGCAAATGAGGAAGTAGCAATTCTCGTTAACAACCTTGCATTCAATGGAACTGCAACAACTGGTGCAAACAACACCATTAAATCATCACTTGATGCTATCGACGCTCAGAACTGGAACAAGACAACTATCACAACTATTGAAACATCTGGTGATGGTGGAGAACATTCTTCTGGTCAGGTATCAGGCTACACCACAACCGGCAAGGATTGTGCAGCAGTTTGGTTCGTAAACTACAACGCAGTTCTTGGTGAAAAGAATGCATCTGGTAAGAACGTAATCACAAAGAAACTTAAGCTTACCGACCTTTACAAGGATACCACAACTGGTGGCTATGTATTCCTTAACGATTTCGTTACATCAGATAACGGTGACGTTCAGTACTACTTAGTTACTACTCCCCTTAGCAAGAAGGGTGATGTTCAGTATGTAGCTGATTCAGCATCATACCAGGCAAACCTTATCAAGAACTCTTCAGGCGAGATTATGGGTATCGTATTTATCCAGAGAAAGATCAGCTGATGATTCATTGCTAACTAATTCAGTCCTTCCCTTTTGGGAAGGGCTGATAACAGCTAAAAGGCATTCCCCGCAGCCTGCGGGGGTTACCGTGCACCTCCTCTCAAGTTGCATGGACACGAAGCAAAGGATGGGTAATATACAGTAGCCGCAAATGACGGGGTGGCTCGGATATATGACGAAATCCTCAGATTAGCCGGACTTTACATCCGGCTTTTTTATTTGCGTAAAAGCCTTAAAATACGGAAATAGAGAATAAGTGCAATAGTTAACCATTTTGCCCCACAAAAACGGCATAATACGGCACAAAATAACACAAAACGGGATTATTTAGCACAAATTACCACAAAATTACAACTTTTTTAACAAATTACCTGTCCGCGAAGCCCCTATATATGCACCCCCTGTCCACGAACGCCCACTACATCTTGCAAAAAAACTTGTTGCATTATTAAAAGTGCTTTGCTATAATGAACTCGTTGGAAGCCGACCAACCAGTTCTGAGGGTTTCCTATACCGCGCAGGACATAAGGGATCACAAGGGCTAACTAAGAGAGTTCGTGGAGCTACCACGAGAAAGGAAGGAAGAATATCGGCGGGATAACACATATAGGAAAACAATGTAGTATCCCATTCAAGGTGAGTCCGGCTACCCGGCCGGGCGGGCCATGTTCGCGACTATGGGCTATAAAAGGGAGAAAAAAGAAGAGGCAACCTGAGGGCAACATGCATGGGATCCCAATCCTGTAGCATGTGCCTTCTTTTTTATAGCAAAATACTCCTCTCCTGCCCCGTTATCGGGTGTGCAGGCATATTCCTCGCAAATCAATAATAAAAGGAGGAAAAATATATGAAAGGAGCAAAGCTAGATCTCGCTTTCGACATAGACGATACGCTGATGTACTGTATCCCGTATCTCTGTGAGAGGGCAAACAGGGAATTACATTTTGACCCTCCGATTACCCCGGAGGAGTTCTCAAGCTGGGGTATAAGCACCCCTCGTACAAGGGCTGTGTATGCCTATTTTAACGACGTATCTTTCTACGAAAACCAGCCGCCCATACCAGGCTCCCAGGAACTTGTAAGGGACATGTCAAAGTGGTTCAACCTTATTGCGAACTCGGCGGTAAGGCCTGAGTTCATGACACCCAGGGCAAAGAGGATAATGGAGTTATATCCCCAGATCCCGAAGGAGAATATAATCCTAGGGGCCCGCAAGGATATATTCACCCCTGACATCATCCTTGATGATGGAGGGCACAACGTCCTGACCTCAAAGGCGAAGTACCCAGTACTGATGAGGCGTCCATGGAACCGAAACATTAGCGGCAGGCTCACGGTCAATAACTTTGACGATTTCCGCAAGGTATGTGAGACCATAAGGCTTGCATACAGTGAGGACAACGGCAGGTATGACTGCATCTGCCTGGTAGGCCCTTCAGGTGCAGGCAAGCATGACATAGCCGACGAGCTGACAAACAGGAGGTGTACCATAGTACAGTCCTACACAACAGGACCTAACAGGAAACACATCCAGGTCTCAGAAGCTGAGTTTGACGACATGTCTGCAAGCGGCCAGCTGTTCGAAGAGACTTACTTTGCAGGCATCCGTTACGGTCTCGCATGGAGCACTATAAACAAAGCGTTCCAGTCCGACATGACCCCCGTCATCGTCAGTGACATATGCGGAGCCATGCAGCTCAAAAAGTCTTTCAATCCGCTGGTGGTCTACTGCCAGGATGACGAGGCTGCCATGATGCGCCAGGTACTCCGCAAGGGCGAGTCTGAGGAGTCGACCATCTCACGCCTGATCTCGATGAAGGCAGAGATGCAGAACGAGCAGTTCTGCGACATCTCCGTGTCAGGACTTACCCCTTCAGAAGCCGCAGACATGATCTGCAGGGAAATAAGGGATATAGAAGCAGCATAAAAAACAGATAAAATACCGGCAAGACAGCCGGTATTTTTATGCCTTGAGACACGAGTGCCTGATTTTTGTAGGTGTTGCATATTAAAATCTGAAAATATGAAGGAAAGGAGAAAACTCGATATGGCAGCAAAGAAAAAACTTCTGAACAAGAAGTTCCGAGTGTTCCACGACAAGTGGCCGGAATTCCAGAAGATCCTCGCTGAAAACAAGGACGCCTACGAGGTAGACGGCCAGGATGAGGAAGGGGTATGGATAAGGGCTTCAATAAATGAGAAGGAGCTCAAGGCAGTCTGTGATCTTGTGAAATGTAGACTGTACGTGGCAAAAGAATACCCCGATGTTGAATTAAAAATGTTCCCCCTGAGCATCCTCAAGGACTTCGCATACAGCAAAAAGTATGTCAAAGGTGAGGAAAGCTTTCTTGTATGGGGAAGCGAGGTGGATGAGTTCATTCGCCTGGGTCTCTGACCAATGCCCCGCAGGGGCGAGATAACCGACTAACAACTGAATAATGTCGGCTCGCTCCAATGGGGGCGGGCTGCTGCGCAATGGCGCAGAGAAAGGGTTTACATATGAGTAAGCTAGACGAGGCCCGCGCATGGGCAAGAGAAGTAGTAAATGGCGTAGGCGTTAACAAGAATGCCGAACACATCTGGGCCAACCATTTCGGTCAATCCAGAGAGCAGCTGCTTTCCCGTATAGGAGAGGTACAGTCAAGCACCACCTTCGATGCAGAGTACTTTTTTGACATCGAGGACATGCTTGTAGAGGCCCTCACCGATTTCTATGAGGATATTGAAGATTGGAAGCCCGTAAAGGCTAACGATGCCTTCGCGTTCTCATGGGATGCAGGTGAAAGGATCGGCTGGGGCTTCAAAACCCTTCGCAACGGCAGGCTCATTGAGGTTGTCTGTGAAAAGGTCCGCCTTGCTGTAAAAAAGACTTCATACGGCGATACATACCTCAGGTCATGTTATCCCGTTGAATAATTGCTGGCTCGAAAATAAAAAGGCTTTCCGTTTTGTACGGAAGCCTTTTTCTATTGCTTAAATACTGTTAAGCTGAGTATTTAGTTTAATGCTGTCCTGATCTCTTCTACGAGCCTGTCGATTCTCTCTGAAGAACGCTTCTGGTTTGCGAGCTGTCTGCTGATGGATTCCTCTGATGCTGAGCCGTAGTTCTCGATCACCCATGCGAGCTTGTCGCTGGTGACTGACTCGATGAGCGCTGAAGCGAAATCCTTTGCCTCGAAGGTTGCTTTGCCTGAAGCTGCCTCTACTACGACCTTGCCGTCCTCGGTGTAGATGTCGTCGCCGGTGAACTCGTCGTAGCCTAAATCCGACTGCTCGTCTTCTGCGTGAGCGATGGCTGCGGGAATGGTACCCCTGAACTCTGCGTCCTCGCCGTTAAGGGCTGCCTTTGCGAACTTGAGTATATCCGTTGTAGAGCTAAAGCCTCTGTATGCCTTGAATTCTTTTCCGTTGATTACGATCTTTGTGCTGTCTGCTGTTAATCTATCTATCTTAAGCGTCATATCTGCGCCCTCCTGTGCTTTCTTTGTTCTCTTGATTACACTGATAATATGTACAGGTCTTTCGATGGAAGGGCTTCCCCGAAAGGCTGAAAGGGGTGTGCCCAGTCCCGTCCGAGCCCAGTATTTAACAGCAGATACATATTCCCTGACGATTCAAATAAAAAGGAGGAATAATTAAATGAGAAAAATTGTGTTACTGATGGCATTCCTCCTCTCCTTCACATGCAGCAAAAGGCGACAGCTTATCTGCGAGGGAGATGACTATCTCTCCGGCATAAGGATGCACGGAGGCTTATAAAAGGAGGAAAATATCATGAACGTAACAAGAGAAATGGCATCAAAAATGTTTTGCATCTGTAATGCAGCAGCTATCGAGGCATACAGAGACTATGACCTCGAAAAGAAGGCTTACCGCCGCAGTATCGACAGGTACAACCAGTTCCAGAACTGCGACTACACCCCTCGGGCAACGCTGTTGCTTGAGTGGAAGAACATGGCAGCCTGCAACGCGAAAGCCCAGAACCTTGCAGAGCTGGCTGAAAGCTATTCCAACCTTGAAGCTACCTTTGCACGCATCCTCGAGAAGGAATACGGCATTAAGCCGGTTAAGCTTGACTGCGATGAGGAAGATGCGGTCTACAGTATCATCAAGACGAAGAACATCGACCTCGTGCAGGCGATAAAGGCTTTCAAGAACGGCATTGATGTACGTGGTGTAGGCCCGTTACTGGCTTACTACGCATGCGCAGGCATGTACATGGGTGCGGCATCAGCCGTATAACTGCTATCTCGTAAAAGAAAAACACCGGCCGATATAAATCGCCGGTGTTTTTAGTTCCCAATACTTTTAAGCGGTCAGGTACCTGTAAAGGTATCCGTTGACCTTGTTCTGCTGAGCCAAAGACCTCTTGCGGAGAAGCGCAGCAACCTCAGACCTGCCATCAGATATCCTGCCCTCTGCCTTCAGCTTGCGGCCTACGGCACGGGTAAGCTCTGATCCACCGTCGGATGTGAACATATCCGAACCCGTAAGGTCAAGCATGTGCTTAGCCGGCTCGTAGCTCCTGATCATCCGGAACGTCTGCTCTTCTACCTGAGCATTAGGCTTTTCGTTAGCTATAGCAGTAAGGGCATCACATACTCTCCTGCTGTCTCCGATTGTTAAACCAATAATCAATTCCTTTTCGTTACATCCTATCATGTTACAGTCCTCCTTTTTCTATAGATGTTGACTATAACATGCTCTTTTCCTCTAAAACGGCTCCTACCCTGCCATTATAACCCGTATGGCATCCCCGAGCAATCCCTTTATCTTCGATGAGGTGTCAGGACACTTCACGTCAAGCTCCTGCAGGTAGGCCTTCCATTCTGTTACCGACAGTGCTGAGAGCAGGGCTGAATCCTCTGCTGACGCGCCCTCTCCGAACCTTGCCTTGAGCTTTGTCTCCATCAGCGTACGCGGCACATCATCGTCTATCGAGCAGATGACATTCGAGAAGCGGGCGCATGCGCCGCCCCTGCTTGTTGACTTGGCAGCTGACTCCTGCCCGTAGGCGCTGCTCCTCTCCTCCGATTTCTTCAGTATCTCGTCAAGTATCTTCTTTCTCTCCTCATCCGAGTAGTCCCCGAGCACGCTGTCTATGGCCTCAAGCTGGTCCTGCGTGGTCCCAACCATCGACTGCACATCTTCGGACTCCATCAGTGTATCCTTGAAATACTCCGCAAGTTCCTTGTCAGAGCATCCCGTCGATGTCAGCACCACGACCGATAGTGCAAGTACAGTAGCTATGCGGGCTGCTGCCCTCTTCCATCCTGTTCTCTTGATCATTTCCTCTCACCCTCCGTTATACCTTGATGCCATGCCTGCGCATGGTCTTTATCTTGCACTTCTTCTCATATGACCTGATAAGCCCTTCCTTCCGGCGCTCCTTGTTCATGGCTAAGCTCTGCTCTATGGCAGCGTTCTTCGCCGCAAGATACCGCTCGCAGTAGGAATGGCAGTTCCTCCCGTCAGGCCCGCACGCTGTCCGCCCCGTCTCGGGCGTGCACTTCAGGCAGCATTCAAATACAAGGTTTGTCCTGTCGCCATAACTCATAACCGGCCTCCCTTCGCAGGGCACTCTCCTGCCCTCTCCTACTGAATATGCAGGGCAGATGTGCACATAAGTGGCTCCTGAAAGGCAGAACGGATACTGGCGGGCATATTCGGATTAAGATACCGATAACGGTAACTACGTAAAAAAAGGAGGAAAACATAAATGCTTAATGAAGAAAAAGTAAACGAATGCCTGGAAGAGGCAAAGAAATCGAAATTTGTTCATCTACACTGCCACAGTCCGTATTCGTTACTTGATGGTATGGCTGGAGTTAAAGAGATGGCAAAGAAGGCAAAAGAACTTGGCATGCCCGCGGTAGCAATTACAGACCACGGCGCAATGTACGGCGTTGTAGCGTTCTTCGACGCTTGTAAGGCTGAAGGCGTAAAACCCATCATAGGATGCGAGTTCTATGAGGCTCCCGAAAGCCGTTTTGACAAGGAAAAGAAGGATGGCGACGTAATGCCCTACTACCACCTTGTTCTACTCGCCAAAGACGAGGTAGGCTATAAGAACCTCTGCATCCTGACAACAAAAGCGAACACCGAAGGCTTCTACTACAAGCCCAGGATCGACTTTGAGCTGCTCAAGGATCACCATGAGGGCCTTGTATGCCTTTCAGCCTGTCTTGCAGGCGAGCTGCCCCGTGCAATCGTAAAGGCATCAAAGGAAGGCACACCCGAGGCGAGAGCCGAGGTGATGGCCATAGTGAAAAAGTACCACGAGCTTTTCGGCGAGGATTACTATCTCGAGGTGCAGAACCATGGCATCCCCGAGGAGATGATCGTAGCTGAAGAGATCAGACGGATATCTGCAGAAACAGGGATAAAGGCCGTATGTACGAACGACGTACACTACCTTGACTCTGCGGATGCAGAGGCGCACGACTGGTTATTAGCCATGCAGACCAAGAAGACTATAGACGACCCCGACCGCATGCGGTACGACGGCGACTATAGCTTCCTGCCCGAAGATGAGATGCGCAAGCGTTTCCCCAACTGGCCCGAGGTGTTCACAAACACCCTTGAGATAGTGGACAAATGCAACTTCGAGTTCCATTACGCTCACGGACCCGCCGACTACCGTATGCCTAAGGTAGAGATACCTGGGTCATACAACGGCGACTTCTTCGCATACCTCAAGGATGAGGCATATGCAGGGCTCGACAAGAGATACCCTGAGGGGCATCCCGAAAGGGCACAGGCTCTGATCAACCTTGAGTTTGAGCTTGGGATAATCAAGAACATGGGCTTTGCCGAGTATTTCCTGGATACCAGGAAGACGATCCTCTGGGCAAGGGCACATGGCATACTCGTTGGCCCCGGCAGAGGCTCAGGCGCAGGCTCTACCCTCAACTACTGTCTGACCATCACGGATCTCGATCCGATAAAGTATGGCCTGCTGTTCGAGAGGTTCCTGAATCCTGAACGTGTATCAATGCCCGATATTGACGTCGATTACCAGTACGACAGGAAAGACGACGTTATCGCCAGCGAGGCTGAATCGAACGGAAAGGAAAACTTCTGCAAGATCCAGACCCTTGGCGGGCTCAAGTCCAAGCAGGTCCTCAAGGATACTGCAAGAGTAGCCGGACTCAGCGTTGCTGAAGGCAATCTCCTCTCAGGGCTTGTACCTGGCGGAGACCCCAAGATGACACTTACAAAGGCTATGAAGCAGAACCCCGAGATTGAGAGCACTCTTAACTCGAACCCCAAGTACAGGAAGGTTTGGGACATAGCACTGAAGCTCGAAGGCCTTAAGAAGTCTGCAGGCACACATGCGTGCGGCCACATCCCTACTCCCCGCCCCTGCGAGGAACTCTTCCCCTGCGGTCTTGACCAGACATCAGGCTACCTTGTATGTCAGTACGATATGTCTGAGGCAGAGCATTTAGGAAACCTGAAGAAGGACCTTCTGATGCTCAGAAACCTCACCATTATCTCAGAGGCAAGCAAGGCTGTAAAGGAGAGATACGGAGTGGACGTTCCGCTGTGGACAGAGGAAGTCCTGAACGACATGCCTGCTTTAAGACTTTTCTGGGCTGGCGACACCGACGGCGTATTCCAGTTCGAGTCAGAGGGTATGCGCAAGTTCATGGCAGAACTGAAGCCCACCTGTTTTGAAGACATCATAGCAGGCGTTTCACTCTACCGTCCGGGCCCTATGGACTACATCCCGGACTACATAAAGGGTAAGCACGATCCTGAGAGCATCACCTACGATGTTCCTGAGCTTGAAGAGATACTCGCTCCCACATACGGCGTAATAACTTATCAGGAGCAGGTAATGCAGATAGTTCAGAAATTAGCTGGCTTCTCAAAGGGCGAGGCTGATGTGGTTCGTAAAGGAATGGGTAAAAAGAAGATGGATGTGATCGAAGCCGAAGGCAAGAAGTTCATCAACGGCGACGAGCGCTTCCCGGGATGCGTTAAGAACGGCTACGATAGAGCTACCGTTGAAGCCCTCTGGGCCAAGATGGCAAAGTTCGGCGAGTACGCCTTCAACAAATCCCATGCTGCCTGCTACGCTGCGATAGCTATGCAGACCGCATATCTCAAAGCCCACTACCCTACAGAGCTGTATGCCGGTCTTCTGACATCCGTAATGGATAAGACTGAACAGTTATCGAAGTACATCGCAAGCTGCAAGGCTCACGGTATCGAGATAACAAAGCCCGACGTAAACACATCAGGGCTCGTTTTTACCGCAGTAGGACCTAATCAGATTTCATTCGGGTTAGCTTCTATCAAGGGAATGGGAACTGCAGTCGCAGAGCAGATCGTCCGCAGCCGTAATGAGAACGGAGCCTACAAGGGACTCACCGAACTCCTTACACGCTGTACAACGGACGAGGTAAAGGCAAACAAGAAGGTGCTCGAAAGCCTTATCAAAGCTGGAGCACTGGACTGCCTCGGCCACACAAGAGCAGCAATGCTCGAAGCGGCTCCTAAGATTGCAAAGAAACTGACTAACCTCAAGAAAAAGGCTAAGGAAGAGGACGGCCAGATGTCACTGTTCGAGTTCTTCGGAATCAAGAACGCTGACAAGGAAGACGAAGACGGCATCGTAGAGATGCCCGAGCTTAAGCTCAATACCCTTCTTGAGTACGAGAAGGAAGCTACCGGCAGATACATCTCCGGCCACCCCTTCGACCTGTACGACGGACACATCCAGGTAAAGGGCTACAAGCTCACTCCTCTCGCTGAATTCTCTCTTGCCAACAACAAGAGCGATGACGACGATGATTCCGACGAGGCTGAGGATTCCGGCAGATCCGGAAGCTCCGCTCCCGCACCTTTCCGTGAGAAGCAGAAATGCGCAATCGCGGGCATCATCAAGGATCCTAAGACTTTCTACACCAAGAAGTCGAACGAGCCTATGAGGGTGTTCACACTTGAGGATGCCAACGGCTCTGTCAAAGTGGTCGTATTCCCCGAGGCATATGCAGCATTAACAGCAAACGGCGTAAGCATGGATGCTGGCAAGGCTGTAGCAGTAAAGGGAAGCATCATGGTAGACAGACAGGACGGCACATACTCCGTTCAGGCGAACGACATGTCGGACCTCGACACCGTACGCCGATACGCCCAGGCACAGGTCACCGCCCAGGAACTTGCAACAGGCTGGCCCGCTGATATAGTTGAACAGGGCAAGGACATCATAAGATTCTACTACGACGGCATGTCCGTTGACCGTCCCACAGTGCTTGATGCTGAAAAGCTCAAGATACTGTCGGATATGGGAATAGACCTTAAGGTGTACTACCTTGTATCCTAAGCAAAAATCAAAGCACTCGGTTCAATAACCGGGTGCTTTTTTGTCGCCTGCATCCTGTTGTATACAAAAAGAGGAGCCCATATGGACTCCCCTTGTTATTACTGCTGGTAGCCACCAGCCATATTGCCGTTTGCCTTTGCCTCTTCGGCATTTGCCTTTTCGGCATCCTCGGCCATCTTTATAGCACTCGGAAGGTTCATCCTCTCGAATGTGCCAAGTACAGCCTCAGCTTTTCTCACTGCCTCCAACCACTGGTCGGGGACCATATGGAAGTCGTACCTCTTCTCTTCCACTTTCTTGGAAGCGAGTACGTTCAGCGTGCCGTCATTGTTCTGGACAACGGGTGCCCAGTATGTGCGGACGCTCACGCCCACGGGGTACTTCTTTGAGAAATCCCATATGACATCGCACTCATGAACGGGGCTGAACCCGTCTTCCCTCTTCTTTCTGAACAAGGGCCTTGAACCCGACTGATATATAACAGCAGGCTTGAGCCCTGAGGTCGCCACATTCTCGGAAAGCTTTGAGAGATCAAGCTTTGCAGCCTCGCAGATAGCGTCGATCATCTTATGATTGGCAGGATACTGTGCTATCCTGGCCATAAGCCATGCGTACTGGCTGTTAAGGATATCCTTGCCCTTCTGTCCCGGATTCTCGACAAGAACGTCTACGGGCGACTTGCCTTTGAACTCACCGTAAGCGAACCGCTGGGTGAACGCGAGCGAGCTGGTGTCCATACCGGATGTTCCGCTTGAAGCTGCAGGCTTGCAGTCCTGCTCCATCTGCATTGCAAGTGCCACACGGCTTCGCTCAACAATGCCTGTAAACTCACCGGGCTTGACGTTTGCCCTTACGCTTCCCTCGCCGTTAGATATGATGGTGAAAACTATACGGCTGAAGTTGTCATCGAACACCTTCATGGGAGAATCGTCCTCGGGAGCCCTCCTTACCAGATAAGCTGACATTGAGAATGTCCGCTTAGAAGTCTGGCTTACAAAAATGTCACTGGGGTACTTCAGTTTAATCATGATTTTTCTCCTGTTCTTCCGGTCTCAGTGAGCCGGATGCGTTGGAGGAGGAGCCGTTCCTTGACAGCCCGTCTCTCCTTTTGCTTGCTACGTATACTAATATGCACCTGACCATCAGTATAAAGGTTTCCCTGAAAGGATACGCTCCTGCCGAGATGGTCACCTGCAAAATTGACTCACCAGAATGCCCATTTAGCCCTGTTTTATGTCACAGGCAACAAATCCTATACCCAAGGATTAAAAATCGAAATACGGGCATTCTGATGCGTTGTGCTGCCACATGGCTGAAAACCGCCGTTAAACCCTTCAGCCACGGGGAACCGATCTGCCAGTCCCCTTTCATACGGCGCTCACGGCACCCCCTGTCTCAGGGACAGAACGGATGTGCTGACCCACCTCTATCTCGCTGCACGGGTACATATTACATGAAGCCGGTGGCTCTGCCAGCCCCGGTTCCGATTATGCCCTGCGTATGCGGCGGGGTTAATGTAAAGGAGGTGGCCGCAAATGGACATCAGCATGAGCATGAACGCTTATGATGAAACTAGGCTGCACAGCGAACGCGTTGCCAGCATCTCCGTGATAATCGGCCACGCCATCGGGCTTGGCTTAAGCGATATCGAAAAGGTATACGCCGCTGCCCTGTATCACGACGAGGGTAAGAAGTTTATCCCCGATCAGGTACTCAACAGCCCGGTCAGGCTGTCTGAAAAGGAATACGAGGAGATGAAACGGCACACCGAATACGGCGAGCAGGCGCTGAGAAGGAAAGGCTACGGCCAGCACTTCCTCGATGCCGCGCTCTACCACCACGAGAGGTATGACGGAAACGGATACCCCAGGGGACTTAAGGGTGATGACATCCCCCTCATAGCAAGGATTGTAGCTGTGGCTGACTTTTATGAAGCCATGACCGCAAAACGCGTCTATAAGGATGAGATGTCGCATAGCTACGTGTGCAGCATTATTGAAGCCGACAAGGGCAGGCATTTCGACCCTGAGGTCGTTGATGTTTTTCTTTCGGCAGAAAAATGGATCGAATCAGACCTTGCAATGCTTGACATGCACCACGAGCATGCATATGGTCAGGAAGCACCGGAGAACGCAGATGCGGGACTCCGTGAACTTGAAAAGAGATTCGGCCCTCTCAG
>Ga0310696_10006032_pt1 | contig 14479 bp, 11 predicted proteins | sample AusTroGonzalo_MG_4_FD_203885 | JGI IMG/M metagenome (GOLD analysis project Ga0310696, IMG submission 203885) | Bovine rumen microbial communities from tropical cattle in Woodstock, Queensland, Australia - Gonzalo_02 (v2) (version 2) | ecosystem: Host-associated > Mammals > Digestive system >...
CGGTCTTCGCCAACCGTTTGGCCTTGTCCCTCAGCGCATTGACATCGTCGCCCACCTCGCCATAACAGAGTACAACACCCATGCGACGGCCTTTGTGAGCCTCGGGTTTGCCGAAGATGCGAATGCGAGTGCGGTCTTCCTTTAAGGCCTCTTCAAGATTATAGGGCAGCAGCGAACGGTCGACGGGCGTATTCGCCTCAACGGGCGAGAGAATGACGGCCGAGGCACCGGCGTGCTCCAGATGGATGCCAGCAATGGGGAGCCCCATGACGGCACGGAAATGCAGCTCGAACTCAGAAAGATTGGTGGTGTGGCCAAGGGTGACCATGCCAGTATCATGCGGACGGGGGCTTAACTCTGAGAAGATGACCTCGCCCTGCTTCGTGAGGAAGAACTCTACACCCCAGATACCAGCGCCTGTCAACGCTTTTGTTACCTTGTCGGCCATCATCTGAGCCTGTTTCAGGGCCTCGTCGCTGATCTTGTAGGGTTGCCATGACTCGCGATAGTCGCCACTTTTCTGCACATGTCCGATAGGCGGGCAGAAGAGGGTGGGCCAGCCATGCTGCTGGGTAACGGTAAGGAGTGTGAACTCAGAGTCGAAGTCGATGAACTCCTCAATAATTACTTCCTTCACGTCACCGCGGGAGCCTTCCATGGCCTCCTTGAAAGCGGTTTCGAGCTCACTTTCGCTGTGGACATAGCTCTGACCGTGACCAGAGGATGACATCAGGGGCTTCACCACGCAGGGAAATCCAATCTTATCGGCTGCAGCCTTGAACTCCTCGTAGGTCTTTGCGTAGAAATACTTTGCGGTGCGGAGACCGAGCTCCTTGGCAGCAAGGTCACGGATGGCGCGACGGTTCATGGTGTAGTTGACGGCACGGGCTGAGGGAACCACTTGGATGCCTTGCTCCTCGAACTTGAAGAGACGCTCTGTGCGGATGGCCTCAATCTCAGGCACGATAATGTCGGGCTGGTGTTTCTTTACCACAGCCTCGAGGGCATCGCCGTCGAGCATAGAGAACACCTCGCGCTCATCAGCCACCTGCATGGCGGGAGCATTGTCGTAGCGGTCGCAGGCAATCACATACTGGCCAGCCCTCATGGCGGCGATCACAAACTCCTTGCCCAGTTCGCCTGAGCCTAACAGCAATATCTTTTTCATCTGTTTGCGTACATGTTATCGTAATACTTCTGGTAGTCGCCAGAGGTGACGTTGTCGAGCCACTCCTGGTTGTCGAGATACCAGCGGACGGTCTTCTCAATGCCCTCCTCGAACTGGAGCGAAGGCTCCCAGCCAAGTTCTTTCTGCAGCTTTGAGCTGTCAATGGCGTAGCGCAAGTCGTGGCCGGCACGGTCGGTGACGTAGGTGATGAGGTCCATGTCCTCACCCTCCTTACGTCCGAGCAGACGGTCGACGGTGTTGATCAAGACCTTGATGATGTCGATGTTCTTCCACTCGTTGAAGCCGCCGATATTGTAGGTCTCGGCAATCATACCCTCATGGAAGATGAGGTCGATGGCACGGGCGTGATCCTCGACATAGAGCCAATCGCGCACGTTCTCACCCTTGCCGTAGACGGGCAATGGCTTGCGATGACGGATGTTGTTGATGAACAGCGGGATGAGCTTCTCAGGGAACTGGAAGGGACCGTAGTTGTTCGAGCAGTTGGTCACCACGACGGGCATACCGTAGGTGTCGTGATAGGCACGTACGAAATGGTCTGAGGAGGCCTTTGCGGCGCTGTAGGGCGAGTGGGGATTATACTTCGTGGTCTCGAGGAAGAACTTGTCGCCGTAAGCCAGATGATGTTCTGAGCTGCTTGCCGTTGTAGTGAAAGGCGGCTCAATGCCCTCGGGATGCGTCAGTTCCAGGGCACCATATACCTCGTCGGTAGAGATGTGGTAGAAACGCTTGCCTTCGTAGCGCTCAGGCAGCGACTCCCAGTAGAGTTTGGCAGCCTGCAAGAGGCTGAGTGTGCCCATCACATTGGTCTTGGCGAACGTAAACGGGTCCTTGATAGAGCGGTCCACATGACTCTCAGCAGCGAGGTGGATGATGCCATCGACCTTTTTATCCTGCATCAACTTGTAGAAGGCGTCAAAATCGCAAATGTCCATCTTGACAAACTCGTAGTTGGGCTTGTTCTCGATGTCCTTCAGGTTGGCGAGGTTGCCGGCATAGGTCAGCTTGTCGAGGTTGATGATGTGATACTCAGGATACTTGTTCACAAAAAGGCGCACCACATGGCTGCCAATGAATCCGGCTCCGCCGGTAATAACGATAGTTCTTTTCATAGTTTATTTCTTTTTGTTCTTTTTGTAGCGTTGATAAAGAGTAATGACAAACAAGACAAGGAATGAGGTTGCAAAAGTGGTGGCTGCATCGTTCCACGACTTGTCAACACCCAATACATACCATAATAACGCGATGACTACGGAAATAATTGTGTTCTGCGTTAAATCAATAAGCCATTCTTTCATGTTGTTTGTATTTCAGTCTGAGAGCGTGATAACTTCAAGATCCTTGAACGTAGCGCCATCGATAGTGAGACGCATCAATGTACGCTCTTTGTGCCAGCCCTGTATGCCCGCAGCGCCAGGATTGAGGTGAAGCAGGTTGAGGGTGTTGTCGAATTTCACTTTGAGGATATGCGAGTGTCCAGCGATGAAAAGCTGTGGCGGATTGGCGAAGAGCGTGGAACGGACGCTGGGATCGTAGTTGCCTGGATAGCCGCCAATATGCTTGATAAGCACATCAGCCTCCTCACATTTGAAGCGGTTGAGGTCGCGATACATCAGGCGCAGGTCGCCACCATCGCAGTTGCCACAGACGGCGCGTAATGGCCTGAACTCGGCCAGACGCTCTGCCACCTCGACGGTGCCAATGTCGCCGGCGTGCCAGATTTCATCGCAGGGCTCAAAGTAGTGCAGATACTTCGGGTCCCAGTAGCCGTGTGTGTCGCTGATGATACCGATTCTTTTCATGTTTTATTGATTTTCTAGTTAACTAGTCTGACTAGTTCTAGTCATATCTAGCTTCTTCCTTACGAACTCGGCGATGAACTTCTCAGTCTCTATAAGACCAAGGATGCTGGCATCGATGCAGAGGTCGTAGCTCTGCGAGGCACCCCATTTCTTGCCCGTATAATAGTTGTAGTATTCTGCGCGATGCTTCTCGCCCTGCTCTATGACTTTACGGGCCTCCTCAGTAGAAACGCCCAGTTTGTTTGCCACGTTTTCGATGCGGAACTGCATGGAGGCAGTAATGAAGATGTTGACGGTGTTGGGGAAATCACGCAGCACATAGTCGGCACAGCGGCCTACGAAGATGCACGACCCTTTCTCAGCCTCCTTGCGGATAGCGTCACTCTGGAATTTAAACAGTCCCTCCTGCGAGAAGTTGTTCTGATAGAAGCTATCACTGGTGGCGGTATTACTAAAGGGTAGGTGAAGGAAAGATCTCAGGAATCCCTTGCGCTCATCGTTCTTCTCGAAGAACTCCTCTGAAAATCCACTTTCCTTGGCTGCGATATTCAGTATTTCGCGGTCATAGAACTGTGCATCGAAGTCCGTAGCCAGCATACGGCCAATGTCATGGCCACCGGAGCCAAGTTGCCGGCCTACGTTAATGATTATCTTTTTCTCCATAAGCCTTGAATTTTCTGAGATACCACCATAGCAGGGGCAGCGTCATTGCAAACGAACCGAAGTCGCTGGCGGGCATAGCGTACCATACACCGTCAAGTTTCCAGAACAAAGGCAGCACATAGGCCAAGGGCAACAGCATGATGAGCTGGCGTGACAGCGAAAGGAAGATGCTGATCTTCACCTTGCCGATGCACTGGAAGAAATTGGTGATGACAGCCTGTGAACCTACCACGAAGAACACCAGCATATTGATGACGATGCCGTGTGCCGACATGTCGAGCAGCGTTGGGTCGGTAGCGAAGACACGGGCTATCTGCCTTGGGAAAAGCATAGCCAGCGACCAGCCCAGAAGGAGGATGGTAGTAGCCGCCGCAATCGACAGCCACAGGCAACGTAGCATGCGGTCATATTTCCTGGCACCATAGTTGTAGCCCACGATGGGCTGCATGCCTTGCGTAATGCCCATGACAAACATGAAGAGCGCCATTACCACCGAGTTGGAGATGGAGTAGGCACCCACCGCCATATCGCCGCCGTAGCGAAAGAACTGGTTGTTCATGAAGATGACGATGATGCACGACGTTGTCTGCATGAGGAACGGTGACACACCGATGGCTATGATGTTCTTCACCAGCTGCGCCTTTAGGCGGTAGATGCCACGCTTTAGGTGCAGCAGCTCTTTTTTGTTGGAGAAGAGCCGCATTTGCCAGCACAGCGCCATAGTCTGACTAGTGATGGTGGCGAGTGCTGCGCCGCGTATGCCCCATCGCAGCCACCACACGAAGGCAAACACCAGCAGGATGTTGCAGCCCACGGTGAACAGCGTGGCATACATGGCATGCCGAGGCTTGCCAGCCGCTCGCAGCACGGCGTTCATGCCGAAGTACATGTGCGTAATCATGTTGCCGGCCAGGATAATCTGCATAAACTGGCGGGCGTAGGGTAAGGTTGCGTCAGAGGCACCGAAGAAACGCAGGATAGGGTCAAGGAATATCAGGCTGACCACCATGAAGACGAGGCCCACGATGAGATTCAGGGAAACGGTGTTGCCTAACAGATGCTGTGCCGTTTCATAGTCGCGCTGGCCCAGTTTCACGCTGATACACGTAGATGCACCCACGCCGACAGCGGCACCAAAGGCTGCACTCAGATTCATAAATGGCAAGGTGATGCCCAAACCGGCAATGGCGTCGGGGCCAACCATCTGTCCTATTGATGCACGGTCAATGATATTATACAATGAAGAGGCCGTCATCGCAACGATGGCGGGCAAGGCATACTGCCAAAGCAGCGCCCCAACGGGCTTCTGCCCCAGTTCCAAGGCCTTTTGTTTGTTGTCCATAGTGCCTAATCGTTTGCAAAGGTACACTCTTTTTTTCGAAAAAACGATGTCTTTCTGAAAAAACATTGGAGAAAATAATGTTAAGAGGAAAAAAAAACGTAATTTTGCACGCTACTAATCCCATAAGCTATGAAACGAATACTGTTCATTGCCCTCATCCTCGCTGTCGCACTGGGTGCCTACGCAAAGAGTAAGCGCCCTGTGAAGAAATCATACGTCTACAGATATTACCTCATCGACAAACAGCCCACCACACATTCGCTGGCCAAGCCGCAGCACTTCCTTTCAGAGAGGAGTATTGAACGCCGCACGCGACAGGGTTTGTCCATCGACAGCACCGACCTGCCTGTGCCACGCCAGTATGTGCGACAGTTTGCCGTGAAAGGCACCACCGTGCTGGGTACCAGTCGCTGGCAGAACACCGTGGTGGTACGTGCCGCAGATACTTTGGTACTGAATAGACTGGCACAGTTGCCCATCGTCCGTGAGGCCTGCTGTGTCTACGTTGCCCCCGACTCTATTGAGAAGAATGATGATATCTCGTGGAACGTGCGCGACAGCTTCAACCGCTGGGATTCCGTGCGGAATGAACCTTATGGCATGGCTGCCCATCAGATAGAGATGCTGAACGGTTTGCGCCTGCACGAAGCCGGTTTGACGGGCAAGGGCATGGTCGTTGCTATTCTTGACGGCGGATTCCAAAACTATGACCGCATCCCTGCGCTGCAACATGCCAAGGTGCTTGGCGTAAAGGACTTTGTGGAACCTGCTAGTTCAACTAGTTATACTAGTAATAATAGTCCTGTCGGCAAAAACTTCCATCAGATAGACCACGGTACACGCGTATTCTCAGCTATGGCGGCCTACGCCCCAGAGGTGATGATTGGTACGGCTCCTGATGCCAGCTATTGGCTGCTGCGTTCGGAAGACCCGGCTACTGAGCAGCCTGTGGAGGAAGACTTCTGGACGATGGCGGCTGAGTTTGCTGATAGCGTGGGTGTCGATGTCATCAACTCGTCGCTGGGCTATCATCAATATGACGATGGGCTGCCCAGTTATCGCTTGCGCGACCTTGACGGACATACGGCCTTTATCTCGCGCTCTGCATCGATGCTTGCTCGTAAAGGTATTGTTCATTGTAACTCTGCCGGCAATAGTGGCATTGGTGAATGGAAGAAGATTGGTGTGCCTGCTGATGCTCCCAATATCCTTACCGTGGGTGCCGTAGACAAGAAGGGGGTGCTGGCTGCTTTCTCCAGCATCGGGCCGTCGCAGGATGGCCGTGTTAAACCCGACGTCGTGGCCTTGGGACATAACACTACGCTGATCTCTGGCCGTGGCACGTTGGTGCACGATATGGGTACTTCGTTCTCTACGCCCGTCACTTGTGGCATGGTGACTTGTTTATGGCAGGGCCTGCGCCAGTTGACGGCCTTGCAAATCATAGAACTTGTTCGACAGAGCGCCGACCAGTATGACGCTCCCAACAATATCTATGGTTATGGCCTTCCCGACTTCTGGAAAGCCTACCAGTCTGGAATAGCCCATTAATCCCAGAAGTCTCAGCCGCCCCATGAATAGTCCTTCCCTCTCCCTCCTTGAACTTAATAGCCTGGTGCGTCAGGTTATTGAAGAAACGCTCAGTCAGGAGTATTGGGTGGAGGCGGAGCTTTCGGAGTGTCGCGAGAGTCGCGGCCACTGCTATATGGAACTAATAGAAAAGGATGAAACCTCTGCCACACCCATAGCACGTGCCTCAGCAAAGTGCTGGCGTACGCAATGGGCTATGCTGCAGCCCTACTTTGAGCGCACGACAGGACAGACATTGCACGCAGGATTGAAGGTGCGGCTGAAGGTCTATGCTCAGTTTCATGAGGCTTTTGGCTTTTCATGGATTGTCACCGATATTGACCCCACTTTCACACTCGGCGACATGGCCCGCAAACGTCAGGAGATTATCCGCAAGCTGAAGGAGGAAGGCATCTTCGATTTGCAGAAAGAGCTGACGCTGCCGCTGTTTTGCCAGCGCATCGCTGTCATTTCTTCTGAAACGGCTGCCGGCTATGGCGACTTCGTCAACCAACTCATCCATAACGACAGCGGACTCAAGTTCAGCATACAGCTCTTTCCTGCCATCATGCAAGGTGAACAGGTTGAGCAGAGCATCATTGACGCCCTGAACATGATTTATGAGGCCAATGAGCCTAATAAGTCCCATGAGTTTTTTGACTGCGTTGTCATCATCAGAGGTGGTGGCGCTACGGCCGACATGTCGGGCTTCGACACGCTGGCATTGGCGGAGAACGTGGCCAACTTCCCTCTGCCTATTATCACGGGTATAGGGCACGACCGCGACGAAAGCATTCTTGATATGGTGTCGTTCCTGCGGGTAAAGACGCCCACCGCCGCTGCCGCTTTCCTTGTCAGCCATTTGGAGGAGGTGCTCAACACCATCGATGATGCTCAAGACCGCATCGCCCATTATGCGCAAAACAAAATCACAATCCTCAACTCTCAACTCTCAACTCTCAACACTCAACTCAGGAGCATCTTCTCTGTTGTCAAAACCCGACAAGAGGCTCGCCTCGATGCGCTTTATAGTCGCCTTGCCCATCATGCACAGCAGAAACTCTCAACGCTTAATACTCAGCTTTCAACGATAGAATCCCGTCTGCCGTTGCTGCTCGACAGCAGTCTGAAAACGAAGAAACACCAATTGGAACTGTTGGAAGAGAAAGTGAAGACACTCGACCCGTCGCTGTTGCTGCGTCGTGGCTACAGTATCACTTTGAAAGACGGCAAGGCCGTACGCGATGCCGCCACTCTCCACCCAGGTGATGAAATCAAAACACGCTTCGCCAACGGCAGCGTCCACTCCATCGTCAAATAATAATTTTGTTCTTTTGTCCATCTGTCAATAAAAACTGTTATTATGTCTAAAGAACCCAAATACGAAGAGGCTTATGCCGAACTGCAGACCATCGTCCGCAAAATGGAAAACGACGAGCTTGACATCGACCAAATGACCGAGCAGCTAAAGCGTGCCCAGCAGCTCATCAAGCTCTGTAAAGACAAGCTTACCAAGACCGATGAAGAAATCAAAAAGATTTTGGACGACAACAAATAATTTCTACATTTTTTGGGCATTTGAGGAAAAATGTCTACCTTTGCGCCAAAGAATTGTAATTCAAGTATAGAAAATAACATGAAGAACTTAGACTGGGCCAATCTGTCGTTTGGCTACATGAAGACTGACTACAACGTCCGTTGCTACTATCGCGACGGCAAGTGGGGAGAGATTGAGGTCTGCTCCGACGAGTATCTGAAATTGCACATGGCAGCAACCTGCCTGCACTACGGACAGGAGGCTTTCGAGGGCTTGAAGGCTTACCGCTGCCCTGATGGCAAGGTGCGCATCTTCCGCGTTGACGAGAATGCTGCGCGTCTGCAGTCGACCTGCCGCGGCATTATGATGCCGGAGGTGAGCACAGAGCTGTTCACGGAGATGGTGAAGAAGGTGGTGCGCCTCAATCAGGAGTGGATTCCCACCTACGAGAGTGGTGCCACGCTCTATATCCGCCCGCTGCTCATCGGTACTAGTGCACAGGTGGGTGTGCATCCTGCCAAGGAATATTGCTTCCTGATTTTCGTCACGCCTGTAGGCCCGTACTTCAAAGGTGGCTTCGCAGCTAATCCTTACGTCATCATACGTGACTACGACCGCTCGGCTCCCCTTGGTACAGGTAAGTACAAGGTGGGTGGCAACTATGCCGCATCCCTCTTTGCCAACAACCTGGCTCATGAAAAGGGCTATGCCTGCGAGTTCTACCTCGACGCCAAGGAGAAGAAATATATGGACGAGTGTGGTGCTGCCAATTTCTTCGGCATCAAGAACAATACCTACGTCACACCGAAGTCGACCAGTATCCTGCCCTCCATCACCAATAAGAGCCTGATGCAGGTGGCTGAGGACTTGGGCATGAAGGTGGAGCGTCGCCCCATTCCTGAAGAGGAGCTCGAGACCTTCGAGGAGGCTGGAGCCTGTGGCACAGCAGCCGTTATCAGCCCCATCAGCTATATCGACGATCTTGACACCGGCAAGCGTTATAGCTTCGGCGACAAGCCCGGCCCTATGTCGAAGAAGCTCTTCGACACCCTCCGCGGCATCCAATATGGCGAGATTGAGGACAAACACGGCTGGACCACGGTTGTCATAGAATAGTTCAGTGTGTTGCGATTATCGCAACAAACATGACACAAGCATGGGCAAAGGAAAGCTGGCGAAGTTCGCCGACATGGAAACCTATAGGAACGTCTTTCAGTACCCCTATTCGGTGCTGAGTGACGTTCCTTTTACCATGCGCGGCCACTGGCGCGAGCAATTCTTTCATAACGACAACCCCATCATCCTGGAGCTGGGTTGCGGCAAGGGCGAATATGCCGTAGAGCTGGCGAAGACACACCCTGACCGCAACTACATCGGCGTTGACATCAAGGGTGCCCGTATGTGGACGGGAGCCACGCGTGCTCTGCAGGAGGGAATAGAGAATGTGGCCTTCCTCCGCACGAACATCGAGATCATCGACCGTTTCTTCGCTGAGGACGAGGTGCAGGAGATTTGGCTTACTTTCAGCGACCCGCAGATGAAGAATCCCCGCAAGCGACTCACCTCCACCTATTTCATGGAGCGCTACCGCCGCTTCCTTACCGACCACGGCATCATCCACCTGAAGACCGACTCCAATTTCCTTTTTACCTACACCACGCTGATGGTGGAGAAAAACCAGCTGCCCCTCGAGGAGAGAATTGACGATTTGTATCATGCCCCTCATTTATCACCTCTCACCTCCCACCTCTTAAATATCCAGACCTACTATGAGCAGATGTGGCTCTCACGCGGCATCAGCATCAAGTACATGCAATTCCTGCTGCCTCACGACGGTATATTGGAAGAGCCCGACGTAGAGATTGAGCTGGACGAATACCGCAGCTATCACCGCTCCAAGCGAAGCCCTTTGGAAACCAGAAAATAACCTAAAGACATGAAAAAACTATTGCTTAGTCTATCATTTTTCATTCTCCCGTTATGTGCAGTACTGGCGCAGGAGCTGGTCGTAACCGTTGACTCTATCGGACAGTTTGGCACGCGACTGCCCGACAGCCTGCGTTTCTCGATGAGCGAGCTGAAGATTACCGGCCCAATGGGAGGTGCCGATCTTAAGATTCTGCAGAATATGCTGAAGAATCCGCGTCAGAAGAAAGCCACCGACAAGGTACTCACCGTACTCGACCTCTCTGAGGCAACCATCGTGGAGAGTCGCGGCAGCTTCCACACCAAGGCAGACATCCTGCCCGCCAGTATGTTCCAGGGCTGCAAAAACCTGGAGCGCGTCTGCCTGCCTTCGGCCACTCAGGAGGTAAGCATCAGTCTATTCAACGGCTGCATCAACCTGAAAGAGGTGGAGATTCCCGAGGGCACGTTGGTCATCAACAAATATGCCTTCAATGGCTGCACCAGCTTGAAGGAAGTAAAACTGCCGGCTACCATCACCGCTATCAAGAACAATGCCTTTAACGGCTGCACGAGTCTCAGCGATATTGAGATTCCCGATGCTGTAGAGGTCATCGACGAGGATGCTTTCGCCAATTGCAAGGCCTTGCAGCGTCTGAGTCTGCACGATACCAACATCAAGGCCATTAAGGCAGAGACGTTTGCCCGTTGCGAGCGCTTGGAGGCCATCAGCCTTCCGCCCTCTGTCACCGTTATCGGCAACGAGGCCTTCAAGGGCTGCACCGCCTTGGAGAGCATCCAGATGCCCGAAGCCGTGAGCGAGATAGGCAATAGCGCCTTCGAACAGTGTCAGAGTCTGCGCAGCATCGAGATGAATAGTGCCACCGTCATCGGCAGTAATGCTTTCCGGGGCTGCATGTCGCTGGAGAACGTCGAGATAGAGCATGTCAATAAGATTGGCAATGGCGCCTTCAAGGGCTGCACGGGACTGGCCGCCGTATCGCTCGATGGCAACCTGTCATCCATCGGCACCGAGACGTTCATGGATTGCACCAATCTCCTCAGCATTACCTTGCCGGCAACGGTGAAGAGCATTGGTACACGCGCCTTTGCCGACTGCAAGTCACTCGGTCTCATCGACCTGCCTGACGGACTGACACGCATCTATGACCACGCCTTCGAGAACTGCGCCTCGCTGCGCCATATCGTCGTTCCTAACCTGGTGAAGCAGCTGGGCAGCGACACCTTCGAGAATTGTGCGTCGCTCGACAGCGTCGTTATCAATGGATTCATTGATAAAATTGAGAGCGATGTGTTCCGCTACTGTCACTCGTTGCGCACCATCAGCCTTCCCATCTCGGTGAAGAGCATAGGCGATAACGCTTTTGAGGAGTGCACGTCGCTGACCGACATCAACCTGCCCATCTCCATTACTAGCATCGGCGACAATGCCTTTGACAAGTGCGCCTCGATTGTCTATGTCATCGTACCTGCCGCCTGCACCTCCATTGGCAGCGCCTCTTTCCGCGAGTGCACCGCCCTGCAACGTATAGAGCTGCCTGCCGCTTTGAAGAAGATTGGTGGCAATGCCTTTGCAAAGTGTGCGTCGCTGAAAGAGATTAGCATGGGTTCGCCCCTGCCGCCCAGTATCTCGCACAGTACTTTCAAGGGTGTGGTGATGGCAGCCTGTAAGATTTACGTGCCCAAGGGCGCCCGTTCCAACTATCGTAACGATAAGTCTTGGAATAAGATGCCCAACATTGTAGAGCAGGATCAATAATAAAAAACACCTCCAGAATTCGCAAAATCCTGGAGGTGTTTTTTGTAATGATTGGTTTAGTAATTCTCGGCCTTTACCTGGAAGTAGGCCTGTGCGTGGTTGCACACGGGGCACTCCTCGGGAGCCTTCTTGCCGATGACGATGTGTCCGCAGTTGGAGCACTGCCAGATGACGTCGTTGTCGCGTGAGAATACCATCTCCTTGCGCACGTTGTCCAGCAGGCGACGATAGCGCTCCTCATGCTCCTTCTCGATGGCGGCCACACCCTCCATCTTGTCGGCAATCTCGTCGAATCCCTCCTCGCGGGCCTCACGGGCCATGCGGGCATACATGTCGGTCCACTCGAAGTTCTCGCCGCCGGCGGCGTCCTCCAGATTGGTGGCGGTGTCAGACACCTTGCCGCCGTTCAGGTATTTATACCACAGCTCGGCGTGCTCCTTCTCGTTGGCTGCCGTCTCTAAGAAGATGTTTGAAATCTGCACATAGCCGTCCTTCTTGGCCTTCGATGCGAAGAAGGTGTACTTGTTGCGTGCCATTGACTCGCCTGCGAAGGCTTCCTGCAGGTTTTTCTCTGTCTTTGTTCCTTTTAAGCTTTTCATGTTGATAAAAATGTTGTTTAAGGTGTTAATAGATAATGGTTATTGCTATTCTCTTGTTTCGATTGTCAGCCAGCCTGTTTCCAACCCTTCGCTAAAGCAGCTAAGGTTGATGGCCGATGGCGTGTCGCCACTCTGCACGAGCAGCTGTGCCAGCCCGTTGAAGGCAGGGATGGCAAACTCCTTGCAGTCGGAGTGCGCAGGATGATCAATGCCAAGATACATCGGGTCACCATTGCCTGCGCCAAGAATATGGCCGTCGCCTTCAAGGCGGAAGGTGAGCATGGGGCAGGCATCGGGCACGAAACGTCCCTTCTTGTCCTGCACCTCGACGGTGATCACGGCGAGGTCGCGACCGTCGGCGGCGATGTGCTGGCGGTCGGCCTTGAGCACGGTCTTATAGGCGGGCTTGGTGGTCTCGATGGTCTGCGTGAGGATGCGGCGTCCGTTCTTATAGCCCACAGCCACGACTTTGCCCGGCTGATAGATGGCCGTCCACTTCAGGTGGCCGTTCTGGGGCATCGGCTGCCGACCGAGCTTCTTGCCGTTGACGGTGAGCTCCACTTCGTCGCAGTTGCTGTAGGCCCACAGCTCTATCTCCTCGCCCTCATGGCCCTGCAGGTTCCAATGGGGGAAGATGTGGAGCACGGGCTCATCGGTCCACCATGATTTCAGATAGTAGGCCTCGTCCTTGGGGAAACCGCAATAGTCGAGGATGCCGAACTCCGAGTCGTGGGCAGGATAGCTGAGTGGATTGGGCTCGCCGCGATAGTCGAAACCTGTCCAATAAAAGAGGCCTGCAGCCCACGGACGCTCGGCATAGAATTTCCAGCCGCGTTCGATGATGTTCTCATAGTTCTGCTCCCTCGTTCGGTTCATACTCACCATACGTCCGGGATATTCCGGCAGGTTGAAGTAGCAGCCGCGAGTGCCGCAGCCTGTGGTCTCCTCCGTGCCGACAATCCTCCACGTGGGATTCGCTTTCTTGCGGTTGTCCACATCGTTCTGCACGATATAGTTGAAGCCCACCACGTCCAATCCCTTGATGAGCTCGCCGCCACCTGCATTGGCCACGGTGCTGGGACGGGTGGGGTCGAACAGACGCGTATATTCGCGCATGGCCTCGGCCAGCCGGGTGCCCTGGATGTTGTTCTCCAGGCCCCACTCTTCATTGCCGTCGCTCCAGAGAATGATACTCGGATGGTTGCGGTCACGCTTGATCATGCGCTCAAGCAGACGCAGGTGTTCGTCGTTGATGCCCATCAGACGGTTCTCGTCGATGACGAGGATGCCCTCACGGTCGCACACATCGAGCAGGGCTGGCGTCATCGGATTGTGCGAGGCACGATAGGCGTTGCAGCCGAACTGCTTGAGCTGCCTGATGCGCCAGGCCTGCAGGGCATCGGGGATGGCAGCACCCACGCCGGCATGATCCTGATGCATGTTCACACCCTTCAGCTTCAGCGGCTCGCCGTTCAGCAGGAAACCACGCTCGGCATCGAAGGCGATGTCGCGGATGCCGATGGTGGTCTCGTAGACGTCGGTCACCTTGTCATCCACCTTCACCGTCGTCTCCACCTTGTAGAGATAAGGGTCGGTGGTGCTCCAGAGGTGGGGCTTGGCTATCTTCATCACATGATGGGTGGTGCGTGTTTCCTTGGCCTGCAGCTGGCTGGGATGTCCGCCGCCATTGACCACCTCGTTGCCCTCGGCATCGATCAGCCGCTGCTCCACGACATACTGCTGAGTAGTCAGGCCGCTGTTGTGCACCTCGGTCTTCACATGCAGAACGGCTTCGTCGTAGGGTTGCTTCAGCTCGGCATAGACGAAGGTGCCGAAGGGAGCCACACTCACCTCTGCCGACTTCTCCAGCCACACATCACGATAGATGCCGGCGCCCTCATAGAACCAGCCCTCCTCGAGCGAGGCATCGGCACGCACACAAATCAGATTGTCCTCACCATATTTAATATAGGGAGTGATGTCGTAGACCTGAGTCACATAGCCGCTTGGCTCGGTGCCCATGTAGAAGCCATTGAACCACACCTGTGCATTGCGGAAAATTCCGTCGAAGCGCAGCATTAATCGTTTGCCAA
>Ga0310696_10006033_pt1 | contig 14478 bp, 15 predicted proteins | sample AusTroGonzalo_MG_4_FD_203885 | JGI IMG/M metagenome (GOLD analysis project Ga0310696, IMG submission 203885) | Bovine rumen microbial communities from tropical cattle in Woodstock, Queensland, Australia - Gonzalo_02 (v2) (version 2) | ecosystem: Host-associated > Mammals > Digestive system >...
GGGAGAGCCTCGGCCGCACCATCTGCACCACCGTCACCACCCTGATCACCATCGTGGCGCTGTGCATCCTGGGCGTCGCCTCCATCCGCGAGTTCGCGCTGCCGATCATCGTCGGCATCCTCTCCGGTGTCTACAGCGCCAACATGATCAACGGTTATGTCTGGGCGTTCCTGGAGGAAAAGCGCCGCGGCCGCAAAGCCAAAGCCTGATTCCGCAGACAGTTTTCAGAGGGGCTGTGCACGCAGTCCCTCTTTCCCTTTTTTAAAATACTGCCGGAGGCCCCCATCATGAAATTTGTTCCGCGCGATACCCCCGACTTCACCCCTTTCCTCTCCCAGCCCCCCTGGCTCTCCGCCCTCCTCCGCCTCCGCGGCATCACCGATGAGGCCGAGGCCCGCCGTTTCCTCTCCCCCACCCTGGAGGACCTCCACAACCCCTTTCTTCTTCCCGGCATGCAGAAAGCCGTCGATCTCCTGAAGGAAGCCATCTCCAGCCGGGATCCGATCCTCGTCTGGGGCGATTACGATGCCGACGGCGTCTGCGCCTCTGCCATTCTCCTCGAAACCCTCCGGGAGGAAGGCGCCCTCGTTTCCTGCCATCTCCCCTCCCGTCAGGAGGAAGGCTACGGCCTCAACGAGGCCGGCGTCCGGGAGGCCGCCGCTTCTTCCGTAAAGCTCCTGATCACCGTGGACTGCGGCATCTCCAATGTCGATGAGGTGGCCCTGGCCAGATCCCTGGGCATGAAAGTCATCGTCACCGATCATCATACCCTTCCCCCCGTCCTTCCCGAGGCCGATGTCCTCATGAATCCCCTCCTGGGCGATTACCCCTTCCCCTCCCTCTGCGGTGCCGGCGTGGCCCTGAAGCTCTGCCACGCTCTCCAGGGGCAGCAGGGGCTCGAAAAGCGCCTCGATCTCGCTGCCATCGCCACCGTGGCCGATGTGGTTCCCCTCCTCGGGGAAAACCGCGTCATCGTTCGCGAAGGCCTGATCCGGATGCAGGCCTCTCCCCGTCCCGGGGTGCGGGCCATGCTCGCTTCCGCGGCCGTCGCCCCGCCCCTCCGGTCGGAGCATCTGGCCTTCCGCATCGGCCCCCGGCTGAATGCCGCCGGCCGCCTGTCCAGCGCCTCCCTGGCCCAGGAGCTCCTCCTCACCCGGGATCCGCTCCGGGCCGAACAGCTCGCCCGCGACCTGGAGGCTCTGAATGCCCGCCGCCAGTCCCTGGAGCGGGAGATGACCGCCTCCGCCCTTTCCCAGGCCCAGGCCCTCCCGTCCTTTTCCTCCGCCCGCTCCCTGGTGGTCGCCGGGGAGGGCTGGAATCCCGGGCTCGTCGGCCTCACCGCCGGCCGCCTCTGCGAGAAGTTTTACCGCCCCGCCGTGGCCCTTTCCGTCTCCGGGGATACCGCCGTCGGTTCCTGCCGCTCCATTCCCGGGGTCAATATCTTTGAGGTCCTCTCCCGCTGTGAGGATCTGCTTGTCCGCTTCGGGGGCCACGCCCAGGCCGCCGGCCTGACCCTGCAGACGGATCGCATCGAAGCCTTCCGCGCCCGCCTGGATCAGGTGATCCGCGAATCCTCCGATGAATCCGTCTTCACCCGTCAGCTCGTCTATGATCTGGAGGTCCCCTTCCGGGTCTGGACGCCGGAAACCCTGGAGACCCTCTCCCTCCTGGAGCCCACCGGTTACGGAAATCCGGCTCCCGTCTTTCTCCTGCCCGCGGCCCAGGTTCAGTCCATGCGCCGGGTCGGCCGGGATCTGTCCCATCTGCAGATGTCTCTCCTCACCGAAGGTCTCCTCGTCAAGGGCATCGCCTTCTCCCAGGGAGAACACGCGGACAAGGGCTATTCCCGGGTGGATCTCCTCTATCGCCCCATCCTCAATGAGTTCCGCGGCCGCGTCTCCGTCGAGGCCCAGGTCCAGGCGCTCCTGCCCAGTCAATAAAAGGAGGTTGTTATGGCGTTTACGTCTTATGAGGCGATGCCTCTGGACCAGATGCTCAACCGCGTCCAGAAATACCACCCCGGCGATGGCTATCAGTTGGTGGAAAAGGCCTGGAAGTTCGCGGAAAAGGCCCATGAGGGCCAGGTCCGCAAATCCGGCGAGCCCTATTTCACCCACCCCTGCCTCGTGGCCTCCATCCTGACCGATCTCATGATTGATCCCCCCACCATTGCCGCCGGCCTGCTTCATGATACCGTGGAGGATTGCGAGGGCATCACCGTCGATACCATCCGCTCCGAGTTCGGCCCCGAGGTGGCCGATCTGGTGGATGGCGTCACCAAGCTGAATAAGCTGGATTTTGCCAACCGCGAGGAAGCCCAGGCGGAGTCCCTCCGCAAAATGATCCTGGCCATGTCCCGGGATATCCGCGTCGTGCTCATCAAGCTGGCCGACCGCCTCCACAATATGCGCACCCTCCGCTTCCAGCCGGAAGCCCGCCGCGTCGCCATCGCCCGCGAAACCCTGGATATCTATGCCCCCCTGGCCCACCGCCTCGGCGTCTACGCCCTCAAGCAGGAGCTGGAGGATCTCTCACTCAAGTATATTGATCCCCAGGGCTACTCCCAGATCGTTCACCTCGTGGGCATGAAGAGGGCTGAGCGGGAGGAAAGCATCCGTCTCGTCATCGATGAGCTTTCCGAGCGCCTTGATCAGCAGAAGATCCATTATGATATCGACGGCCGCTCCAAGCACTTCTATTCCATTTACCGCAAGATGGTGCTCCAGCAGAAATCCTTTGATCAGATTTACGATCTCATCGCCATCCGCGTCATCGTGGATACCATTCCGGATTGCTATACCGTCCTCGGTATCGTTCATACCCTCTGGAATCAGGTCCCCGGCCGTTTCAAGGATTACATTTCCGTCCCCAAGGCGAATATGTATCAGTCCCTGCATACCACCGTCGTCGGCGGCCGCAAAATCCCCTTCCCCTTTGAAGTGCAGATCCGCACCTGGGAGATGCACCGCGTCGCCGAGTACGGTATCGCCGCCCACTGGCGCTATAAGGAGGGTGCCTCCCAGCAGGATAATCTGGATCATAAGCTCTTCTGGGTGCGCCAGATGCTGGATTGGCAGACCGAAACCCGGGATTCCCGGGAGTTCCTCGATACCCTGAAGACCGATCTCTTCTCCGAGGAGGTCTTCCTCTTCACCCCCAAGGGCGATGTGATCTCCATGCCCAAGGGCGCCACCCCCCTGGATTTTGCCTATCGGATCCATTCCGCCGTGGGCAATCAGTGCGTCGGCGCCAAGGTCAACGGCAAAATCGTTCCCCTGGATTATGTTCTCGCCACCGGCGACCGGGTGGAGATCATCACCTCCGCCTCCTCCAAGGGCCCCGGCACCGACTGGCTCCGCATCTGCAAAACCCCCCAGGCCAAGGCGAAAATCCGCCAGTTCCTGAAGAAGACCCTCAAAGAGGAAAATGTGGAGCTGGGCCGCTCCATGATTGAAAAGGAATGTACCCGCCGGGGCGTCCGCATGAGCGATATCGTCAAACCGGAGTATTATGAGCCCCTCCTCCGGAAGTACGGCTTCCTGGATTTCGAGGATATCTGCGGCTCCGTGGGCTACGGCGGCATGGCCGCCATCTATGTGGTCTCCCGCCTCATCGATGAGCAGAAGGCGAAGGAAAACGCCTCCTCCGCTCCCGTGAAGTCGATCCAGGATCTCGTCTCCACCGAGCAGCAGCTCTCCCAGCGCCGCGCCCATCACGGCATCGTCATGACCGGCGCCGAGGATCTCGATATCCCTGTCCGCTTTGCCAAGTGCTGCAGCCCCGTTCCCGGCGATGAAATCGTGGGCTATATCACCCGGGGCCGTGGCGTCACCATTCATAAGGCGGAGTGCGTCAACGCCGCCGCTTCCGAGCAGGAGCGCCGCATCGCCGTGGATTGGGCTGTGGCCGGCGAGGGCACCTTCTCCGCCACCATCACCATCATCGCCTACGACCGCGTGAATATGCTCGGTGAAATCGCCACCATCATCGGGGAAAACGGCGTCTCCATCCGCGCCGCCTCCATCCAGGGCAGCGATAAAACCCGCATCTCCACCCTCCGCCTCACCCTTGATGTCCATACCCGCGAGGAAATGGAGCGCGTCATCCAGGCCCTCCGCAACAAATCCGATATCCTCGATGTCTACCGGACTACCACCTGATTCAATAAATGCCCGGTGATTCCGTTTCCTTTCCCGGGGGGCCAAAACTGGGGATGGGGCGGAGCCCCCATCCCCTTTTTTCCCCCTTCCCCCGTTGTGGGGCTCAGTTCTGACGACCGCCTGTGGCGGAAGTTTCGTCAGAGTTGAGCTCAACCGATAAGGAGTGAGCTCCATGGTATGGAGTCACGACTATATCGGTTGCGGATAAGGGGGGCAGGGGGGTAAAGGGGCCAAAAAAATACTGAAAGCTCTTGGAGGTTTTATCCTATGCGATGTGTAGTTCAAAGGGTAACAAATTCATCGGTGACGGTCGGGGGCGAGCTGAAAGGTCAGATCGGCCCCGGCCTCATGGTCCTCATCGGCGTTTCCGTCGATGACACCGAGTCCGATCTCAAATACATGATCGACAAGGTCCCCAATCTCCGGATCTTCGATGATGAAAACGGCGTCATGAACCGCTCCGTCCTTGATGCCGGCGGCAGCATCCTCGCCGTTTCCCAGTTCACCCTCTACGGCGACGCCCGCGGCGGCCGCCGCCCGTCCTATATCAAGGCCGCGAAGCCCGACATAGCCAATGCTTTCTATGAGCGTCTCGTGGAAGCCTGGCGCGCCAAAGGCATTCACGTGGAAACCGGCGTCTTCCGTACAGAAATGCAGGTCTCCCTCGTCAACGACGGCCCTGTCACCATCCTCCTCGACAGCCAGAAACTCTTCTGATGGAACACCGATGGAACACCGGGACGGTCCAATCGACACCCCCCAAGCTCCCAAACCAAAAACCCCCAGGAGGCTAACCGTATGCAGATTCAAACCCTCACCGTCGGCCCCGTGGCCACCAGCTGCTATCTCGTTTCCATGGAAAACTCCCCCGCCTGCCTCGTCATTGATCCCGGCGACGAGCCCTCCCGGATCCTCAAAGCCGCCGGTGACCGGCACATCGCCGCGATCCTCCTGACCCACGGCCACTTCGATCATATTGCCGCCGTCCCGGCCCTCCTGGCCGCTTCGCCTGATACCCCCGTCCTGATCCATTCCCTCGATGCCCCGATGCTCGCCGATCCGGTCCTCAATGCCTCCCAGGTCCTCCTGGCCCATCCGGTGATCGTCCGGGCAACTCCGGAGTTCCTTCGGGATGGGGATCGTCGCCTCCTGGCCGGCCTCTCCGTGGAGGTCCTCCATACCCCCGGCCATACCCCCGGCAGCGTCTGCTTCCTCATCCGGCCGGAATCCGATGAGGATTCACCCGATCCCGATCAACACCTCTTCACCGGGGATACCCTTTTCCGCGATGGCTGGGGCCGCACGGATCTCCCCGGCGGTTCCTCCCGGGATCTCTCCGCCTCCCTCCGCAAAATCGTCCCCCTCGCCCGCACTTTGCCTTTCTATCCTGGCCATTGAGCAGTTGTCAACGCTTTAGCGTTGGTAACAACTGCCATCTGCAGGCGTCAGCGCTTTAGCGCTGGTAACGCCGAGCCAGGAAGGTATAAGAACTCTGGGACGGTCCTTTTTGTTCCACCTGCCGGATGGAACAAAAAAGACCGTCCCGGCGTTCCAATCGACAACCAGCCACACTATCAAATCCAAAAACCTGCAAGGAGCCCAAAATGTCAGAATCTTCCTCCCGCACCGCCTCAGACTGCCCCCCTTCCCCCTTCCCCCCGTCCAACTCTCCCGAGCTGGATGAAATCCTCGCCACCATCCAGCCGGAGCTCACCACCGTGACCCGGCTTTTCGGTTTTCCGGATGAGGTCTGGTCCGCCCCGCCCGGCTTCTCCTGCCGCGCGGAGCAGCACGACAACGCCTACGTTTTCGTTTTTTCCCGGGGCGAAACCACCGCCTCCCGCTCCGTCCCCGTCCCCTCCGATCCGGATCCCCGGCTGCAGCTGCTGCATCGCCGCCGGGCCGCCCGCCGTCTCTGCAAGCAGACCCTCTATGACCTCTGCCGCAAGCTCACCGGTATTCATCCCCCCTGGGGCTCCATGACCGGCGTCCGCCCGACCCACCTCATGCTGGAGGCGCTCGCCGAAGGCCTTTCCCCCGCCGAGGCCGTGGATCGCCTCGTCCGTGATTTTGATGTTTCCCTCCCCAAGGCCGAGCTCCTCGCGGAGATCGCCGCGGTCCAGAGCGCCCTCCCCGCCCCCGGCGATGTCTTTATGGATGTTTATATCGGCATCCCCTTCTGCACAACCCGCTGCGCCTATTGCTCCTTCTCCTCCGGGGAGATCGGGGATGGCCGTCTCGTGCCGCCCTATATGGAGGCCCTCCGCCGCGAGATGGAGGCCTGCGCCCCCCTGATTGCGGAGAGCGGCCGCTCCCTCCGGGCCCTCTATGTGGGCGGCGGAACCCCCACCGCCCTGCCGGAGGAGGATTTTGCCGCCCTCCTTTCCTGGATCCGCCGCCTCTTCCCCTCCGCCCTCGAGGTCACCGTGGAGGCCGGCCGTCCCGATACCCTCTCCCGCGGAAAGCTGCGCATGATCCGGGAATCCGGTGTCTCCCGCGTCTCCATCAATCCCCAGACCATGAACGACCGCACCCTCCGCCTCATCGGCCGGGCCCATACCGCCGCCCAGGTCCGGGAGGCCTACGCCCTCGCCCGGGAGGAAGGCCTGTCCCATATCAATATGGATGTCATCGCCGGCCTTCCCGGCGAAACCCTGGAGGATTTTCGCCATACCATGTCAGAGGCCCTCGCCCTCCGTCCCGAAAGCCTCACCGTCCATACCCTGGCCATCAAGCGTTCTTCCCGCCTCAGCCTGGAGCAGGCTCCCCTCCCCGATGGCGAAATGACGGCCCGCATGGTCTCCCTGGGCCTGGATACCGCCCGCGCCCTCGGCATGGTTCCCTATTATCTCTATCGCCAGAAATATATGGCCGGCAATCTCGAAAACACCGGCTACGCCCTCCCCGGCCACGCCTGTCTCTATAATGTGGATATGATGGAGGAAACCTCCCACATCCTCGCCCTGGGCGCCGGCGGCATCTCCAAGCGCATCTGGCCCGAGGAGGGACACATCACCCGTGCCCCCAACGTCAGCAACATCTCCGATTACATCTCCCGCGTCGACGAAATGATCCGCCGCAAAAGAGACCTCTTTCTCCCGGGCTCCTGATCCACAATCAATCCGCATTTCGACATCTCCTTCCCTTTTCCGGTAGCATTCTCGATCAACTCCACGCTCCACTCAGCCCGGTGTTCCGGCAACATCCATCTCTCGCTACCAAACCAGAAAAACCACCCGTTTTAGTGCCAAAATCGCTTTGGTCCGACAGCGTCCAATCCCTTACCGGACAACGTTTTCCGGCCAAGCAGTTCCTTTTTTTAGTGCCAAATTTTTTTAGTGCCAAAAGCATTATCCCGCCTTCTCCCCTACGCGTTTTTCACCTTTATATCGTTCCGGATCTCGTCCACCAACTCCTGAATCTTCGCGTACCCTCCTTTCCATGACAGAACCCCGCGAAGCTCCTCTTCGCGGGGTTCTGTCCTTCTTTTTGCCCGCCCCACGGTTCTCTGCGAGGCTGTCTTCCATCTTTCCACGCTATCATTATAAACCCTTTTTTGCGAAAGATCGTCTCAGAATTTGGACACTTGTATCATACAACTGCAGCTTTGCGGCTGCCCGCGAAACTATCTTCCAGCTTTCCACAGTATCATAATATCAGGGTTTTCATGGAAATTCTTACGCGATTCTGGACATGTGTATCATCTCTTCTTCCGGGCGGTGCTGGGCCTCACCCTCCTCTCCTAGCGGTCACTTCTAACCCCCCTCTATCACGCGTTCTTCTTTTCTGTTCTGTTACCGTTGCGCTCCCTAGCAGGGGAAGGGCGGGCTTTTAGCCCTTCCCCCTGTGGGAGTGTAACGGCGGTTTCGTCTATCTACCCTTTTATTAATACAGCGTAGACGAATTTTTCCGGTCCGCCCCCAAAGCGTTGATCTGTAAGGGTTCCTGAGGCTTCTGGCGTTAGATCCGTTTTTTCTCGACGTAGAATTCTTTTTCCAACATCTTCACCCGTTTACTTACAGGCCTTCAGCCATTCTGTCGTTCCATCCGCTTCCGTTCCGTTTCCGGCTGTAAACCTTCCCGGATTCCTTCACCCGGGTCGCCGGGTTCCTCAGCCAGGTTTCCCGTTTCTGCTTGTCCATCTCCCGCCTGGCCTTCTTCGAGAGCTTCTCCTTCGGAATCATCTTTCCCCCTCCTCTCCGTTGCGGGATCATTCTATCAGCGCCGTCTTCTGTTGTCATTGAACTGCTGGTTGAACTCCGCTACGCTGAATCTTACGCTGACTTGCGCTGACTCTTATCCGATGAATTGTATACAGTATTCTTTCTGGCGGCATATTGATTTCCTGTTGCGTTTCTGATATAAATACATTCCTGCCCGTAACCGCACGACCGATCAATATCCTGTAACCGCACGACCGACCGGAATGAAGGAGGCTGCTGTATGAGTATCAGATACTTCCCCGTGATCGATATGGTTGCCACAGGGCGAAACATTATGGCCCTGCGGAAGGCTCGCGGTCTGTCCGTTTCGGATCTCCAGGAGTACTTTGGCTTTGAGGCGCCCCAGGCCATCTACAAGTGGCAGAAGGGCCAGACGCTGCCCAGCACGGACAATCTGTTCGCGCTCAGCCATCTGCTGGGGGTGTCCATCGAGGATATCCTCATACCGGCAAAGGCCCGGTTTCAGATACTGCCGCAGGAGGAATCCTGCGGCAGTCATCTTTTTGGGGATTTGATCCGATGCCTCTTCATGCCGGTGTGTACTCATCCGGCCGTATGTTCCGGGATAAGAGATGAAGTTTGAAATGATGATGCATGAATTCCGGACACGGCAGGAATTGCGTTCTGTGTTCCCGGCGGCTGACAAAGAACTGCACAGGTGGAAAAATTTCCTCAAAAAGGAGATTGACAGGAATAATAGTTCATGTTATAATCTGAACAAAAGTTCCGGAACTATGGTTCCTGAATCTTTGTTCCGCTCCATTCCGCTCACGATCATTTGAAGGAGGCAATGCGCATGAGTGCCCAGGAAAGAACCCCCACAAGAAGCAGAGACTTTGATGCCGAAGTGAATCTCGGTCCCGATGCCACCATTGGTGACAAGCTCAAGGCCCTGCGGCTCTCCCGGAGAATGACGCTCACGGCCCTCTCCCGTGCCAGCGGGCTTTCTGATCGCGCGATTCGTTATATTGAGAATAACGAACGGCAGCCCAGCGTAGACGCTGTCAGGAAATTGTCTGCGGCCCTTGAGGTCGATACGGATTACTTCATGGATGATGCCCTCTTCCGGCTGGAACTTCAGAAAGATGAAGTTCTGGCACAGGCAAGGGAAAGGTACGGTGCCCGCGGTAAGGCGCAGGCATACCGGATCTATGAATTGGCAAAAGGCCTCTACGCCAGCGGCCGGCTCAGCGAAGAAGAGCGCGATTCTTTCAGGGATCTTATGATGGAAATTTTCTTTGAGACGAAGGAGGAAGCGAAGAAATACATCCCCAAAAAGTATCGGAAGTAACCCGCCTGCAAAGCGAAAGATATCCCTCCTGTGATCAGTTGGCCGCGGAGCTCGGTGCGGATGTCGGTGCGGTCAGGTTCAAGGCGCTTGGTTACAGGAGCTGTGAGCACCCGAATCCGCCGGAAACGCGGAGGGATTTCCTGAAAAACCGGCAGCATATCTAAGGAGGCATACCATGGGCGCGTTTATAGCAATCGACATGAAAAGCTTCTACGCCTCCGTGGAATGTGTCTGGCGGGAGCTCGATCCGCTGAAGGCAAACCTGCTGGTGGCAGACGACAGCCGCAGCGATGCCACCATCTGCCTGGCGGTCTCCCCCAGCCTCAAGGCCAAAGGCGTACCCGGCCGTCCCCGGCTTTTCGAGGCGAAACAGGCGATCACCCTCTGGGAAAGGCGGAATCGCCAAAAACTCTCCTGGCTCATCGCCGTCCCCCGGATGGCGGAATATGAAAGGATATCGGCCCTGATCTACAGCGTGATCCTGAAGTACGTTGCGCCGGAGGATGTCCATGTATACAGCATTGACGAATCCTTCATTGATTGCGAACCGTATCTGCACCTGTATCGGAAGGAAGCTGAGAGAAACGGGGTCGAACCCGCCCACCAGATGGCCATGGTGATCGTCCGGGATGTGCTCCGTGCGACTGGAATCACTGCCACGGTGGGGATCGGGACCAATATGTATCTCGCGAAGATCTGCATGGATCTTGTCGCGAAAAAGATGCCGCCGGATAAGGACGGCGTCCGGATCGCGGAACTGAATGAAGACAGCTATAAGTTTCTGCTGTGGAATCATAAGCCCCTGACTGATTTCTGGATGATCGGTCCCGGAAAAGCCAACCGTCTCCGGAAAGCATACCTCTTCACCATGGCGGATATCGCCCGGAAGAGCCTGTGGGATGAAGAGTGGTTTTATAAGGAATTCGGGATCGACGGGGAAATCCTGATCGATCACGCCTGGGGCCGCGAACCGGTCACCATGAGGGATATCAAGACCTATCATACGGACAGTCATTCCCTCTCCAAAGGCCAGGTGCTGCCCCGCCCCTATGAATATGAGGAAGCCCGGAATGTGTTCTGTGAAATGATCGATGTGCTCTGCGCGGATATGTTCCGGAAGAAGCTGCTCTCCCCTGCCTTCACCTGGTGGGTAAGCTATGACTGGAAGAGTCTTGAGACGTGCCCGGGATATACAGGCCCCGTGTGTCAGGATTTCTACGGCCGGCTTCACCCCTGCCACAGCAGTGGAACGGTGAAAACGCGGGAGCGGACCAACAGTTACTCGCTCATCCGGTCCGCGCTGTGCCAATCCTTTGACCTGAAGACCGATCATCGCCTGCTGTTCAGGCGGCTCGGCATCTGTGCCTGCGATGTTACAGGCGATGACGGTGTATACCAGCTGGATCTGTTTACGGATTATGACGCCCTGGAGAAAGAAAGAAAAATCCAGGGGGCCTTGCTTCAGGTGCGCTCAAAATTCGGAGCCAACGCGCTCTTCACCGGAAAGAACATGCTGAAGGGGGCAACAAACCTGGAACGGAATATGCAGATTGGCGGTCATAAAGCCTGATCCTCTTCCGTTCCGGCAAGGCTGCTCCTGCAGCGGAGAACGGAGGTGTAAGGATGATCGGATACATGACAATGCCCGCCGACTTTGAGTTTAAAGATCTATACAGGAAGGGACAGCCCGTCCATCAGTGGTCTGACGCTTTTCGGCTGAAACACCCCTCTATGGATCCCGGGCGCAGGGCAAAAATCTTCGCCCCCTTTGACGCCCTGGTCGGCTTTGACGACGCTGTCGCTTCCAAAGAGGTTCTGTATGAATTCAGACGGGAACTCAGCGAGGATGACAAAGAAGAGCTGAACCGGAGGCTGGGAATCCTCTACCGCCTGACCTGGAATGGAAAGCTGGCGAGGGAAAACCAGGTTTCCGTATCCGTCACCTGGTACATTCCCTGTGCGGACAGGGACAACTTCTCCTACGGCTACCGCGGACAGTATGTGACGGTAACCGGGATCTGCCGGAGGATCGGAATGAAAAGCATCCTGGTCGGAGATACGGCAATCCCCCTGGCGGATATCAGCGGCATTGAAAGCAGCAAGGTTGTGGAAGGCAGGAACATTTTTGACAGCTGGGAGGTCGATGCGTCATGAGCGATGAGATCAGATCCGGTGCGGAGGTTCTGCCTCCCCGGCCTAAAACTGTCCGGGAGAAAGCTGCAGAGCTGGCGCGGATGACAGAAGAGGAAAAACGGAAAACCCGCTGCTGTTTCACCGGTCACAGGCCGCAAAAGCTCCGTCGTCCCGTCGATGATATCAAGGTGGATCTGGAAAATGAAATCCTGGCCGCCATCAGGGAAGGCTGCACCACCTTTATTACGGGAATGGCCTGCGGAACCGACATCTGGGCAGGAAAAATCGTGATCAGGCTGAAGGATCACTTCCCTGATCTGAAACTGATCGCCGCCATCCCCTTCCCGGGCTTCACGGAATCCTGGGATTTGGAATGGCAGGAGAAATATGAAAGTCTGATTTCCGCCGCAGATCTGGTGAAGGTCATCAGTCCGGAATTCAGCGAAAACGCCTATCAGGCCCGGAATCAGTGGATGGTAGACCACAGCGGCCGGGTCATCGCCGTCTATGACGGGAAAGCAGGCGGAACCAGGAACACGATCAGCTACGCGCGAAAAAACAGAGTTCAGGTCAGGTGCCTGGCCGGATAGGTCCCGTCTCTTTCCCCCGGTCGCCGGAATGGCCCATTCAGGGCGCAATTCACTTTTTCCTGACGTAGATCAGGATGAAATTCAGGATTTGATCCAGCCCTCTGCTCAGGAATTCCCTGTCGCGGATCCCGTATTCGTGTCCGGTTTCAAACCATTCCTGCCAGGCGATATCAAAGCACTCCGCTTCCGTCACCGTGATCTCACAGCTGTCGCCGCATTCCTTTTTCAGCAGTTCATCCCACCACGCGACGGTTTTAAACGCCAGGGAATCGTCCCCTTCAGCCCATGTTTCGAATATTTCCTTCAGTTCTCCCTGCGGCTGCGTTTTCAGTCCCGGAACCGCGATCATCACGCAGCCGCCTTTTTTGACAAAAGGCAGGATCCTGTCGGCAAAAACGCCTTCCCTGCATCCAAAGTAATGATAGGCGTCAACGCTGACAACGGCATCAAAATACTCATGCGCGAAGGGCATATCCATGGCATCCCCATGGACAGGGATCACCTTGTCTTCAAGATTCATTTCCTGTATTCGTAAATAGTTTTCCGTCGCCGGAATCCACAGATCAAATGCGTATACATAATCGGCTTCCGTCTCGCTGGCAATGAAAAAAGAGGTCAGCGCATATCCGCATCCCAGATCCAGTGTCCTGTGGAATCGGACATCGTCAGGTCTTCTCCGAATCAGTTCATCCAGCAGGCGGAACGAATTCGGCCCCATCAGGTATTCTTTTGTAAAATATTTCCTGTACTTTTCAATATGACTGCCCATTCGCATCTCCTCCTCCGTTTCATCCGGCAGCAGACGAATGCCGCTGCAAAACCGTTTTCTTCTCATTCCGAATCTTGTTCGGTAAGATTGTAGCTTTCATCCCATGACATGTCAATCATCTGACGGGTCAGTATCAGGGCATTGTTTCTCGTTATTGGCATATGCCGCCGATACTGCTATAATAACAGGAACTGATCCGGGAAAGGAGCGATCACAGAGCAATGGCAAACCACGCCGAGATTGCGAAACAACTGTTTTTCAAAGGCTACAACTGTGCGCAGGCAGTTTTCTGCGCTTTTTCGGATGTCACCGGCTACGACCTGGACACTTCCGCCCGCATGGCCTCCTCTTTCGGAGGCGGATTGGGACGCCTGCGCGAAACCTGCGGCGCGGTCAGCGCTGCCGCGCTGGTGCTTGGCATCGTGAAGGGCTATGATGATCCTGCCGATTACGAGGCAAAGAAGCGGCATTACGCGCTGGTCCGGGAATTTGCGGACAGGTTTAAAGAGAAAAATGCGAGTATCAGTTGCCGCGAACTGTTGAGTCTCTCCGGCCTTCATCCTGAAAGCGGCGGTGCACCGGAACTGCGAAGCGAGGAATTCTATCAAAAACGCCCGTGCCCGCGTCTCATTTATGATGCCGCGCTCATCCTGGATGAGATGCTCCTCACCTTCTGATTTCCCGGATCATGTAATATTCGTTCAGCATCGTTCCGTCCTTCAGACGAATGGCGTTCGGTTTGATCCCGGCGATCCGGAAGCCCATCTTCTCGTACAGGGCTCTGGCCCGGGTGTTCCCTTCCACGAATTCCAGTTCCATCTGCAGGATGTTTTCGTTTTCCTCCGCAATCCGGATCAATTCCTGAAACAGTCTTGTCCCGATTCCCTGATTCCAGTATTCCTTCAGCAGTGCAATCGCCACGTCAGCCCGGTGCCGGGTCTTGATCCCTGTTTTCCAGCCGATCTGGCAGTTCCCGACGACCTTCCCTTCAACCAGGCACACGAGCATCACTTCATTCTCGGATGCGTTGATCCGATCAAACAGCGCCTTTTCTCCCTCGAACGTATACTTGCCGCATTCCTCGGGATAACGAAGAATAAACTCCGTCTCGCCCGCGGAAAGATACAGATAATCGAGTATTCCCTGAATGTCCTCATCCCTCGGGCTGCGGAACAGGGCCTTTCTGCCGTCCTTCAGTGTAAACGCTGTATCCCGAATAATCATTCTCTTCTTCCTCCTGTATGGTATTCTCTCTCTTCTTCGCATAAAACAGCCCGGACGCTGTTCTTTCAGTGTCCGGGCTGTTTTTTCA
>Ga0310696_10006036_pt1 | contig 14475 bp, 20 predicted proteins | sample AusTroGonzalo_MG_4_FD_203885 | JGI IMG/M metagenome (GOLD analysis project Ga0310696, IMG submission 203885) | Bovine rumen microbial communities from tropical cattle in Woodstock, Queensland, Australia - Gonzalo_02 (v2) (version 2) | ecosystem: Host-associated > Mammals > Digestive system >...
GTTCTCTGGGTACCCAAGTCCCCAAAACTTCTGCGGGTTAGTAATGTAATTTCCGGATGAGCATCGCGGTCTGGAATTTCAGGATTTTCCAGTCTTGCTTTCTCAAATCCGGTGCAAATTTAGACACAAAAAAAGACTTCCTTGGTGTAGGAAGCCTATAACCCAATGAGAAACCAATGCGCCCAATGAGAACCCAATAAAAGGGCTGATGTTAAGGGAAGTTAACCCAATAAACCCAATAAAAATCCAATGGCTTTTGGGTTAATAATAGGAAACGAAGTTGTTATATAAATACTGAATTTCGGCAGGGAAGAATGCCTTCAGTTCGTCGAAGATTTGCTTCTTGTTCAGTGGCCCGAAATCGAGTACTCCGAGTTGCTTATATTGCTTGAGGAACTTGGCGAACACAGGCGCGCCTGCCTTGGCTGCATCGCGATACATGGTTTCGAATTCAGACAAGGAATAGAGGTTTAGTTCGGTTAGTTTAGCCGTCACGACGAATGGGTACTGCGCCTTATGGTTAGGTGCATTGGCTCCTACCTCCTCAAAGGTCACATCCTCCACTTCGTGTGGCTGCTCATTGTCTGGAGCGTTCGTATAGACGCGATCGGCGTGTAGTATCTGTGTGCCGATAGTTTGGCTGGCAATATAATTGCCGGCTACATAGATATTGCGGGATTTGTCCATAGGTCTAATTGATTGGTTAAGTCGGTATCTTTGCGTTTGGATCTCTTCGGTTTAGGTGCAATGAGTTTGCCGATATTCAGTGCCTCATAGTAGTTGCCTTGTACGTTGAAGGTGGTACCATTGCGTTCAAGGTCTGCTATACGTTGAAGAAGTTGTTGGTTCTTCGCCTGTTCTTGAAAATAGAGTTGCTTGTATAGTTCGGCTTCGGATTCTTTGAGACGTGCAATGTCAAGTAACCTCTGCTTTTGGTTGGCAGAGGTTTGAAAATGTGCTGCTAATCCGCGTTCAAACTCAATGGATTTCTCAGCTTCATCGAACTCTATTTCAAGGTCAGGATCCAAGTGGGTTACTCTTCCGATTCAGGTGCCTCGACCTGCTTGCGGTCGGTAGCACGCAGTTGCATTTTGTAGCACTCACCACCGATAGCCTCGTCATACTCGGGTGCACGGCTCATGTCGAACATGCAGTTCTTCTTCTTGAAATCGAGATTGATTTTCTCGAAGAGTTTGGTGGTGTTCACGTAATAATAATCACCGGCTTTGTTCACCGGGAAAGCATTATCCGCAGGCTCTTGCAGCACGCCGAGCCATAGAATGCGCTTACTCTCCGTATCTTCAGCGATGCGGATATGCGTACCCTGCTGAATATGTAGCGCTTCCAGCGTCTCTGCGGTAAATCCTAATTTTCCCGTGCGTTGTACGGTCGCTTTGAGCTTTTGCGTCAGCTCTTTCGCGTCAAAAATCTGTCCTAACATATATTAAAGTTATTTAATGCGATTTTCTAAATGGACTGCAAAGTTACAATAATTTTTTGGAACGTGCAAATTTTTTGCCAATAATTTTGTGATTTTATATTAATTCTGTCAAATATGACAAATTCTCTTGTGTCGTCTCTTGTGTCGTTATTTCTTCTAACTGCTGCACCGTATGGTTATTTTTGACAAGAATCGCAGATTTTTCTTGCAAAAAAAATCATAAAAATCTTGCATATCTCAAAAAAAAATTGTATCTTTGCACCCGGAATGTCCTCCCGACGGAACGGGAGGAATGGCCTCCGCCGAGGAGGGATACAAAATACCACCTAATTCAGTTCGTTCCATTTTGGAACATACACGAACTCTTGCAAAAAATGCAACAGTTGCCAATAAAGAATATGACAGACGAAATAGTATTATACAAGCCCAATGAACAATTTCAGTTAGAGGTACAACTGAAAGACGATACTCTCTGGTTGACACAGGAGCAAATTGCGATGCTTTTCGGCACACAACGCCCTGCTATAACCAAGCATCTGAATAATATATATAATAGCGGAGAATTGGTGCGTGAGAGCACATGTTCCATTTTGGAACGTATGGGTAATGACGGCAAACAACGCTATCAAACTCAATACTATAATCTGGATGCTATACTATCAGTCGGTTATCGAGTAAATAGCAAGAATGCCACTTTGTTCCGCCAATGGGCAAATAGAATTCTAAAAGAGTATATCCTAAAAGGCTATACGGTTAACCAACGTCTTGCAGCAGTAGAAGATCGTATCGACCGAAAACTGCAAGAACACACCAGCCAGATTCACGAATTGCAAGAACAAGTGGACTTCTTCGTCCGTACATCCTTACCACCTGTAGAACAGATATTCTTTGAAGGTGAGTTCTTTGCGGCAAGAGTTATTTTTGAGAAGATTGTCAAGACCGCTACGAAACGTGTAATCGTCATCGACGAATATATAGATGCCGCCACGTTTGAGATGCTGGATGTGCGCGCCAAAGGCGTTACGGCGGATATTTATTCTAATGGCCTGCATGCCACCTTGCGCGATGCGCATAACAAGACCGCCGGTGTAGAACCTATCCAAACACATAAATGGCGGAACGCCTCGCACGACCGCTGGATCATCGCCGATGACACCCTGTACCATTGCGGTCACTCGCTCAAGGACACCGGCAATAAACTCAGCTGTATTGATGTGATTACGAGCATCTCTGCGGATGTCGTGCTGAATTATGTGAGATAAACCAGTATGTAAGGAATTCTTACCAACTTATAAGGATTACTTACAAATTCGAAATATCGTCCCATCCATGACGTTAAACAGCACAATTAGAACGAGCGATTCCGGTCGCTCGTTTTTTTGTTCACTACTTATACAAATTCTTATTTCGCTTCACTCAAACAATTATGCAGTTTTACAGAAACTACATTTTTACACAAAATTGTGTGTTGAACTCACGACCGCAAAAGTATAAAGTAAAATGCCACAAAAATATACAATAAATTTGCGTATATCATAAAAAAAGTGTACCTTTGTAGCCGAATAAAGTAACCAAGAATATGTTAGTATCTGAAATCTCGTTATGGGGTGCAGGTATCGTGGACCTTATTGGTGCTTATAGCCATGGTGTTTTCCGATGTAGTGGCTAGTTCAGTCTGCAAGAGAAATGGAAACAGTTGAAACGTTTGTAATATGAAAAAGTTTCGTGAAATAGCCGGCTACGTGCTTGGCGGCGTTATGTTTGTCGTGCTACTACCAACGATCATGTGGTTGGCTTCTGGTATGCCCGTCATGGAGCATATCGGTGCCTGTCGTGCGATAATAACAGGTGTGCTAATCGTCTGTGGTTTAGCACTTAGTATCTGGACCATTGTCTATATGAAACGTTGTGGGAAAGGCAATCCGATGGACGCGTTCGATCACGAAATAGGTCCGCGAACGCAACATCTGATGGTGGAAGGCCCGTATCGCCTTAATCGCAATCCAATGCTCACAGGTACGTTTATCTATTTATTAGGTTATATTGTGTGGCTGTGGACGTGGCAGGCACTGCTTGTTTGGGTTATTTTTGTGGTAATCATGTATGTGCAGGTATTGAGTGAAGAGAAACGTCTGCGCCGTGACTTCGGCGAGGAATATGAAGCTTTTTGCCGTCGTACAGGTCGGTTCACTCCTTGGGTATTCAAAAAACAATGAAGCAATTTGTCCCTCAACTCTTAGGTGTGCTTTTTGTGCTGGTAGTTATCGGCGCGTGGATGCTGGTGGTATGTATATTGCCGAAGCCGTCTCCCGATTATTCGCAGGCGGAGTGGTGGTATGTTAGGACTGACAGTGCTGCCTCAAAGAATGAGGGCGCGGACATCTTCTATATCTGTTCTACGGAGACCTCTGACTGTGTCAATGCGCGCGGTGATACAATGCATTTCGCCGACATGACCAGACCTGAACATCGTGCGGCATTGTACGGCGAGATGCGTGGTGTTGACTCACTGATCTGTCCGCAGACATGCTCTTTCTACGCGCCGTATTACAATCAGGCCACGATGGAAGGTTTGTTGCGCGACACGGCGCTCTTTATCCCGCGTTGCGCGAAGGCTACCGAGGATGTAATACGGGCTTTTGACTATTACGTGCAGCACATGAATAACGGTCATCGCTTTGTGATGATAGGTTACTCGCAAGGCGGCTATGCGGTCGTGGAACTGCTTAAACATCTTACATCTGAACAGGCTTCGCGGATGGTAGCTGCATATGTCATCGGTTATCAGGTGACGAAGAATGATTTACAATACCCATTTATTCGGGCGGCGCAGAGCGCGACGGATACAGCCGTAACGATATGTTATAACTCCGTCGCTTCAATCGATGCTGAGATTCCCGTCATCAGTGGCAGCACCGCCATCGGCATCAACCCAGTCAACTGGTGTACCGACGCCACGCCTGCCACTTATGTCTTCGATTTCGGCGGTGCGAACGACACGCTCACGGCTACATTGGACTCCCTTACTCACCTGACTGTCATCGAGGGCTTTGAAGGCGCCTGTCCGCTCATCCCGTTTGTGGGCAAACAAGGCAATTACCATTGTCTGGAGATACCGCTGTATTACCGTTCAATACGGGAAAATATAACTATGCGATTAGGATTATAGCAGAGTAATGGAGATTGTTGACTTATTGGAATATGGCGACGAACGATTAGCGTACCAGAAAAATCTGCAAAATGAAGTAGGTTAGTACATCAGGCGCTTCTTGGAGTTGGTGCGCCAGCCGGCCTGGTACTCATGCACTCATGCCAAAAAGGGGGGAAATTACCCCAAAAATGATTTTTTTTCTTGTGTATATGCAAAAAAATGCTTATCTTTGCAGCGCAAAGTGTTTTTAATAAAATCTTGCGCACTTATTGTACAACTATAATTCCACACTACAATGAAAAAAATGTATTCCAAAGTACTCTTTCTCGCAGTCCTGATGGCCGCTTTCTGCGCGTGCAAGCCCGTAAATGAGCCTACTCAGGAGACTAACCTACCAACTGCAAGCCGAGATTTCGATGCGGTGGTTCAGTGGTTTGGAGTGGGGGTTAAGCAATCCCATCCGTTTATCCGGAAAGCATGGAACACGGATGCCGATCCTGCGGAGTTCAATCTGCTCCTCGTCAACGAGGACCAGAGCCGTATCTGTCAGATTCTGGCTGATGGTAGTGCCAAAGAATGGAAGAAAAACGCATGGCCGGAGGAGATTCAGATGCAAGTGGCACAAATGAACTCGTTCGCCTTCGCCCATGTGGAGGGTAAATGTTACACGCTTATATGGATCAACTTCTCAATGATGGACCAGATGGCGGCTGTCATAAGGGAAGACGGACGGACCTATACCGACAATGATATTCTTATCGATTGGCTCGTGCTGTTCTATCATGAGAGTTTCCACCAGTTCGTGCAAAATCTCAACAAAGGTTGGGACAAATCGAGCGAGGAGGCATATAACCGCGACCAGACATATCCCATTGAGTACGAACCACGTATATATCGCAAGCTGGCACTCATCGCCCTCAAGAACGCATGGGAAGATGAGAGCAAGAAAGCCGAGTGCTATGCGCGTGCCAAATATTGGACAGCCAAATACGAGAAGAATTATCCTGAGGAAGCCGCAGGCATTAAGACGACCGATATCGACGAGGCTACTGCCGAGTATTTCGCACGCTATATTGTGCATAACGCATTCCCCAAGGCGCTTCCGATCCTGTATGATATCGATACCTACAACCTCGGTCAGAACCTCGACATAGAGAGTTATATGAGTTCGGTGGCAATCCAACTTTTGCATCGCGAGAACCGCATGGACGAGGCCATAAGTGCCTTCAAAACGCATACGATGACGCCGATCAACGTGCTGCTCAAGGATGTGGCTGTACCCGCTAATTATGACGAGAGTCAGGACGCACAGGACAGTATTCGTATCCGCGAAGCAACAGAGAAAATAAGCGGTGATAACAGTCCGTATGTACAGCCGGTGGCTGAAATGGTAAAAACGCACAAAGAGGGAAATAACATCTACCTCGGAATGCTGGAAGAGAATGGCGCTTATACTTCTTCACAAGGCGCTTATACCTTACGGGATTTTCCGGGATATTCCTGCATGGTCAACTACGAGTTATCTTGCTCCACGCATGAAATCCTCCGGCAGACCATCCTGGTAAGTAATGCGCATGACCTTGTCCGCATCTCCGACATCTCGCATCTCGTACTGGAGAACGAGCAGCAGGCAAACAATGCTATCTCGCCGGTTCCGAATGTCACTATCACCAAAACGGCTACTTTGACTGCCGTCAACGGCGAAGAGAAAGTGACCGTCAAGAAGATGCCGGTATTTGTGCTCATCGGAAAGGATACGTACGGAAATACGTATGTTCTGTGTGACTTTAATTACAACATATAAAAAATATTCATAAATCATTTAAATTATTCATTGCAATGAAAAAGATTTTTTCTTTGGCAATTGGAATTTGCCTCGCAGTAGCAGGCTTTGTTTTTACTTCGTGTGAGAATCAAAGTGTAAGCAGCTATCAATTCGGTTATGAGTTCGCTGATGGACAAACAGTGGATGAGTCGACTTTAATGCAGTTCGAATTAGATCCGCAAGGAATGGTAGTTATCTACAACGAGATGAAGAAGACCGCTGACCAGTCGTCAGACGCATCTCGCTCGTGTATCTGGAAATCTACCCGCGACAACGCCATCAAAAGCGCTAAGGCCGCTTTTGCAACGGGTATGGACGCCGTTCGCAAGGATGCAGGTTCGTACAAAGGTATCATTATCCGCCTGTATATGGATGACCCGGATACCAACAAGCCACTGGAGATCGAGAAGGCAACTATCTGATATAAGCCGTTATTAACAATTGAATATATCAAAATTATGACAAAGAAATTTTTTATGTTCGCAGCAATGCTGATGGCAGTAGCTGCAGTGATGTTTACAAGTTGTAAAAAAGACACTCCAACTGATCCCAATGAGGCCAGAATAGCCCTGATAAAAGCCGAAGCTCAGGGTGTATGGTTGGGTCACACGGAACCTCTTGTCGGTGATGGTGAGGATGTAACCATTACGTTCACAGAGAACAAGATTACTGCTGTTTTCGCAGATGAAACAGTTACTGTAAACATCCTCGCATGGCATTGTGTTGATGCCAAGGATGTATGGTTAGATCTTGATGACGACCTGGGCACTCACTTGACCATTCACTCGATTGAAGGCGGCAAGATGAGCACCGGCACTGATTCTACTTTCGGTTTGAACGTATTCCCGCCGGAGTTGACCCGCGCCGTAAAGTAATAATCGCAAGAATAATAACGAATGAAAGATTCGGATAAGAAATTAGAGACATCATTGAGGTGTCTCTAATTTCTTTGCGGTTTACGAGCCCGACGTCGCAGTCGGACGCAACTCATTAATCGCAGGGGAATTTGTTATTTCGCAAATAAAAATCGTGGGGAATTTTGGAATTTGGTTAATAAAAATAACTGGGAATTTTTATTTTCTTGCAAAATCTTGTATATGTGGGATTTTTTTTGTAATTTTGCCCGCAAAATTTGCCAAAAGGACACAATGCCGACCACTTCAAACATAGAACGTCATCCGCTGCAGCCTTTCTTGCCAAAGGAGGCACGATTGTTGATGCTGGGGAGTTTTCCGCCTCCGAAAGAACGATGGTGCATGGATTTCTTTTATCCGAATCCACAGAATGACATGTGGCGGATCATGGGGCAGGTTTTCTTTGGCGACAAAGAGCATTTCGTGGAGCGAGGAGAAAAGAATCAAGGACGCAAGGCGGTGTTTAAGTACGAAGAGATAGTTGCTTTCTGCGAGAAACAAGGCATCGCCATCTTCGACACCGCACAAGCAGTAATCCGCAAGCAAGGAAATGCGTCCGACGAACATTTGGAGATTGTTGAGCAGACCGACATAGCCGCGTTGCTGCAACAAATCCCTTTATGCCATGACATCTGCTGTACAGGTGGCAAAGCCGCAGAGACCTTGGCTGAAATACTTCATACCGCGACACCTAAAGTCGGTGACTATATAGAGACCATATATACCGACAGACATATCCGCTTCTGGAGAATGCCATCAACCTCTCGCGCGTATCCTCTCTCGCTCGACAAGAAAGCCTCGGCCTACCAACGCATGTTCGCCGAAATAGGAATGATATGAAAGAAATAGTAGTTGCACATGACAAAACCAACTAAAATTGCAATTATATCTGTTGCAGTAATAACACTGTTGGCAACGGCATTTGTTATCTGCTCTAATCAGGCAGTCATCCATGCCGCCCAAGGCAGGATGTATAATGACGTTTCCGCTATTCCTGCCAACCGTGTAGGAGTGTTGCTTGGCACTAGTCCTATCGGTCGTTCCGGTCGGCCGAATAGGTTTTATGTGTATCGCATAGAGGCGTGTGTGGCGCTTTATCAGGCAGGCAAGATAGAGCGAATACTGGTCAGCGGAGACAATTCCCGCACTACATATGATGAGCCGACACGTATCAAAGAGGACCTCATGGCTGCTGGGATTCCCGATAGCGTCATCTATCTGGACTATGCTGGTTTTCGCACATTAGATTCAATGGTACGTGCCAAAGAGGTGTTCGGTCTGAATACTTTTACCATCATCTCTCAGCCTTTCCACAACGAGCGGGCACTCTTTATCACGAACCGCAAAGGCATAGACGCCATCGCCTATAACGCACAAGATGTGCAGGTAAAGCGTTGGCAGATACGGATGACCGTCCGTGAGTGGCTTGCCCGCACGAAGGCTGTGTTAGACATCCACACCGGCAAACAGCCGCATTTCCTCGGAGAACAGATAATCATTGAATAACTAAAATGAAACGAGTAGTTGTTTTTTTTATTACATTGAGTGCGCTCATTTTTGCGAGCTGTTCAAGTGCGCCTAAAAAGTTCAGTAAGAACGAAGAGCAAATCAGCATGGATACGATATGCAAAGGTGAATTGGATTATGAAAATCCTGATCCTATAGATACGTTGTTTGTGTCTGAAAAGAACGGAGTGTTGTATATCTACCGTCCGCATTACATAACAAGCACACACAGGGATTTTATTCCTACTTTAGAAATAGATGGGGACACATTGTATATATCAGACACAAATACATATAGGTGTTATTGCCAGAGTGAATTTGAAACGAAATATTATGTCAAAGATATCCCATATGGTAAATACGTACTCATCTTTGGCTTCATGAATGCAGAAGAAATGTTAGAGAGGAAAGCGGATTGTAATAATTGCAGGTGCTTCCCTCCTATTGAGATTGATTATGAGCCTAATATGCAACCTGTAGTTATTGTAAAGGAAAAGCAAAACTAATGTATTGTGCATGAAAAACGAAAATATCATATATGCAATGACTAAGAAAGAAAATATGGAGCAAAAAGGTTTCAAGACCTATGAGAACGATGCTATTTGTGTATTCTGGAGACCTAGTATGTGCACACACTCGGGCAAGTGCGTAATGGGTAATAATGCTGTGTTTGATCCGTTGCGCCGTCCGTGGATAGACCTGTCGCAGGCCGACACCAAAGAAATTGCAGCGATCATCGACCAATGCCCGTCCAAGGCGTTGCACTACGAACTCAAAGAGGCGATTCGTGTGGTTTTTGAGGAATCGAAGCAACAGGCAGCAGCGTACGACGGCGAGAAGATGACCGGCGTGCGTCCGGAGTATAGCGGTCTCGGCATTGCGCTATCCATCGCCGGTATCCGCTATTTGGTCAGTTGGTATAAAGCAATACAATAACTATGGACTTTCACGTATACGGAACACAAGGCCAACCGACCTTGCTGCTACTGCCCGGACTGGGTGTGTCGCATGAGATCTTCCTGCCGCTTATCGAACGGCTGCAGGACCGTTTCTCTATCATCGCAGCCGGCGTAGACGGTTTCCTCATAGGCAAGCCCTCATGCTTCACGTCCGTAGATGATCAGGCGGCGCAGGTTAGCCGCTATGTGCAGAACCACCTCTCCGGCCGTTTGGATGTCGCTTACGGTCTGTCGCTTGGAGGCAAGATTCTCTCGCGGGTGATGGAGCGCAATGAGATCGTGATTGACCATGCAGTCATGGATGCCGCGCCTCTGCTTCCCTTGCCGTGGTGGACGGTCAATCCGCTGCGATACTATCAGGCGTTCAATGTGTGGACGTGTTACCATTGGACGGGTTTCTGGCGTCGCGTGTTCCGCAGTCATTATTTCGATGTGCTGTTGGACGAGGTGCGCAAAGTATGGCCTTCCGGCCGCAGTCAGGCGGTGCTGGATGGTTACAAGTCCGTTTATACCAATCGTTTGGAATCCATTCATGGCGCAGACATTCATTATTGGTACGGCACCAAGGAAGCCTTTGTCGCCAAGCCGCAAGCCAGGCACTTGCTACAACTATACCCGTCCGCTCATGTGGAGGTCTTTGACGGCATGAACCACGGCCAAATGCTCATCGACCATCCTGATGCCGTCGCCAAACGTCTTATCTCGTTTTGTCCGAACCCTGAAAACTATATATAAGATTCCCTTTCTGCGCGGTTAACTAACCTTGAATAGCAATTTAGCCAGCATGCCAAGGAAGAACCGTTCCGATAGTACATAAATGCTGTATTTAGAGAATATGTTGTGAGTAAATCGAGTACAAAGGTACAAAAAAATTTGCATATGTGCAAAAAAAAGTGTACTTTTGTGCTCGCAAAGGTTTGGTTCATGAAGAAACTGTGTTCGTAAGAAAGAAATAATGAATAGTACTATGAATAAAGAACAAGATCCCATCCGCATCGTGTTTGAGGAAGCAGAGCGGCAATCGGCCGCCTATGACGGCGAGAAGATGATCGGCGAGTGCCAATATAACGTGGACCGGACCGGCAAATGGGTCATCATGCACACCGGTGTGCGTCCGGAGTATAGCGGTCTCGGCATTGCCAAGCGGTTAGTGGAAAGCATCATTGAGGCGGCAAGAGAGCGAGGCGCGAAAATCATTCCTGTCTGCTCCTACGCCCAGCGGATGATGAGCGGTAAAGACGAATACAAAGACGTACTATGAGAATCGAAGACAATCGTGCCCTTGCGGTTAAGAAGATAGACACTACTAATATGTGTTCGCACTTGCAGCGGAAACTATTCGATGTAGCGGGTGAATATCGCGCTGTACGCGAAGAGATTGAACGTGATGAGGAACTGACGGCTGTCGTCCGTTCTCGGCAGTTACATGTGTATCGCAACGGCAAGAAGATACTCGTACTGGCAGGTAAAAGTGCGCCGAAAATGATACGTGAAGATAAAATAACGAAACTTTTATCAACATGAGTAATCCTGATTTGGTACAATATATTGTAGAGCAGGCATCCAAAGCCGGAGAGATGCGGGCACGGAAGATGTTCGGCGACTATGCGCTGTACTGCAATGACAAAGTGGTCGGACTCATTTGCGACGACTACCTATATCTGAAGCCGCTTCCGCAACTCGAGCCGCTTCTGCACGAGGAAGACAAGCACATGCAACCGCCTTATGAGGGTGCCAAACCGCATTATGTGATTACCGATGTGGATGACGCAGACTATGTGTCGCTGCTTGTCCAAACAGTGGCGGAGAACTTACCCTCTAAATAGATGAATATGACAACCAAAGATATTTATCTGGCAGGCGGATGTTTTTGGGGAACAGAGCATTTCTTCAAGCAGATAGCGGGTGTCGTTTCGACCGAGGTGGGTTTTGCGAACGGCCATACGGACGCGCCCACATACGAGCAGGTCTATACGGACACCACCGGCTATGCAGAGACGGTGCAGGTAGTCTATGACCCTGCGCAAGTGACCCTGGAGTTCCTGCTACGGATGTTCTTCGTCGCCATTGACCCTACGAGCCTCAACAAGCAAGGTCATGACGAGGGTACGCGTTACCGCACGGGCATTTACTATACCGATGATGCTGACCGTCCCGTGATCGATACGGTCTTCGCCGAAGAGCAGGCCAAGTATGCCGAAGCATTGGTGGTGGAGCGCGAACCGCTGAGGGCGTTCTATCCGGCGGACGAGTACCATCAGGATTATCTGGACAAGCACCCTGACGGCTACTGCCATCTGCCGCGTGCGCTCTTTGCGTATGCCAGACAGGCGAGGAAAAGGATAGAAGTCGTTGCGGCGGTGATCTTCGACGCCGAAGGACGTATCTTCGCCACGCAGAGAGGTTACGGCGAGTGGAAGGACTGGTGGGAGTTCCCGGGAGGAAAGATAGAAGCCGGCGAGAGTAGGGAAGACGCGCTGCGCAGAGAGATACGCGAGGAACTGGATGCGGAGATAGAAGTCGGCGAGTTGATGAAGACCATCGACTACGATTACCCGAATTTCCATCTGACGATGCATTGCTATAAGTGCTGTCTTATGGGCGGTCTCACGCTCAAGGAACATGAAGCCGCCAAATGGCTCGCACCGAAGGAATTACAAACTGTCCAATGGTTGCCGGCAGACGAAGGGATAATAGAAGAACTGGCACATGATGAGCGGCAAGGACGAGTATAAAGACGTATTAAAACATACATAATTATGCAAGGCAATTTCAAGTATTACAATCCGACCAAACTCTATTTTGGCGAAGCGTCTTTGGACAAACTCAAAGACGAGTTGGCTCACTTCGGTGATCGCGTGCTGCTCAACTACGGTAGTGGCAGCGTCAAGCGAAACGGTATCTACGACCGAGTCGTCGCCATTCTCCGCGAAGGAGGCAAGACCGTTATCGAGAACCCGGGCGTGATGAGTAACCCGACGCTGGAGAAACTGGACGAAGGTATCCGCATAGCCCGTGAGAATAGGGTGGATTGGATTCTATCGCTCGGCGGTGGTAGTGTCTGCGACTACTCCAAAGGCGTAGCGGCTTCGGTTGATTTCGAGGGCGATTACTGGAAAACGTTCTGGGTGGAAGGCAACCAACCTGACAAAGATCAGCGAATTCTGCCGATCGGTTGTATTCTGACGATGGCGGGGACCGGCAGTGAGATGAACGGTGGTTCGGTCATTACTGATGCCGCCCATAGCAATAAACTTGGTCACGTCTTCGACAGCCGATTGATGCCCAAATTCGCAATCCTCAACCCGCGTTTCACGATGACCGTGCCGGTAGATCAGATGAAAGCCGGCATCTATGACATCATGAATCATATCTTCGAACAATATTTCAGCGACTTCGACGATAACACCAGCGACTACCTTTCAGAAGGACTCATGCGCAGCCTCATCGTCTCTTCGCGTGCCGCCGTGAAGAACCCGCAGGACTACGAGGCACGTTCCAACATCATGTGGACGGCCACTTGGGCGCTCAACACGCTCATCAAGTGCGGCAAGACGGAAGATTGGATGGTCCATATGATCGGCCACTCGTTAGGCGCCTGGACTCATGCGCCGCATGGTTACACCTTGGCGTCTGTGTCAATGGCGTATTACCGCCGTGCGATGGAGAAAGGGTTGCCGAAATTTGTGCGCTTTGCGCAAAGTGTTTGGGATATCCGTCCGGAAGGTAAGTCCGATCGCGAGATAGCCGAAGCAGGTTTGGAAGCGCTCCGTAACTGGATGCTCGAGATTGGTTTGCCACTGACTATCACCGAAATCGGTGCCACACCGGATATGATTGATAACATCGTTTCCACGACCGTCATCTATCCCGCCGGCTACCTCGACCTGAAACCGGAAGATATCAAGGCGATACTGCAAGAAAGTTTGTAATAAGATGCGAAGAAAAACGATGCTTATCCTTTTGAGCATATTATTACTGCTGGTTGTGATGCCCGCTGCCGTGCTCTTTCATCCCGCTTTCGGTCGGCGCATGTCGGCGGAGCGCAAAGCACGTATCGAGGCCTCGCCCAACTGGCGCGACGGCATGTTTCAAAACCAACTGCCTACGCCGCAGTTCACCGGTAACACAAACATGCTCAAAGCCATGTGGACGATGCTGAGGCGCAAGGAATCCAATCGTGTGCCCAAGGAACCGCTGCCTGCCGTCAAGACCGATTTGAAGAATTTGCCCGCCGACCGCGACTGGTTCGTCTGGTTCGGCCATTCCTCGTATCTCTTCCAGTTAGGCGGTAAGCGTTTTCTGGTGGACCCGCTACTGAAGATGGAGTTTCCTTCTTCGCTCATGCTCAAACCCTTTGCCGGCACGGAAATCTACACGCCGGAAGACATGCCGGAGATAGACGTGCTCATTATCACGCACGAGCACTGGGATCATCTGGACTACGCCACCTTGCGCGACCTGCGGCCGAAAGTGAAGCATGCTGTCTGTCCGCTCGGCGTCGCCGAATACCTCGAGTATTGGAAATACGATCCGTCTATCATCTCTGAGATGGATTGGGGAGATATCCGGGTTTTCGAGTCGAATAATGCAGAAGAGGCGTACTGCATACATTGCTTACCAAGCCGACACTTCTCTAATCGCTTTTTGGGAAAACGCAATCAAACCCTTTGGGCGGC
>Ga0310696_10006038_pt1 | contig 14469 bp, 14 predicted proteins | sample AusTroGonzalo_MG_4_FD_203885 | JGI IMG/M metagenome (GOLD analysis project Ga0310696, IMG submission 203885) | Bovine rumen microbial communities from tropical cattle in Woodstock, Queensland, Australia - Gonzalo_02 (v2) (version 2) | ecosystem: Host-associated > Mammals > Digestive system >...
TGGTAGTTTAATTTACTCTAGAATCAATAATCTGAAAGCTAGTTATTCAATAAGAATAAGGATGTTGTAAATTATGGTATTCTTCCCAAATGAACAATTAGAGTTATATGAGTATACCGAATCAACAACAGAATTCAACTCCTATCTTGAACCAAAAAAAGAGTACACGCTAAAAACAACAGTTCCATGTGATTTTCAACCTATGTCTCCAAATGACCAACTACGAGAGTTCGGAGAACTTCTCATAGACACATATAAAATTTACATAGACCCTACTGTGGAAGTTTCTCCTGACATGATCTTAAAGTTGACAGGTAAAGATGATACCTATGAAATTCAAGGCACACCCATAGACAACAATCATCTCTTACCTGTAAAACATCAAAAAATCATTGTTCAAAAACAGAGGAAACCAACAAAATTAAACCTGGAGGAGGAATCTGAAGATGATCAACCTTGATGTTAAAGTCAACCCTAGTTTTTACAAAAAAGTTTCCAAATCAATCATAGACAAATGTGTTGCTAATACTGTTAGGGACACTACTTTGGAATCTGAAAAAAGGTGCAAGCAAAAAGCTCCTTATAAAACTGGTGCTTTGCGTAGAGGTCATACTAGTGAGATTTCACCTGATGAGGGTTTGGTAAAGAACACTATGAATTATGCTGTGTATGTTGTTCATGGGACAAGTAAGATGGAAGCGAGGAATTATCCTTTGGCGGTTGTTAATGAATTGCATTCCGAGAATTTTATGAGTAATTCATTGAAGAAGGAGTTACGGAAACAAGGAGTGATTGAATGATTAAACCTATACAGGCAATCATCAGAATGCTTCAAGGTAGAATTATCCTAAACGATGGTACAGATGTTAGGATAGTAAAAAGGGATTACCCTATAGATAAGACTCCCTGCATTACCATAGATAACTCAAGCGGAACTGCAGTAATTCAAAAAAACATCACAAACAAGGATTATGTGATTCCTAAAACCCATCCTCAATATGACCCAAACAAACCCAACCAAACCATCTCCCAACAAGTCATCAGGGAACAAAGAAACATCACTTTAGACCTGAGCGTTTGGTGTGACAATGAAGATGAAAGAGATGAAATCACAGATAAAATTTCAGAATTATTTTATCAGATACAATCAGATCACTACACTTTCTGTGCCAACTACAATAATGGAAATTGCACATTCCTGAAAGATGAATGTCAGGTAGATGACAATAGTTTCAGAGGAGTTAAAAAGCAATGTCCAAAACCAACTGAATATCACTACCAAAACCTTTTCACGATTTTTGATATCATAAGAGCAACCTTCGATGTTGCTCCAAGTTATATTTTAGATGATTTAACTACTAATCCACCAGTACGAAGAAGCATAATCCGTGTTTCTTTCAGTTACTATGATTATTATAACATTGGTGGTGCAGTCAGTGAAAAAATTACTGTTGATGAGGAATTATTATGACAAAGAAAAAATCAAAACCAAAAACCTCAGAAGAAAAATTCACATTAGTGGAACTGGTGGATAATTCTGATATGCACTATCCATTAATCATAATGAATCTCTCTAAAGCAGGTTTATTACAACAATATGAAGAAGAAAAAGAAGCTCTTGGAATACTGGATATTACTCCATCTATTACAAAAGCTGAATTTGAAAAAATAATGGAGGATTAAATTTATGCCAATAACAAAAAGACCTGGTGTATACTTTAATGAAACTACAGAATATGAACTACAAGGAAACGGTGGAAAAATACCTGTAGTGATTGGTAAAACTGGAAATGAAGCTGCAACTGGTTATAAAGTTGACGGTACTCAAGTTCTCAAATTTGCAAACTTTGCAGAAGCAAACAGAACAATTGCAAATGGAGGAATAGGAACAGACCCTACCACCAATCCAGTATTAGCATTCTTAAAAGATTTCTTTGAAGAAGCTGAAGTGAAAACAAGTGAAGATGTGGGAGTTCCATACGTTTATGTTATTGATGTTGGAGATGCAACATCTAAGAATGTATGGTTAGCAGCATTAACCACAGCAAAAACTGTGAGAGATGCAATCATTGAATTTTATGTTGGCCCTGACAGCATTACTGATACTGGTTACACTTTACCTGACTTCATCAATGCTGCTGCAGCAAGTATTGATACTGAATCTGCAAACTTAAATCTCCGTACTGGTTTCACTACAAAAGTTGATGCAACCGATGCTCAATTAATAGCATTGAACCCATCAAGTGGTGGAATTCTCAAATCAAGGATAGGTATCATTGAACCTTTGAAATTTGGTAAACATGCAGCGATGTTATGTTGCACACCATATTATATTGAACCTGGTTTCCTTGAATTCAGAACAGTAAAACCAGGAACATTCAAAGCAAGAACTGAAGCAGAAATTTTAGCATTGCAAAATGCAGGAATTATCTTTGGTGCTGATGAAGTTGTTTCTGATTTGGTGGTTTGTAGAATCAATCTTGGTGTTTCAACAGCATTTGCTAAAAACCCAAGACCTGCAGATTGTTTATTCCACGCAAGATTCAACGCAGACAACTTATTAAGAAATGTATTCAAAGCAGTGTTCAGTCAAGTCAAAGCAAATGAATCTGCATCATACATAGTGAAAGCTCAAACCAAAGTCAATGCAGTAATTGATGAAGAAGTAAGAGCAGAAAGAATGATTCCATACAATGCGGAAAATGGAGATGGAACAAAATTAACTCTTGTCGAATCTGACTCAAATCCATATGACATGGACCTGGAAGGACAAATCCAAGGAGTTAACAGTACTATTGCAATCCAAGTGAAAGTTAAAATTAAAAACCCTGCTGTAAAAGCAGTAATCTAAAGGTGATAAGATGGCAGATGAAGTAAGATACAGTCAATCACAGCTCATGTTTGGAGATATAGAAATTGTTTGTGGCAGTTTCAAAACAAGTTTCAAAACCGAATCCGAAGAATTAACTGCTACCAATAGTTCAACTCCATACGATTCACAATTAGGAAACAAAACTCTTGAAGCTGAAGCAAGTGATGTAGACCCTGCATTAAGGAAAGTTCTTAAAAAATGTTGGGAAAACGAAGTCAAAGACACTCTTGCATCTTATGACTTTGATGAAGCAACAGGAAACCTCATAGAGGATGATGTTTTCTACGGCGCATATGTGAAAGAATTAAGTAAAGAAGATGGAGTCAAACCATTTTCAGTCAAATTCGGAATTACAAACTTTAAGAGACAAGATTAAATTTCCCTTGTCTCTTATTCTTTTTTTTTGGATTTTTTTTTAGCATTATATTAAAACTGGAGGAGTTTTTACAATGAACAAAGATGAAAAAGCTGCAAGAATGGAAAGGCATTTATTGAAAACACAATTCCCAATGGAATGTGAAGACATACCTTTTGATGATCTAAATCCTGAAGAACAAAAGGTAGTGAACAAATGTATTAATCACGATGATTTAACTGATGATGAATTCTCACTATTAAAAAAGACATTAGTGAGATATAGGGAAGCAATTCACAAACACAAACCTGCTGAAACAAAAGAAGCAATGGAAAACACTCTTGAAGTGATAGGTACTGAACAGGAATTATTAGACATCCTTGATGATGAAACCTATAAAAAATTAACCGTTGATTTACCTCTCAACGGTAAAAGATACAGACTTGACTTTGAAATATTGCCTGTAGATGACAGCAGGGTTGTTGATTACTTAGAAATGAACATTGATTTATTTAAGGATTACAGTAATGATGAAAAGAACTTAATTATGAAAGCTCAACAGGGAGAACCAATGACTCCTGAAGAGCAGGCCATAGTAAACAAGATGACAAAAGAATTAAACGCTATGGCAGGACAAGAAAAAAGCAAAATGGTAGATGGATTCTTGGCAGCTCAATTAAGACTACCAAACTCAAGTCAAGATTATGACACAAGAGTTAAATTCTGGAACAAATTCCCATTCATGGCAAAATATGCCATAGTAACAGAAGTGGAACAAAGATTAGGTTTAACAGAGTTGGCAAACGAGAAATTATTTCCATCTAAGCAATAGTTTCTTTGGTGAAGTATACTTCAGGGTTTCCAAACATTTAGGTTGGTTACCATCTGAAGTGATCAAGAAAAAATTCCATCCTGATATCAAGTTTCTAATTTTCAAATATTCCTCCCAATTGCGAGCTGAGATTAAACAATCAAAAAAGATTGAAGAAATGAAGGAGAACAATTAAAATGGTTTCTTATGAAGATGTACTACTTCGTATTCGTGGGCAAGATAACAGTGGAAGTGCTTTCAGTAGTGCGCAACAAAGAGTTGGAGCATTAAAGACCGCAGTAGGTGGAGCAGTAACAGCAATGTCTGCTGCAATGTTAGGTTATGCAAAGTCCGCTGTAGATTCTGCAATAACTGCCGAGCAAGAATGGAATAAATTTGGTAATGCGGTTGATAAAACTGGAGGTAGTTGGGATAAACAATCTGATGAAATCAAGAAATGGGTTCGTGAATACTCAAATGATATGGGTAGAAGTGTTGCAGACACTAGAGCTGCAATGACTACATATATGAATATGGGTATGAGTCTCCAGGAATCCCAAGATGCAATGAAAGCAACAAGTAATTATGCTGCTCAAATGGGAATGTCCCAAGAGCAAGCAGCAGGACAATTACAAAAAGCATTCATGGGTAATGGTAGAGCATTGAAATCATTAGGTTTGGATATAAAGGATTATAAAGACTCAACAACTGGCGCTATCGACAAACAAAGATTACTAAATGATATCCTTTCAAAAACTGGTGGTGCAGCAGATAAGTATGCGGATTCAAGCGCTGCTAAATTCCAACGATTGAACAATACCCTTGCAGGATTGAAAACTGACTTTGGTGCTGCATTAATGGATGCAATACAACCTTTAATTCCTGTGGTTCAAGGTTTCCTGAATGTGATAAATGGTTTGCCAGGGCCAGTTAAGACAGTAGGTTTTGCAGCATTGGCATTAGGTGCAGGAATAGGAATCATTGCAGGACCATTAACAAGTGTGATTGGGTTAATGGAAATGTTAGGGTTCACATTACCTACAATCGGTGGTTTACTTGGAACTGTTGGAGCGGAAACTGCTGCATTAAGTGCGGAAGAAATTGCATTGGCAGCAGCTCAAGCAGGATTAACTGCTGAAGAAGTAATGGCAGCAGCGGCACATAGTGGTAACATAGGAATATTGGCCGCTGAAGGTGCAGCAGCAACTGGTGCAAGTGGTGGATTTTTAACCATGGCAGCAGCAGAACTTGCAGCATTATGGCCGATATTAGCAATTGCAGCAGCGGTTGCAGCAGTGATTGTTATTATTGAGCAAATAGGTGAAGCTCTTGGATGGTGGACTGACTTTGGTACAATGTTAGATTCTATCAAAGCAGGTGTTGAAAGATTATGGAATGCATTCATCAACAGTCCTCAAGTTCAAGGAGCAATTGCAGCGGTTCAAAATGCATTGCAACAATTATGGAATTTCGTACAACCTGTTTTTGCTTGGCTTGGTGCAGCATGGAATAACCTATTCAATGGTGAAGGTGCAGGAAGCGGAGGCCCTGACATTGTAGGCAGTATCATCAATGCATTTGGAAAACTTGGAGAAATTGCAAGCGCAGTTTTCTCAGTATTACAACAAGGGTTCAATGCCGTTGCTTATGTTGTAACTCCTCTATGGGAAGGATTAAGTAAAGTTGTTGGAATATTTGGACAACTTATGGATGGATCTATCTCATGGCAAGATGCATTCATACAGGTCATCACTACCATAGTAACATCTTTATTGAATTTCTATATCCGCATTGGTCAGATAGCAATACAGATAGGACAAAGACTATTGAGTGGAATTGTCGGTTATGTTCGACAGATTCCTGGTAGAATTTGGGCATTCTTAACTCAAGCAGTATTAAGATTAGTAATATTTGCAAATCTTGCGGTAGCAAGAGCAAGACAAGCAGGAATGAGAATCCTAACTGGTATTGTTAACTACATCAGACAAATACCTGGGCGTGTTGGTTCATATATGATGCAAGTTCCAGGAAGAATTGCAAGTGCTGCAGGTGCAGCGATTGGAGCTGCAATGAGCTTGGCAAGTCAAGTGTTACAGGCAGTACAACAAGGTATCATTGGAGTTGCCGAAGCAGTTTATAATGAATTCATGAACATTCCTCAAAAGATTAACGATTCAGTTTCCGCAGCAGTTTCCGCAGCAGCTAATTTCGGTAGCGGAATTAAAGATGCTGTACTGAATGCATTACACATTGCTTCACCAGGTATTATTCAACGTAAGATTGCAATTGAGTTTGCAGATATTCCTGGAAGAATTGGGGAATCCAATGATTATGTTTATTCTGCTGCAAGAGATTATGCAGGCAATATCCTTCAAGGGTTCAATGCTCCTCAAATGTCAATGAGCAGTCTTGGAACACTAAGAGATTCCGCAGAATACAATCCAACATCAAGGATTCATGGCAATACAACAATCGTATATATTGGAGAAGGAGCAATCCCAATTGATGCACGTAACATGACTCAAGATGAAGCTGTGGGAGTTGTTACATCAGCATTTGAGTCAATCTTCAATGAACCTGGAGGTGTTCCACAATGAGTATGTATAAAGTTCCAACAAATGGATGTAACCTTGAAATAATGGGTTATCCTTTTTTTGCCGAAAAGGTTTCTGCAAATGAAGCTTTCCGCAGGAGAGATATGAATGTTAACCAGGTTGTCGGAGGCACACAGATTGTAACCAAAGGACCATATGTTCCTTTGGAATTCACAATCACTACCCATGTGTATGTGACTCCAAGCAAACCTCATGTTCATAACAAGATCTTCCAAGAAATGATGAGTAAACCTGTACTGGTTTCCTCTCCTGAAATTGGTGGGAAATTCTATGCGATGGTGGTTATCAAACCTGAGCATGTGAAAGTCCGCTCATTGGAATTAAGCATTACCATTAAAGAGATTCCTGGTAAACAAAGTAAAATCCCTGGAGAATCTTTCACTATTCCAAAAGCCAAAAAGGTTGAAGTCAAACAGAAAAGTGACAAAGGCAACGGCAAAGGCAAGGGTAAAAGTACTGATAAGAATTCCAAAGGCAAGACAACTCAAAAGGTAATCGATAAAGGAATTACTGCAAAGATAACTAATCTCCTCACTAAAGAAAGTAAAACAATCAAAAAGAATTCTAAAAGGAAAACTTCCACCAAGAAAAACAAATCCAAGAAGTGATAAGGATGAGTGTTTCATTTTCATTATCCAAAGCAGGTTTAGAAGTTTACGATGTTGTAGAAGTTGAAAAGAAAGATGAAAAAGACAAGGACAAAGATAAAGACAAAAAAGATGACAAAAAGAAGTCTGATTCATCTTCCAAAGATAAAACTACAGTATCATCTGATACTCTTGAAGCTGCAAACAATTTCAAACTGGAAACTGGTGAAATCTCCAAGATATACTATATAGGACAATTATACAGTGACAGTTTTGAACAAGATTACACAGATATAAGTTCCAATTCATCCGTATCTCTCCCAATTAACTATATTAATCAAGTTTACAAAGGCAGAAGGGTCAGCTTAAAGAAAGGTTGGCAAACATCTGACAAATTCACATGGGACAAGATGGCAACTGCCATAACTGGTTTCATAACTGAGATTACCTGGAATAAGGACAAGGTTGAAATCAAGATTAATGGGATGGACAAGCTTCTTGATCAAGAAAAGAAATTCAAGTTCACAAAAACCAAAAGGTCCGAAATAGTCACTAAGATTATTGAGGCAGCAGGTTTGAAAGCAAAAGTTGATGTTACAGGTTTAAAGGATGATGTAACTAATTTCACAAACATCTCATCATCTTCAAAGAAATCTTCAGGTACTTCAAAATCAACTGGCAGTGCTTCCATTGATGAAGCGGTTCAAAAAGCGATTGATGGAGTAACTGATGATTTAACAAAAGCAAAGAACATTGATAAAGCTTTCAAATCCTATATCATTTACAAATTATATTATAATGCACAGTACTCTGATTTAGAAGCTGCTTGGAAAGCTCAATGGTTAAACTGTGCAGATGGAGCAAACGTATTATGTGCAATGTTCCTATCCGCAGGATTAGATGCAGTTATTCTCCATGTTGACCCTGAATATAGTGAAGGATATGGACATTACATTGTAAGAGTTAAAGTTAATGGTCAAACTTATTACACAGATAACGCTGCAAGTACAGGCAGCCATACCACTAGGCCGTTTGGACAAGTTTTCGGACAACCAATTGGTTCTGAAGTGGGAACAAAAATTAGTCCAGAGTGATAGCAAATGTCAACTGTTGTATTAGGATGTGATAGGAATCAAGGTAATGATTCTGAATGGCAAAACACCGTGGCAAAAGCATTGGAAAAAGAGGGACATACTGTTGAAAAACTAAGTATTGCTCCAGGACCATTTGCAAGTTACAGTTATGGTGAAAATGGTGAAAACCCTCACGGTAAAATCGGCGTTTACATCATGGCAGACAGTCTTGTCAGTGTAGCAGATTTGGGTTTAGGCAATACTGGTTTCAAATATGCTTATTTCATTATTCGTGGAGATTTGGAAGACAGGCCTAGAATGGATTCGTGGGCAGATTTCAACAATAACCCTATCGGAAGGGATTCTGATTGTACATCCATTTGTGATAAAATTGCAGGGAAAACATATCCTCAGATGAATGAAATGCCTGATGTTAAAGCAAAATGTCAAGTTACATTTGGGTTAAATCCAACGGAAGGAGCAAACAATCTCATCAAATTAATGGGAGGAGAAGGAACATCAGAGTCATCTGAAAAGAAATCATCCACAGGTTCAACAATCAAAGAAGCTTTGAAAAAAGCAATTGGTCCTTGGGATGGAGATGTTGAAGTGAACCTGATAGGTGACACTGTTTATGTAAACAAAATTAAGGATCCATCTAAAACAAAGTTATTGCTGAATGAATATACCAATGTTCTTTATGATAGCGTTACTGTTACAGATGTTAATCCAACTACAATTAATGTTTTAACCTGTGAGTACAAAGGTTATCTCCTTACTTTGAAAGATGATGCTTTAATCAAACGCTTTGGCAAAAACCCTAAAAAAGCAGAATTGCCAAAAGACACCAAATCAATCAAAGATGCCAAACTGTTCCTGCAAAGGGAATGGAATAAAATCCGCAGAGATGATGGCAGACAAGTAGAACTGAAAATAAACGGTGATACACGGTTCAGAACTGGAATATGGGCTAGAGTATACCTTCCAAGTTTCTATATTGATGATTATATGTACATTACCAAGACTTCAAGTGATGAAGATGGAAGTAACAATTGGAATACCAGTTTAACATTAGTTGATTATCCTCCAAGTCTTTCAACAGAAGAGGAAGAGACAGAAGAAGAAACTGAAAGTAAAGATTCCACAGATACAAATAGTTCTGATACCTCAACTACTGAGGAGGCAACATCATGAATGTTAAAGACATAACAGTCACAAAGGGCAGAGCAAAAGAAGCTATTGAAGGCGGAGTAACCAAAGTATTTGGAACTAAAGTCAGTAATCAAATCAACAATGCTGTTGCAGAGGAAAGGATAAGAACAGGAGTAATAACTAAATTCTATCCTTACCTGGACAAGGCCGAAGTAAAGTTAGATAATGTTAATAAGAAAATAATCTGTAAAATTCTCCATCGTTTCGGTGGAGACCTTATTGATTTTTACACTCCGTCAAGTTCTGAAAAGAGTTTTGATGATAATCTAAAAGAACCATGTATTATTCCAAGAGCTGCTCAACATGTTTGTGTATTATCAATTCATGATGCAGACAGCGCTGAAAACATCATATTAGGTTATTATCAGAATGAGGAAGTTGTAGGTATGAAACCTGCTGAACCTGGAAACATGAAATTAACTTCCATAACTGAACCTAATTTGTACTGGTTACAGTTTGGTAAAGATGGTTTGGATTTAAGATTACCTAAACAAGCAACTACTAACGTTGGAGTCACACCAAACACTATGGAAAATGTAGAGTATACTCAAAAGGGAGATGTGTATACTAAAGATGAAGTTGATAATAAACTCAAAAAAGATTGCAATACTTATGCTGACCTGTTGAATGTTGCTGAAAACTACCATCAAAAAACAGAAGATATGTATACTTTATTCCGTGGGGATTGTTGGACAGTTAACAACAATTATGAGTCAAGTGCAGCGGTAACAAGTGAAACTACTTCTGATGTTACTATCACAGGAACTTTCAGAACAAAGAATGACTTGATTGGTTTGTACTGGAATTCGGAAGATCCAATTCAACATCCATATATCAGTTATGGTAAAAGAACTGATTACACTGGAGTAACATTGGACTTTGATTATTCCATGACAGGTTGTAAAGACTTTTCAGATGGAGTCATCAGCATAACAATGGCAAAAACTGATGGTTCAGTATACTATTTCACAATGAACAGGTTTATCAGTAATGGGCATTTCTCAATTGATTTTGATGAACTCACATTACTGGCAGGCAATCAATATATCAACAAATACGGCCAACCTGTCCTTGTTGAAGAGACAACTCCAGTTTCACCAAAAGATATCAAGTACATCATGTTTGTTATTGTTCCAACTAACTTTGTACAGAACAATACTGAATACACTATAATGAATAATGTTGATTATAAATGTGAGATAACCAATATCAGCGTTAGAAATGGAGATATATGCAAGGAGCATGTAGCATTAGAACCTCACAAATACCGCATATGTGAGGGGTACGATGATTTTTACAATGTCAATCCAAAAAGGATTGCTAAAGAGATGAGAAAACTTGGGTATACTAAATGGTGTGATTTGTATATTGGAGCTTCACATTATTATGAGAAAAGCGGTACTCCTGGAGAGACCATAACTATTGAACCTGATTTTAATCATAACCGTACAGAGAAAATGGTTCTCAACCCTGATGTGCCTTTGAACAAAGCATTCAAAGCATGGCTTGATTGTTACAGTAAAGAACTGAACGCAAATGATTGTCCTAATCTCATCATATCTGTTTCAATGGAAAATCTTCAATGTCCTCATGAATGGAGGCAAAAAGGAAACAGAGGAACAGAAGATAACCCTGAAGGTTGGGCAATGACTGGATGGATTCCATCAACATTCTTTTACAGTCCTTGCAATCCTGAACCAGTTGCATATATGCAATCTGTCAGTGAGGCCTGTTTGGATATTGTAGTTGCAAATGAAATGCAACCTATACTTCAAATGGGAGAGGCCTGGTGGTGGTGGCAAGAATCATATCATCCTGTTGATGAACATGGTGAACCAATTGATGTTGATCATTGGCAATTCCCTTGTTTTTATGATGATGCCACAAAAGCAAAATACCTGGAAGAATTTGGAAAACCATTGCCTGTTTATGACACTGCCTGGAGAGACTTTGATGAAGAAACTACCTACTGGTTAAATCAACAACTGGTAGGATATGTTGATAAGTTAAGAGAAGTTGTTAAAAGTGAAAGATACACTAATGGTTTGTATCTTGCTTTGTTTTTCCCTCCAAGTGTTGCAGACCCTGACAGAGTTCCAAAAATGATGAAAGAAGCAAATTATATTAAAGCTGCTTACCATCCAACAAAACTTGATATCCTCCAACTGGAGGATTATGATTGGGTAACAGGAAATCCATTAGAACCTGAAACCAAAGACAGAGACAGAAGTCACCATCCGAAAGTATATTCAATGGGAGAGGAACTCGGATTTGAATACACTAAACAACATTATTTCGGTGGTTTTGTACAATATGAGAGAGATGCTGTTGAGTTTTGGAAACTGATTAAAGATGCAATGGATGAAGCAATCAGTAAAGGTTTTGCTGAAGTCTTTGTTTGGGCAGGTTCTCAAATCCGTAGAGACAAGAAAATGATTGGTTATGATGATTATGAATTAGTCCAATTATTAAATCAAAAATAAAAGGAGTTTACTGAAAATGGGATTGCCAATTACTGATAATGAAATGAAAACATTGAACGAAGATGTGCAATTAGTAAGTGATGAATATGGTAAATATGATTTGGACATGCACAATGGTGATTATATTAATACTGTTGGTTTGGTTACTCTCAGGAACGCATGCATAATAGCAATCATGACAAGACTAAATGAAATCAAAAACGAAACCTACCAAGATTTTGGTTGCCGTGTTCATGACCTCATAAAAGGAAACAAAACAAAGATGTTAGTTTTCAACCTGGAAAGTGACATTGATGAAACATTAAACAATATGAGGAGAATAAAAGAAGTGAACTCATTAGAGATTACTGAAGATGAAGCGGAATCATATCTTGTTGAATTTAGTGTTACCAGTATTAATGATGAGATTGTAAAAGGTAGTGTATCATTATGACTTATGAAGAAAAAACTTATGAAGAAATCTTTGAGGAAATGCTTGAAGACAGTCTTGAAAAAGGACTCATCTCACATGCAGAGGAGTTTCAAGATTACATTGCAAACTCGCAAGACATCTCCAATTATTACGTGATGGACAAATCAGTTATTGCCTCAATGTTTGCAAAAGTATTTGAACAGATCACTCAAGTTTATGAATCTAAAAAAGTAGAGTATGCTGAGGGAGATGACCTTGATGACATTGGTGAAATCGTTGGAATTCAAAGACCTCCTGCAACAAGTGCCGAAGCAGAAGTGGAATTCACTCTCAGTACAATTGAAGAAGCAGATGTGAATATTAGCAGCGGTGTTGTTGTATCAACCGAAGATGGAATTGAATATGAAACCATTGAAGATATTTTCATTGCTGCAGGAAATCTCACATGTACAGTTCAGGCCAGGGCGGTTGTTCCTGGTGTAAGCAGCAAGATTGTTGCAGAACAGATTACTAGAGTTGTTGATGAACTTCAATACAATTTCACTGTAACAAATCCAAATAACAGTAATGGTGGAACTGAAGCTTATACTGATGATGAGTATAGATACTTGTTGATGAATTGGACAAAGATTCAAGTGAAAGGGTCTTTGGAAGCTTATGATAATTTCTTTGCTAATTTTGATGGAATTGAAGGTTATAAAATTGTTCCGAATTGGAATGGTACTGGAACTATAAAATGTGTTTTGGATCCAGGTACTCCTGAACAATTGAACCGTGCTTATAATGAATTGCAGTATTCTGTTGTTCAGGCAACTGAAGACATCACAATGTTCCCACCTACACCAAAACTAATTGACATTTATGCGATTATTAATGTTGATATTGATATGATAAACCCTTACAGCAGTCTTGAGAAAAGCGACATTCAAGCAAGGATAATCACAGCAATTAAAGTGTTTGTTGATGGAGGTTATAGGGAAGATGGTTCATATTATCCAGGTTTATTCCTTGGGGAAGATTTCATTCCACATAAATTAGCAGTATTCTTGGATGATGAGATAAGTGAATTGAAAAACATTAGTTTCAATTATCCTACAGAACCAGTGACTATTCTTGATGAGGAAGTGGGAGTCAGTAATGAGATTACAATTGAGATGATTTAGTATGAAAGACAGTTTGCAAAGTTTATTGAATCAATTTCCTTTTTTCTTCAATAAAAGTTCTACTTCTAATTTTTACAAATCTCAAAGTGTTACCAATAAGCAGTTTCAGAATATTTACCAGGCATTGTTTGATGTTGTTGAAAGTTTCAGGTTGGGTAAGAATTGTTTGATTTGGAAAGAGCAATCTGCACCTTATGATTATACTATTCATTTTGTTGCATGTTTCCCTTACTTGAAAAGTGTAACTATAATGAAAAATGATGATGTCATATATAGTGATACTTTCAGTTATGATGATAATGTTGATACTTTTAATTATTCTTACAATGGCAGTACATTAGATGATGTAGGTGTTGGGGAAGTTGCAGAGATTATACCTCAACATCAATTTAAACTCATCGTGGAAACATTTGAAGAAAACAAGATAGTGAAAGGATTCCCTGAAAATGATAATCACCAGGGCAATGAGTTTGATCATGATGAAAGTCTTGATGAAATCGGAGCATTACATAACATTCCAAGAAGACAATACTTATTGGTGACCGAAGATTTATACCCTGCAACAGAACCACCATTTTGCGATAGATCTTCCGAAGATGATTACCATTACATGCAAAGAATATTGGAGTACATGGTCAGATACCATGTAACACCATTGCCAGTACTGGAAGTGTGGAAAGATTACGGCATTGAATCAAGAATGGAAAACAGGGAAAAGCTGCTCATTAAAACTTTTGATGTAGACCAAAGAGGAACAGATTGGACACCTGCACCATGGGAACACAAAGACAGATTCTGCAGTTACTCCAATATGCAAGGAACATATTTCTTCATCCAATGCAGCACCAATCATCCAACAAGGAAACAAAACGTCCAAATACAATTC
>Ga0310696_10006039_pt1 | contig 14469 bp, 8 predicted proteins | sample AusTroGonzalo_MG_4_FD_203885 | JGI IMG/M metagenome (GOLD analysis project Ga0310696, IMG submission 203885) | Bovine rumen microbial communities from tropical cattle in Woodstock, Queensland, Australia - Gonzalo_02 (v2) (version 2) | ecosystem: Host-associated > Mammals > Digestive system >...
TGGAAGTGCCGGAGCGTGCGGCGCATCCCAGTTGAGGATGGCGACCCCGTTCCCGTTGGTGAGATAAAACTCGATGGTGGTTAATGTTTCGGAAGGGGCGGTTTCCGTCCCCGCAACGGCAGTGACATAATAGAAACAGCGGGCGTTGGCGACGGCATCGGCGGCAGCGTGGACAAAGGTGGTAGTCGCCACGTTATTCACCTGCCCGACCGATGTAAATGTCGTTCCATCAGTAGAATAGAAAATCTCGTAATTCGTAAAACCGGCGGTATTGGCGGGCGGCTGCCACGACAACGTCACCGCGCCCGCCGCATCCACGGCGAGGCAGCGCAACTGCGGCGGGTCAATCGCCCGGACGGACATCAGTGCCGTCAGCATCCATACCAGCAGGAAAAATCGTTTCACGGGGTATATAACGTTCAGATATTCAAAATAGTATTACAGCCCCTTTGCCGTGATTGCGGCCTGATAGCGGCGGGCGTTCTGCAAATGCACGTTGTAGTCGGCAGTGAAGTTATGACTGCCCGACAAATCCTCTTTCGCACACATATACAAGTAGTTATGATACCGATAGTGAAGCACGGAATCCACCGTTGACTTGGCGGGGATACGGATCGGGCCGGGAGGCAGCCCCGGATGGCGGTAGGTGTTGTACGGCGAATTGACCTGCAAATGCTCGTTCAGCACCCGTTTCAGCTTGAAGTTGCCGAGGGCGTACTTCACCGTCGGGTCGGACTGGAGCATCATATTCTTGTGCAACCGGTTGACATACAGGCCTGCAATGATGGCCTTCTCCGGCTCACGGAAGTTTTCCTCCTCCACAATGGAAGCCAGGATGTTGACTTCCATTGGCGTAAAACCGATGGCTTCGGCCTGCTCCGTCCGCTTGCCGTTCCAAAAATCCTCATAATAACCGTACATCTTGTGGAAGAAATCCTCTGCAGTGATGTCGTAATAAAATTCGTACGAGTCGGGAATGAAGATGGCGATGGACGTTTCGGGCGTGAGGTTGTATTCAGCAAGAAACTCCTTATCATTCAATAATTTATACAAATCTTGCCATTCAAAAAGAAAATAATATTTGGAAAGTTTCTCCATCAGCTGCTCCTTGGTGCGAACGTTGTTGAAGGTGAACTTGACCGGATAGTGCTGTCCCTTCCGCAGTTTGCGTACAATAGAAAAGCTGTTTTCGCCCGACTCAAAGAGATAGCGGCCCGGACGGACGGTCTTGTATAGTAGCAGTTTGGACGCTGCCTTGAAGCGGAACTCGCTCTTCAGAACCTCGTACTTCCGCAGCGAGTCGAGCAACTGCTCATGGGTGGCACCCTGCGGCACAAAAACCGCCACCTCCGAATTACGGACGTTAGCGGAAAAAAGAATAGCAGCGATGGCGACGAGAACGGCGGCACAAACCACTGACAATCCGAAAGATAAATGTTTCAGTTTCATAGCAAAAGAAAAAGCAAAGATACTGCTGTTTTATGGCTTTGAAGGTCTGTCCCTCCCCTATTTTTTAACACTAAAAATTGGATTTCTTTGAGGATTTTCCTCCCAAAAAATTCCAGCCAAGAATGGCTTTCATCCATCTCTGGTTTTGAAAAAAATTATAATTTTGCAACATCATTCTAACATACGAAAATATATGAAAATCAGAACTATCCTTTTATCCCTCTTATGTCTTTTCGCTTTTACCGCTTTGAAGGCACAGGAGCAGGAACAGCTCGTTGGTGCGAACTGCACCTCCATCATGGTGGGCTGCAAGGCCTCCGCTGACGGCTCCGTCATCACCTCACACACCTGCGACGGCAAGTATCGCACATGGGTGACCATGGAACCCGCCGCCGACCACAAGGAAGGCACGATGCACAAGGTCTATAAGGGCACGATGCACACTTCCCGCCCCGGCAGCATGGAGAAGGTGACGCTGGCCGGCGAGATTCCGGAAGTGGCTCACACATACGCTTATATGAACACCGCCTACCCCTGCATGAACGAAAAGCAGCTGGCGATGGGCGAAAGTACCTTCTCTGGTCCCGATACATTGGTGAACGACAAGGGGATGTTCCTGATCGAGGAGCTGCAGCGTATCGCCCTGCAACGGTGCGACAACGCCCGCGACGCCATCCGCCTCATCGGACAGCTGATCAAGGAGTACGGTTACGGTGACGGCGGCGAGTGCATCACCATCGCCGACAAGAAAGAGGTGTGGCAGATGGAGATTCTGGGCGAAGGTCCCGACAAGATCGGCGGCATTTGGGCCGCCCAGCGCGTGCCCGACGACGAAGTGGCCGTCAGCTGCAACGTCGCCCGCATCGGAAAGCTCGACCGCAAGAACAAGAACTATTTCCTTTGCTCCGACAACATCGAGGAGGTGGCCAAGAAGTACGGCCTCTGGGACGGCAAAGGCGACTTCATCTGGTGGAAGGCCTTCCCGTCAAGCTATTCCGGCAACAAGAACTTCAAGGAGCGCGAATGGTACATCTTCAACGAGCTGGCCCCCAGCCGCCATTTCGACCGCAATGCCGACGAACTCCCCTTCTCCATCAAACCCGACGAGAAGGTGGATGTGCGCAAGGTGATGGAGCTGTTCCGCGCCAACTACGAGGGTTCGCCCGAACTCGACCAGATACAGAACCTGCTGTACGAGCGCAAACATCGTGACAAGGACGGCAACATCGTGATTGACACCACCGTATGCCCCGTCGCCAACCCGTGGATGGGCGGTGCCGAACGGGCCATGTTCAACATGCTGAAGCCCGGCGCGGTGACGTTCTACCGTGGCGTGGCGATGTCGTGGTGCTCCTATTCCACCATCATCCAGTGCCGCGAATGGCTCCCCGACGAGGTCGGCGGCCTCTGCTGGTTCTCCTTCGAGAACCCCGGCCAAAGCCCACGCATCCCCGTGTTCGCCGGACAGACGAAAATGCCCGCCGGCTTCGACCTCTGCGGACATTTCGGCTACAGCGAGAACGCCGCCCTCTGGCACTACCGCAAGGCCAACAAGCTGTCGCAAATCCAGTGGGGCAATACGAAAGACTTGCTGCTCGGCAATGTGAAACGCTACGAAGACCGTGGCATAGAGGAACTTCCGGGCATTGAAAGCAAGGTCCAGAAATTATTGAAGGAGGACAAGAAAAAGGAAGCGCAGACGGTGATGAACCAATACTGCGCCGACTTTGCCGCCTCCACCCATCAGACGTGGAACGATATGGAGAAACGGTTCTGGGAAATTTTCTGGTCCGGATTCTAACAAAAAAGGACGCGACCAATCGCGTCCTTTTTTTTATATTACCATTCGATTTTATTACCCATTCATTGATTTATTACCCGTTCATCGAGAGCAGGAATTCCTCGTTGGATTTGTACATCTGCATCTGTGCCTTGACGAACTCCATTGCTTCGGTGGTGGTCATGTCGGCGAGGTGGCTGCGTAAAGCCCACACGCGCTGCAGGATGGCATGCGGTTGCAGGAGGTCGTCGCGGCGGGTGCTGGACGAAACGAGGTCCACAGCGGGATAGACGCGCTTGTTGGAAAGTTTCCGGTCAAGCTGGAGTTCCATGTTGCCGGTACCCTTGAACTCCTCGAAAATGACCTCATCCATACGGGAGCCCGTGTCAATCAGGGCGGTGGAGATGATAGTGAGGGAACCGCCGTTCTCGATACTGCGTGCCGCGCCGAAGAACCGTTTGGGCTTCTGGAGCGCGTTGGCTTCGACACCGCCCGACAGCACCTTGCCCGATGCGGGAGAAACGGTGTTGTAGGCGCGGGCCAGACGGGTGATGGAGTCGAGCAGTATGCAGACGTCGCGGCCACATTCCACCAAACGTTTGGCCTTTTCCAAGACTATGCCGGCAATTTTCACATGACGGTCGGCGGGTTCGTCGAACGTGGAGGAAATCACCTCGGCATTGACGCTGCGCTGCATGTCGGTCACCTCTTCCGGACGCTCGTCAATGAGCAAGATTATCAGGTAGATTTCAGGATGATTGGCGGCGATGGCGTTGGCCACCTCCTTCAGCAGAACAGTCTTACCTGTTTTCGGCTGAGCCACAATCAGGCCGCGCTGACCTTTGCCGATCGGTGCGAATAGGTCGATGACACGGGTGGAGATGGTCTCCTGCGGATGTCCTGTGAGGCGGATTTTCTCCGTCGGGAACATCGGGGTGAGGAAGTCGAAGGGGATGCGGTCTCGGATGGACTCCGGTGCAAGCCCGTTAATCTTGTCAATGCGGGTCATCGGGAAGTACTTCTCCCCTTCCTTGGGCGGGCGGATCTGTCCGGTCACCGTGTCGCCGGTCTTCAGTCCGTACGTCTTGATCTGGGCGGGCGACACATAGATGTCGTCGGGTGACGCGAGGTAGTTATAGTCGGATGAGCGCAGAAAGCCGCACGACTCGTTGGTGATTTCGAGCACGCCCTCGGCGGTGACATAGCCTTCGTAGCGGGCGTCGGCGACGAGGTCCCAGTTCGGGTCTTTGTCGGCATTCTCCTGTTTCTGAGGCTCGTTTGCAGGAGCAGGTTTCTGCTTGTCCTGACGGTTCTTGGGACGGCGCTGTGCGGAGTCCGCCGGCTTTTCCACCGGCTTTGCCTCCTCCGCCTGTGCGGGAGTCTGGGGCTCGTCTGCAACTGCGGTTGAGGCAGTATCGTCGTTACTCCGTTCCTGTTCCGGCTGACTGTCGGCCTGTTTCAGTCTTCCGGGCTTCCGTCCCCGTTTGGGCTGTGCCTCAGCGGGTTTGAGTATCTCGTTCTCCACCGCCTCGACCTTTGCGGCGAGGGTGGCTTCCACGTTGTCGGCTGTAAAAAGGTCCGCTTCGGGTTCGACTTTTGCCTTGGGCTTGCGTCCGCGGCGTTTGGGAAGCACCTCAATGTCCGAAATAGGAAGGGCCGCCATCTCGGCTTCCCTATCCGTTTTCGCAAGAATTTGCTGTTCCTGACGCTCAGCGGCCTCCTTCTCGGCACGGGCGCTTTGGATTTCAGCCACTTGACGTTCCAGGTCCTCCTTGGTGCTTTCCAAGGCGGCACGCTCCTCCTCCAACTGCTGGGCCTGAACTTTTGCCACTTCGTCTGCAACAGACATTAACGAATTGACTTTCTTTGAATTAGATGTCGCAACCGGAATCTGACCGCTCTGGATGCGTTTTCTTTTCGGTTTCTTCTCGTCAGAATTAATCATAAATTAAAATGAAGTAATAAGAGGAAAACTTTTTAAATCTTTTAAGGTGAGAACTCGGTTTTCAATAGCCTGGACAGCCTTCAAAAACCGGCGGCAAAAGTACAACTATTTTTTTAATTGCAAAATATTTTCTCCGTCTTTACAATGATTAAGCAAAAAAACTAAATTTGCGTCTGCTTAACAAAACCGTAAAAAACAACAGAATCCACTAAAAAACAATAATTTACACCCCTATGCATAAAATCAATCAACATCGGAATCACCTCACCCTCGCATTCATCATTGCCGCAATCTCTTCCTTTTCATGCTTTATCAGCACCCTGCAGGCACAGACCATCACGCTAACTTTCACAGGGTGTGATGCCACCAGCCAGAATATTCCGCTGGAGTTCGTGGTTATCACCAACTGGACCAAAGGATGGACTGAAACCCTTGAATGGCCTGACACCGTTCTGATATTGCAGCATGAAAACGCCATTGACGAATCTGTTTCCAATCGTGGTTTTGCCTTATTGCAGAACACCCCCAACCCGTTCAACGGAACCACCAACGTACTACTAATGGTGGCGGACGCCGGGACGGTGACATTGGATATTGCAGATGGAGACGGACGTATTGTAGGAACGTTTTATGAAACGTCCCTACAATCGGGCACCCACCAATTCCGCGTCACCCTGGCCACCGCCGGTACGTATGTGATGACCGCCCGCCAGAACGGCAAATCATCGTCCATCAAAATGGTATGCAACGGAGCTGGCAACGGCAACCGAATTGAATATTTGGGAACCACCATTGTAGAGACGCGGTGCACCACGTCTCTACAACAAACGAAATCCACCGTCACCCGCCCCTTCAATATCGGCGACCAAATGGAATATGTGGGATATGCCATCATCAATGGTATGGAGGAAGAAAGCCAGATTGTCACACAAGCGCTTGATTCCTCACAAACGGTTGTACTGCATTTCGCTGGAATTCAATGTGTCTTACCAACAGTTATCACAGCTTCTGTCAGTGACATCACGGACACTTCCGCTATTTGCGGCGGTACCGTAACCGATGACGGTGGCGACAGCGAGACCGTTTACGGCGTATGTTTGAGCACCTCCCCAGATCCTACTATTGGGACCAGACACACGACAGATGGCATCGGAACAGGCACCTTCACCAGCGACCTTGCCGGATTGTCTTCCAGCCTCACGTACTATGTGCGGGCGTATGCCACCAATCGTGCGGGCACGGCATACGGGGAGGAAATGCATTTCACCATTCCTATCAATCCCGATGGCGACACACGCTCCTGTCCGAACACTCCTACCCTCTCTGACAGAGACGGAAATGTTTACAATACGGTACAAATCGGCGAACAGTGCTGGATGCGGGAGAATTTGCGTACGACCAGCTATGCCGACGGCACTCCCATAGCACAAGGTAGCAGTTTCCCTACCTCTACTGGTTCCTGGTATTACCCAATGGGAGAAACATCCTACAAGTCTAACTACGGCCTATTATACAACTGGCCCGCGGTTGTGCGTGGAGAAACGGGCAGTGAGGCGAACCCGAGCGGCTTGCAAGGCATCTGTCCTGACGGATGGCACGTGCCAAGCGATGCAGAATGGACCCAGCTGACCGACTATGTGAGCAGCCACAGCGAGTACGTGTGTGGCGGAGACAATATCAACATCGCCAAAGCTATGATATCTACCGCAGGTTGGGACTTCTCCAGCATGGCCAATCCCTGCATTGCAGGCAACGACAGTCCTGCCACCAACAATGCCACAAGTTTCGGGGCATTGCCAGCTGGATATGGCGATATCGACTACACCAATGATTTCATCTATGGCGGTTTGGGGTACTACACTAACTTTTGGACAGCCACCGTCGCCGAGATCAGCTACTATCCAGTCTATTACCGTTCTTTTCACTTCAATGCCGCCGACATACTCAGGAACTACGACTATGATTATGACTCTGCCAAAGCCGTCCGCTGCATACGCGATTAGGAAATTGAAATTTGAAAAATGAAATATTTCTCATTTTTAATTTTTAATTTTTAATTTTTTAGAATACCTTTGCACCAATTTTCTCCACAAGAACACAACCAATAAAACAAACTGATAAACAACATCTTACCTCTTTTTTATGTACAAAATTAATGAACATCCGATTTTAGACATTCCGAAAACGGAAGAAGTCATTTTTACCTTTAACGGACAGAAGGTGGTCGGCCACAAGGGCTACACCATCGCTGCCGCCCTCCATCAGGCGGGTTTCCCGATCCACAGCCACAGCATCGACGGGCGCGAACGCTCCCTCGAGTGCGGCATCGGCAAGTGCGGTGCCTGCCAGATGCTGGTGGACGGCGTCATCAAACGTATCTGCATCACCCCTGTTGACGGTGTGAAGGAGGTGCGGGAGATCCCCCAGAACTACTTCCCGCAGGCCGCCGAGCCGCAACAGCAGACCCAGAAGATTTACAAGACCCAAGTGGTCATCATCGGTGCCGGCCCCGCCGGTCTCGCCTGCCGCGAGATGCTCAACGAGCAGGGAATCAGCAATATCGTCATCGACAATAACGAGCGTGTCGGCGGTCAGTTCAACATGCAGACCCACCAGTTCTTCTTCTTTGAGAAAGAGAAACTGTACGGCGGCATGCGTGGTTTTGACATCGCCAAGACGCTGGCCGGCGACGACCACAGCGGCATCTTTCTCAACTCCACCGTTTGGGACCTGCTTGAAGGTCCCCGCGTGGCCGTCAAGAACCTGAAAGACGGCAGCATCTACTACGTGGATGCAGAATATCTGGTGGTGGCCACCGGCGCGGTTCCGTTCATGCCGGTATTTGAGAACGACGACCTGCCGGGCGTCTATACCGCCGCCGTCGTCCAGAAGATGATGAACGTGGAGCACACCCTTCTCGGCAAACGCATCCTCTCCATCGGTGCCGGCAACATCGGCTACCTCACCTCCTACCAGGCCACGCAGGCCGGCGCGAAAGTCGTCGCCATCGTGGAGGCCATGGACCATGAAGGCGGTTTCCCCGTACAGGCCAACCGTGTGCGCCGTCTCGGCATCCCGATCTACACCTCGCACGTGCTGCTGCGCGCCATCCCCAACGAAGACCACACCGGCATCGTCGGTGCCGTCATTGCCGAATGTAAGAACTTCAAACCCGTGCCCGGCACCGAAAAGACCATCGAGGGCATTGACGTTATTAATATATGTACCGGCCTCATCCCCGACAACCAGCTGCTGCTGAAAGGCCGCCAGGTGTTCGGTCTCAACACCTTCGGCGCGGGCGACGCAGTGCGCGTGGGCGAAGGCACCTGCGCCGTGCTCCGCGGCAAACAGGTCGCCCTCGAAATCGCCATGCAGATGGGCAAGCGCGTCAACTACGACGACTACCTCGCCATCTCCAAGCAATATATTGACTCACAACAACATCCCGTCCGCGTGTTAGAGACTCCCAACAAGCCCACCACCGAACGGATGAACGAGAAGGGCTTCGTCGTGGCCGACTGCCTCTACGGCTTCGCCTGCAACCCCTGCTCCTTCTCCTGCCCGCAAGGCGCCATCACCAAGTCCAGCACCTCCACCGTGCCCGTCATCGACTACAACAAGTGCATCGGCTGTATGGAGTGCGTATCCCACTGTCCAGGTTTGGCTATCTTCGGCTACAACTTGCAGAAAGAGTGGCTCTTCCTCCCCATCGAATACCATGTGGAGAAGGGTGCCGAAGTGGTGCTCATCAACGACAAAGGCGAAAAGGTGGGCGAAGGTTTGGTGGAAAACATCAAAGTCAACCCCAACAAGACCAATGTGGCCCGCGTCAAAGCACTGGATATCAAGGGCGAAAAGATGACCGAAGTCACCGGCTTCATCCTCAAGGAGAAGTTTGGCGAAAAGGTGCAGATGGCAGCCGCCAAGGACGAAAAGGCACCTGCCTACGTCTGCCATTGCGAGGACGTGCAGCTCGACAAGCTCCTGAAGGTCATCGGCGACCGCAAGGTGATCTCCGTAGATGAGCTGAAGCACACCACAAGAATCGGTATGGGAACCTGCCGCGGCAAACGGTGCATTCCGCGCGTGAAGCAGCTGCTGCGCGGCTACGGCATCGAAGTGGTGGGCGACGCCACCCCGCGTGGGCCTCTCTCCAACCAACTTACCATCAATGAGATGCAGCCCAACGACCTGCCGAAAGAGTTCATCACCGACGTGAAGAAAACCACCCGCAAGGTGGAATGTGATGTCTTCGTGGCGGGCGGCGGTATCGCCGGTAGCGGTCTGTTCCGCTACTTCGCCGAAAGCGGCAAGAAGACCGTGCTGTGTAACGCCGAACGCGGTTCCTCATGGCGCTGCATCGGTGGCGGCCGTCCGGCCTTCTCCGTTCCCGAAATCGCCGACATCGCGAACCACAACCAGGACATCTTCCGTGAACTGCAAAGCAAGACCGATGTGGGCTACTACCCCATCCGCTATGTCGGCTTCGCCCACGATGAAGCCACCTACAAATCCTTGGAGGCCTCCCTCGGCTGGTCCGACGGTTACATGGTGGACCGCAAGGATTTCCAGAAAGAAATTTCTCCCTACTTCAACCCGAAACTCGAGACTTACAGCGCTGCCTGCGTCACCAACAACTGCTGGCAGGCCACGCCCGGCAAGGTCATCGACTACATCCGTCACCTCGCCTGCGAAAAGGGCGGCGTGCTGCTTGAAGACTGCCGTTTGGTGGAAGTGCAACGCACGGCCAAGGGCTTTATGGCACTGGTTTACACCCATGACAAAGAGTATGTGGAGTACCACTGCGAGCACTTCGTCAACGCCTTAGGTTATCAGGCCGCCAAGTTCGCCAAACAGCTCGGTATTGAAACGGGACTTTATCCCATTAAGCACCAAGCCTTTATCACCGGCCGTCTGCCGATGTTGGGCAAGGATGGCGAGTGCCTCGACATGCTCATCGACCGTCGTCGTTACAAAGGATTCTCTGCCGTTTACGGACAGCAGTTCAAGGAGACGGGCCAGATTATCGGCTGCGCTTCTCCGGGCACCGACTCCGCCGAAGCGGGCAAGAACCTGAAGTACAATGCCCAGGACTTCCTCGAAATCTGTTCCGAAATGTTCCGCGAGTGGATTCCGCAGCTGGGTGCCGTCAGCTTCCAGGCCTTCTGGGCAGGCTACTACACCGAGCCGCGCTACATCATCGACCCGGGCCACGGCTTGCTCGTCGGCTTGCAGGGCCACGGCTTCATGCTGGGCCAGTACCTCGCCAAGATCTACGTGGACAAGTACATGGGCAAGGAAGTTCCCGCTTACATGGACCGTCTGTTGCTCAGCGGCGACGGCCTGTGCGAAAACGCCTTCAAGTAGGATTTCGACTATTATTGAATATGAAGGGGGTCAGGAATTACTGGCACCCTTTTTTTGTCTAATGACAGGAGTTTTCATTTTTCCGCGGCATCTCCAACGGTGTTCTTCCGTACCTTCCGCCCGTGCCGCGGGCTAACACACGGGGCCTTCCCGCACCCCAGATTGCGCTACGCTTATCTGGGGTTATTAAAATATCACCTCTTCGAGGTGAGGTACGAAAACTATCATTTTCTAACGAGTAATTTTTCAATTTTCATTTTTCAATTTTCATTTTATTCGTACTTTTGCGGCCTGATTAAAAATCTCATTCTATAAAAAAAAATCTCGAAGTAGTGTTCACTCCTGACGAAAGAGCCACCTTCCCTTACTGGTTCGCACATTGGTGCGCCTTCAACATGACGGCGCTAAACCTGCGCTGCTGGAAATTCCGTTTCCTGTTCCATGATTTTGAAAAGCCGTGGCTGCGGCTGATCTGGCCCTACGAGAAAGTGCGCGACTGGCACCGCCGGCACGCCCGTCACCACAAGGAGTACAAAGGAAAGAATTTCGACTGGCTCGGCATGATCGTGGATTGGGAATGTTCGCAATACACGAAAGCGGTGGCCACCATGAACGCCCGCCAGAAGATGGAGGCCTACAAGGAGGGCTATCCCGAATTTTACAAGCAACTGAAGGAACATCTGGAGCCCTTGCTGGTACAGCTGGGACTGTAATTCCTTCTACAGCACAAATCCCTCTTTAACAACTATTTATTTGAAAAAGACATCGGTCAGAACGTCAGAAATCCGACGCCGATGTTCACGCCGAAGAAGTAGTTCCAGACGACACGGTTAGCGGCACGCTGCGACACATCCAACTCGTCCCTGTACTTCAGGAAATAGATGCCGGGGAAGCTCAATCCCACCGACATCCCGATATTCAGTTTGAGGAAGTCGCAGAAGAAGAAGTCGCGGCCGTACTCGAAACGGAAGCCGTAACAGTTTTTCCCTGCGGGATAGCTGGAGTTGCCGATTGCAGACGGCATCTCGTACAACGCCCGCATATAGTCGAAGTGGAACCGCAGGAACTGGCCGAGCGGCGCCGTGGCCCCGCGTCCCACATAAACCTTGCAGAACACACCCGCGCCGTACACCCGCAAGTCACGGGTTTCATCGTCGTAGGTCCACTCATTGTAGGAGTCGAACTTCGTGTCGAACCAAATGAATTTCGCCCCCACCGTGCCGCTGCGCCACGCAATCACCTCTATATTAGGTTGCAACAGGTAGTTGAACGCCCAATACCGACGGTCTCCCTGAAAATTGGGCACACGTTTCAGCCCCGGTGCCATCGACATCTCCATATTGAACAGCACCCGCCGCCCCATATAGCCGGGATAATGGGCCACGTAGTTCGCTTGGGCAAAGGCACTTGCCGCACAAAACAATATCGTTATCGAAATCAGCAGCCTTCTCATTTTCCTCCTATGTGTTTGACGTCGTGCAACGACTGGTAAATAAAATCGTGAAGATAGGCATCTGTCTGCTCCGCATCCGCATCCAAGCTACTGCTATACAATATTTTGGAAGTCTCCACATCCATAACGGCAAATTGGGCTTTCGTCTCATAGTCGAAAGCGAAAAAGTGAGCCGCGGCTATCGGGGAGGCCAACGGAACCAGCACCGCCGATATGAACGGCAGCCACATGTACCTGAAAATGAAATGTTCCGGATGGGAGTAGGCATACGCCACGCACAAATGGCTGGTGCCCACCGCCGCACACGCCTCGCCAATGCCGCACGACTGGTACAGCGCCATCGAACTACCCTCCGCATTCAGATAGTCGGCATACCACCGCTGCAACTTGCAGTAATGGTTGTAACTTTCGGCGGATTCTGTCATCATGGTCTCCCTATCGACATCCGACACATTGATTTTCAGACGTTTGCAACTTTTTAAAATAGTCCTTTCCAGCTTGTCACCCTGCGGAAGATAGTTCTTGCCGCCCAATTTCAACTTGAAATAGAGCGGATTCCACACCAGCATCGGCTTCCGAAGTTCCGAATTGCGCACAGTTTTGAAGGCACTCAGGGAGGCTTCGTCCTCTATCGCCCCTTTCAACGAATCCACGTGGTTCCAGAAAGCGGGAGTCTGACGCAGGTCGGCCAGCATATAGTTGCGGGTTGTGAAATTCTCCGCCGGAAGCACTTTGGTGCGGTTGGCACTCCCCTGCTTCAGACGGTCGTACTTGTTGCCCGAAACGGCCTCCTCCGTCTGCTGCTCCGCCTGCTCTACCGGTGACAGGATATAGTCCATCGGATAATCGCTGAACTTATTGTATGCCAATAGATTATCCTCGTTCAGCTGGCGCAACAGCTTGTCTGTAACCGCCAGACTGAAAGCATCTTGCGGATGGCGAAGATGCGTCTGCCACGCGAAGCGTAGGGCCAGCAGTTCCAGCTCCGCCACCTTCGCCTTGCGCAGGAAATAGCACACCTGCTGCTTCTCCCCTTCCACCTCCTTGGAGGGCGGCACCGCGTCGTCGAAAGCGTCGGTGTTTTTCTGGCAGGAGACGCCGTACAGCGACATATAGAGGGCGCGTTGCAGGAAGAGGTTGTCGGGGTACTGTCGCAGCATCACGTAACTATTGTAGAAGGCGTCGGCGTACCGGTGGTGGGTGAGCCAGCTGTCGATGCACTCGAAGCGGGCCATATCGCGTACTTCGCGGAACAGCGCCTCCGGCTGGAGGAAGTTGCTGCGTCCGCTGTTGTCGGCGACGGCCACCTGACGGCGGATCCACTCGCGCCGTTTCAGCAGGTTGGGATGGCTGCTGAGGGTGTCCGCGTAGTCCTCGCGGGCGCGGACGGGCGTCACGGCGGCGAGGAAGTAGTCGTCGGGGAAATGGTAGCACGCGGCCTCGACGAAACGGCGGTCGAACGGGATTTCGTCGAAGGGCAGGTAGCTGTACTGCAGCACGTCGAAGACCCCGTCGAGGGCTTCGTAGCTGTAGGCTGTTTTCGAGAAGAAGCGTTGGAAGGCCAGCCGGTCGGCCTCGGTCTCATGCTCGCGGGAACGGTACTGCGTGGTGACGACGAAGTCCGGGAGGGTCTGGCGGGTGGCGCGGCGCTCCTTCTTGGCGGCCTCCCTCTCGGCTTGGATATGCCCCTCCTGGATGTGCACGATTTCGTGGGCGAGGATGAAGGCCAGCTCGCTCTCGTTCTGGAGCTGCGCCAGCAGGCCGGTGTTGACGACCACCATCCCGTTCTCGTAAGCGGCGGCGTTCACGTCGGGCGAGCGCAGCACGTAAAAGCGCAGCTGCTGCCGAAGTTCCGGATAGGGTTCGAGAAGCAGCTCGGCCACCGCCTCCACATAGGCGTTCATCGGGGTGCCGAAGAGCAGCTCGCCGCTGGTGAAAAGCGCGTGATAGGCGGCCTCGTCCTTCTTGACTTTCTCCCCGCAGTAGCGGACGAAGTCGGCGGGCACGTCACCCGTGCAGACGGCAGGCTGATAGTCGGCCACAAACTGAGACACCGGCTGCGCCATCAAAACACAGCCGGTGACCATCATTATGCAAAGTGTCCAAAGACGCCGCATAATTAATCTTTTAACGTAAAGGATTCTATCCCATAACCCTGCTTGCCTCCAGTGCTGATATAGACCGTACCGTCATCATCAACCAGCCAGATTCTATTGAAGTAGCTTTTGCGGGCATCACATTTCATAATCGTCTTGTAATCCACTTTTCCATCCGCTGAAAGTTTAGTAAGACGCATACAGGCCTTGCCATAATCCAACGGCATTGTACTACAATATTTATCGGGATCCAAACTATTATTATATATCAAATAGATATCATTCCCTTTGACAAAAGAGGAGTAGGAAATAAAGATGTCCTGGAAATTGGTGACTATGGGATCAAAGCCCTTAAGAGAGATGTATGCACCCGTCTTGT
>Ga0310696_10006041_pt1 | contig 14465 bp, 10 predicted proteins | sample AusTroGonzalo_MG_4_FD_203885 | JGI IMG/M metagenome (GOLD analysis project Ga0310696, IMG submission 203885) | Bovine rumen microbial communities from tropical cattle in Woodstock, Queensland, Australia - Gonzalo_02 (v2) (version 2) | ecosystem: Host-associated > Mammals > Digestive system >...
ACGGCGACCAACTCGCCACGCTGACCGAAGACGACGAAGCGAGCCGGAACGCCATTCTGAACGAACTCAAATCGTTCAGCGACAAGTTGGAGTTCACGTACATCTACGCCGTTCGTCCCGCGGGCGACGGAACCTTTATCTTCATCGCCGATCCCGATCCGGACGAACCCGCCGCCTTCGGTGAGATCGTCGAGGAATCCCCCGCCCTTTTCGCGGCGGGCAGGGGCGAATCCGCCGTCGACAACAAAGCCGTACGTGACAGATGGGGAAAGTTTTATTCGGCGTATTGCCCGGTATTCAAGAAATCCGACGGCGAGATCGGCGGGATCGTCGGCGTTGACTTCGACGCCGACTGGTACAAGAACCAGATGACGCAAAACGTGCTCTACCTCCTGCTGGCGGGCGCCGCCGCCCTGATCGCCGGGGGCGTGATCGCGGTGCTGCTGACCGTCCGGCTGCGCAAGCGGTTCGGGAAACTGAACGACGAGGTGGGCGCCCTTGCCGCGAATCTCGGTACCTTGATGGAGGAGATCAACTCGGAGGCGGAATATTCGATGATCGCGCCCGAATCGCCGTCCGGCGACCTCTCCGACGCCTCGGCGGAAGGGAGCATCGAAAAACTCTCCGAGGACGTCGCGACCATCCGGCTCAATCTCAAGCGCTTCATTGATTTTATACACGCGCAGGCGTATATCGACAGGATGACCGGCGTCGGCAACAAGGGCGCCTACATCGAACTGGTACACGAGACCGACAAGAAGATCGCGGAGGGGACCGCCGCCTTTTCGATCGCCGTTTTCGACGTGAACGCGCTGAAAGCCGTCAACGACGACTACGGTCACGAAACCGGCGACGAAATGATCACGGGGGCCGCCGAGTGCATCAAGCGGGTCTTCGGCAAAAAGAACGTCTTCCGGATCGGCGGGGACGAGTTCATCGCCGTCCTGTCGGGTTATACCGAAGCCGATATGAAAGAGACTTTCCGGAAACTCGACGATGAGACCGCGCGCGTCAACGCCGAAAAAGACGGCGCCGAAGAGGCGAAGATCTCCTTCTCGAAAGGCGCCGCGACCTTCCGCCCGGGCGAGGACGCCGAGTTCCGCGTCGTCTTCAAACGCGCCGACGAGGAAATGTACCGCGACAAGGACGCCTACTACCGCGCACACGGCGACCCGAGACGAAGATTCTGAATTCGTTCCATACCGACGGCCGTATAGACGGACCGAGCCCCCGCGAAGGCGGGGGCTCGGTCTTGCATTTTCGGGGGGCGGTTTCTGATTTTTCAGGCGCCGCCGCTTATTTTTCCCTGTGCGCCGGGGTTTCCGAAAAGAACTTCTTATACATTTTGTAGAAGTTCGCGTAGTTGTCGTAGCCGATCGAACGCGCCGCCTCTTTCGCCGGCATCCGGTTGCGGATAAGGTCGGCGGCGTAGACGATCTTCTTCTGCAGGATGTATTGCTTGACCGAAATGTTCATCTTCCGCCGGAACAGATGGCAGAGGGTGGATTTCGACAGATAAAGGTGGCGGGCGATGTCGTCGAGGACGATCCGGTCGTGAATATGCCGATCGATGTATTCCGAGATCTGATGGATCATCGGATCCGATTCGCCGAGCGAGCCGACCGAACTGTACATGATCCGATGGTAGAGGATCTGGGTGAGGATGCTCTCGGCAAGCGGTCCGTAGCGCTCGGGATCCGGCATCTGCAGTACCTCCGCCAACGGATCGAGCATCTGCTTTAAGAACGGATGAACGTAGAAGGGCTCCTGCGCGATCGCCGCGACGACCTCCTCCCGGATCTTCTCGGGAATGAGATCCCGGTCGAACAGGATCGTCACCCGGCGGTAATTCCCGCTCTTGACCGAAAAAACGCTGTGATAATGATGCGGCGGGATGATCGCCATATGGTAGGGCTGAAGTTCCACGCGCTGCCCCTCGACGATGATGTGCACCGCCCCCTCGTAAACCGCGATCAGTTCAAAGGAAAGATGGCAATGAGTGTCGAAGATCCTCTTCGAGCCCGTGATCTCCTCGCGGTAGGCGAACTCGGTATGTCCCGTTTTCAATATTCTTTGCATCTGGTCGATCCTCCGGGAAAACATTTTCTTTATTATAACAGAGGTTTGCAAAAAAAGCAATGATTTTCGTAAAAAAAAGAATTGACTGAAAACCGGGATATGTTATAATTATATATAATGATTTGAAAAAACCGTAAAGAATACATAAAAAGTGGGAGAAAAATGCTGAACTCTGCTTTGCTTTTCGGGGCGTTGACGATCCCGAACCGCGTCGTGTTTCAGCCGATGGAGGGCTGCGACTGCGGGGAGGACGGAACGCCGGGAGAACTGACGGTCAAAAAATACCGGAACGCCGCCAAATCGGGCGCGGGACTGATCTGGCTCGAAGCGACCGCGGTCTGTCCGGAGGGACGGACCAACCCGCGCCAGATGATGTTGACCGAAGAAAACCTTCCGCAGTTCAGACAATTCGTTTCGGACGTGCGGAAAACGGCGGAAGAAGAGACGGGGATCCGCCCCGCGATCTTCCTGCAGCTGACCCATTCGGGACGGCAAAGCATCGTCCCGATGATCGCCTACCGCCATCCGCTCTACGAGGCGACGCGCCCGGTGACCGACGCGAATATCGTCTCCGACGAGTATCTCGATACGCTCCCCGCCCTTTACGCGAAAACGGCGAAACTGGCGCTTGACGCGGGATTCGACGGCGTGGACGTCAAATCCTGTCACGGGTATCTGTTCCAGGAACTGCTCTCGGCGTTCAACCGCCCCGGCAGATACGGCGGGAGTTTCGAGAACCGCACACGGCTCTTCTTCGACTCGATCCGCGCGGTCAAAGCCGCCCTGCCGAAAGACTTTCCGGTCGTGAGCCGGGTCAGCGTCTCCGACGTGATCCCCTATCCCTACGGATTCGGGACCGACAAGGACGGAAACCTCGATCTGACCGAGCCCGACCGCCTGATCGGAGAACTTGTCGACCTCGGGATCGGGATGCTGAACGTGACGCTCGGCAACCCCTATTACAACTCCTTCGTCAACCGTCCCTACCGCGCCCCCGCCGGCGCGCCGGAGTCCCCCGAGACCGGACTTCGCCGCTTCGAGGAGGTCGAGAGGCATATCAAGGAACGCTTCCCCTCCCTCGTTGTGGTGGGATCGGGGCTCTCCTTCTACCGCGCCGACCTGATGGAGCGCGCCGAAGAGCAGCTGGAAAACGGGATCTGCGATCTCGTCGGCTTCGGTCGGATGACGCTTGCCTACCCCGCGTTCTACCGCGACTGGCTCGCGGGAAAGTTCGACCCGAAAAAGACCTGCGTCGCCTGCTCGAAATGCACGGCGCTGATGCGGGCGAAATGCGTGGCGGGCTGCGCCGTTTACAACGATTATTACAGAGAACTGTATAAGGAGAAAGTGGTATGCAAAAAGTAGCCGTCGTGACCGGTTCCTATCAGGGGATCGGAAGAGGGATCGCGGACGCCCTGAAGTCCGCAGGGTACAAGGTCGTCTACTCCGACGTTCACGAATCGATGGAGGGTGAACTCTACTGCAAGTGCGACATCTCGAAAGCCGCCGACCGAAAGAATCTCGCCGACTTCGTCGAGCGCGAGTGCGGGCGGATCGACCTGCTCGTCAACAACGCGGGCGTCGCCTGCAAAGTGCGGCTCGACATCCTCGAAACGACCGAGGAGAGTTTCGACCGCGTGGTCGGCATCAACACGAAGGGCACCTTCTTTATGTGCCAGACCTTCGCCAACCGGATGATCGCCGAGCAGAGCAAGGGGCTTGAGGATTACACGCCCCGGATCGTCAACATCGCGTCGAACTCGAGTTACACGTCGAGCACCTCCCGTGGCGAATATTGCATCTCGAAGGCGGGGGTTTCGATGATCACGACCCTGTTTGCCGACAAACTTGCCGAGTTCAACATTCCGGTATTCGAGGTTCGTCCCGGCATCATCAAGACGCCGATGACCGAGGTCGTTTCGGCAAAATACGACAAGCTGATCGCCGAGGGGATCACCCCGATCCGTCGCTGGGGCACGCCCGAAGACGTGGCAAAGTGCGTCGTCGCCGCCGCAAGCGGACTTCTCGACTTCGGGACCGGAACGGTTCTGAATGCAGACGGCGGTTTCCACATCAGAAGATTGTGATCTTTTCGTCCGCCGTCCGTGTGGCGGCGGACGTTCTTTATTCCGTATAACGACAGGAGAAGCGAAATGAGAACCGAACGTTTTGACGCGGTGGTGATCGGATCGGGCTGCGCGGGCTACAACTGCGCCGACTGGCTCTATGATCTCGGGTGCCGGAATATCGCGGTCGTGACCGAGGGGCGGCTGAAGGGCACCTCCCGCAACACGGGCAGCGACAAGCAGACCTACTACAAACTCTCGCTTGCTGGCGACGAGGGCGACAGCGTGATGAATATGGCGGAAACGCTCTTTTCCGGCGGAGCGATGGACGGCGACGTCGCGCTCGCGGAGGCGGCGAACTCGGCGCGCTGTTTCCTCAAACTTGCGGGGCTCGGCGTCAACTTTCCGACCAACGAGTACGGCGAGTTCGTCGGCTACAAGACCGACCACGACCCCTTCTGCCGCGCGACCTCGATCGGTCCCTACACCTCCAAGAAAATGACCGAAGTGCTCGAGGCGGCGGTCGAAAAGAAGGGGATCGCGATCCTCGACGACCTGCAGGCGATCAAGATCCTGACCGAGAACGGGCGGGCGATCGGACTGCTTGCCCTCGATACCTCGGCGCCGGGCAAGCCCGGATTCGTCGCGATCTCCTCTCCGCACGTCGTGCTGGCGACCGGGGGACCCGCCGCCGTCTATTTCGACTCGGTCTACCCCGTCTCGCACACCGGCAACTCGTCGCTCGCGCTCGAGGCGGGAGCGGCGCTTTGCAACCTGTCGGAGTGGCAGTACGGGCTTGCCTCGACCGACTTCCGCTGGAACGTTTCCGGCACCTATCAGCAGGTGCTTCCCCGCTATATCTCGGTCGACGAGAACGGCGTGGAACGCGAGTTCCTCTGCGACTACTTCGACGACCGGCGCGAGATGCTCGACCGCGTGTTTCTGAAAGGTTACGAATGGCCCTTCGACGTGCGGAAACTGCGCGGTTCGTCCTATATCGACCTGATCGTCTACCGCGAGAGCGTCGTCCTCGGGCGGAAGGTGTATATGGACTTCACCCGCGAACCGAGCGGGATCGGCGCCGATTTCTCCGGGATCGGAGAGGTCGCCTACAATTATCTGAAAAACTCCGACGCGCTGATCGCGCGCCCGATCGAACGGCTGAACCGGATGAATCCCGGCGCGATCTCGCTCTACGCCGAGCACGGCATCGACCTTTGGAAAGAGCCGCTGCGCGTCGCGGTCTGCGCCCAGCACAACAACGGCGGCGTCCGGATCGACGCGAATTGGCAGACGAGCGTCCCGGGGCTCTACGTCATCGGCGAGGCGGCGGGCAGTCTCGGCATCTTCCGTCCGGGCGGAACGGCGTTGAACTCGTGCCAGGTCGGCGGGCTCCGCGCGGCGCAGCACGTCGTCTACGACAGTAAGGCGAAGCCGTCCGACGGCTTCGGCGCGATCGCCGAAGCGGCGAAAAACGAAGCCGAGGCGCTGATCGAAGAAACGAAGGGCGACCGCTCGACCCTCGACGCGACGCGCGCGCGTTACGCGACGCGGATGAGCGGGAACTTCGCGTTTCTGCGCGATCTTCCCGCGATGAAGGCGGCGCTCCCCGCGATCGAGTCCGACCTTGCCTCCTTCGCAACGGCGAACCGGTGGGCGACTCCGGACGAGATCCCCGCGCTCTTCAAGAACCTCGATATCATCCGCACCTCGCGCGCGATCGCGACGGCGATCCTCTTTACCGCCGAGCGATTCGGATCGCGCGGATCGGGATTCGTCCTTGACGGCGGCGACTTTATGGACCGGAACCTCGTGCCCGAAAACGAATCGGGCAGAGGTCGGATCGTGACGGTACGAAAGGACGGCGAAGGACTGAAGATCGAGGTCGTGCCGGTGCGCCCGATCCCGAAAGACCGCGACCTGTGGTTTGAAAAAGTCTGGGCGCAGTACAGGACGAGAACCGGGAAATAACGACTTTTCGAGCGGGTGACGCCCTTGCGTTCCCCGCTCGTCTTTTCCTTGACAGCCCGCCTTGGATGCGGTATAATCGTTAACGAAAACGGCGAAAGGAATCAACCAGATGATCCGTAAAAAATGGTTTCTCTACCTGACCGAGTTTTTCTCGGGGATGAGCGTGATGGCGGTCGAACTCGGCGCCTCGCGGCTGCTCGCCCCCTATTTTTCGTCGAGCCAGATCGTCTGGACGCTGATCATCGGGACGATCATGATCGCGATGGCGCTCGGCAACGTCTTCGGCGGGCGGTTGGCGGACAAGAACAAGCCCGACCGGCTCTATCTGTTGCTGCTGATCGACGCGATCTGGATCGGGGCGATCCCCTTCGTCGCGAAATACGTGATCGCGGGGATCAGTTTTCTCTTCGCTCTGTTCATCAAGACGAACTTTTTGATCTGGGCGTCGCTCGCCTCCTGTCTTCTCCTGTTCGTCGGTCCCTGCCTCATCCTCGGGATGATCACCCCGTCGCTCATCAAATACGCCGTCCGGAGTCTTGAAAACAACGGACGGATCGTCGGCGAACTTGAGGCGCTGCAAACGATCGGGAGCATTATCGGCACCTTTCTTCCGACCTTCGTGACCATTCCGCTCTGGGGAACGGCGGTCACCTTCGTCGTTTTCGCCGCGATCCTCCTGACCCTTGCGCTGATCTACTTTATCGCGGGGCGGCTCTCGCGGCTCCCGCTCGCGTCGCTCTCGCTTCTTTTGGTGCTTCTCTTCGTCTTCGCGCCGCGCGTCACTTACTCGTTTTCGCGGGAAAATATCGTCTACGAGGACGAGTCGGTCTACAACTATCTGCGGGTCGAAGATACCGAGGACGAAACGATCCTCTCGACCAACGTCCTCTTCGGCGTGCAGTCGATCAAGCGCAAGAACGCCGACCTGACCGGGCTCTACTACGACTACGCGCTCGGGGCGAACTATATGATCGAAGCGGAGGAGCCGACGATGCTGATTCTCGGGATGGGGAGCGGCACCTTCGCAAGCCAGACGCTGAAATACAATCCGACGTTCAGAATCGAGGGGGTCGAGATCGACCGGAAGATCATCGACCTGACCTACGAGTATTTCGACCTCGATCCCGCCGTCCGCGTCGTCGAATACGACGGGCGGGCGTACCTCTCCGACGCGGGGACCTACGACGTGATCATGGTCGACGCCTACCAGGATATCACGATCCCCTTCCAGATGTCGAGCGTCGAGTTCTTCTCGCTCGTGCGGAAACACCTCAATCCGGGCGGGGTGATGGTCGTCAACCTGAATATGATGGTCGAGGGCGTGAAGGACAATATCAACGACTACCTGAAAGACACGATCAACCGGGTGTTCGGGGTCGTTTACGAATGCAAAACCGACGGGACGAACTGCATCCTGTTCGCCTCGGACAACGAGGAGATCTTCTCGGTCTTCGACGGAAACGTCGCGCCGCTTTCGGGCGTCGTCCGCCAAATGATGGCGCGGGTGCGCGAAAGGTCGGTTTTGACCGAAAAGGGGAACCGCATCCTGACCGACGACCGCGCCCCGGTCGAACTGCTCGGGATGAAGGTGCTCGACGCGATGATCCGGGAGGAACTCGACGCCCTCCGCGAACAGTTCCGCGGCAAGAGCCTCTCCGAATTGATCGACCTTCTGAACTGACGAAAGAGAGGAATGATTCTTGCTGAAAGCCATTCTGTTCGACCTTGACGGCACCCTGCTCCCGATGGAGGAACCGCGTTTTCTCGAGGGGTATTTCGGACTTCTGACCCGGACGATGGAGCCCCGCGGCTTAAACGGGAAGGAACTGATCGCCGTCCTCTGGCGGGCGGTCGCCGCAATGGTCGCAAACGACGGAAACCGAACAAACGAGTCGGTTTTCCGCGACGTGTTCGCCCGGGCGTATCCCGACCGCGACGCGGAAGCGGATCTGGTCGCTCTCGAATCCTTCTACCGCACCGAGTTTGACCGGGCAAGCGTCTTTTGCGGGTTCGATCCGGCGGCGGGAGAGGCGGTTCGGGGACTGAAAAGACGGGGGTTTTCGCTGATCCTTGCTTCCAATCCCGTTTTCCCGCGCTTCGCGCAGGAGACGCGGCTTCGCTGGGCGGGGGTCGATCCCGCCGCTTTCTCCTTCTACACCTCCTACGAGAACTTCTCGTTTTCAAAGCCGAATCCCGACTACTACCGCGCGATCCTCGCCGCCTGCGATCTTCTGCCCGGCGAGTGTCTGATGGTCGGGAACGACGCCGAGGAGGACGCGTGGGCGGCGGAGCAGGCGGGGATCCCGGTCTTTTTGATGACCGGCTGTCTCATCAACCGGAAGGGGAAAGACATCACGCGCTGGCGGCGCGGAGGGTTCCCCGAACTGATGCAAACGATCAACGAAAAAGAATACTGAAAAAAGAACGGACGGCGATCGTCCGTTCTTTTTTCGGTTCCAAACGTCGTGACGCCGATCCGCATTTTACGACGGCGCGGAAGATCGAAAAAAAGAGATCCTTCGTTTTTTCAACCGTATCATCTCTGCCTCTTTTTCGGTGTGTCGAGACGCCACACCCTACCGCTGGCGCGATCATCTCAAAAAACCGGCTTCTTCAGAAGCAGTCACAGGAAGCAATACGGGAATCCCCCTCCCTTTGTCGCGTCCTGCTCTTTGCCGTCATAAACTGTCTATGACGGATTCCGAAGCGAAAGGACGAGCGAAAAAGAAGATGGTGCAAGCGATCCCGGGGCTTTTGCTCCCGTTTCTCGGCACGGCGGCGGGCGCCGCCTGCGTTTTTTTCCTTTGCGGGGCGCTCGGGCGGGGCGTATCGCGCGCCCTGACCGGGTTCGCCGCCGGGGTGATGGTGGCGGCGTCGGTCTGGAGCCTGTTGCTCCCCGCGATCGAAGAGGCGGCGGGGCTCGGACGCTTTTCCTTCTTCCCCGCTCTCGCCGGGTTCTGGGGCGGGGTGCTGTTTCTGCTTCTGCTCGATCGGGTGATCCCGCATCTGCACGCCGGGGCGGGCAGGGCGGAGGGACCGCGCAGCCGTCTGACCCGCGCGACGATGACGGTGCTTGCCGTCACGCTGCACAACGTTCCGGAGGGGATGGCGGTGGGCGTCGTCTACGCGGGGCTCGTTTCGGGGGCGCCCGAGATCACGGCGGGCGGCGCCTTTGCGCTCGCGCTCGGGATCGCGATCCAGAACTTTCCCGAGGGGGCGATCGTCTCGCTTCCCCTCTGCGCCGCCGGGAAAAAGAAGAGGCGCGCTTTTCTATCGGGGGTTCTGTCGGGGATCGTGGAGCCAATCTTCGGGCTTTTGACGATCCTCGCGGCGGAGGCGTTCGTGCCCGCGATGCCCTATCTGCTCGCGTTCGCCGCCGGGGCGATGATCTACGTCGTGGTCGAGGAGCTGATCCCCGAAGCGGCGGCGGGCGAACACTCGGATCTCGGAGTTCTCTTTTTCTCGGTCGGGTTTACCGTGATGATGGCGCTGGACGTAGCGTTGGGGTGAAGGAAACGAAAGAAGAACGCGCGCTTTCTTTCGGAGAAAGCGCGGCAAAGAACTTCAATAAGGGATTGAAGTTGTGACTCGACTCGTGACTCGTCGAGTCACGGTTTCAAAAACGCAACTTCAATCGTCCTCTTCGCTTTCGGTCTACGTTCTCGTCGCGCGGTCGCGCGACATCTCGAATTTCGCGGAACGCGAAATATATCGAAATTGCCGTGGCATTCGCCGCGGCAATTATATCGAACGGCGCGGCGATCTTCGCCGCGCCGTATATCGACAGGGCGCCCCGCGCCCGTATCTTTACTCCAAAACCGTTTCCATTCCCGTTTTCTGCACCGTCATCCCGCACTTGCGGTAGAAGCCGAGGGCGGCGTCGTTGCCCTCCCAGACGTTCAGCGTGAGGTTGTGACAGCCGATCTTTTTCGCGTAGTCGAGGACGAAACGATAGAGCGCCGTGCCGATCCCCCTCCCGCGCGCGTTCTCGTCGACGCAGAGGTCGTCGAGATAGAGCGTTTTACCGTCGACGAGGTTGTTGTCGTTTTCGTGCGCCTGTACGATACAGAAGGCGTAGCCGACGACCTCTCCCCCGTCCTCGCAGACGAAGACGGGGGTCTTCGGGTCACGGAAGATGACCCGCAGTTCGTCGTCGGTATATTTCCGCGCTCCCGTTTTGAACAGGTCGGGGCGGATCTCGTGGTGGACCTCGTTTACCTGCATCAGCAGGGCGCCCACGCGGGGCAGATCGCGCTCCTCGGCGGGACGGATGATCGGTTCTTGCATCGGCGTTCTCCTTTTCCTTTACGCGAATAGGATAACACGTTTTTCCCCGCTTGTCAATTCCGTCAGAATCAAAACCGTGCGTTATGATTTTGCCGGAGGCGATCATAATCGATCCGGCGACGCCGGATCCGTCCCCGACCGATTTCGCCGAAAAACGCCCCGCTCGCCGTGCTATAATCGAAAAAAAGGGGGGCGGGTATGCGGTATTGGGAAGTGTTCTTGATCGGGGTCGGGCTGTCGATGGACGCCTTTGCCGTTTCGGTCTGCCGGGGGCTCGGGATCGGGCGCCCGCGGGCGCGGCAGTATCTTGCCGTCGCGCTCTGGTTCGGGGGATTTCAGGCGTTGGCGCCGCTTCTCGGGTATCTGCTCGGTTCGGAGTTCGGGCGGAGGCTCGACGGGGTGGATCATATTCTCGCCTGCCTGATCCTCTCGCTGATCGGGGCGAATATGATCCGCGAGGGGTTCTCGCGCGCGCCGGACAGATCGCCGGACGGCGCAGCACAGGAGAGCGGCTCCGCCGCGCTGCGGCACGGGGCGGTCTCGCTCTTTCTTCTGGCGGTGGCGACGAGCGTCGACGCCTTCGCCGTCGGGATCTCCTTCGGGGTGATGGGAAACGTCCGGATAGCGCCCGCCGCGTGCCTGATCGGCGTGACGACCGCCGCCCTCTCCGCGCTCGGGCTCGGGATCGGCGCCGTCTTCGGCGCGAGGTCGAAAAGCAAAGCCGAACTCGTCGGCGGCGCCCTGCTCGTCCTGATCGGGGTGAAGATACTGGCGGAGGGGTTAACGTAGTGACGAGGAACGAGGGAAACGGTTCCGCGCTTCCTTTCGGAGAAAGCGCGGCAAAGAACTTCTTCGCTTTCTTGAAAGAAAGCTCGGCAAAGAACTTCAATAATGGGTTATTGAAGAGCAAAACGGCGAGCGTCGCTCGCCGTTTTGCGGTTTCAAAAAACAGGACTTTACCGATTCTCTTTGCTTTTGGTCTACGAGCAAGCCGCTCTTTCAAGACCGCGGCGCGGATCACCGCGCCTTTAACTCGTTGATCTTGGCGAAGAGTTCCGGCTTGCGCTGCACGCCCACGGTGCGGGAGACTTCCTCCCCGTTTTTTAAGAAAACGAGCGTCGGGATGCTCATGATCCCGAAGCGGCGGGAGACGTCGGGCGCCTGATCGACGTCGACGCGGAAGAAGGCGACGCCCTCGGTCTCGCTCTCCACGCTCCCAAGGATCGGGGCGAGCATTTTGCAGGGTCCGCACCAGGTCGCGTAAAAATCGACCACGGCGAGGGGCGCGGCGGTGATCGCGGCGTCAAAGGTCCGGTCGTTTAATTCGGGCATTGTTTTTTCCTCCTGTTTCTTTCAGTATGGCGCAAGCGGGGCGGTATGATACGCGGGAGAACTTACATATTCTTCAGCGCTTTTTCGATCTCGGCGATGCGTTCGCGGGCGGTATGGCGCAGGGCGCGGGCGCGGGACGAGACGATCAGGCGGAGCCCCGAGTTGTTGCGGAGGGTCTCGTTCTGGTTCTGGAGTTCGCGGAGCAGCGCCTCGCGTTCGATGTCGCGGCGGCGCTCGGCGTCCTCTCTCTCACGGCGCTCGATCTCGTAGTCGGCGATCCGCTCGGCGTCGCTTGAATCGCTCTGCGCGCCGTCGGGGGCGGTCGTCCGTCCGTTCTCCATCGCGGCGCGGATCGCGGCGAGCTGATCGCGGTTATCCGACGAGCGCTCGATCACGTCGTGCGTGATCACGTCGAGGTCGGTATGCGAGAAGGCGGACGCGACGTGCGACGGGACGTACACGGTCTTCAAAGCCGTGCAGGAGAGAACGGCGAATTTTCCGATCTCCTCGATCGAGTCGGGGACGGTCAGCGTCTCGATCGCCGTGCGGTAGAAGGCGCTCTTGCCGATCCGCAGCACGCCGTTTCCGAGGGTCAGGACGTTCAGGTCGATGCAGCGCGAGAACGCCTCGTCTCCGATCACCTGCACGGTGTCGGGCAGAACGACCGATTTCAGTCCCCGGCAATCGTAGAAGGCGCGTTCGCCGATCGCCGTGACCGGAAGGTCGCGGAACTCGGCGGGCACCTCGACGTCGGTGAGCGCCCCGCGAATGAAGGCGCGAACCGTCACGCTCTTGCCGTCGCGGTTCTCGACCATATTGAAGTGGGCGTTTTTCAGTTCCTCCTCCCGCTTCTCTTCGGAGATCTCGGTGACCGAGAAGACGCGGACCTGCATCGGGATCGACTCGAAGCCCTTCTCGGTCTTCTCGAACCGGCTCGGTCGGATCGTGGGAACGAGGGCGGTCGGCGCGAGGACGACCGAAAGGTTGCGGTTGTCGTCAAAGGCGTTCGGCGCGACGTAGGTCACGCCCGCGGGCAGGATCACCGACACGAGGCGGCAGCGGTCGAAGGCGTGTTCGCCGATCGACGTCAGCCCCGCGCCGAACTTCACCTCGGCGACGGTCCCGGCGGCGAAGGCGTAGTCCTCGATCACCCTGACCGAGTCGGGGATCGTCACCGTAATCGGTCCGTTTACGTAACGGAACGCCGAATCGCCGATCTCCTCGAGCATTTCGGGAAGAATGATGTCCGAAACGCCGTAGCCGTCGGCGTAGGCGTAGGGTCCGACCCGCTTGACGGGCAGTCCCCGGTAACTCGCGGGAACCGAGACCGCGTCCCCGGTCGGGAACCCGAGCAGGACCTCGTAGCCCGAGCCGTCGGGAAGGATCCGGTAGACCTCGTTGGTGCCGGGCTCGCGCGGGATCGTCACGAGTTCGATCTCGCTGCCGAGCAGGCGGCTCTCGATCGTCTTTTTCAGCGCCGAGCGCCCCTCGTGCAGGAAGATGCGGCGCAGATTGTCGCATCCGCGCACGATCCCGCCGTACCCGACCGCGACGCAGGTGACCGGAACGGTCAGCGTTTCGAGCGAATCGAGATGGTCGAAGGCGAAGGAATCGATCCGCTCGACCCCCGGCATCTCGACCGCCGAGAGCGACGGACAGTCGTGGAAGGCGCAGGAATGAATACGGGTCACCGAATCGGGCAGAACGACCGTCGTCAATTCCGAAAGCCCGCGGAAGGCGTTGGTGCCGACCGCGATCACGCGTTTGCCGCGGTATTCGGCGGGGATCTTCACCGTCGGAGCGTCGAGGATGCAGGCGCCGAGGCGATAGGCGTCCTCGTCGGTAAGATAATCGAAACGCAGACGGCAGGAGGCGAAGAGATCGCCCTCCTCGCCCGGCGTGCGGACGTGGGTCGCGTATTTGCAGTCGAGGAAGGCGTCGGCAAGATGCTCGGGGATCGAGATCATAAAGTCGCGCCGCATCGTGACGAAGAGGTTCTGTCCCACCGTCTTGACCGAATCGGGGATCAGAAGATCGGGCAGCGAACGGCAGTTGTAGAAGGCGAAGTCGCCGATCGAAACGAGCGAATCGGGCAGCGAGATCGTCGAAAGCGACAGATCGCCGTAGAAGGCGCTCGCCCCGATCGAAGTCACGCGGCTGCCCATCCGCACCATCTCGATCCGGTCGCATCCGCGGAAGGCGTTCATTCCGATCCGTTCGACCGAATCGGGCAGGATCACCGTCCGGACGTTCTCCATCTCGTCCGCGGGGAAGGAACAGCAGATATTGCGCACCCCGTCGGGGATCCGAAGAACGCCGTTGTCGTCGGGATGCGGATGTACGCGGAGCAGAAGCCCCTCGCCCTCGACCGTCATCTCCTTGCCGTCGTCCATACCCCAGTCGGTGTAGACGAAGGCGTCGGGCTCGACGTATTCGAGCGTTTCGGGGAACACGACCTTGCGGATCCGCGGCGAATCGCGGAAGACGCAGCGGATCGCCCGCAATTGCTTCGGAAGGATCAGCCGTTCGATCTGGAGAACGGCGACGTTGTTGATGCTGCGGAAGGCGCTGGGACCAATCTCGACGACGGGCAGATCGTTGCAGGTCGACGGAACCGTAACGGTGCGGCTCGCGCCCATGTAATAGGTCAGGCGGTAACCTTTGCCGTCCTCGGTCAACTCAAACTCGAAGTCCCCGACGTGCGCGTAGCGCAGATCGTCGCCGTAGATC